>Ga0180008_1001576_pt1 | contig 14025 bp, 20 predicted proteins | sample MM_PW_MetaG_FD_121121 | JGI IMG/M metagenome (GOLD analysis project Ga0180008, IMG submission 121121) | Groundwater microbial communities from the Aspo Hard Rock Laboratory (HRL) deep subsurface site, Sweden - MM_PW_MetaG | ecosystem: Environmental > Aquatic > Deep subsurface > Groundwater... | reverse complement strand
GGGATTTGGAGGGGCTTTGGGGGGTTTTATGCGGTTTCCCCCCAAGTTGATCAAATAACCAGCGATGAACCCGCCGCCGCTTTACTTGCCCTATCTCCATCCTTTTGCCCATGGGCAAATTATTTTATCTTATCTAGAACTTTTAACGTTAGCTCACCGGCTTCGAAGCGGGATAATCCGTAGTGGCTTCTTACTCTCTCGTAGATTTCATACATGTCTGTTGTGCCCTGCTTCCTAGCCCATTCCAGAGTTTCCTCTAACTTTTTCTTCATAGAGTTCTCCTACTTGATGACGACCGCTATCTTTCCGTCTCTCTTTCCCTGTTGGACTATCTCTCCTATCTCCCGTAAGGTCTGCAACTCCTTGTAGAACGTCGTCTTGCCGACGAGTTTGCGCCTGTCAACGATCTCTTCCTTTATCTCGGCAACCGGCACCATCGGCTCTGCGCCTTCATTGCTATATTGTACTTGAGCTCTTGCTGTATAGGCCAGTATTTCATCCTTCACTGTCATGAAGTTCCTGTTGCTACGTCCGTAGATCTCGATTCGGAGGTTGATCAGGTTTTCCCAGAGTTGGATTGCCTTGTCTATGTCTTCATCTTTCGCTTTCAACAGCCCATTATTGATAGTTCTTTTGCTGAAGTTTACGGTGGCTATGACATTTACGAGTCTCGCAAGATTCTCCAAGTCCCTCAGAATCACAAGAGGTCTATTCCTCACAAGCCTCTGTTGCTTATCTCGGGTATTCTGGTTAAGGAAAGCCTCCTTTAGTTTCTGCTCTTGAGCCGGAGTAATAGTGACCCGTATAATTGCGCCACTTTTCATGCCCTCTGCCAATATCTCTAGGTCTTCCTTGATAGATGCGAAGTCTATTTTATCGAGTGGTGATCGGACGCTCATCAAGTTCATCTTATCTATGATGAGCTCGTTCTTCACCTGTGTCGCCGTCAGAAGGATCATAACATCGAAGCGACTGAGGATCCCTTCCTTGAAGGATATCTGCTGTCTGAAGTTCCCCTCTATTTCTTCCCTGAAGAAGTCGTCCTCTGGGTTGCATGCAGCCATTAGCGTAGTGTTGACTTCGATTCCCTTGCTCGAGCCTTTCTTATGGATCTCAATGTATTCTCCATCCATGGCTCTGCGCATTAGTGGCATCCTAGCAAAGCTGTTTGTATACTCTTCAACGATCATCATTCCGTTCTTTGCATGATCAAGTATGCCTTGCTCGATTTCGCCACCCGCCCGTGTTGGCGCTACGCCTTCGAAGCTGGCCTTGGTTGTCTCATCGACGACCATCATCTTCGGGGCGATGAGCTTTGATATTTTGAGGATCTTCGACTTCGCTGTCGAGATGTCACCTGCAAGCAATTCATGTATGTTTGCTCTGTAGTCGAGATTGTTGATGAGCAGTCTGGGGGCATGTGGACTCATTATGCTATAAAGCGTCAGCTCCCAAAACCTGGGTCCGAAGATAACTATACGATCGAGATCCAAGGCAATCTTCTCGAAGTCCGTCATCTTGGCTTTCTTAATTCTCGCTAGGACGTGTGTGTGCTGTTCTATGTTTGACTCAATGCTGTTCTCGATCTTACCTACTTCTTTGGCGTATTCTATGGCTTCGAGCTCATTCATCTCCTCCATTGAAATAGCTGATTTGAATGGCGATGCCAAGCCAGGATACTTTTCATTGATGATATTAGCGGTCACTTCTAGGTACTCTGGTTCTTCGAGGATCCGGTTCAAGAATCTCTGCAGGATATCGTCAAAATCTTCTCTGGCATATGCGCTTGCCTCGGATACATGAAGTGCCCGGGCTATCGTATTGAGCGCCTGCATTAGCTTGTACTTTTGATTATAGTCGTCAAGCTCATTTGCTTCATACCATCCGTCAAAATAGTCTTCGTCGGGTTTATCGATAATCTCTCCGTCATCAGTGAACTTCGTCGTCTGGCCTACTTTGGTTAAATCCCAGTAGAGCTCCTGAAGGATACTCTGTATTCTAGATTGTGCCTTTGTGGCTACCAACTGGTTTACATCGGATTCCGTCCACTTCGACGGTCTCTTCACATCACGTTTCAGTATAGCTTCAAGCCATGTTCTCTCTACACCTACATCAGGTATATTGTTCGTCTGTTTCTTCTCCGTTTTTTCTGTGTTCTCCAAAATTTCTCACCGTCGCCTTTCGGCGAGCCCGGACATTGAACCGGGGTTATGGAGAGCTGTGGTAAATATGCTGAAACTTCTTCCAAGTCGCATGCTCCGAGTCAGATAGAGGCGTCCTTAGTTTAGCCTCGATCATCATCACATCTTCCCTTGTTACCTCGACATTCCACTTTTTCTCTTCACTCATTTTTCTCACCGTCGTTTTTTCGGTGAGCCAGCTGTGACGCTGAGTAGACATTCGAGATTTTCCGGAGAGCTGACGATTGGGAGAAACTACCCTGCCCATGGGCAAGTCCGAGCCTTGGCGAAAAAGCTCATCTGTTTTGTCTCCTCGCCGTCTCACCGGTATTCTATACAAGTGTCTATAGTCTTTTAAGCGTTATCTTCACTTTTCCTTCAAGACCCATCGAGCGTTCTTCGCGTAGTTCGTTAACGAATACACCGGATCTTGGTAGGCAATCCTATTCGCCTCGGCGTAGGCCTGATTGGGGTCTTCCACGAAGTTCAATATGTTCCATAGAAGCGAGATGTCGAAGACGCCTTCCCGTACTGGAAGGTGATGTGCGTCCCCAAGGACAACGGGGCCTTTTTCTCGCGCCATGGCCACGGCTCGAGGGTCGTTGTCCAATCCCACTGACACGGGGAATATCATGTGGCGTCCGTTGCCGCAGCCTACGTCCAGAACCTTGTCGACGCCGGTCAGCCTCCTGACGTCTTCGGCGGGTTTATGGCGAACCCACATTCCCGACTTGCTCAGGTCAGTCCAGTGGCTCATTTTCTTGTCCTCCAGCATGAGTAGACTTTTCTACATGGCTTTCCTTCTTGTCTACAGTAGTTGTATTTTCTTCTGATTCCGCTATCGCTGATCCTCTGTTGAAGGGAATAGCATCCCCTACATTCCTTTTCTTTCATTCAATTTTCTCCAATTTCTTGTTACTTCATATTCATTTTCGTGATAATGGGTCATCTTCAAGGAACTTATTGACGTGGGTTCTATCAGCGAGGGAATCTGCCCCCCGTATCTTGCACATTAATTGTGCTGTCTTCTTATCATAGCCATGGTGCATCGTCAAGTGACGTATGAGAGTAGTTCGAGCTCCAGTGAATCCACATTCTGAGATATGATACCTGTAGAGTCTTGGGTCTCGGATATTGCCCTCCCCCCTCTTGACGTAGCCGATGATCTGCACTGAGACGGGGTTTAATCCTTCAACCTTACAGTCCTGGGCGAGAAGCCTGTGACGTTTATCCTGCCATTGATGGTTCTTGATCTTGACTGCATTTTTAGCTTCCTTATGAGTCATTCCATGCCAAACCTCCAGATGACTCGTTATTGTAGCTCGTATTCCGGTGTAGCCACAGTCCACTGTATAGACTCTTTTTCCATCTTCACCTAGAACACTGATTATGATGGGAGGGTCATTCACGATCTTATGGTTAGGGTCTTTCCGTATTCCCCGGTGTCCAGTGGTAGGCGTTGCGCCCTGACCTCTGTAGCCAAACCTTCGATCTCCCTCACCTTTTGGTTTAGGTCTAGTTCGATAAACTACCTTCTTGACTATCTTAACCTCTGGTGATGACCGAGATACGCGAACAGCATGGTCCCCTATAATGTTGAACTCGGACTCCCAGACCTCAACGTCTGTCCTTCCGCAGATTGGACAGAAAGCGGGAGCTTCTGTTGCTTGGATATACCCAGTTGCTCCACAAGAGCACTCAAACTCGGCTTGATGGGCCGGGGTGTTTCTCATCCTTATTCAGCCTTCATTGATTGCATTCCTGGCATAGTGGTTCCGGCTTCAACTTGTAGCCTGGTCGACTGCGGGTGATCGTTACTCCACACTCGGAACAAATAAGAGGCCTACGAGGCGATTTACCTTCAAGGTATCTCTCAAGGGGATTTGCCTGCAGGTACCTCCGATATTGCCATTGGCGTATGCCCCGACTCTTCAGATGCTTTACTGATTTCTGATCGGATTTCCGCTTCTTCGCCCGGGCGTCCTCCTCGAAGAACATGAAGTTGATACGGGGATCCCCCCAGAGGACCTCGCCCATGACGAAGCCCTTGAGCTCGCCGAACTTGGCTTTGTTCCTGGGTTTACCGGCATACACTAAGGCGTCTCCTGGGGCGCCGAAGAAACAGCCCTTCTCGAAGACTGTTATGGTTCCTGCCACTCGTGCCAGCCACACTCCGACGGGGTGCCAGAGTGGCTCACCAGGCTCTCTTTCCTCAAACGGCATTCGATGTATTGTCACCATCTTTTTACCTCAATGACTCTATGTTCTATGCCGATGCCCATGTTCCTCAGATAGCTGCAGACATAAGGCTCTACCAAATAACTGCATGGCTTCTTTAACCGGGTGCCCTCTCCCTCGCAATGCTTATGATAGTCTACCAGACATCCGGCGAGGTGACACTGCACGGCTTTTATGGGCATCAAATCCCGAACCTTCATCTTACTCCAACATTACCGTCAGCTCTCGCTGTATGAACTTCAGAAGGGACGTCAGGTCGACGCTTGGTTTGCCCTTGCATGACTCACATCTCCAGATGTTATTATCATAACGAAGCATGGCGCCGTGTTCAGAGCAAACGGGAGCTCCGTTCAATCCTCCCCCAATAAGGATGGGTGGAAGGCTGGGCTCCTCGATGAAACCTTCTACCTCTAAGATGCCCAGGTCCTTCTCCAGTTTCATGATCTTGCTTTGGAGTTTGCTTGCATGCCCACGGTGTTTTTCGACTTGCTTCTTCAAGCTTTCGATATAGTTGATTAATGCCTCGCGATTCATCTTCTCATATTGACTCATTTACCTCATAACCATCCAGAACTATTCTCTTAGGGGTGCATGGCTGTGTCCTGCATTCTCCGCAGATTTGTTAGAAGTCTGCCATGCTTGGCGTTTTAGTTCCCTTCCCTTGGGACATTGACACCATACATTCCAACGATTTCCAGTGAAATCGTCAAAATGCCAAGAACCAGTATCCCCACATTGCTTACAGGGCATCTTTGTTGTCTCCTTTCTCTTCAGAAGTAGGAAATAGTGTATCCACCATGAGTTTCCACTCCTCTTTTGTTGCTACTGCCCTTGCTTGACGGCAATAATCCCAACCATAACAAGATTCAATATGACAACCTAATCTATCACATGGACCAGGAGATGCCCCATACATCCCTTTTTTAATTTTCTTCCAGTCTTCACTCATTTGTCCCATTTTGTTTTCCTCACTTCGCTACTAGGAACTGGTCCAGCGTGGTGGATGGGGGCTCCTTCTCGGATAGCTTCTCGGCGTAATAGGTTTCATAAGGGAAGATGTGCAACGGTGGGCTAGCCCAGCAGTCGCGGCCCCGGGTGCATGGCTGTGTTCTGCATTCTCCGCATGGAGGATCCCAGAGTTTGTCGGAGCATTCGTAGCAGTAGTGCTTGTCGGCTGTTCTCCATTTGGTCCACCCGTGGGGGATCCAGTCGTTTAGACACTCTTCCTCGGTGAGGCGCTGTAGTTCCTCTTTGCAGTTGTCGCAGAAAACGTGTCCAGCTATCAACATAGTATAGACTCCTGTATAGAGTTATTTGTCGCTTGCGTCAGGAGTATATTGATTGACCCACTCATGAATCTTCTTCGTTGAATCCGAGCTGTATCCCGATGTCTCGATGCGGGCCTTACTCACGCCGTCCGCGTAGTCCTTCCGTAATCCGTTGAAGTAGACGTCGAATCCTTCGATGAGCTGTATCTCGATCCTCTCATCGCGGACCTCGAGCTTCTGTATATTATCTCCTGTGATCATGGGCTCCAGGAGCATCAGCAAAGTAGCCTTCGACCGGAAGTTGGCTGGTAGGGTTTCCCCTTCCTCACGGGTTAACCGTTCTTGCTCTTCCGCTTTCTGGGTGACCATGCTGGCGACATCTCTGGGGGTCAACTTCAGTGTCTCGGGACCCTCCTCGACCTTGATGCCCATCTCCTGCAACTTTTGCTTGGTTTCATAGTACTCCCAGGGCTCCTTCGTTTCCTTGTGCCATGAATAATTGCAGTCTCCACACTTCAGCTGGTCGTTTTGCCATCCCTCTCCGATACTCTTACTGTTACACTTCGGGCATGGGCCGTACTTTACGAGGAGTTCCTCCTTGTCTTTGATCTGTTTCAAGATTGTGGTGACGAAAGCATCGGCTTCCTCGATGGTATCAATCCCAGAGTAACGGTTACTCATACCCTCCACGATCTTTTCCAGTAGCTTCTTCTGAGCCTCCTCGTATTTGTCCAGCTTCTTCACGGGCTCCGCGTAGCCGATGGGGATATCCTTCTTTTCGAAACGGTCCCTTATCTTCTCAGGGAGCTGCATCAAAGCCATCCTGCTGCGGATGTAGCCCTCGCTTTTACCGAATTGTTTAGCGAGGTCCTTGGGTTTGAATCCCCCGGTGGTCAGGGAGACTATGGCTCTCGCTTCCTCCCATGGGTTGAAATCCTTGCGGAAGATGTTCTCAGAGGCTGCCAGCATGAGTGCCCTCGAATCGGATACGTCGTCGAGGATCTTCTTGGGGATATCCTCCCATGATGTGCCGAGTAGTTTCTGGTGGAAGTATCTGCGTGCCCCTGCTAGGAGCTCGTATTTACCATCCTTACTTCTGAAAACGGTGTCTTGTATCTGACCGTCTTTAAGGCTGTTCAGCAGCTTGAGGTCCACTGTGATGGCGTCTCTCCATTTGCTGATCTGAGGATGTAACACGACTTCTGGGTCCAGTAGTTTGGCTGTATCTATTTTCTTTCCTTCTTTCAGGTTATCCAATTATTTCACCTGTTCAATTCCAGGTGCCCGGGGCTTGAACCGGGGTGTGGATCCCGGGTGATACGGGGTATTAGCCCGACTTTATATAGGATATTACGGGAAATGGGATTGCATGGAAGAGTCAACCTACTCGAAATCCCCTTTAAATATCGGGGGCTTCCTCTACGAACGAGTAAGTGCATTCAGGTATTGAGGTTATATCGCTGGGGCCCATCGGGAACAGCTGTGACGCTGAGTCATTCTATTCCTCGCGGAACAACTAATCCTTTCGCATCTTTCTTATGTTCGTTACCGCACTCGGGATGCATAATGCAGGGGCAGATCGCTTCGAGGTCTTTGCCCCCGTAGAAGCAAATGGGGAAACTTATCCACCCCGGCATTGCGCCATTCGGGAAGGCGGGATCCAAGGGGTTCAGTCCGAGTTCCACCTGCCTTCTTTTGTATTCTTCAGGCTTCATATTCCATCACGCGTGGCTTTCCACCAAACTCTCAATCTCGCTGACAGCGTCCTCTAAGCCATCGAAGTTATCGTTCTCTATGGCTCTGAATCCTTCCGCGATATGGATGACGATCTGGGTGAGGTCTTTCCTCCATCGTATCTTCCAGTCATAGGTGAAGGGTCTAGGCATCTTCATCCCTCTGGTTCATGAGGTTGTCTGTGACGTCGCCGATCTCCTTGTAGTTGTCGGGTCTGACGCAAAGAGGACCTTCCGTCCCCTCGCATTCCTTGTCGATGTGATGGATGCAGAGCGAGTCGCACGGGTAGAGTTTCCCTTCCAGAAACTTCTCGACGAGTTCCTCGATGTATAGCGTTCCCAGCTCCTCGACTAGTCTGCTGTCTTTAGCACCGCACACGGGACAGGGTGGAACCCGGCTCCGGTCTTCGAAGATCGCCTTTCCACACTCTGGACAGCAGAACTCGGTGAGAACCTCAGAACCTTCCACGGGTTCCGGTCTTCCCCAATTCAGCCCGGGGTCTGGTTTGTCGGGGTACAGCTTCGATTCAGGCCAGATCTCGTACTTGACTGTTTCCTTGACGAAGGCGTGTAGGTGGTCGATGTCTTCCTTACATTTAGGACATGTTGGCATTCTATTTTCCTCTGTTCGTTCCAGAGGTTAGGTTGTGAGCCTAGTGAGAGGACGCAACTCCTCGATGCACTTCAGTATTGCATCGTTGGCCTTGTCCAGGTTCTCTACGGGGATGTTGGGATCCTCGGCTATCTTCTTGTAGAACTTGACGAGTTGGTCTATCCAGCGGGGACCACCTCCTATCTTATCCAGAGACACGTCATCCCCTCAAATCGATTGCCCCTGCTTTGAGGGCTGGTTCGATATCCTGAGGAAGCTGTCGTTTCCACTTCTCGATGACGTCGTCGCCCTCATCCTCATAGGGTTTCCAGCTGACGATCCATGCGACGTTGGTACCGTGGACTGTCTCGAACCCGGGTGGCCCCTCCCGCCATATCAATTTCTGGTTTACCAGGAGCTTGATGCCTCCGAGTTTTGTCTTGAGTCCTTGTATCCACTTGTCCCGCATTACCTTGTCGTAGAATGGGGGCAGTATGACGATGCCTTCAGGCTTCTCGAAGTTGTCATCGATGGGTGGTACGTAGGCTCCCACTGTGAAGATCTTGGTCTGGTCGTAGTCATCGTTGACGCAGTTACCATCCTCGTCGTAGAGTGTGCCGTACTTGAGACCCGTATAGTTCTCCCACCATGCTATCGCCTCATCTAATTTCCAGAAGATGTGGACGTCCTGGACGATGAGACCGTAGACTTCCACGGCGACCCATGGGCCCTCAGGCTCCTCGAGGGTTCCGTAGCCCTCGGCCTCACTGGGCTCCATGTCAACTTCCTCAACACTGAGGAGGGGGACGATTCCCGCGAGGATCCGGCGTTCGATAGCCTTGACTGCTTCTTCATGTGTGTCTGCTTCGACAACGAAGTCTCCGTTTGTTCCTTTCCAGAATGGCATCTCATTTCACCTCTATGTTGAAGTAGTGCATCAACGACTTCATGAGTTGCTCTCCCTCGGCAGTCGTTAGCTTCAAGTCTCCCTCTTGTTCATGTTCAATAGAGAAACGAAGTGCCGCTCCCGGGGGCAAGACCCTCAGTTCATACTTGGTAGGCTTCTCAGGTCTACCTGTTGATGTGGGCGGTCGGTTTGTGATGTCTCTTTCCCATGCTTCCATGGTATAGACTGCTTTAGTTGGTTTCATTTTTTCACCTGCTCCTATTTTTTCAGGTGCCGAGTCATGAACTCGGGCTAGGTCTGCCGCTTATATCCGTACCGAATCCGTGGTCTTTAGCGTGATAACTCGCACAGACGAGCAGCAAGTTAGATAACTCATTATTTCGTGGGTCTCCATCTATATGATGAATGCCGAGCGATCCTTTACATACATGAGAATCCTTTTTCTCACACTCTCCTTTCGCGCGCAGATACACCGCTCGACGAATAGGAAGAGGCACCGCCTTTCGGTTCCCCCAATGAGTTCTGCCGAGATTCCTCCACGGTTCCTTGGCTCTCAAATGTCGCTTTCTTGCATTCATCCTCTCTCGATATTCGGTGTCTTGGCGAAGTTTCCTCATAAGTTCTCTATGATACATTCTCCTTTCTTCAGGATCTTTATGTGGCATATCATACTCCTCCACGAAATTATGAGTTGCTTTCTACTAAGGCTCCCCTATTATACTTCTCGAACTCCACGGTCCTGTAGATCCACTTGTTCACATATCGGGCGAAATCCCTCAGCCAACGGTCATCCCTCCTGTTGTTGAAGATCATGACGAATGGCTCCACTCCCAGCTCCACGAGTTTCCTGAATCGGTACACATCCTCCTGGTGCGACGTGTTATAGCCGACGAGCATGTAGACTATGATCCTGCTGGCGACGACGCCGGCATCGATCATCTTCCTCAATCCCCTGAGGACCCCATCCTCTTCGTGCATGAGATCCCACGCGAAGTAGTAGGTCTTATACGTGAAGTGAGTGTTGAAGGACTCCGTTCTCTCGAGGACTTTTGCCTTCTCGTCGTCGACGAGCCTTGCATCCAAGCCCTGCGTGAAGGATACTTTGATGCCTCTCTCGTTGATGTAGTTAAGTTTCACACGCCACAGCGTTGAAGCGAGAAAGTTGTTATCGAAGAGCAGCAGCTTCTGATGATCTGGATGGAGGAACTCTTCAATGGAGGCATGCTCCCTGAATGATCCCTCCACCTCGTGGACCTGGCAGAATGGACAGTCTCGGATACATCCCCTAGTCGAGAAGCCGACGCTGTAGTCTATTCCATACAGACTATAATCAGGCATGCTGTGCTCCACTTCATATGGTAGCAAGCTTCCTGCGGTGCCAAGGCCTGGACCGCCGATCTCAAATTCGGCATCCGGATAGAACTTGGCTGTTCCCCGGGCGCGTGACACGTTCTTGGAGAAAACGCAACTGACGTAAACTCTGTCTGGGTTTGACACGTGGAATCCCACTGTATCACCCTGAGTTTTATGGTAGGCACTGAGTTTCATGAGTGCTAGGTTCGGTAGTTTACCGTCTGCTTGGACAAGTAATACCTTCATCTCAGAGGAAACTCCTCAAATCAGTTGAGAGGCCATTCATCACATTGCACCCTATATGGTAGGCCAGCTTCGGGGGGACGGCGTTAGCCACCTGCAGGGCTTTATCCCCATCCCCTCCCACCGGAATATACCATGGCGGGATCCCCTGTAATGCCATAGCCTCCGCAATCGTGATACTCCGGTCCTCCTCAGGATGCAGGATATAGAACTTCTTAACATTCGTGACAGCTATGGATGGAGTATCCCACGACAGTCTCACGGTGCTGGCGTACTCACTTGTGCCGGTGCCACTGATCCAGCTGGTCGACTTTATTTCCTTCAGCCTCTCCACTGTCTCCGGTCTGTGTTTCGTGTAACCCCAGTTCTCCTCGAGAGAAGACAAGGCATCCCTCACCGTGAGGATCTGAACGCCCTGTGGCGCCAACATTGCGATGCTTCTCTTCTTGGAGCCTATGAAGATCTTTCTCCTCCTGTGTTGGGGCACTCCGTAGTCTGCGGCGTCGACGATGTTCTTTGTGACTTTGTATCCTTTGATCTCGAACAGCGCGATCTCCGCCCACTTTGAGAGGTGGATGACGTTCTCGAAGATGAAAGCCTCAGGCTGGACGGCTGCCACTATCCTGCAGAAGTCGAGCACGAGCTGCGCCCTCTTGCCGAAGATGTTGCGTTTGGTATTTACCCGTGAGAAGTCTTGGCATGGAGTCGCCCCTGCGATGACTACGTCGTAGTCTTTCTTCGTGGGGAAGTAGTCGTTGATGTCGATGAGTTTGCCTGAGCCTATGTATTTGTTGTAGGTTTTGATGGCGGTGGGCCAGTTGTCTATGCCCACGTCGACCTTGAACCCGGCCTGGGTGAGTCCATAGGACAGCCATCCCGCGCCACAGCAGATGTCTTGAACACGGAGTTCTACTTCATTCATTCTGATCACTGAGGAGCTGGGGGTTGTCCTTTAACTCTGCTAGAAACAGTCTTATTGCATGGGTATGCATCTCAAAACTTACCTCCTCATATTTATAGTCCCCAAGTATAACGCTCAAAAGAAGGAAGTCATCATATGTTGTTTTACCCATAATGTTAATCGCCTTACCTATTCTGAATGGTTTGTTTCCCACTTCAGCCATTCTGAGGAAGTTACTCGCTCTTTTGAGATGGGTCTTTGCCAGTTCTATAAGTTGTCTATTAGATAGTTCGATTGTCATTTCCGCTTCCTATTCCTCTCCTTCTCGCCCTTGTTGAAGGCGAGTTCGGCTCGCCGTGCTCCAGCTGCTCCGCCTTGTTGGGCTCCTCTTCTGATGGCACGTTTACGCCTTTCCCAGTAATCCTCTTGGCTCATCTAACTCACCTCTGAAAGTCCTTCGAGTAGTTGCCGACGCTCTTGTTCTAGCTTCGCCGGGTCCACGTTGAAGTACTTGTAGAGTAGGTTTTCGATGGTCTGCCCGTAAGGATACGGGTGCACTAGGAGGTGATCCGCCAACTCCTTGATCGTGCCAGTCTCACCAGTGTAGTCGTTTCTGTATGGTGCATCGGGATCACGCCATACTCCTATGCACATCCTGTTCTCATGCAGCCATTCGATGAAGGGGTAGATAACGTTCCATTCCTGCTGCTTCGCATTCAGTTTATCACATTCTTCAGTTGCCATGTTCTCACCTCCTTGAGAGTCCCTCAAGTAGTTTCTTGAGGCCTGTCTGCTGACCAGGAGAAGCTTTGATTGTACTCGAATTATAGTGGATGAGATTCCTTTCCTGATCATCTTTCATCATGGAAGGAAACCTGAATATACCTGCCTTGCTGCTCTCAAAGAACTTGACCGTTACTTCGAGGGGGATATCCACCGGAGTGTACATGATGGGCTTGCCCGAAGCGTCCCTAACGGTGACTAGGCCTGCCTCGGTTTCTCCCGCCTTCAGCAGCCCCGCAATGTGCCGAACCTCTGAATCGTTAAAACCCGAGCCGACTTTACCGCAGTAGACGAGCCGCCCCGAATCATCCGGTTTAGCGAGGATCAAGCTGCCGAACAGGTTGTCCCGTTTACCTGTACCCTCTGTATATCCAACCACTCGGCAGAGCTCTTGGTACCATTTCTTTACCTTCAACCAGAGCCGGCTACGTTTCCCGATGTAAGGGCTGTGCAATGCCTTGAGTATCACTCCCTCCTCTCCACGGGCGATGGCTTCATCGAACATCCTCCTCTTATCCTCTCCGTAGGCTACTCGAGAAGGTCGAATAGAACGCTGTAAAGATTCCTCGAGCAGGTCATCAAGCAGCTGGCGTCTGGATTGCCATGTATAGTTTCGGAGATCCTTACCGTCTAGGTGAACAATGTCAAAAGTTTCCACGATGATAGGATACTTCAGCTGATACACTGCCTGCTTGCTTTGACTCTGTGTGGAACACCTGCGCTGAGAGTACTCGAAGACGGTCCTTCCGTTCTCGTAGACGACGGCTTCCCCGTCGAAGATCACGTCCTCGGAAGGTATTCCCTCCAGGGCTTCGGTTACGTCGGTGAGCCTGTCGGTGTAGTCCACGTTGTTGCGGTTGATGACGAAGGCCTCACCCTCCTTCTTACCTGCCCATACACGGGTTCCATCGTATTTTACTTCGCTGACTGTATTGGAGCTATCGAGGTCCTTTTCGGTGCCAGACTCACAGAGCATGCACTCGGCTATTGGCTTCATCTGTTTGCCTTCTCCTTTTCACGTTCCATCTTTTCGATGCAAGCTTCTCGCACGAAGGCTCCGCGGCTAGGCCAGTACCCGATATCCTCCATTATCTGGTCCATGTCATCGGCGATGGCCTTCGGTATGGAGATCGTGATGTACTTTGTCATGTTATTCCGCCTCCTTCTGGAGAGCGGGTAGGCTCTCGGCGATGTAGACGACGAGCTCGTTGAGCTTCTCCGTCGACTCCTTGGGGTTGTAGAAGTCGTCGTTAGCCTCGTCTTCCAGTAGTTCGATGACTTGGGCGACCACTTTCAGACAGGTTCGGAGAACTTCGGCTGCCTTGTACTTCTTCGTGTAGCAGGTGTAGCAGAGATGTTCTGTCTCGGATGGGAACTTTGGCTCCATGTCGGTGACTCTGCCGTCTTCGGCTTGGATCACTTCCCCGGTTACTGTGGTAACCTTGGTCACGTAGCTGTTTCTGCCGAGTGGGTCTCCGCAGATATCGCAGATCCATTTTAGTTCTTCGTCAATCTCTGTCATTTTTCTCATTTTCCTGTTCATACTCCAGGAACCCGATGTGATTCGGGGTACAGAAAAAAAGGGAGATTATAATATCGTGGGTTTTGTGGTGGTTGGACTTTCGTACGCCATGTAGATGTGACCGCACTCGTTGCAGACATAGACCTTCTCCAGATAGAACTTGAAAGGTTGGGGGGCTTCAGGTCCAAGCCTCCCTCTCTCCATCTTCAGGTTCACATCCTTCAGATCCATCGTGCCCTTGCAGTCAGTTTGTCCGTGGGCTGCCAGTTCGCATTGTAGTTCCTGCCATTCCCATGGCTTGTCCT
>Ga0180008_1001573_pt1 | contig 14041 bp, 15 predicted proteins | sample MM_PW_MetaG_FD_121121 | JGI IMG/M metagenome (GOLD analysis project Ga0180008, IMG submission 121121) | Groundwater microbial communities from the Aspo Hard Rock Laboratory (HRL) deep subsurface site, Sweden - MM_PW_MetaG | ecosystem: Environmental > Aquatic > Deep subsurface > Groundwater... | reverse complement strand
TATGTTATAAGAACCAAGGGCAAGGGGTAGAGAGGGAAGGGGGACGGCACCCCACCGAGTTGTGAATATATATTATATAGTAACCCCCCTCCACCCGCGCCCACCAAAATTTAGAAAATGACCCTAACTCCCTAAATCTTTCTAAATCTTTCTAAATCTTTCTAAATCTTTCTAAATCTTTTCAAGGCCACAGAAAATAAAAACTCAATGAAATCAACAACTAAATGCCAAGTCAACACCGTAGGGACACTTAAACTCTCTACTATGATATGTTCTTGTGTTTTATGGGTGTAGTTATGATTATAGGACTCTCAATAACCTTCTGGTCTTTGATGGGGTGTATATTGTTCTTTAATTTATTTGAATAGTCACCTGTGGCTTGCTTTGAGGTGCAGGGGAACCCCATCGGTAAGCCTAAGAAGCCCTGCCAGGTGGCTTTAAATAAGATGTGTATCTTAATATTAACTGAAGACTTTAAAGAGAGATTTCAGGAATTAGAAGACGATTTGAATTTTGACAATCTGTCGGCTGTGGCTTTCTGATGAGGTAGGCGTTGCTAAGAAAGCTATAAGTGGTATCGCCTAGTGCGACCCGCACAAGGTTATCACCCCTAGGAGTGGTAATTGAAATCCTACCAGCCGACTTATATTCTAGGGCTTGGAGGGCTAAGCTCCCCTTTGCTGTTCTTTTAATGTCGGTGTGGCGTGGGAGGCAGTTGGATTGACCTAGGCGAATAAGCCAGCTTTAAAGCGAAACTTCCCGTAAAGCAACTGCCACCGACTTGTTAACGCTGACTGGACGTGTCGCTTGCGATTGCCAGTCAGCAAGTATTTATGTGTAAATATGGATAAATTATTCGAAAAGGCGACTAACTACTACTTCGGTCTCCGCCAGACCTACGAGAAAGACTTCCATTTGTTCTGTAAAGATGTAATGGGGTTTTCGGATATGAACTCCGAGCACGAAGAACTATGTAAGTTCTTACAAAGGAAGTCTTTGTTTAAGTTAGTCCTAATGCCCAGGTACACCTTTAAGTCTTGTGTGTGTACAGTTGCTTTTTCTCTTTGGAATATGTTTAAAAATCCCAATACCAGGATTTTAATATACTCCGACGCTACTTCTAAGGCTCAGGGGTTTCTAACATCGATTAAGAACCACATCGAAGGCAAAGCCGGTAAGTGGAGGTTCTACTTCGGGAACTGGGAAACTGACTCCAAAAAGGGCAAATGGAACGAAAGTATGATACTTACAGACTTCCGTACCCAAGCCCAAGCCGAGCCGACCATAGAAACAGCCGGTATTGAGACCTCTCTGGTAGGACGGCACTATGATCTTATTATCTTTGATGATATCGTATCTGACAAGAACGTCACCACTAAAGAACAGATGGATAAGGTCGCAGAGTGTTATCGAAAAGCCCTATCTTTGCTAAGGCCTGGAGGTCAAGTTGTTATGGTTGGTACTATATGGCATTTTGGGGATTTATATAGAAGACTAATCGTTGAGAACGAAGGGGTTCCTAATTTTCTATTTCACAGGAACTCTGGATATTATGATGATACGTTGCTCTTTGAGAGTTGTGGGCTTACGAAAGAATTTTTAGATAAACAATTAAGAGAACAGGGCTCTTATTTATTTTCTTGTTTGTATGAAAATAATCCAGTTAGTGCTGAATCAGCAATATTTAAGTCAGATAATTTTTCTTTTTATGGAGCAATAAAACCAACTGATTTATATATTACAGGGACACTAGACCCTGCTGGAGAAGGCAAAGATAAGTGTGGTTTAACTGTAGTTGGAACAGACCACAAATTAACCCTGCACATTCTTGAAGCGATTGGTAAACAATTAAAACCATCAGAAATGATTGATTTAATTATAGCCTTAAATTATAGATTTAAATTTAACATTTTTGGTTTAGAGACAATATTTTTTAGAAGGATGTTAAGGGGGGAACTCCAACGAAGGATATTTAAGGAACATCAGGAAAACCCTGGCTCGTTTTCTTTGTTTTCTATAGAAGAGTTTGATAGTTCATCGAGACACGGAAAGGGGAAATTTACTCGTATGATGGCACTTCAACCCTACCACGAAAGAGGAGCAATAAAGTTTCCAGGGGATAGAATAGAAAATTTAAAGGGTGGATTTTCGGATTTAGCTCATCAGATGTTACAGTTTACCCCAGACCACCTGCCAGAACCGAATGATTTACTTGATAGCTTGGCAGATCACATACCATTAATCAGAAAGGGTGGGGTTGTTAAAAAACAAGAACTTCCCAGATACAGCGGGGCGTGGCTTGAAAGGAAATCCATAAATGAACAGGCAAATAGAAACAGGCACTTGCCGAGAAGGTTAAGGAAAAGATTACCAAGTTATTCATTTAGCTAAGGAGGGAAAATGGCAAAAAAGGCTGGGAAAGTAAAGAAGATAGAAAAGGTAGAAAAGGTAGAAAAGGTAGAAGAGAAGGTATATCCTGAGATAAGTGCTGGAAAATTAAGAAAAGACAGTCAAATCGTAGGAGACGGTTGTACTGTAAAGTAATTGGTAACCCGATAGACCACAAATAGGAGGTAGTATGACAAGACTAGAGTTACTCGCTTCACAACTTAATATGGAAGCACCACCCCACGAAGTAAAGGGGACTGAGATGTGCTTTAGCAAGAATTTAGGGTTTTGGAGATTATGTTTAGACGCACAAAAAACACTGGGTATAGAAGCAAAAAAAACAAAGATAGCTGATGAAAAAGATAAGCAAAGAACAGATACAGCGATGGCGGGTTGAAATCCAGAACGCTGAAAAGTTCCGAGACGAACAGTTTGGTAAGAATGCGGACAACGATACACTTCTTTCGGGAGAGAACATCGGGTATTACGATATGGGAGTATCGAAAAGGTTTTTGGAAGAAAACAACATCGCTGACCCTGTGTCAGTGTTTAATGTAATCGGGCCCATAGTCGACAACATAATCCCCACACTTTCTTCTAAAGAGCCTTATATCGTATCTCTTCCGAAACGAAGAAACGAAGACGACCAGATGTCCGCACCTATAGCGGGAGAGATACTTAATTACCACTACAAAGAACTAGGATTAAAGGGTGTGAATAAGGATGTAATTTTTGACGGTTACGTATTAGGAATGGGTGTAAGCAAAATAGGCTACACTACTAAGTTTGGCACAGTACCCACCGAAGAGACTATTGAAAAAGAAAAGAAAGACCGCGAGAAAAGTAAGTTCCAAAAGATTAAAGAGAGTTTAGGTTTAAGTAAACCCAAGAAGGAAGAAACACGCGAGAACCCCGAACTAAACGAATTTATAAGAAGTGAGTCACCGTTTGTCTCTTATGTCAATCCTTATAGGTTTGGTATAGACCCAAGGGCGACTTGTATTGAAGAGGCTAACTTTGTGTTCGAGGAAATCCCCAAAAGATTATCCGATGTCAAAAAGAACAAGACTTATAAAAACACTGAAGATTTGAAAGGAGAACCTCTTGACCAGAACCTCGGTAAGAACATTCCCGAAACAGAGGTAGAAAACTTCAAAATAGTAATACTCTATGAAATCCACTACAAGACCGAAGACGGGATTAACATCCTAACGCTGGCGAAAAATGAACACGAATGGCAAGCATTAAGACACGATGAGTCTATTTACGAGATGGATGGGTTTCAATATGAACTAATTACTTTTAACAAACACAGGCACAGATTATATCCTATAAGTGATATTACTAAAATCAGAGGGCTTCAGGATAGAATCCAGCAGACCCTAGAAAACATCTTAGAACAGGTAGATAAATATGTCCCTAAATTATTCGTAGATGAAACAGGACTTACCGTCCAGGGAAAGGCTTCCCTAGAAACAGGCGGTATAGGTGCTAATGTTTATACAAACAAAAATCCTAACGAAGTAGTTAAAGAGGCATCTTTCACCCAGTTAAAAGGAGATCTTGTTGCCCTAATAGATAAGGTTCTTGAAATAATGATGTTAATGACTGGTTTGACTAAAGCTCAGTTGTTAGGTATCACTCAAGCCCAGACTGCTACTGAGGCACAGATAGGTCAGGGAGGAATGAACTTAAGACTGGCGGAGAAATCTGACATTGTAAGTGACTTCCAAGCCCGTCAAGTAAGGAAACTCTGGCAGGTAGAGCAACAGTTCGTTGCCTTTGAAGAGATAGATTTAATCACAGGTGAACAGTCTATTGACCCTAATACTAATCTTCCCCGCTATTCTTGGGTGGCTGATATAGACAGTGATATGTCTGAAAAGCTATCAAAGGGTGAATATAGATTTTTGATAGAGGTTGGTAATGTAGAGAAACCTGATTTGCCTATGTTGAGAAAGTCAATTGAAAACTTTGTTAACATCTTAGGCGGACCGGGAGTCCTACAGGCTATCGCTGCTCAAGGATGGAAGATTGAACTGGTTGAGATTATCAGGGAGTATATGAAACTCCATCCCAATATGTTTAAGGTACCGGGAAAGATAATCAAACCTATTCAAAACCCAATGCAGGCAGGACTACCTCCTCAAGCTACAGGCGGAGCAGTAGGTGCAGTTCCCGGACTACTACAGAACCCCCCTCCCAATAACGCTGATATTATTTCAGCGGCAGCAGGAGAAAAAGGCGCAGGGGCGCCTATGGCATAGGAGACAAAATGGCGAGAGGTAAAAAGAAAAAGAAAGCAGCAAAGAAAAAAGGTAAACAGCCTTTAGTAACAGGAAAGAAAAAAAGAAGGTAATGCTTATTAAGAAAGTTAATCCCTACGGACTACACGACAAGGCGTTAAACAAAAACTTTCTTTCTGACAAAGAGAGAGAAGGGTATCTCAAAGAAAAAGGTTTCAAACACGCTGACGACTCAGAAAGAGACAAGCACAGAACAGAACGACTGGCGCATACAGTAAACGAAGAACGTAGAAAACAAGGTCTAAAGCCCAAGACCGAACAGGAGTTAGTCGGTAACTCCCGAAAGATTAAGGGCAGAACATTATATTTTTACAAATAGGAGGAGAAGATGAAGAACACGGGCTACAAGATTCCAAGTAAAAATCCCAAGAGTCCCTACAACAACCCAGCAACAGGAAAGGGTTCAACCAAGAAGGCAGCACCCCTTACTGTAAATCAGATTTCTACAGAGAAAAAAGCAAAGAGGTTCTAATGTCTCTATTACAACAAACGTTAGACCAATTTGAATTGGATGATAGGTTGAAACTTGCTCCAGAGAGAGAAGATAGTGACTTAGTAAAAGCTATGGCTAAACTACTCACTATTCTCCTTGACCAACTGGAGAAAGAAAATGAGGGGTTGCCTGTTCCCAAGAAGAATCCAGGGAACAAGTTAGGCCAACCAATACCTTATCCAAGCTAATATATATTATTTCCCAATAATTTTTTTGGGAGGGGTCGTTTCCTAATCAACGTAAAAGGAGAAAAAGATGATTGACGAAGCTCAGAACGTAGAACAGGAAGTCGTTCATCCTGACAACGTTACAGAGGAAGCCGTTGACCCTCAAGAACAACAACCTCAAGAGGCGCAGACGGAAACTGCGGAAAAAGACGTAACTCAAGAGGAGAAAAGCACCCAGGGGGTGGGGTTTGGAGACCCTAGGCACCCTGACCACGAAAGGTTTATCGAACTGAGGGCGAAACAGGCTGAGGCGGAAGCCAAGGCTGCTTTTTACCAACAACAACTGGAAGCGTCTAGGCAACCCCAGAAAGTAGAGGATAATCCCTATGCCGGTATGGATGCTGAGACTGAAAAGTTCTATCGTCACTTAGACGAAAGAGCTCAAAGAATCGCTAGGCAAGAGAACTCTGTTCTTAAGCAACAGATTGAAATTGGTAAAAAAGAAATCGCTCTGCTAAGGACAGAACAATTTTTCAAAGATTTCCCCGACATTAAACAAGGCTCGCAGGAAGAACGAGAAGTTGCGGCTTTGGTTAGCCGAGGTTATCCGCCTAAAGATGCGAGGAAAATTGTTTTGTTTGACAGGATAGATAAACAAGCAGCGGTCAAGGCAAAAACTCAAGTACAACAAAAGACACAACAGAAGAGACAGGCTAACGTAGAGCAGTCTTCTGGTGTGTCAGCTGGTGCACTTCCCAAGCCTAATGAAACGTTTGAACAAACTTTCAATAAGTTTTGGGACTTAGACCAGCAAGGAAAACTTTAACGAGGGTAAAAAATGGCAACTGGTAATTCAAGTTTCTCAAAACTAGTTTCCTCTACCCTTCAGCAACACTCAAACGAAGTTTTTGACGCCATTTCTACCAACAATGCTTTGTTTTATATGCTCAATAAAAGGGGCAATATCAAAGTAAAAAGTGGTGGACGTGAGTTTACTCATCCTATACGCTACAAGGCAAATCCAAGTTTTAAGGCTTACGCACATCTTGAGCCTATTGTAACGGACTTACAGGACAATGTAACAAGGGCAGTCTATCCCATAAAGATAGTTGCTGGTTCTTTGGTATTGTCCAAGTTTGAAATAGCTCAAAATGCAGGTAACAAGGAAAAACTTCTGGATTTAGTCAAGGAAGTAAAGGATGACGCCAAGACTTCTATGAGTCAGTTGATGGGTACACAGAGCTGGAAGGACGGAACAGGAGTAAAGGATTTTGATGGTTTACCATTCTTAATCAACGCTTCTCCTTCCACTCAAACAGCTGTAGGAGGAATTGATCCTTCGGCGACTGATAACACTTACTGGCGAAATCAGACCGAAACAACTGGAACCGCAGCTTTTAACACCAACCAGGCAGGGTTATCAATTATGAATACCCTGCTTCTGAACTGTACCTTTGGAAACACCGGACCTAAAGCAGTAATCACAACTAAGGCAGTCTACGCTCTTTATGAATTAGGTCTAACTTCCAACTTACGCTACACTTCTAATGAATTGGCAGACTCAAGTTTCGTGCATCTTGTATATGCAACTATGCCGGTTCTGTTTGATGACAATTCTACAACCGCTTATATCTATATGATAGATTTAGACGGTTTATGGCTTCAGGTTTTAAGTCAAGGTAATAACCAGACAACTACTTTCGAGCCTTCTCACAATCAGTTGTCTGATATTGCTTTGATGTACACATTTGGTAACCTTACCTGCGGTTCACGGAGAACTCAGGGTGTTGCTACGGGAATAACCGGTTAGTAATTGTGAGACAAGTAGTTATGAAGATAAGAGTACCAATTGATGTTTCTAACGGTATAACTCTTTGTAAATCTTGTCACATACTTACTTTCAAAACTAACAGGAGAAAACAATGAAACGATTACTATCTATTCTTCTGGTGGCCGGGTTATTCTTAGGAGTAACTGCGGTTGCCTTTTCCGACTCTATTCCACAGGTTACAGACCCTAAAAATGTTCCCATTGTTTGGACACAGTCCGTCTACAACGGTTCTGGCTCTGACATAGCTACTGGCGTAATTGTTCAGTGGGACTTTGATACGTCTGACCCTGATGGAACTTTTTATGATGACCAGACTAATTACGTTAAGTTAGCTGACGCAGCTGGTGACATCTGGACTGCTGGTGTAGTTCCTTTTGATAAGGGTATCGCTAATGGTGAACAGGGTGTCATCATAGTCCGTGGCCCTTGTCCCGTAAAGGAAGCAGCCGGTACGACAGTAGTTGTCAACACGATAGTTGAAACTGACGCTAATGGTTTAGTCACAAACCACGATGGTGATGCTGTTGATGAAAGCACACTGGGTATTTGTATTAAAGTAGACCCAGCACCTTTCACTAATATGTCTATCATCTGGGTGAATCCTATTGCTTATGACAAAGATTAGTTTCTAAGAAGGGGGGATTCGTCCCCCCTTTGTCTTTATGAAATTATTTATTATTTTAATTAGTGTTATTTTAACAGGTTGTGCAACGCCAAGATTTTCACCAGGTGGTCAAATAGGAATATCCATACCATATTACACTACATACGAAAAGAAGTATAAATGTGATTGGTGTCACAAGAAAACCAGTATGTATAAAGTTGACAATAAGGGAAGAGTAATCTGTAAAGAATGTTTTGAGAAACATTATAAGTAGGCTAATCCTATTTACTCTGGTTTTCTGTCCTTTAGGGCCCTTCCTTTTCAGGAAGGTTGATATTTGGGACGCTCAAGGTTACTTTATAGTAATAGCGGTTCTTTTAATGTTTGGCTGTTCTTTCTACATCGAACCATTAAGAAAAGGAGTGAAAAACCTATCATTAGGAATACTCCTGTTTTGTGTTGGGTTACAGACTGTCTACTACGATGTGTTGTCGTCACAGGTTGGGGGGCATACATTAGCACTAATACCCTTTTCCTGTTTCCTTATAGCTGTTCTTTTCTATAGGATTTGTGTTCAATACTTGAACAAAGAAGATATAGAAACCGTTCTGAGGTGGATGTTCTACACTGGGATAGCCACGATAGTATTCTGTATCTTACAGAAGTTTGGGTTAAGCCAATTTCTTAAAGAATCCAAAGGTGTGTGGCATCCTGAGACTGATAAGATTTTCGTTACGGGCTTAGTAGGAAACCCTGTCCACTTATCAGCTTATCTTGGGATGTGTTTACCGTTGTTCTTTGGCAAAAAGATACTTAATATTATTTCGGTTATAACAATATGGATAATCCTTTTATTCTGGGCAGGTATGTCCTTTGCTCCGGCTATGTCGGGGATAATTATTGGTATCGTAGTTTCATTTTATTATCTGTTTAAGATAAACAAAAAAGCCTTTGTGATTATTCTTGCTGTGTTATTAGTTGCCGGTGGTTTTGTGTATCCTCACCGCAGTAAAGCAAACCCTGAACTATTTTCGGCTAGTGGAAGAATACCTGTGTGGAAAGAACACTTTGAATTATCAAAGGATAAGTTTATCGTAGGCAAGGGGTTAGGTTCTGTGTCAATACGGGCAAAAAAACTTGACAGAACCTGGAGGATGGAGCACCTGCACAACGAGTTCTTCCATTTTACTTTCGAACTGGGGTTTTTAGGTTTACTTGCGATACTTTTCTGTATCTGGGAGTGGTTCAGGATAAAAGTAGAAGAAGATAAAACTACAATAACTATTAAGGCTATATTTGTAGGGTTTCTTTTTAACTGTTTATTCTTGTTTCCGGCACACATTTGGATGGTGTCAATATTTGCTGTTTTTATTTATGCTTCACTTTTTGTAATACAATCGGAGGAAAATTATGAGAACTTTATCTGAGATAAGAAGCCACTTGGCATCGGTAACTGGTGAAACCCAGATAAACGATTTAATTGGAGAGTTTATCAATCTTACTTTACTGGAAATAAACGACCCTGCCTGGGCTACTAAGGGCTACAGGCACCTATGGACTTTTAACCGTAGGAAACACTCTTTCGCTACCGTAGCAAGCACAGAGTTCTACCAACTCCCAAGGGACGTGGATATAGTCACAATAGTAAGGCAGACTTCCTCCCCGTTTAAATTATCGCAAGTTCCTGATGAACTATTTTACGATTATATCCCTAATCCCACAGAAACGGGTAATCCTCTTTTCTATAGATTTTGGGAACAGGAAGGACTTGAGGTTAGGTTATCTACTGATGATACACTAAAAGTATCTTCTTCTTCAGCTTCGGATAGTTCAGCTATTAAAGTTATTTTATCTGGTTATGACACTTCGGGGATTAAAAGAAGTGAAGAACTATCTCTAAACGGAACCACGGCAGTCGACGGAACAATCACCTGGGACGCAGGAAGGTCAATGAGGATTTCTAAGTCAGATGATACTGCGGGTTTAATAACCGTAGCAGAGAAAACTTCCTCTACTACTCTTTTGGTTATGGGAGAACACGAAAGGTCTCCAAGATTTAAAGTAATAGGTTTATATCCTATTCCCTCAAGTGCTATTACTATTTATCTTGAATACTACACAAGCATAAGAAGATTAGAACACGACTCACAAGTCCCAGACATAAACGATAAATGGTTATGGGTGGTTAAACTCGGGGCATTGACTAAAATCTACCAACATCAAGAGCCTGACTCCCAACGTGTTATAACAACTCAAGAATTATACCGCAGGGGAGTTGAGAGTATGGTCAAGTCTGACTTATTACAACCTGATTATATCCCTCATTTAAGGACACACAGAAGAAGGCATACAGGTGTTTTTGAAATAGGAGATAATAACTGGTCATTAGGATTTTAATGAAAAAACTAATTCGTAGCAAAATGAAATCCACTGCTATCTTAATGATAGCATTTATATTGATTCTATTAAGTAGTTCTTTCGCTGCGGATAAATCTGTGGCTTATCCTTCGGAAGGAATATTAGTATTTCGAGGTTTGGATGATACTTCCTCACCTACCAATGTTCAAGATTCAAGAGCCTCAGCAATACAAAACGTCAAACTAACACGTTCACTTAAACTACAAAAGAGGTTCGGTTATCAAACAGTAAACAATAGGATAAACCAACAGAGAGGTACGGACTATTTTCCTGCTGTTACTGGTTTATATTACACTAAATTGTCTACGGGTACGGAGCATAGGTACGCTGTCTGTGCTAACAAGGTATATTACGATAATTCAGGAGCTTGGGTAGAAATAGGAAACGTTATTACCTACGACCAAGATTATCAATTTACCTGGGCTACAGCGTTAGATACAACCATCCTTACTAATGATGTAAACGTTTCCTATAAGATAACCAATGGAATAACATTCGGTGCTCTTGATGTATCAGATTTAAGCGACACACTAACCAAAGTCAAAAGCATTGCCTGGTTTAAGAACTATTTGATATTAGCAAACACCGTAGAGGCAGGGACAGAACGCCCCACTCGTTTCAGGTGGTCTGATGTAGGAACAATAGAGACATACCAAGACGACAACTTTATAGACATAGCCGCTTTAGGTGGACAAGAGATAAATGGAATGGCTCAGCTTTATGATAACTTATATGTATTTATGACCGACTCAATATGGAAAGTCTCTCTGGTAGGTGGAGATGAGATATTCGTAGTCTCTAAGGTTGTAGATAACGTAGGGTGTATTGCCAAGAACTCTATCCAGAGTATTAACTTATTAAACCAGAGAAAAGGTTTAGTTTTTTTATCTAAAGACAAGAGAGTTTACTTCTTTGATGGGACTTCCTTGGGTGAGATTTCCATACTTATTTCGAACACACTTAGTTCTCTTAACCTTACCAGACTTCAATACGCAGTGTCGGCTCAAGACGGCTCGGATTACTTTCTTTGTGTTACAGACGGGGCAAACGCTACCTCAAATAATCTATTACTAGACTTTCAATACGAAATAGGAGAGTGGACGAAACACATCCAGATAGACGCTAACGCTATGGCTAAGGTTGTGGACTCTGATTCCGACACAAGGATTTATTTCGGTAACTATGCTTCTTTAGTTTATGATTATGATGTTGATGATTTATATAATGATGTGGTGGGGGTAGAAGATGGTATTTCTGCCGTAGGATTAACCTACGACTTAGCTGACGGAACAGCTACAGATTTAACCATTATAGTCACTGATACAGCAATAGATTATGTCGCCACAGGTGCGACAATAACAATAACCTCTGGAACTGGGAATGGACAGGAGAAGGTTGTAATAGACCAAGTTTCTACAGGGTTGATTGTAGATAGCGCCTTTACTACCACACCTGACTCCTCAAGCCTTTTCTCTTTAGGCTCAATAGACGCTTCTTATACTACTAAATGGTATGACTTAGGTGAACCGGCACGAAGAAAGCAAATATCCGAGATGTTTCTCTGGGCTGATGACTCAAGCGGAACTACCTTAGATATTACCGCAACGCTTGATTTCAACTCTCCTTTGAGTGTTGTTGAAGTTTCACTGCAGGCAGCAGGAGGATTATGGGATGTAGGCTTATGGGGTGATGCTGTCTGGGGCGGAGCAGAGGCTTTATTTAAAAGAGTCAAACTTACAGACCAAGGAAGGCTATTTAAGTATAAGTTTTCTAATTCAGAGATAGACCAGACATTCAGTCTGTTCGGGTATAAGTTTATACACTGGAATTATGATTTAAAATGAAGAAACTTTTAGTTATATTCTTTATTTTTATTTTGTTTGATACTTATGCTTTACGAGTAGAAAAACCCGCTATTCTTACAGATTTATCCGACTCTAACCAGATAACTATGCTGAATGAAACATTAGAGAGGTTTTGGGATATTACTAATGGAAGATACAACATTGACAGCACAACAGTCAATCCAGACGGGGCAACCCAGGGAGACGTAGGAGATGTCATTTTATTGATTACTGGAGGGAATTATTACTTAGAAATAAATGTAGATGGGTCAACAACTTGGCGTGGAGTACAATTAACAGATTTACCATAACAGGAGGACAAGATGAAGTATCTATTTTTAATCGGGATTTTTATTGTGGGTTCAGTATTTGCAGCACCTCCAGTAAGACAACACAATTATGTATCACAGACACCAATAGACCCTGCGGCTGTAACTGCTAACGAAGATGTTATATTCAGCTACTTACAGGGCGGTGTTGATACCATAGCCGCAAACGCTGTGGGAGCAAGTGCTATTGCTACTGGAGCAGTAGGAGCTTCCGAACTTGCCTCAACAACCGTAACAGCAGGTGCCTATACTAATACTAATCTAACCGTAGACGTTGACGGTAGGATTACTACTGCTGCTAGTGGAGCAGCCGCTGGTGCACCTACTTATATTGAAGATGCCGACAGTGACACTAAGGTCCAAGCAGAAGAAAGTGCCGATGAAGACATAATAAGATTCGACATAGGAGGAACTGAAACTATTGTATTTGGTGACGGAACTACCGAAGAAATGGTTCTCATCACTAATAGCGGAACCTCAGATGGTATGAAGATTTCTCAAGACGGAGACCTGGCGGCTAATCAATACGGTTTATGGGTTTATTCAAATGCTGACCAAGATACATCAGAACTTGTTTTTATTGAACAAGACAATGCTTCATCTACAAAGGCGGCATTAGTAATACAGCAAGATGGTTCAGCTTCCTCGATTCTAGCTTCAGAAGGTAGTGCTGCTAACCCTGCTTATAGTTTTATAAATGAAACAAACTCAGGAATGTATTTGATAATTTCTCAGGAGCTAGCCTTTTCTATTGCCGGAAATATTATACATAGAACTTTATCTACAGGTCTAATGCCCCAAGGTGCTAAAGTAATGGACCAAGGTAATGGAAGTACAAGTTTATGGGATGATTGTTATGCTGACGATTGGCACAATGTAGCTGACATAGCCTTTTTAGACAACAGGAAAGACACTAAAACAGGAGAAGAATTTGAAGTTGATGATTTAGCTATAATTAAAAACATCAAACCCAAAAAGATAGACGATAAGATTGTCTACAACGATAAAGGATTTGCTTACTGGGATGATGATAGTTTACCTCAGTGGGTATTTTCCACTGATGATGATGGAGAGATAATTTTAGTAGAGGGAACTGATAAGAGGTCTATAAGTACCTCAACTTTAAGTGGGTTAGCATTGGGAGCTATTAAACAACTTGTAGAAAGAGTAGAAACTTTAGAGGCAAAGGTGGCAGTTTTAGAGGGAAACTAATTGCTAGAATACATACTGGATGATAAAGGAAATTTACAGGCAGTAGTAAACTTCATAGTCCAAGATAACTTAGGAAGAATAAAAGATGATGGGGAATTTGTATATATCGAAGATTTATATATCAATCCTAAACTCAGGCGTGGGAACTTTATTAAGAAACTCACACGTAAAGTTATGCTCCGTGTACCGTGGGCAAAATATGGTTGGTATAAACGAAGGAAATATGATTTGAGGAATAAATTATACACACGTGAACAATGGTTAAGAATAGCAAAATAGGAGGATATTATGGGAGGAAGTAAAACTGAGATTCAACAAGCCCCAACTACACCTGCTCCCTCAGCAGGAGAGAGTGCGGCAGATTTATACAAAGCGAGGCTACAGTACGATAGGCCTATAGCCCAGCAGGAACAGCAACTTGCGGAGGAGTTTTATCCTCAACAGGCTGC
>Ga0180008_1001572_pt1 | contig 14045 bp, 19 predicted proteins | sample MM_PW_MetaG_FD_121121 | JGI IMG/M metagenome (GOLD analysis project Ga0180008, IMG submission 121121) | Groundwater microbial communities from the Aspo Hard Rock Laboratory (HRL) deep subsurface site, Sweden - MM_PW_MetaG | ecosystem: Environmental > Aquatic > Deep subsurface > Groundwater... | reverse complement strand
ACTCCCAGGATAGCTAAGAAATATGTAGACGACTCTATTACTATTGGAAGCCCTATAACAGAAAAAGAGATTAATAAAATTTTAGAGTTGACTTTTGTTGATAATTATGGACTATCTGAATTACATCGTAAGGCATTGAAGTATATGTGGGATAGGACAAAAGGGAAACCTAATGCTGGGGCAGGAGCAAAAGCTATAGCCAGTACGATAGGATTAAAGGAAACAGTTTATGGTGAAATAATTGAACCTGGATTATTGTATAAGGAGTTAATAATGCATGGACCAAGGGGAAGAATGTTAACTGAAAAAGCGATTAAACTATTTTTTGAGAAGAGAAAAGGAAACTAAAATGTTTAGAATTACAGGTGGAAAGGGTTTTCATATAACTTTTGAGAATGGATATACTGTATCTGTTCAATTTGGTTCTACCGATTATTGTAGTAATTGTGGTTCTCGTAAAACTGAAGAGGTTTGTGGTGAAGATGGTGCAACTACTGTTGAGTGTGCAATATGGAAAGAAGAGAATAAAAGTCTTATAAAACATAAATTATTTGGTAAAAATAGTGTTGGTAATCGTTTAAATGCAAAAGAAGTGTTAATAATATTAAATTGGGCAGCAAAACAAAAAGCATAAAAAACATTATGAGGAAGTGATGAAATATTTTAAATTTATAGTACATTTGGCTGGTGAAGGAGAAACAGAAAATAAGGCATGGGATAATGCTGTAAAAAGGTTTACAGACCCGAAAAGTAAATGGCAAGCCCATTGTTCTTACAGTATTGAATATGAAAATAAAGAAGAATTATTAAAAAATCTTTTTAGGGATAAATCAGATGAGTATATAAAAGATGTTGTTGAGTATTATTCTGTTAAAAAAGAACGCCAACAGATAATTGAAGACATTAGAAAATCAAACTAGAAAGGAATAAATAAATGGAAAAAGAAGAACATATTAAAATACTTTTGTTAGCTAGGGGTGATTTAAATTCAGCAATTACCCATATACAAGGCATGATTGAAATATATTCTGATGATGAAGGCAAAAGACTTATTAAAGAGTTTAAACAAACTATTACGTATGTGAATATGGCTCTTAGGGATTTAGGAGCAGAAATAGAGGAATAGTGTATGGAAATGTTGTGCCCTAACTGTGGCGAAGATATGATTGATTATTGTGAAAATTCGTTTGAGTGTCCAGAATGCGGATATGCTGCTTTTTATAAGCTGGTGAGTAGTGGTTATCTTAGCTTAGATGTCTTGAATGATCTTCGTCAAGAGAATGATTTTAAGCCTTTTACTACACTACCAAAACAAGATAAATCACTAATTAAAAACCCCAAGCAAGATAAAAACAAAATTATTTAAATCTCTCTTTAATCCACTCTCTTGCTTGCTCCTCCGTAAGGCTCAGTTGCCAAGATACTAAGGTGACTGGGCCTCCGGTTATATTACATCCAAAACAAGTAAAAATATTTTTATTTCCACCTACCCATAAAGAGGGTTTTGTATCTTTATGCTTTTCACACTTTACCCAAATTGAGTTTGAATTTTCTTTATAATCTTTAAATAACTTTTTTCCAACTTCTATTATAGATACGTTGTCTTCTATGTTATTTTTTTTTGTTTTTTCCACATGTGATAAGAATGGCGGTTTTTCAATGGGCCAGGAATTTTTTATTAAAAAGAACAGTCTATCTTTAGCCTTGAGGTTGTTTCTAAAAAAGTCATTGGGATCCTTATCTGGTAAATCTAATATATGTACAGAGTTAGCATATAGGAATAATTTACCAACTGCTGCATTAGCTGCCTTAATCCCTGCCTCATCTGAATCTAAAAGCAGGTAACAATTTTTTCCTTTAAATAAACTAATAACTTTTTTAGGTAAACCAGTACCCACTAAAGCCACAGCATAAAAACCGTTTTGTTCCAAGGTTAAGGCGCAAATAGGCGATTCAACAATAATGATTGAATTACTTTTATTTAGAGAGTTTTTATTATATGGTATAGCCTTAGAGGAATGAGGCAATATTTTATGGGGCAGGTTTTCTTTTAGGCTTCTTCCATAAATATTAACAACTTCTTTACCATCAAAAATAGGGAAAGTAACACAACCTTTGAAAAAATCCTCTTCCTTTATTCCTCTAATTAAACCTATTTCTATAGCTTCTTGTTTTTTGTCCTTAACTGTTTTATAAAATTCGTCACTATTACAATACCCCAAACTAAAATTATTTATAGTTTCTTCTGCTAAACCTCTACCCTTTATAAGATAATTTAAACTGGTGGGGCTGTTCCATAGGGATTTCTTGTATATTTTAGTTGCTTGGTTTAGCATTAACTTATTGAGTAAGGACTTTGCGAGCCTTACAATTCAGATTATCCCAAATTATCCACCAAGTCGGAGTCATCTTTCCTTCACCATAGGTAGTATGTCTATTGCATATCTCAAATTCTGTTTGATAAAGCAGTAGTAATTCCACCAGCTTTACATTGATCTCCTGCAACCGATCCCGCTCGGCGGTGATTTCCGGTGCAGGGATACACATTCTTATAATGGTTTTGACAATCACCTCGACTGATCTCCGTAGGTCTGCCGGAATACCGAACAATATACCTGTTTCTGAGCCATAGATAAGGTATAGACGGTCTGTGATTTCAACCCATTCTGTGCCCAGCTTCTCCGGTGTGAACTTTGCTTCCATCACTCGCTCCTTTTCTTTTCGGATATTTTCTGTTCTGATATAAAAAAATCTAAATCTATTTTAACTTTTTCTTTCGTTTCACTATTTTTTAATACCAACTCAACCAAGGAACTCGTAATATATATAGGATAAACTTTATTCAGTTTAATAAAAGAGGGTATAGCACTTTTATTCATTGGTGGCCCCCATTTCTTAAGCATATATTCTGCTGTGTTTAAACCAAATACTATAATATTCTTGGGGTTAACAGTTTCTATCTCTTCTTTTAAGCGATCTAATTCTTTTTCCAAATCATCATTTTTCATAGGAACCCAAGAGATTAGTGTATAATAAATGTTGTTATACAACTGTAATTTTCTGCTTAAATATTTTATTATGCCGTGTAGTTTCTCTTCTCTTTTACCTGCAAAAGGCTTCGATGCTTTTAATTCTTCATCATAAGGGCATAATCCCACAAACATTATTTTAGAGTTAAGAGGACCAAACCCAGAAACAAACTCTAAATCTTTATATCTTTCTTTTAATTTAAAAAGAGGATCATCTATTTTTAGGGGAAAATCAGCATGAATGTTGCCCTTATATTTTTGGTAGAAATCTTTCATTATAATTATTATTCTACCATTCCATCATCATATCACGATCAGGAAATCCCAACAACTTTCTAAGTTTTTTAGCTTCTTCTTCTCGTTTTTCCCATCCCGCATCAAAATTTAAAACTTCGGTCATATTAGAATAATTTGTTGGATATAGCTTTTCTTTAAGTATAGATAATACTTTTTCATTTTCATATTCACTCATAATTACTCTCCTTTACTTCTATCTTTACCTATCTTTTTTATTATTGTTTCTAACATATTGGAATTGGCCTCTAAAAAATGGCAGGCATTTTTCAATCCTTGTCCTATCTTTTCATCACCATATGAAATCCAAGTACCGCTTTTAGTCAACACATCTTTCTCAATCCCAATTTCAACTATTTCTAAAAGCTTATTTATTCCTTTTCCATAACTTATCTCGAACTCAGCCTCTTTAAATGGTAAAAAAGTTTTATTTTTTACTACTTTTACTTTAGCTCTTATTCCTATTTTTTCATCGCCTTCTTTTACCATTGCTCTTCTTCTAATATCCATTCTAATATCAGAATAAAACTTTAAAGACATGCCGCCTGGAGTAGTTTCTGGATTTTGATATCCAAACGTACCTATTTTCATTCTTATTTGATTAATATATATGACAATTGTTTTAGTCTTTCTTGCTACAGGACTTAACTTTCTCAAATGCTGTGCCATAAGTCGAGCTATTAATCCCATATATACATCACCGGCATCTCCATCTATCTCAGCTTTCGGAGGCAAAGCAGCCACAGAGTCTAAAACAATTAAAGAAAATTCTCCGATTTCTACTAAAGCTTCCATTATTTCAAACGCTTGTTCAGCATAATCAGGCTGTGATAGAATGAAATTAGAAATATCAACACCAAGTTTTTTAGCATATCCCATATCCAAAGCATGTTCCATATCAATAAAGGCTACTGGCCCCTGCTTTTGGGCCTCAGATATAATATGAAGAGATAAAGTACTTTTTCCAGTACTTTCCATTCCAAATATTTCAACGATAGCTCCCTTGCCAATACCACCACCTAAAGCTTCGTCTAGCCTTATAGAACCTGTGGAAATACGATCAATAGGAATAATTCTATTTTCATCCATTTTATTTATCACGTTGCCATAAGTTTTATTTAAAGCTTCTATAGTTTTGTCAATTTTATCCATTTCTTCTCCTTCCTATTCTAACCGATCAGATAACTCTTCTAACCGACTGGATAAACAACTCTCAAAATGATCTCCATGAAGGGACTTATACCCACAAAAAGCACACACAAAATGACCCCCACCATACTCTCCCTCACAAGACACAAAAATAAGACACTCAGAAGCGGCCTCGTTTAAAGCCTGTCGAACTTCCTCTAATAATACACGTTTCATTTTTACTTCACCTTTATTTCAACTGTTACAATAGTATCATTATGCCATCCCCCATGAGGAACTAATAATATCTCTATAATCTTAAATCCTAACCTCTTCCCAATACCCCCAGAGTTCCAACCAAATGAAATTACCATCCCATTTTTCCTTGTAATTCTTGCTATCTCTTTCTTTATATTACCCCAAAAAGAAGACTGTGTTGTTTGCATATTTACAGATTTGCTTAACTTTTTATAAACCTCACTAACTTGTCCTGGTGAATAGGGAGGATCAAATAATACAATATCTGCCTCATTTGATTCTATAGATTTAAGAAAATCCAAAGCATCTATGTTACAGCCACATTTTATAGCGGGATCAATATCATTTGAGTAACATCTATGCCTAAATGGGCTGTTACCAACAAAGGGATCAACAGCGAAAACATCCCCTTTTAGTGTTTTATTTAACAATTCAAATTTTTCTTTTATAAGCATCTTTATTGGCTTTATACTAAATGTACTATTATTAGGCATTGCCCAAACTCTATTTATTATCATCTTTATTTCCTATAAGAATATTAAATATTTTTTCTTCTATTTCTTCCCGTGTACAAACCCAGTTTTCTGCTTCTTGCTGACTAATAGATATAAATAAATCATAAAGTTTTTTTGTTAATTTCTTTGCTTTCTTTTCTTCAAAGTGTTTAGCATTTTTTACCATAACCTTTAAGACATCTATTTTAGGTTGTTTGTCGTTAGTCAGTTGTGTTATTCTGCCAATCTTGTAGTCTTTACCCACTCTTCTATCTCCTCTAAATATAAAATAAAATCACTTTTTGGGAGCTTTGCTATAATATCCTCTTTAAATCTTTGATAATGCTTCACAGCAAAATCAGTATCTTCTATGTCAATTAGTATAGCTAAAGCTAATTGTGCCGCACCTGAACCTCTATAGCTCCAATTAAATCCAGTAGGAGAGTGATTGATTATTTTCTGTGATACTCTTAAAGAAAGGGGAGTTTTAAAATCTTTTTGCCTGAAGATAACTTCCCTAGTTTTACGTTTTCCTTCATATCTTGCTTTTAAATTCACTGCTATCTCCTACTGATTCAAATATTTATAATCATCATCATCTACAAGAGCAAATTTACCTTGAGTTAAAGGAATTTTTTTCATTGGTTCCCCCCTTTTAGTATTTCAAAAGTAGACTTCAATCCATTACTTTTAACGCTTATTGTACTTTGTGCACAACTTCTAATCTCTTCCACATGGGAAATAAATAAAACCCGATTAAATATTTTTGATAATCTCTCTAACATATCTTTAGCTATAGTAATGTTTTCGTTATCCAAAGCCCCCAAAGATTCATCTAGGACAAACATTTCAACCTTACTTCCCATTCTCAATGAAAGTAGATTTGACATAGCTGCTCTCAACGCTAGGGAAAGTAATACCAATTCGGCACCAGAAGCCTCAGAAATATCTCTTCGACCTTTGGAATCCGAGAAAAAAATTGAAACGTCATCTGATGTTTTCCCACTAATTAATTGTTTATGGGAACTAATATCTATAGATAACATACCATTAGTAGTCTGAGTCAACAAATCCTGAGCAAACTTTTCAATGATAGGGACAGCCTGATCTACTAAAGAAAATAGAACGCCACTTTTCCCTACTATCTCAATATATGAATTACAGTATTTAATATGCTGATTTATCTCCTCAATATCCGCTTGCCCATCCAATATCTTTTTTTGTAAATCGTTTATACTTTCCAAATCTTTCTTAGCATTATATATCTGGGAATTATATTCATCAATTTTTTTATTACACAAGGCCAAATCCATTTTTGTTTTGTCTAATTCGGATTTATAAGAATCAATAGTAGCTATTTTGGTAGCTAACACACTCCTTTTAGTTTTTATTTCATCTCTTTTATTAATCAACATTTTTAACTTATCTTCATATACAACTATGATCTCCATTAAACTACCTAAAATATCCTCACCAGAAGATATCTTGTGTTTTAAATCTTCCCATTTATTTTTTCTTTCTTTTATTAGCTCCTGCATATACACCATATATGTAGTCTCATCATAAAAAGAGCTTTCTATTAATTTATTTATATCTATTACCTTATCATTATATTCATTTTCTCTATTATAATATTCTTCTTTAATAGCTAAAATCTTATCATCAGTTTTATCCAACTCTAATCTACGCTCACCAACTTGCTTATTTACCCTGGCATTTATAGGGCAGTCTGCCCGATTACAATCAATGGTTTTCAGTCCTTCTATAGTTCTTACAAGATTAGCTCTAGAGTCTTCCAGTGTTTTTAAATTTTCCTGAAATGCTTTATGTAATTTAACTCTATCAACCATTAACCTTTTCTTGTCATTCTCTCTATCAGTATTTCTTACTTTTTCTTCACTATACTTTTTAATTTCTTCTTCAGCTTTATTTTGTCTCTCTAACCCAGCATCAATAATAGATTTATCAGACAGTATCCCCTGAAATCTATCTTTTTCTGCAACCTTTCTTGCTACGGTATCCCGTACTTCTTTTATTTCATCCCTTATTCCAGATATCTCATCTGTCATTTGATTTTGTTCTCTAATATAATCTTCGTATTCTATCACTCGCTGAGACAATGTGGCAACTCTGCCATTTACTTTTACCTGCTCCCGTTTTTCTTTGGTCAATAATTCTTCAAATGTTTTTAAATTTTCATTAGGACCAGAAAGCAATAAATCAGAAACTTGTGAAGTAAAAGCATCTAACCTTCCTTTATATTGACTAAGTTTTTCTTTGCGTTCTTTCTTTATATCATTAATTGCTTCTTGCCTAGCCTCTAAAACATTTATCTGTAAGCAATCTAAAATTACTTGCTTGCGTTGCCCTGGTTTTAGCTCTATAAGATGGTCAATTTTATTTTGTGGTGAATAAGTCGTGGCAATAAATATATCATAAGTACCAACAATTTTTTCAATACTTTTTTGAGTAATCATTGAAGTAGCATTACTTATATCTATCCAATTACCATTATCCCTATAACTTAAACTTAAAGAAGCAACAGAACCTCTTTTTCTGATTACTTTATAATCAGTACCATAAGATGAAAATGTTACTTCTACCATACATTTTTTTTCACCATTACGTATAACAGTATCAACATGTTTATTTCTAGGGGTAGTACCGAATAACCCCCACATTATAGACTCAATAAGAGAACTTTTACCAGCAGCATTGCGCCCAAAAATACCTATAATTTTATCTAATTTTTCAAAGTCTATTTCATCATTATCTTCAGCAAAACTCTTAAAATTATTAATATTTAAGCTTTTCAATTTGAAATGAATTCCACGACCATCTTCGTTAGGGTGTGTTTCCTTAACTACAGTTTCAACTTTCTTGGCTATTTTCTTAACCATAGGTGGATATTTATGATCATCAATATATTTATCTATTATTTCTACAATACTACTATGCTTAAAGTCATCAAAAGTAACTAAAGATTTTTTATCCTTTTTAATATAGTTAGGAACTATTTTTATATCCTTGACATTTTTAAACTTAGAGCTAATCTTTGAGTGGTCAATATTTCCAGCATGGGTATCCAAATCATTGTATTTAATTCTAACCCTGATATCTTTAAAATCCCTATTTGATACTGACGTAACAATTTTATTAATTTCTTTTTTATCAAGCTTAGATAAGTCACCTAAATCTATAGTTTCATATGGGAATTTTTGCTCTAATTCTATAAAACTGGGGGACAAATTATCCCACATCACGTAACCAGTTGAAAAGTGGTCAGCAAAAGTCAGAGGAAAGGGTGCCCCACAATAAATAGCATTTTCTATTCCTTGATACTTATGAAGATGCCCAGCAAAAATAGCATCAAATTTTTTCCAAAAAGACTTAGGTATAACTAGGTCTTTACCTATGCTTATCGCTGATTCCGATGCCTCATAATCTCCAGTAATATGGAACCCTTCCATAACACCATGATAAATTAAAACATTTTTTTTATCTTTTGCGTATATAAAGGAATCAAACAATTTTTCACTACCAAAAATATTAGATATGTCTTCTATTTCCAATCTATCTAATTCTTTCCTAGAAGGATATGGAAACATGTGAAAACGATAGTTTGTAATGTCTATATACTCACCTATCTTAGTATAAATTGGAGTATCCTTTTCTGCGGTGAATATGGCTGAAAGGGAGTCAATTTTTTTAGCTGACATAGAGCAATCATGATTGCCAGTTATTATTAATGTTTTAAACCCCAATAAATATTCCTTGAAAAATGTCCTGGCTAACTCCACTTGTTTAGGAGAAAGCTTATCTCTATGTATAAATAAATCACCAGCAAAAATAATTAAATCAGGTTTTTGTTCTCTTATAGAATCAGATAATTGTTTAAGTAGAATTTCAAATTCGTCTATTCTGGTATCGGAAATGTGAATATCAGCAAAATGCGCTATTTTCATAAATGTATTGCTTTCTCTACTTGGTTTCTTAATTCATCAAGTATTTTTTCTTTTTTCTTCATTTATTCCTCTACAAATTTAGCTATGTTTGCATAATTTTTTACTGGTATTATCTTTTGAGACTCGCCTTCTCGATTCTTTATAATAATAAATTGACCATTTTTCTTAGAAAAGTCTTCATCTGATTTATATTTATCAGGAAAATTAATTGCCAAAACTACGTGAGCATCATGGCCTACAGCCTTGCATTCTCTAATATCATTGATTCTAATAGGCATTCCCTTTGATCTCTCATCTGGGTTTACATTTAATTGAGCTAAAGTTAAAATACCTATACTACAACTTTTAGATAAAGAAATAAGCTTCTTTGATACCGAAGAAATTTCTTGTTCTCTATTTCCAAACCTCTTACTATTATCTGAAACCAACTGTATATAATCTATAACAACTAACCCTAAGTCTTTGTTCTTTAATTTTGCAAATTTTACCTTATTTACTATTTCATCTATCTCTCTCATCCTATCATCAAACAAAAGATTATTATTCTGTTTCAATATTTCATACATCTCTAAAACTTTTTTATGCTCTTTTTCAGATAAATCACCACATTTTATTTTGCTAATAGGTATGCCGGTTCTCAATGATAGCCATCTATAAATTAAACTTTTATGGGATCCCTCCAACAAAAAATATAAAACAGTTTTTTTTCTACTTGTAATGTTGTTGGATATTTGAATGGCGGCCATCGTCTTTCCATCACTACTACTAGCAGCTATTACCCAAATAGTCTCTGCTTCAATCCCCAATGTTAATGAATCTAAAGTTTTAAATCCAGTAGGCAGATCAATTATCTCCTGTAAGTCCTTACATTTATTAAACTTAACAACTTTTTCATTAATACCCCGTATTACATCATCACCCTTATTTACCAAGGAATCTAAAGTAATAGATGAAGAGGCTCCTATATTTAATAACTTAGATTCAGTTTTAGTTATAATATCAACTGCTGTTTTATCACTTTTACAATCATTTATAATTTCTCCACCTAATTCTCTTATCTTAACTTTCTGAGAACTGTTCAATAACTCTTTGTACAAAAAGTTTATATCATCTATCTTTTCTTCTTTCTCTATTTCATCTAAAAAAGTTCTAACAATTTTGTCATTATTAAACTTGAGTCTTAGGTTGGAATATGTAACATTCCTATTACTGAGTATACAGGATATAATTTCAGAATATATGTCATAAAATAAGGGGTCTTTAAAGTCACTAACATTAACTTCTTTCTCAAGTTGAGTTATCCTGGAAGTATCGGCAATTAGAGAGGCTATGAATTGTTTTTCAAGAGTGTAATCTATCATGGTTTTCTCGTAATTTTTTTACAAAGATTTATAGCACTATCATAATTATCCCACATTTCACACAATATTTCACAATCAGATTCGTTTAAATCAGGCTTAGAGGGCTTACCTTTTCTTGTCTTGGTAATATAAAAAGTTATTTTAGTTTTACACTTAGACCAATCAATTGAATCATCTGAATCATTATCCAAAATCAATCTATATTTATCAATCATTCCTTTACTTTCTCTATCTTTATATTTTCTTTTTCAATTTCTACTTTCTCTCCATTAACTTTAAAATAACCGTTAACATTACGAAAAATATTTAAAATAAACCTTTTAGCAAGCTCCTCAGCGTCTTCTACATAAAATGAATGTGTACCGACCTCACAATGAAAATAGGTTTTTAGTGCTAATTTTACTCTACAGGAAAATAGTCTTCTTTTTATTTTTGACACTTATAATCCTTAATTTTCATCGTATAACTCCTAACATCTAGAATACCCACAAGACAAACACTTTTTGCAACCCTCTGCCATATACAATTCTTCTCCACAATCTGGACATAAAGCGAGTGTTTTTTCTGTTTTTTCTTCCCTCTCTTTCTCATATTCCTCTATTCTTTTTCCAACAAAATCTAAAATAGATGAATATCTTTTATTAGCTACAACAAATTTTTCGTCTCCACCAATCTTTTTCAGTTGCCTAACCAATTTTTTAGCCGGAATACCATACTGTAATCCAATAGATAAAAGCCTGCCTACACCCTCACAAAAAGCGTCAATATCAGCACCTGATTTTCCTATATTTATAATAACCTCAATAACTTCTCCATCAGCAGTTCTATTAATAGTTAACAACAATGACCCTAGGGGAGTTTCAATTTTTTCTGTTGATCCCGTTAATTTACTAGTACGGTATTTACTTTTTTTCTTAACATCTAATACTTGGTTGGGTCTTGACCCATCACGATAAATAGTAATACCTTTACATCCTAACTTATAAGCCAAAAGATAGGCATTTTTAACATCCTCAATAGTACTTTTATTGGGCATATTAATAGTTTTACTCACGCTGGCATCAATATGTTTTTGAAAAGCGGCTTGCATTTTTACATGATCTTCTATAGTAACATCATGAGCAGTAACAAAAATATTTTTTAGCTCTTGGGGTATTTCTTTTATCTTTTGTATTGAATTAGAAGTAACAACTTTTTCTATTAACTCGTCTGTTAACTCAAATCCTATTTCTCTAGCCTTCTGTAAGAAAAATGGATTAAGATAATTTAGTTTTTTACCACCCATTACAGTCTTAATATATCCTATAGAAAAAAACGGCTCACAGCCAGAAGAGGCATCAGCTATCATGGAAACAGTACCACAGGGTGGGATTGTTGTAGTTTTATAGTTTCTTCTATCTATCTTCTCTTCCTCACAAGCCTTGCAATTTCCCTTTTCTTTGCCTAATAATTCACTTTCATCTTTACTTATCTCATCTATAAGTTTCATTATTTCTTTAGCTATTTTGAATGATTCATCAGATCCATAGCGTATATTCTGTAAAACCAGAAGATCAGCAAAGCCCATTAAACCCAAACCTATTTTCCTTGTTATCTCAGTATTATTTTTGATTTCCACCAATGGATATTTGTTAATAGATATAACACTATCTAAAAATCTAGTAGCAGTTCTTATATCATCTTTAAATGCAAGCCAGTCAAAATTATTTTCTATATAATATTTGCTTAAATTCAAAGAACCTAAATTACAGGATTCCATATGTCTAAGTGGCTGCTCCCCACAGGGATTAACCCCATCTATACTATCGTAGCCCTCACCACTCATTTTATCTATAAAAACTACCCCAGGTTCACCAGTAGCATGGGCTTGTTTAATTATCTCATCAAAAATCTCTTTAGCTGAAACGTTTTTTACTTTTTCTTTAGTGGAAGGATCAATAAGATCAATATTTTTTCCTAAACTTAAAGCTTTCATAAACTTATCGGTAATAGCAACAGATATATTAAAGTTATTTAGCTTATTTAAATCTTTTTTACACCCAATAAACTCAAATATATCAGGATGATCCACTTGCAATAAACCAAGACAAGCCCCCCTACGCCTACCGCCTTGCTTAATTTGCTCTATCATGGCATTATACATAATCATAAAAGATACTGGACCAGAAGCAACACCCTTTGTACTACTAACAATAGAATTTTTAGGTCTTATTTTAGAAAAGTTAAACCCTACTCCTCCGGCAGCTTTAGTAATCAAAGCTGCATCCTTCATAACAGTCATTATGTTATCAAGGTTGTCTTGAACATCTAAAACAAAACAGGCACTCAAAGTACCACTACCAGTTCCTGCATTCATTAAAGTAGGACTATTAGGTAAAAATCTCAAATTATAAATTATGTCAAAATATTTTTCTTCCCATTTTTTCTGTGTTTCCGTAGTCTCTTCATCTCTGGAAACTGCCTTGGCAACTCTTCTACAAAGTTTTTCCCAGTCTTCATTTTTATCTTTTAAAAAGTAACGTTCATTTAAAACAGTAAGTGCATTTTCAGAAAGTTCCATATTTATTTCTCCATTGTAAAATCATCATTTATATTTATTTCTCTTTTAGCTCCTTTAAAGTCATCTTTATTAGAATTTTCACTACAAAGTTTAACTAAAAAAAGTGTTTTCTTTTTCTTATTGAATTCTTTAACATTATAATAACCAGAAAGAATTTTAACCTGCCTTTTTATAAAAGAAATTGAATACTTTTTACACAATTTACCTACAAAAAAATATTCAATATCTCCTATAGTGTTTTTTATGTAATCTGTTAACTCTCTGTATTCACTCATAATAGTAAAATGGACGAGTCCAGAATCGAACTGGAGTCCCCCTAAGTTTTCTTAAGCTTTCTTAATATCTTAAGGATCGACACCCTGTCTCGCCCAATCAATCTTTATCTCTTTTTTTCTTGTAAATTTCTCTAAGTTCTTTTATTTCAACAGCTTCCCCATATTCAGTATTATGAATAGGGAATCTCCCATATCCCCTTTGTTTATATGCTTGTCTAATTGCCATTGATATTAATGACTCAAAATCTTTATCTTCATTAAGACCCACAATACCTTTCGTATTAATAGGACCAGTAAAGGAGCCTGAAGTAAATGAGATATTAGCCTGTATAAAAGGTTTTGAACCAGAATCTTTAATTATAATATCATCAATGCTAGCCCTGTCTCCATGTAACTCAGCCTGTGCCATACAACCATCTAAACTTAAAAAAGGAATATAAGTTTTACAAAACACACCTTTTTTTCCTTCTTTGTATTTCCAAATCTCAAAGTCTTTCTTAAGCTCACTAATTACACTATCATCAACAGATGCCCCCCAGATTTTAACATTTTGAGGATATGAAGATAGATAGCCATGAAGCTCATCATCCAAATACCCATAAGCAATTAAAAACTTTTTTTTCTCTTCTTTCTTTAATTTCTCACAAATAGCACGTAATCGTTCTTCCATAATTAATCCTT
>Ga0180008_1001571_pt1 | contig 14051 bp, 12 predicted proteins | sample MM_PW_MetaG_FD_121121 | JGI IMG/M metagenome (GOLD analysis project Ga0180008, IMG submission 121121) | Groundwater microbial communities from the Aspo Hard Rock Laboratory (HRL) deep subsurface site, Sweden - MM_PW_MetaG | ecosystem: Environmental > Aquatic > Deep subsurface > Groundwater... | reverse complement strand
CTTGCTTCACCTTTTACAGTTTTAAATTTATTTGTAAACTGCTCATCAAATTCGTATAATGCACCTTTTTGGTGAGGATTTTCTCCATATCTTGTATCAAATACTTTTGATCCAACAATGAACTGTTTAGCACCCATTCCATTATTAAATCTTTTGTTCATATAATTAGCAATCATTGAATCATAAGCTGCTGTATGCTCATAAGCTTTAATCATCATATCACGTCTGAATTCTACTGTGTTAGTATCATTTTTAAGATTGTTTAATACTAAGTCATAATCAATAACATCTGTTACAATAATAACTGAATCGAAGTTTTTTGCTGCACTTCGCACCATCGCTGGTCCACCAATATCAATGTTTTCAATAATTTCTTCGAAATCATCAGTTTTTTCTATTGTTGCTTTAAAAGGATATAAATTTACACAAACTAAATCAATACCTTCAACGCCTAATTCACGCGCTTGATCAAGGTGAGATTGTTTATCACGTCTATGTAAAATTCCACCATGAATATATGGGTTTAAAGTTTTAACTCTACCTTCAAAACACTCAGGAAATTTAGTAACTTCATTTGCTTCAATTACTGCAATTCCTGCATCTTTAAGTTTATTATATGTACCACCTGTTGAGATGATTTCATAACCTAATGCTACTAACTCTTTGGCAAAGTTTTCAACACCACTTTTATCACTAACGCTAATTAATGCTCTCATATATGCATACCCTTTGATAATCTATTTAATCACTATAAAGCAATTTCTTTTATTTTAATAAGTGGGATTATATAAAAGTATTAGTTAGGGATAGCTTTCATAATAAAATTGTCTATTGATGTATATCAATCATATGACCTATTGATATATGATAAAATGCCCAAATAATAAGGTAGGTGTATATGAAAAATTTATTACTAATTGCGTATTTAGATTTAAAAGAATCCATCAGAGCCAAGTGGTTTGTGGTTTATTCACTAATTTTTGGAGGAATGATTGCTCTATTTTTTATAGCAGGAGTTACACAATCTCAAGTTATGGGATTTTCTGGATTAAGTAGATTATTACTTATGTATATTCAAGTTACCATTGTAATTTTACCTATTTTTATACTAATAACCACAGTTAGATCAATTTCAGGAGATAGGGACAATCATATTTTAGAGTATATGCTTTCTTTTCCAATTTCATTAAAACAGTATTATTGGGGGAAAATTCTAGGAAGATTTATAACTGTATTTTTGCCTGTATTTTTTGCTATGTTTTTAGCAATTATTTATGGAGCTATAATAGGAGCTTCAATTCCTTGGGAAATATTTTTCTTATATTCTGGATTATTATTTGCTTTATCATCTGCGTTTTTGGGAATTGCATTTTTTATCTCTTCATTTGTAAAATCAAGTGAAGTTGCTCTTGGAATATCTTTTTTTGTTTGGATATTTTTATTAGCTTTTATTGATATTGCCTTAATATCTTTAATGATGCAAAATAGATTTGAAGAATCTATGATAATTGCAATTGCACTTGCAAATCCAATGGAAATATTTAGAGTTGCTGCTATTTCATTATTTGATCCAGAACTAACTGTTATGGGTCCTGTTGCATTTCATATTTTAGATACATTTAAACAATCTACATTTGTTATGTTTTCAATTTTATATCCTGTATTACTAGGGCTTTTCTTCGCTGTCTTAGGATATAGAATATTTTCAAAAAAAGATTTAGTATAAAGGAAATAGTTATGAAAAAAAATTTATTGAAAATTGCTTTTTTATTTTTTGCATTATTTACAATTTCAAGTTTTGCAAATGAAACAAAATATGAAATGAATTTTACAAAAGAAACTGCTTGTGAAATTAGAAAAATTAAATTGTATGAGAATCCAGTTTGGGCTAGTAAGATTGATTTAAAAGATGGGAAAAGTGTCTTTTTTTGTTCACCAAAATCAATGTTTGAATTTTACTATAATCAAGAAAAATGGGAGACTTTTGGAATAAAAGATATTTCAGATTTTCAAAATATTTTAGTAACGGATTACAAAACACTAAAGATTATTGATGCTACAAAAGCATTTTTTGTATATGGATCTAATAAAACATCTCCATCAGGTGATGATTTAGTAGTTTTTGAATTAAAAGAAAATGCAACAAATTATGCACAAAACAATAATGGTAAAAGAATTTTAAGTTTTACTGAAGTTAAAAATTCATTAATTAGATTACTAAATGGAAGAATTTAATAACCTAAAAGTTTATAATAGAATTAACAAATAATTAACAGAATCTTGATATGTATCATTTTTATAAACTTTCCTAAGTGTTAAAATGTTTTAGATATTTAATAAATTAGGTATTAAAAAATCTAATACATAAGGAAAGGAAATTATCATGAAACCTGTGATTAGTAAAATTTCTTCTTTACTTTTAGGTACAACTATCGCTGCAACTGCTATGGCTGCTGCTGATATAGAACTAGCTAAAGTGATGAAAGATAGAGGTTTATCCGAAATTGATGTGATTCGTGCTGCGAAAACATATAATCCAACTGGAGTTAAAGATGAGTTCGTAGTATTTAGTTCAGGTGGACAAAGTGGACAAGTGATTGTTTATGGTGTTCCATCAATGAGAATCTTAAAATATATTGGTGTATTTACACCTGAGCCTTGGCAAGGGTATGGATATGATAAAGATTCACTTGCAGTTTTAAGACAAGGTAATATTAGAGGAAAAGAGATTAACTGGGGAGATACTCATCACCCTGCACTATCAGAAAAAGATGGGAAATATGATGGAAAATGGTTAGCAATTAATGACAAAGCTAATCCTAGAATCGCTATTATTGATTTAGCAGATTTTGAAACAAAACAAATCGTTCCAAATCCAGTATTTAAAGCAAATCATGGAGGAGCATTTTTTACTCCAAACTCTGAATATATTATAGAAGCTGCACAATATGCTGCTCCTTTTGACAATGATTATCACCCAATTGAAGACTACAAAGAAACTTACCGAGGGGGAGTTACTATGTGGAAATTTGATGATAAAATTGGAAGAATTTTACCAAAAGATTCATATACGATAGAATTTCCTCCATATCACCAAGATTTAAGTGATGCAGGTAAAGGAATAAGTTATGGATGGGGATTTACAAATTCATTTAATACAGAAATGTATACAGGTGGAATTGAAGTTGGAATGCCACCAAATGAAGCCGGTATGAGTAGAAATGATACGGACTTTTTACATGTATATAACTGGGAAAAACTAGCAGAAGTTGCAAAAGATCCAAAAAATGTAAAAATAATCAATGACCATAGAGTAATTCCTATAGAAGTTGCTGTTAAAAATGAAGCGTTATTCTTAATTCCTGAGCCTAAATCACCTCATGGTGTTGATGTTTCTCCTGATGGACAATATTTAATTGTTTGTGGAAAACTAGATACTCATGCTTCTGTTTATGATTTCAAAAAAATTAAAGCACAAATTGATAAAAAAGAGTACATAGGGAAAGATCCATATGGTATTCCAATTTTAGATATGAAAAAATCTTTACATGGACAAGCAGAGCTTGGACTTGGGCCTCTTCATACTCAATACTCTCCTGTTGATGGTGAAGTTTATACATCTTTATATGTAGACTCACAAGTTGTAAAATGGAATTATAAAGATTTAAAAGTTCTTGATAAAGAAAATGTTCATTATAACATTGGTCACTTAGCAGGAATGGAAGGTAAAACTTCAGATCCTCAAGGAAAATATATTATTGCTTTAAATAAATTAGCAATTGATAGATTCCAAAATGTAGGTCCTTTACATCCACAAAATCACCAGTTAATTGATATTTCTGGAAAAACTATGGATTTATTAGTTGATATGCCTTTACCTTTAGGTGAACCACATCAAGCAGTAGCAATTAGGGCAGAAAAACTACATCCTCATGTTAGATATGAGATGGGTACAAATAGTAAAACAGGTGAACAACATATAGGAAAAACACTTGCTGGTCAAGAAAGAATTGAGAGAAATGGTAACCATGTAACTATTTATTCAACACTTGTAAGATCACATATTAATCCTGAAAGAATTACTGTAAATAAAGGTGATAAAGTTACTTTACATATGACAAATCTTGAAAGAGCTCAAGATGAAACTCATGGATTTACAATTGATAACTATAACCAACACGCATCACTAGAACCAGGGGAAACAGTAACATTAGAATTTACAGCTGATATGGAAGGGGTTTTCCCTTATTACTGTACAGAATTCTGTTCAGCACTTCACTTAGAAATGATGGGTTATATGATGGTTAAAGATCCAAATAAAAAATATGAAAGTGCTCAAAAAATCAAAATGCAAACTATGAGTCCTGAGCAATTAAAAGCTGAGTATGACAAAACAGTTGCAGTTAATACAGCTACAGATGCAGTTATTCAAAGTGTTGTTAAATTCTTAAAAGATAACAAATTTGGTGATCATAAAATTGTTGCTGATTTAGTTACAGATGCATTTGATCAATATGGGAAAATTCCTGAACAGAAAAAATTATCTGATGAAGCGGTTGCTGCAGGTGATTTAGAAAAAGCAATTTTATATGAAAATATGATTTGGCAATTAATGGTTAAAACAGCAGACGTTGGTATTAGAGCAAAAGATACATTAGTAAGATTAATTGCTACTAAACAATCAGATGAAGCAGCACGTGGAGAAAAAACATTTGCTGAAGGTGGATGTAATGGTTGTCACGTTATTGGTAAAGTATCATCAGGGCCTGACTTAACAGGAGTTTTACAAAGACATGAAAATGGTGAAAAATGGGTTGCTGACTTTATTTCAGATCCAGAAAAAATGTATGAAGAACCTTATGTAAAAGGTATGATTGATTACTTTAATCTAAAAATGCCAAATCAACATATGAGTGAAAAAGAGACTAAAGACATTATTGAATATCTAAAATGGATTGATGAAAATGCAAATCTTTTCTAAAATCATTTAGATACAAAATAAAAAAGGAAGAATATAACATTCTTCCTTTTTTTATTGATAAGCATCAACGTTTAAAATTTGTATTTATGATAATCTATCATTATAATAAGTTTTAAACTATAAATTATAATTATAACTTATAGTTCAAAGCTTTTAAAGAAAGGAATTTTTCTATGCATCCTAGTTATCTAAAATCTAAAATATTTGCATTACTTGCTCTTATAATAATGAGTCTCTCTTTTACGTTTCCAATGATTGCTTTTCATGGAACACTAAATAAAATTCATGATGGAAAAACAGATGAAATTTCATCACTTGCAATTAGTACATGGAATTTATACAACCAAGGTAGATACAAAAGTACAACTACTCCAAAAGAAGCTCATAATGATCTTGATAAAATGATTAAAACATCATCTGAAGTTGGTGTTGCATCATTACCTATTTGGTCTTGTTCTCTTGAAGCTCCAAACTATCCAAAAGTTGCTTTTCCAGAAGGGATCCCTGTATTTTTTCATTTTGATGGATTTTCAGGGGAAGTTCATGAAATGAATACAATTAATCACTATGTAGGAATGGATCCTATGTGGAGAGGTGGTCAACTTGAAAGAGAAATAGGAATTTATGCACTATTACTTTTATCATTATTTATGATTTATTTTATTTTATTTAATAAAAAAATTCTAACATATGCCATGATTATACCTGCTTCTCTTCCCTTATTATTTATAGCTGATTACTCATATTGGTTATATTGGTTTGGACATAATTTACATGATTGGGGTGCTTTTAAAATCAAACCATTTATGCCAACAGTTTTTGGTGATGGGAAAATTGCACAATTTACAACGCACTCTTATCCATCAATTGGTTTTTATATGCTTTTAGCAATTGGAATACTTAGCTTATTGGCAATTCTTGCTAGAAATAAAGCTATGAAAGAATCAAATCAATAAGGTCAAGTTATGTTAAGAATTATTACTCTTTGTCTCTTTCTTCTAAATTTATTAAGTGCAAATCTTTTACAAGAAGCAATAGATAATGCTCCTGAAGGTTCAATATTAAAACTACCTAAAGGAGTATATAAAGGTTCAATTATAATTAATAAACCTTTATCAATAATAGGAAAAGAAGATGGAGTAATAATTGATGGTGGTGGAACAGGAACTGTAGTTCAAATTACAAGTTCTTATGTAACATTAAAAAATTTAACAATCACAGGAAGTGGTGATAGGCATGATTTATTAGATTCTGCAATTAAAATAAATAACTCTAAACAATCAGAAATATCAGACTGCACAATCAAAGATTCATTATTTGGTATAGATATAACAATGACTAGTAATTCAATATTTTCAAATAATTACATTACTTCAAAAAATCTTGAATTAGGAGTAAGGGGAGATGGCCTTAGACTTTGGTACTCAAATGATAATATTGTTTCAAATAATAAATTAGTTAAATCAAGAGATATGGTAATTTGGTATTCACATGGAAATACAATAGAGAATAACTATGGTGAACAAAATAGATATTCACTTCATTTTATGCACGCTGGTAAAAATATAGTAAAAAATAATACTTATAAATTAAACTCAGTTGGAATATTCTTTATGTACACAAAAGATACAATTGCTACGGGGAATACAGTACAAAGCTCACTAGGAGCCACTGGAATGGGAATTGGATTAAAAGATGTTTCAAATATGACACTAAAAGACAATACTATTATTTATTGTGCACAAGGAATTTATATTGATAGATCACCCTATGAACCTGATACTAAAAACTGGCTTGAAGATAATAAAATTTTATATAATTCTGAAGCTATACATTTTCACTCAGTTAGTGAAAACAATGTAATAAAATCAAACACAATTTTAGGAAATATAGAAGATATAATTAATGATAGCCGTGGATCTAAAACAGATTTAAATGAAATATCTGGAAATTATTGGGATAATTACGAAGGTTTTGATAAAAATGCAGATAATATTGGGGATACTCCACATAAAGTTTATCAATATGCGGATCAACTTTGGGTTTATAATTCAAATGTAAAATTTTTCTATGGATCGCCTGTTATTGCACTATTAAATTTTCTAGCAAAACTAGCGCCCTTTACTCAACCTGTTTTTCTTATGAGTGATAAAGCTCCTAAGCTAAAAATGTAAGGACATACTTATGGCAAAAATACAAAATGATAGAAGAGAATTTATAAAATTCTCAACACTTGGGATTCTTGGCTTAACACTTGGTGCGGGGGTTGTAATTTCACCTATAGCACTTCAAGCCCAAATGAAATTAAGACCACCAGGTGCAGTTAGTGAAAAAGAATTTTTAGCTTTATGTATTAAATGTGGACAATGTTTACAGGTATGTCCATATCACTCTATAAAGTTAGCAGATATGGCAAAAGGACATGGTATTGGAACTCCATATATAGATGCAAGAGAAAGAGGTTGTTATGCTTGTACAGCAGTTCCATGTGTACTTGCATGTCCAAGTGGAGCTCTTGATCATGCATGTGAAAAACCTGAAGATATAAAAATGGGAATTGCCGTTTTAGAGTTTCCAAATAAATGTATAGCAATGACAAATCAACTTGTAACAAAAGAGCAAATACAAAGAATTCATACCCATCCAAATAGTAGACAATTAGAACAAGATATCTTAGATAAGCTTGATAAATTTGAAGATAAGCCTTGTACAATTTGTGCTGATATGTGCCCTATTCCAAACTCAAATGGTGCAATTGCAATGATTAGAGATAAAAATGGTGGCATGAAACCTGAAGTTTATGATAGATGTGTTGGATGTGGTGTTTGTGAAGAATTATGTCCAGCTTTTGAAGCAGCTATTGTCGTAAAGCCAAGATTAACTTATGAAGATTATTATATTAAAGGAATTAGATCATGATAAAGAAAATTATATTAAGTACTGCATTAATTTTATTAATAAGTGGATGTGGTGAGCAAAAAAAAGATGAAAATAAAAAAGAAGAAACAAAAGTTGAGAATACTCAAACATCATTAAAAATTGAAGTTGAAAAAAACGAAAATAGCAAAGAAATAAAAGTAGTTGAGCAGGAAAAAACAAATACAAAAGGGGAATCATATTACTACGATTATAATGTGAAAAGTGAATATGACCCACATTCAAAACCAGCAAATGAAGACGCTTCAATAAGAGAAAAACCAAGAACTACAATTGATGCAAATTTAAATGTAAGAAGTCCATATGAAAAGGTTCAAATTTCATTACTAGTAAAAAGTTTAAGTAAAGAGTTTATTGTTAAATGTTCGGCTTGTCATAATGATTATGCAAATGGAATTATTGGACCTTCATTATTAAATAAAGATGCAGATTTTATTTATAATCAAATTAAAAAGTTCAAAAGTGACAAAAATGCAAATGTACTTATGAGTGATTTAGTAAAACAAATGCCTGATGAAAATATAAAAAAATTAGCTGATGAAATCTTTACATTTAACAAAGAGATTAAGGAGTTAAGATGAAAAGAGTAATAGCTATTGTTTCTACGATATTTGTATTAGCATTAATGGCTTACACACTTTCAAATGGAAGAGCATTTCAAGGTGGAGAAGCTGGAAATATTATTGAAGATATGAAATATATTGATACTCCAAAAACAGCAGAAGTAAAAGAAGAAAAAAATGATGATGAAGAGAAATTAAAAGCACTAAGAGATAAAGCTGGAAATTCTGGAACATTTGAAGTTTCAAATGCATATAAAAGTAAATGTGCCTCTTGTCATGGGGCAGATGCTTCAGGAATGCAAAATGGCAAAAAACTAATGGGTCCTAAATTATATGGACAAGAAGAAGCTGTTTTATATAAAGATTTAGTTGATTTTAAAGCAGGTAGAAAAGAAAATCTTATTATGAAAGGTTTATTAATCAACCTAGAAGATGAAGATTTAAAAAACTTTGCAAAAGAAATAGCTGGATTTAAAGCAAAACAAGAAGCTTTAAATAAATAGTTAAAAGGAGAATAAAATGGATAAATGGAATACAAGAGCAACCATAAAGAACACAACTTTTATGTCTACTTTTTTTGATAAAACAAAAGATGGAAAAACAAAATTTTCTTATAGAATGAAAAGATGGATTGTAGTTATTTCTATTCATTTATTATTCTTTTTATCGTTTCATATTGATATACAAACACTAGAAGGAACATTAAATGGTTCAAGATTTTTAGGTTTTCATTTAATTGACCCATTTACAACTATTCAAATATTTTTAGCAACTTATCATCTGCCAATTAATATGATTATAGGAACTGTGACCATATTACTTTTTTATCTATTTATTGGTGGAAGAACCTATTGTTCATGGGTTTGTCCATATGGAATAATTAGTGAAATAGGAGAAAAACTTCATAATGTTTTAGTTACAAAAAAAATCATTAAAGAGCGAAAATTTGATCATAGAGTTAGACATGTGTTTTGGGTAATGTTTATGATTTTAGCATTTACAAGTGGTTATTTAGTTTTTGAAACATTTAATATTGTAGGAATTTTAAGTAGATTTATTACTTATGGTTGGAGTTTAGCTTTAGTTTGGGTTCTTGCTGTTTTTTTAATTGAAGTGTTTTTTTCTAGACGTGCTTGGTGTACATACCTTTGTCCAATAGGTACAACTTATGGATACATTGGAAAAGTAAGTGCCCTTAGAATTCAATGGAATGATAATTGTGACCATTGTATGGTTTGCCATGATGTTTGTTTTGAGAATCAAGTATTAGATTTAACAAAGGCTAAATATGATGAGCAAAGAGCTGAAAAAGGAATCAAAACTCAATATGTAACAGGTGCTGATTGTACACTTTGTGGAAGATGTATTGATGTTTGTCATTCAGATGCATTAAAATTTGATTTTAGATTAAAAGGCTTAGTATGATTCAAGTTAAAAATTTAACAAAAAAATTCTCTTCTCATATATCTTTAGATAATGTAAATATAGAATTTAATAAAAACGAATATATAGCACTAATGGGACCAAATGGGGCAGGAAAAACAACACTAATACGCTCTATTTTAGGATATTACCATCCAAATAGTGGAGGAGTTTTAATAAATGGACTTGATCCTATTAAACAAAGAATAGAAGTGTTAGAGCATATTTCATTTGTTCCACAACTTCCACCTCCTATTAAATTAAGTCTTAGTGAGTTAATGCAATATATTCAAGCTAGCTCAGATGTTGACAAAGAATTAATCATGCATTATGCAAATGAAATGAAACTAGATATTAAAGAAAATCTAAATAAATCATTTTTTAAACTAAGTGGTGGAATGAAACAAAAAATGCTAATTGCAATCTCATTAGCAAAAAAAAGTAATATCATAATTTATGATGAACCAACTGCAAATCTTGATCCAAAAGCAAGGGATGATTTTTATAGATTACTAAAACAAAATGAAGATGATAAAATTTTACTTTTTGTAACCCATAGATTAGATGAAGTAAAAGATATTGTTAATCGCCAAGTTTATATGGATTTAGGAAAAGTAATATCAGACGATAGGGTTTAATATGTATTTAAATATTTTTAAAATTGTAAGTTCAATACTTTTAATATTAAGCTTTTCTGCTTGTGAAAAAAAAGTATCAACTGAAGTTAAAGAAATACACTGGGATAGAGATATGTGTAGCCGTTGTGTTATGGTTGTAAGTGATAGAAATCAAACTGTTCAAGTAATAAATCCTGAAAATGGAAAACTTCATGTTTTTGATGATTTAGGATGTGCTGTATTATGGTTTAAAGACCAAAATATAAAATGGAAAGATGAAGCAATTATTTGGATTAATGATATAAAAACTGCAAAGTGGATAAATGCTAGAACTGCTTTTTATGACACAATGAATGTAACACCTATGGCTTATGGCTTTGGAGCGCATGAAATAAAAGAAGAAATTCAAGAAGGTTTAGAGATTATTAATTTTTACGAAGTAGAAAAAAGAGTCTTAGAAATAGGAAAATAATAAAAAGGCAAATGCCTTTTTATTATAAATCTTGCTCAATTACTTCTTTGAATCTATTAAAATATACATAAGATACTTTGTCTAAATCTTTATAAATATCATTTATAGAGATTTTATCACCTGTAACTTGTCCAATTTTTGAATATTCAAGATTGAATGAACTTACAACTTTTTCAAATGCTTCACAATTTGAAGGATTTACTTCAACAATTGCTCTACTTAATGATTCTGAGAAAATGTCTTTTGAATCATTTAAAGAAATTGAAATCTCAATTCCTTTATTACCCACAACAGCCATTTTAGCAGCACTAATAGCAATACCACCAACGTTTACATCTTTTGCAGATTTTAATAAACCTTTTTTATTTGCTTCAATAACCGTATTCCATAATGCTAACTCTTTCGCAAAATCAACTTCAGGGTGAACACCAGCTACTTTTCCATACATTTTTTTCATATATAAAGAAGCACCAAATTCACTTTTTGTTTCACCTAAGATATATAAAATATTTCCATTTTCTTGAACACAAGAAGGTAATACTTTATTTGCATCTTCATTAACTCCAACCATAGCAATTGAAGGTGTTGGGAAAACTCCTACTCCATTTGTTTCATTGTATAAAGATACATTTCCACCAATAACTGGAGTATTTAATTCTCTACAAGCTTTTTTAATTCCTTCGCAAGATGCCGCAAATTGCCACATAACTTCAGGATTTGTAGGATTTCCAAAATTTAAACAATCTGTAATTGCTTTAGGAACTGCTCCTGTCATTGCAACATTTCTTCCAGATTCCATAACAGCTGCTGCTGCTCCTAGTTCTGGGTTAATGTAACAAAGTCTTGTATTACAATCAGCACTCATAGAAAGAGCTTTTCCAGTCTCTTTAATTCTAATTGATGAACCATCAAGTTTACCTGGACCTTTGATTGTATTTGTTTGAACCATTGAATCATATTGAGAATAAACCCAAGATTTATCAACAACTTCCATGTCACTAAATAAATCATCAAATGCAGCTTGATTTGAAATTTCTTTATCTAAGATAATATCTTCAATACCATCTAAATATTTTGGTCTTGATGTTGGTCTATCAAGTACTGGAGCTTGTTCAGATACTGGTTGAACAGGAACTTCAGCACATTTTTCACCATGCCAGAATAGTTCCATATTTCCAGTATTTGTAACTTCACCAATTACAGCTACATCTAATTCCCATTTTTCAAAGATGTCAATAACACCTTGTTCACAACCTTTTTTAGCACAAATAAGCATTCTTTCTTGAGACTCTGAAAGCATAAAGTCATAAGGAGTCATACCCTCTTCTCTAGCAGGAACTTTATCTAAATGCATAATCATTCCAGAACCTGATCTTCCTGCCATTTCAAATGAAGAAGAAGTAAGACCAGCAGCTCCCATATCTTGAATACCAATAATTAAATCAGCTTTAAATAACTCTAAACAAGCTTCTAAAAGTAGTTTTTCAGTAAATGGATCTCCAACTTGAACTGTTGGTCTTTTTGATTCTGAATCTTCTGTGAATGCAGCACTTGACATAACAGCACCACCTAATCCATCACGTCCAGTTTTAGATCCAACATACATTACAGGATTTCCTAAACCTTCTGCTTTTCCTAAGAAAATTTCATCAGATTTCGCAAGTCCTACTGTAAATGCATTTACAAGGTTATTTCCAGCATAACACTCTTCAAAAGTTGTTTCTCCACCAATAGTAGGAACTCCCATACAGTTACCATATCCACCAATACCAGCAACTACACCTCTTAATAGAAATCTATGTTTCTTAGCTGTTTCAGAGTTTCCTTCAATTGAAGCAAATCTAATAGAATTCATATTAGCAATAGGACGTGCACCCATTGTAAATACGTCTCTTAAAATACCACCAACACCAGTTGCAGCCCCTTGATACGGTTCAATAAAACTTGGGTGATTGTGTGATTCCATTTTAAATACAGCAGCATATCCATCACCGATGTCAATAACACCAGCGTTTTCACCTGGACCTTGAATAACCCATGGAGCTTTAGTTGGGAAACCACTTAAATATTTTTTACTTGATTTATAAGAGCAATGTTCGCTCCACATAGCAGAGAAGATACCAATTTCTACATAGTTTGGTTCTCTTCCTAGAATTTCTTTAATATTTTCAAATTCTTCAAGTGTTAAAGAGTGAGCAAGTGCTATCTCTTCTAAATTCATCTCTTGTTTTTGCATTTTTCGCCTTAAATATGGTTGTTAAGTAATGGCGATTATACCTAAAAAGAGTTAAATTTACTTTTAATCCTCAGATAGAATTTTTACTTGATTGTTTGTAATCTCTAAAAACAGCTCTTTTTTACCATAAAAAGTAATAGTGGGACTTAAATACTCCTCATCCATAAAAACCTTGAAAATAACCTTTCCAAAAGAGTTTGGATAAGGTGAGATATCTATATTTGAAAATTTAATAGTTTTTTTCTCATTTTTTGAAAATACTCTTTTTTTATACTCTATAAACTCTTCAAGTCCTGATTTATCAGCTTTTCTAAAATCTTGTGAATAAAATGATAAATATTCATCAATATTTGAATCTTTCCAAGCATCTTTCCATTTAAATATAGAACTTAAAATCAAAGCAATATCATCTTTTGTAGCTTTTTTAAACTCATTTTGTGTTGTAATTAAAACGGTTGTTTTAATATCTAAATTCTTTTCTAAAGTTTCTAATTCAGGATTATCTAAAGCAATACAGCCCTTTGTAAACTTTTCTCTATCTCCATTATATGGCATTCCATGAATCCAAATTCCTGAACCATTTTTATTTAAACTTTGATCAAATACATTTGGATATGAAGTAACTAATGCAAAGGGACCATAAAACTGATCAAGACCTATTTTCTTTTCAATTAAATCATATGCACCTTCAGGTGTTTTTTTATCACCTTCTGAATATTTATCACCTTGATTTTCACCAACAATAACATTATTTCTTAGAATTAATTTATAATCGTTATCAACTCTTTCATATAAAGAAAGTTCTGATTGCTCTTTTTGTGCT
>Ga0180008_1001570_pt1 | contig 14054 bp, 35 predicted proteins | sample MM_PW_MetaG_FD_121121 | JGI IMG/M metagenome (GOLD analysis project Ga0180008, IMG submission 121121) | Groundwater microbial communities from the Aspo Hard Rock Laboratory (HRL) deep subsurface site, Sweden - MM_PW_MetaG | ecosystem: Environmental > Aquatic > Deep subsurface > Groundwater... | reverse complement strand
TGACTTGGGAAGCGTAGACCACATTGGCACCTCTGCTGCTCCTGCGGGTAGTTACATGGCTGAACTTGCAACTGACGGATTAACAGTGTTTGCTCAAACCCCCGAAGGAATCTATGACTTTGATGAAACACCTTCCCTTATCGTTGATACTGGAATATCCAAAGACCGCAACTGCGCACAGGCTATGTTTGGGAATGACCTGTACTTCAAGAACAAGAAGTCACTGGTGCATTACGATGGTGTTGAGCTCACCAGTGTAGGGTATGACATAGATGATGGTTTACCAGCCGACAAGTGGGGCGAGATAACATCCATGTGCTCTACGTGGAAATACCTGTTCGCTGCTGTTAAAGGTGCCACCTACTCCCATATCTATACGATGGATGCGAGCAAGACATGGCAGTATTATGCAAGGGTTCCCACCCCTGGTATATGGATACGCAAGATGTTCATGAGCGATTCCCCTGATAGCATAGACAGACTATGGTGCATCTTTGGTAATCACGGCTACCCTGGCTACTTCCTTAATCCAATGGTCAACCCGTTACAGGCAGCCACCTACAGTTTTGTACCTACTGGGCACTTCACGCCACCTATACATGATGGTGGATTAGGAGAGATTGCTGGTGGGTACTATGACATGACTTTCTCAGGGCAAGCGGTAAACGGCTCGCACACACTAACCATGTATTACGGACTGAATGGGGCAGCGCCAGTCACTACACTGGGAGTGGTTTCCACTAATTCATTCGCCCACACATTAGGCAGCCCTTACGGATTAGAAGGATATACTATACAGCCTAAATACATGCTATCTGGCCCCGCTGCTACCGGCCCGATATTCAATGAGTCGATAATACACTACCTGAAGATTCCCAAGACAAGGATGAGTTACGAGTTTACAGTAGATATAGATAGAACTGCTAAATCAACGGTTATGAATCCTGCCGAGGCTATTATCGGCAGCCTAAACTACGAGCAAAGCAGCAAAGTTCTAATGCCATTTTGGTACGGCAATGTAGGAACTAAGCATGTTAAAGTCATGGAGTCCCCCGCTATTGGAGAGATAGAAGACCAGAGAGTTTATCAAGGTGACAGAACTGGGTTTGTAAACATGAGGGTAGCTGAGATATCATAAGTTAGGGAAGAATATCCCCTCCTCATTTAAATACCCATATACCCAAGGTAACTCATGCTTATTGGCACAATGTTCCTCGATACAAAGATTGCAGTAGAACTCGCCGCATGTTAGACACAGCGCAACCATATCGGCCTCAGCTTTATCCAGTCCACCCCACAGGTCTATTTCACAGTTGGGACATTGCATCTCCACACTTTATATTCTAGCACACTTTCATATAATGTCAATAACCTTGTGTTATAATGGTTAATAAGGGGTGCTTGTGAATGACAGAACCCGAAGAACAGTTATCTAATTGGATTAGCAAGCTAGACGAGAGGTCTCTTAATACCTGGAAGACGACTGAAAGGATAGAGAAGCATCTTGAATTGCTGAATGGTTCTATAGCGGATGCAATCAAACAAGTCGCTAGTGACAAAGCAAGTATCTCGGCTCTCTGGAAGGTTTTAATTGCCATAATCGGTGTCCTGGGCGTAGCAAATGTTTTAGTGAATGCGCTGACATGAACCTCAAAGAGATATTGGGTTTTATAATTGGGACTGTAGTAGCCCTCTTGCTAGTATTTAAGGTTAAGCCCAAGCAGGGTAATAACGTGTTGCCTCATCCCAAAGAGCCGGTAGATTATACCCGCAACATGGATAACACCTCCATCCACGGTATAATTGTAAAGTGGTTTATAGACTGGAATGTGACAGATACTAATTACTGGATAGATGAGGTTGACATCAAGCTCGATGTCTCTATGCAATACCCCGCATGGTCTTCTGCTGAGAGCAGGGTTATCGGCATAAGGCCGGAGCATTGTACTCCTGGGGTTATTGCGCATGAAGCAGCGCACGTTAGCTATGGATTGCTCAATATTGAGGAGAAGATGCAATTTTCGAGCCTGTACTTTTCACTAAAGAACTCTGGGATAGTTGCAGAGGTATTAAAGCAGCATCCTTATGCTAAGTCTAACGATGTAGAGGCTCATGCTGATATTTACAGGTATGCTAGTATGAGTATGCCTGACGTGCTGAAGAGGTTTTACCCTAAACTTATAAAGGAGGATTTATGATTAAGAAATTTAACGATACCATGGCTATCATTGTTGTGGGCGCTATTTTTGCCCTATGGATTCTTCAGGGCATTGACGTTGTAACGCTACCAGGAGAAGTCATAGGGGCTACCATTGCTGGGTTTACTTTGATAATACAGTTTTATTTTCGTAGGAATCCACCGAGTAATGGAAACACAACCTAATGAGGAACTTATCAAGGAGATAATGAAAAGCCTTGATGATATGGAGATAGTCACAGAGACTCTTCGTTGCCTGCTTCGTATACTAGAGGCTCATCCTTCAATTAAATCTTCTAATTTAAATACAAGCTCTTCAACCGATTCGTCCAGTTCATATTCTATTAAATAACGAGTACACGCACGATGTTCTAGTCTTGATAAGAGTAGATGTAGTGCTTCATGTTTTGCGCTTTGCCTAATATCCTTGTGTGGCTTGTCCCTGGAGGGTAAATCACTATTTAAAGTTACAGTAGCTACCATGTCATTCTGCCCCACAGTTATTTCGGCAAAAGAATCTAGAGGTTCGTATTTAAAATATATCCGATAGCCGGTAAGTCCAAACTTCTGCTGATATTCCTTAAAGTATTTCTGGAAGTTCTTAAAATCATCTTTCATAATTAACTTTTATCTTCATCTATCAATGGCTCCCATGTCCAGTATGCAGCTAAGTGTGGGTGGGAAGCACCTATACTTTGACCCTTAATCACTGCCCCTTGTTCGTGGAGATAGCTAAATACAAAGCCTATGATGGTTTCAGTAGGTGCTCTATCAAACCCCTTGTGGTCCATTAGGGCTAGTATCGCCCCTTCCCTTATTTCATCTTGCCTAGTCATTTCAAGACCCTCCCCCATTCTATTTTATTAAATATCCGCTCAAACCCGTAGTGAAGCCCGAAACAAGTTAACTCCAATGCTATCGCCAACCCCACCGCTATCTCAGGGGCTACAAAGAATGATAGGATAAGTGTATCCACCCCTATCTCGATGATGCGGAACGAGACAGCCTTCAACAGTGAGCGTCTGCGGGTTTCGTGTATCTTCATTAGACTTCCACACTCACATGAGGCTTCCCAGTACCAGCGAATTTTATCACAGGAACTACTAGGTCAACTGGTGGGAACCCACCCATCTCACCATACCCACCAAACTTGAGATAGGCGTTGCTCTTTACCAGCATCTTTCTTGAGGCCACAACTTTCCCTGTAGTAAACCCCGTATCTTTATCAACCATAGTTCTGTTATCAGGTTTGAGGTAAACATCTGGTGCTACATTTACCACATGGTCATGCGCCATTATGTACACGTCCGCATCTATCCATGAGCCTATCCTCTCTACTTTTACTGCCTTGGCTGACTTGGTTCTCGCACCTCCGTAGCCATGAGTGAAGTACACCCAGTAGACATATGGCTTATCTGATGTGCGATTGTTGTTATCGCCAAAGGATATTTTGAGTAGCATTCCTTCTGGGCGATAAGGTGCATTTACAGCTCTGGCAATGTCAAGAGAGATGTCCATGCCTGTATCTTTGTAGATGCGATTCTCATGGTTGCCTGTTGTTACACCCAATATCCTATCTTTTATAGGAATGAGCTGGCTTATCATCCAGTCCCTTTGCTCTTGTGGGCTTGGAACTTGCTTGTATATATCGCCAAGCGATGCCCTGATAGCAGCCTCGCACAAGTCTCCATTCAATACGCAATAGATGTTGGGCTTGCTTCGCACATAGGCTATCATCCTCTGAAAATGACTCACTGAGCACAGGTGGTTTCCGTAATGTACATCGGCGATAGCAACCAACAACAGCTCCTTAAACTTTGCATTCAATGTATGTGCATAATACCTGAGTTCACCTGATACGTCCATTAAAATACCTCCTGTTGCTTCATAACCCTAACCTCTTCTGCACTTCCTCTACAGAGCGTACTGTGTATGTGTTGATACCCTGGGCATAGAGCAGCTTGTGGAAATTTACCTGCTCAGGCTTCAGCTTGCCTTCCTTAGATTTAACCTCTATATATAGTGTGAGGCCATTCCTATGCACTACTATATCTGGTGTACCTACATGGCATAGTTTCACCTTATAGCGGGACTGGGGGCCGGAGTACACTATCACCTGCCCGCTGTTCTGCCGGTTCCACACAAGGTTGCCGAGGTTCTGGTGGTACTCTAAAAATTCTTCTATGGTCTTCTTAATGCTACCCTCACTTTTTGAACCGTCTTTTGATTGCATATCTATAGCCTCCATGGTATAATATTTATGTATGAGTAAAACTTGTCCCGATTGTATAAGTTGCCATCTGAGAGTAGGCAATATCTCAGTGTTACTAAGGGATAAACTTTGAACCTCAATGGCTTTTTTAGTTTGTGCTTCTGTCATGTATCCTCCTATCCTTTTTAAATAATCTCCCCTAATTCATACGTAACTTCCCATGCCTTGATATATGGCTTAGCCCTTACACTCTCATCATCTGCACACTTTTCCTCTTCAAACCCCCATTCGCACGGGTACATACTTCGCCTGATAAACCTATACCTCATGAAGTTAGTATGAGATGCTTCTTCAATATCCTTCATCAATCCTATAGAAACAATACTTGTCACTAATGGGAACTCTAGGTCGTTTTTAAGTTCTTTTATTTGAATACGATGCTTTATCTCCCCTAACCCTGGAAAATCTAACTTGGCATAATATTTTATTTCACTTTTCATTAAACATCCTCCTATCCTTTTCCAATTCATACTGGAAGTCGCACCATCCTGAGTAGTAGTCCACCCATTCCCTCTCAACCTGCCTCCAGACTGTTTCCCTCTGCTCACTATTAAGCTCGCCATAATCCTTCTCAAATAAATGCTGCGCCCTTATCTCAGCCTGCTCTGCCGTCCATTCCCTCTCACTTTTCATTTAAGATACCCCCTCATAATAAACCTCCGTTGAATAACACCTTTCGCTATTAAACGAATTGGTCATTTTGTTTAATATACCTCATTAACCATTTCCTCACGTTAGGCTTTATAACTATTTCCCCTGTGGATACCAGTTTCAGGAAGTACCACCACACCTCATTAAATTGACACTCATCGCAGCAAGTATGATAGCCCTTCTCTTCTTTCTGTTCCCGGCGGAAGCCTTCATAAAATTTATTCATCTATTCCTCCTTGAGGGCTTGCCAACACTTAGGACAATCCATCTTTGTCATCTGTTGTTCCTCTAACCCGCCAGTGTGTGGACAGGGCTCATCTAGCCAAAAGATTATCCTCTCCCTCTCCCCCCTCTTGGCCTGCTCTACCTGTGCCACAATGAGTTCTCTAATCCGTCCGGCTATTTCGAAGTGAGACGTGTTGCCTATATCCCAGTCAAGTAATATCGACTCTATTTTGTCCATCTCTATTCCTCCTGCCCTAGGAGGGCTTGCCTAATCAAATAGTGCCTCAAATTCTTCCCCTGTGAGTGGTTTACTTAATTGGATTTTGCCAAAGCTCGCAAATATCTTTAGCATCCTCTCCCTCTCAGCCTTGACTGCCCTCTCTATAACCTCACTTGATGGGACGCTCTCCATGAATATTCGTTCCCGTTCCTCTTTTGCCCCCTTTCTCTTAGCCTGCTCTATCTGGGCTGCGAGGAGGGGAAGCAAACAATCTACAATAGTTTCTGTCGAGGTTCTACCAAAGCCCTTATAATCTATTAGTGTCAAAATCATCGATTCCCTAAACTCTGGTGTCATGTTGGCTAGGTGCTTTTGGTGGTACTCAATGATGGCGTTGACTATATCTTTCTTGACAGGCAAGGATAAATGCAAATTGTGTCCCCTAAAGGCTAGTTCTATCTCCTCTGGTGTTAATAAACTATTCATGGTTGGCCTCCTGGTGTTAAGGGTTTATTCATATCGTGGCACCTCCTTCAAGGCATCTATCCATTGCTCCCCATTCCATGTCTTATATACCCCATTTAATCTACACCAAAGGGTATCACTCAGCATGTTAGAATATCTGTTAAATCTTAACGTGAGATTGATATAAACATCATTGCCTGTTTTATCCATGTATCACCTCCACCGTATCCTTGATTTCTGCCCATGTATCCATTGAGACAAATAATACCATGCAATCCGGTGGCAGCTTTTTGACAGCTAATACAACGTCGCCATCATGCTCGATGGTCTGACCCAGTGCTTCTACTTTCATCCCTCTCCCTCCAACTCCTTAAAACACTCATCCCATTGCTCGTCAGATAATTCATCTATTGATATTTGGTATCTTGCCCATGCCAGGCGAGCCGGTTCTTTGTATTCATTTTTCATCATGCACTTTGGAGTCACGAGTATTGTTCTTTGCTCGTCATCATCCCGCATGTAATACTCTGTATGGCAATCATTGCATCGGCATTGGGCATGAACCATACCCCACTCTAAGCCCACGTTCTGCCCACAGGTTTCACAGCGCCAATCTTTATCTAAGGGCCAATCCATTACACCTCTCCAATATTCCATTATTTATCCTCCAACTCCTTCTTTGAGTGCTCTAGTTTAGGAGAGCGCCACCATGAAGACTATTCCAAACCCCTAGAAATAATATGGTTGTGCAGGCTACACCACAAAGTCCTACCTTTCCATCCATCATGATGACCCTTTCCCCAGCCATCTCCAAAACCATATTCGTACCCATCCTCCCAATCCTGCCACCTCTGGTTAGCCACCTCTATACCAGAAGATTCATCTACCATGTATTGTTCGTGCGGATTGTTTTTCATTTATCTAAATACCCCTTTCCTAAACATTCACACCCGTCTTTCTTCCCCCAACACTTACATCTCACCACCTCTCTAAAATTGAGAATCCTTACACCGTCGTTAGCTATCTCAAATCCGAATGTCCTGCCCATAACACGGCTCCTGTACTCTTTAACCTTACCGATAGTTAAGAGTGTCTCGTAGTTCCCTAGTTTATCCAATAGTAGTTCGCAGTCTGTGAAGTCCTTGGCAAACTGTCCTCCCCTGGGAGCCCCTGCCCCTTCACCTTTCTGTAAAACGATTATCAATATCCCTTTCCCCACTTCTCTCTTCATATCTTGCATAAGCTGGGAAATATTGTAGAGTTGATTAGCATCCAGGTTTACCCAGTCAATGATATTGATTCTATCTTTAACTATATGCTCTGCATAATCTTCCCTAACAGGTAACAACTCAAACTTATCTGTCCCATCTCCATTAGTCCATTGAATCCAATCCATAGCGCTTAACCGATTGATGAGTCGAGGTGTTGGCTGTTCATCCATAGTAGTGTACTCATGCCCCATTAAAACAGGATTTTGGTCTATGTTCTCTCCACAGAAGGATAAAGCAACGGTAGTTTTCCCATAATTACTTACCCCTCCTACTGTTATCGCATCCCCCTCTCTGAGAATAATATCACCAGCAAATAACATCTCTTCCATCGTGTCATAGTCTCTCGGAAATATTAACTCAAACTCAGGCGACGCTTCCCTTTCTTTGTCAAATACAATAACCCTATTTGCTTGAGATACCACCTTAAACTCTCCTGGGTTTCTGCCGGTAGGGCGAACTATCTTCTCTTCAACTAACCTCGCCATCTGAGGGCGTAGGTTATTCCAGGACTTCCCTCCTGGCTTTAACCCCATCTCGGTACGGATAAATCTGTAGGTTATAACTTTACCTTGTAGCTTACTAAGAAATTCTTTTAACTCACCTTCGGTTAGCTCGACATTATCCATTTATACCTCGTTACGATGGTTACGTTGGCAACGCATGTTACATCTTGTTACGCTTATGCCACAATTTCAGGCGTGGTTGGTAACGCTCGTTACGCTTTCGTTTCGGTCACTGGTATTTATAAGGTTCATTCCGTTTACCTTTCGGCCTTTGTTCATGCCACCATTTAAGAAGACCTTTGAATGAGTCATCCAGTTCCCTCATCTTCTTATTTACATATCGTTGTGAGCTGGTCGTTCGTTTTTGGCCTGCTAGTTCAATAGTTTTCAGGAATACTACCTCATATGTGAGAAACTTAACCTGCTCCTCCAGCGCAGCCACCTGTTCAAGCAGCTCGCCACAAATATTTAACAGCATATCATCGGCGATTCGGATGCGCTCTTTAGGATGGATACTATTCATTTTGCCTTATATTCAGGCCATGTCGGGTCAAAGTCCAGCCCATATGCATGAAAGACTTCTTTACGATATCGTGTCATCAGGGGGCCAATTTCCTCATGTTTAAACACAAGCTCTAGGGTATTGTTATCTATATGTGAGCCTATGCGGTTAGTAACCATGCCTATCGCAGCACCATCGCTATAGCTTCTTTGCGGTTGTGGCACTACTGCGCCTGGGGATTTTACGACTGGTTCTGATGGCTTCATTCTCTCTGCTGGTGCTGCTGTGATAGAGTCTGGCGGGCGAGAGGCGGGGGCAACTGACTTATCAGGCAACAGGTCTTTTACCAGAGTTGCTTCCGAGATGAAGTCATGCCCCTTATAATTAGACCAGTTAACGTTTGTAGCGTAACCTTCCTGGAATTGGTCAACCAGCTCATCGTAGTTTTTACGCTTCGCCCCTATCTTGTATATATTCCCATCCTTCCCAGTGATAACAGTATCCCCATATTGATTAACTTCCTTGGCTTCTGTGATAATTACATCTGGTTTACTCATTTTGTTTCCTCTCTTTTCTCATTTAATTTAATAATATTGATGGCTTGTTGTAATCCCTCTAGCTTACTCCCCCAATAATTAGCTCTCTCTTCTGTGATGGCTTGGCAAACCATTTCATAACATTCAACCACAGCATCCTCCAGTTTATCCAGTATAATTTTAGTGTCCATTTATACCTCCCCAAGATTAATTCCCATCCAATCTCCACTTGCTATCTTTCTACCAATATATTCCTTGATAATAGGGTATGCCTTGAGTAGTTGGGCCATAGCAATAGCTTCCCCTTCTATGAAAATCATATTTTTGGGTTCTCTTATCTGATTAAGCGGAACTCAATTATTAACTAGTTCCTCTGGTCTCAGTAAACATCTATCCATCAATTCTTTATCCATTATGTACCTCTATATCGTATTTTTTCATTAATGCTTCGACCCTTTTACTATTTAATCTCTTTACCTCCACTAAAAAATTCTTGAGCATAATATTAGTATAGGTTAACTCATTTAATCTTAGCTGCATATCGTCTAATAATTCTAGCGAGTCTAATTTATTTACTCCTGTATTCCCCATTATATTCCCCACTCCTTCTTTTTATTTTCCCACTGTTCCTTGTGAATTAGGTAAACGGGGATGCTCCCTAGATTACAATAACCCCGATGTACTTGATAGGCATCTTCATCTATCCACTCCACTACTTCCTTTATACCAGCCTTGTACATCTCCATTTGTGTATCTTTCCAGTCCTTCTTAACCCCGTTCTCCTCTTGCTTGGTATATTGGGGTAGTGGCATCCCGCATTTATTACAGGGTAGTGGATAACCATGCTGAGGACACCACTTGATATCTTTCTTTTCCATTTTAACCCCCTTTACAGTGGACATTATGCGATACCTATACCCAAACTACTTGCGCGAAAAAGATAGTACCCTGGAGCACACTGGAGCACACTGGAGCACCCCCTAACACCCCTTATATCTTTCTGAGGTACTGATGCAACCATTCCTCGACCTCTTTTCTCAGGTAGCACCGGTTTAGTTTATCGAGTCTTACGAAAGGTAGTCCTTTTTCCAGTCTTAGCCTGTCGAGAGTTCGTCTTTCTACGTTTAAAATCTCTTGCAGATCTATCTCCGATATTATCTCCGAGTCCCTTCGGTGTTCCGTTTCCATCATAACCATCCTTATAATCGAATTTCTGCTCCATAGCTTCGCAGATACTTAGTCTAGCACAAGGGCTTAGGTCTGGGGGTATATCGTACTTATTTCCTCTCTCCAATAGTTTTCTAAGTGTCTGCTCCTCCCCCAGGCTAACCATTCTCCCGTCTAACATCCTCCCCCACCCCTTACCTTCAGTAAAGAATATACTATCGTCAAGAGACCATGAATCTTTAGTTTCTGCCATTACTTCTCTTTCATTTTGTATTCATTACCGCAGTTGGCACAGAGCACTGTACCTTCCCCATGATATTCTGTGTTAATGAACCTACAATAAGGACAGATAGTCTTATCTTTCTCTGTGGGATAACCGATTCGGAGCTTATCATTCTCCATCAGATTCTCCTTCGGGTTCTATGGTTCCCCCATGAGTTTTACACCATTGCTTACTACAGTAACATTCCCAACATTCTTGGCACAAATCAATCCATTCGGCTTTCTCTTTGCCACATTTGCTACAAAGCATATCAGCCTCCGTTTTCAATTTCTATATCACATGTGCTTGTGGTTGTTACCGTTCTGCGAGAATCTGCGGTACACATACATGTAAATATGGGAGGTGGGGGCAGTATGGAACCCAAGGCGATTCATTATAAATAGGTGCGCCGCATCTAGGACATGTACTTACTTGAACTTGCATTTTACCCTCCGTTTAATGAATTTTTAATGATATACCCTAGCAGGTATCTGAAGGGCTTGGGTATCTTGCGGGAACCTGTCTCATACCTACATATGCAGGTCTCTGATACCCCCATCATCTTTGCAAACTCTTTGCGTGGCATTTTAAAGTATTCTTTTCGCAGTACAACTAGCTTTTCCTTTTCCATCCTATCCTCTCTATTGTGGGGTGGGGGCTGGCTACTACATATAAAAATGTAGTCATTTATCCCTTGATTGGCACCCCCACCCCTGTTATGCTGGCTCGGACTCTCACCGACAGCTATAAATCTGCCTGAGATGGTTAAGTGGCGCTACCGCTCGCAAGTGGTAGTTGCATCGGCAGTATTCACTGGACTTCCATCGGTCACCAGCCCCATCCTCTCTATTCTATTTGCGGGGTGGGGGCGTCAGCTGATTGTCCGGCCCATTGGCCGTCACTCACCCCCACCCCAAATTGGCTACCCCTTCCGGCTCCCTGACAAGGTTCCCGCAGGACGCACCTGCTGACACTAATCACAAGTGTCCTTATCAGTTACGGGCAACCATACTTATATTATACCACGCTTTTAACCTTCGTCAATAGGTTTCCACCCAAACAGTTTGTGGATACTATCTTAATCATAATCCCCATGCTGCCCGTATTCAGACATCAGTATTTCCTCAGCCTGCTTAATAACATTCAGGTCAAGGTTGTATGGGGTAGAGGGTGGGTTGCCATAATTTTTAGAGGTTTCCAAGTACCATCTCATACATCTTTTAGCTGTCATGGCATCATCGAAGCCCTTATACCAACCTTCCTTAACGGCTCGCTGACGTATCCACTCATCTTTCTTTTTAGTACGGATTACAAACATTTTCATCCTCCCAAGTATTGTCAATATTTTGCTTCCAGCTATAATAGAATTCTGTTTTATATCATTATCCGAATATTTTACCTAACCAACCCTTTTCCCAAAAGTCCTTTTTATCCCTAGCGTACTCATAGTCACAAGGCGAATTCTTATCGTGGCTGTAATATTCGATATCTCGCCCGTATTCTGAGTTATTATGGATTAACTTGTAAACTAGTGCCTCTCCACACTTTGGACATTCTCCATACACTGGTGGTTTGACATTATCGGAGAGGCAGCATACAGAAAGGACTCTATCCGCTCTAAAATAGTCGTATCTTTTTCTATCATATTTTTCTTCTATTTCCTTTTCTGCTTTTAATATATCTCCACTGACGTCAGGGTTTCTCCAATCGTCTTTCATTTAAATCCTCCCATTTACCGTCAAATTCTCTACAGTCTGTACAGGGTGAAAGCAATCTATTATCCCTTATTACTCCTATATAGGTCAACTGATACTTATGCTTAGCCACTCTCATACTATGGCCCATTCTACAATTCACCCATCTTCCTCTTACCGTGCAATTGTAACAATTCCTAGTGCTTATTTCATTGTAAGGCCAATATTGAATCATCTTTTCTCCAGTTTAACTCGCTGTTATAGTCGCTGTGAATGAGCCTTCACCAGGAGTGGCATCATCCAGGACGTAGACGAACAAGGTAAACTCCACTACTTCACCCTGTAGAACCGCTGCCTCTGATGGGGCAATACTGGCAAAATACCCCAGTATCTCGATGTCCTCATCCGTGGAGGGATACGATGTGGTCGTCAGTAGAAGAGAACTATCCCCAGTATTCTTAGCATATATGACCTGAGTCCAGAAGCTATCCAGGGCTATTAGCTCAGGTATGACAATGGTCTCAAGCAGGGGTATGGTGCACTCGGCATCGAGAAATACCTCAAACCCCTCAATAACTGGGACTATAATAGTAAACGTGCCCTCGATTGTTGTGGACATAGCAGGTTCTCCTGGTATCACTGTTGGCGTTACAGTCATAGGTTGTATTGCGGTGATAGGTGTTGCGGTACATCCTACTAGCAATGCTATCATTGACAGTGCTATGATTATCCTTTTCATTTCTTCTCCTCATATTTTTCCTCAACGAATTTCACAACTGCCTCAATCTTGGTATCACATTCTAAAGTGTCCTTAATACCCATTATATGTTTTTTTACTGTTCCTATACATATTCCAAGCCTAAGCGCTATTTCCTTATCCATCAACCCTTGCGATACAAGCTCCAATATCTCCAGCCGCCTGTTACTTAGAATGCCGGATACTTTTAGCTGAGCTTTACAATTCTCGCATAGTATCATTTTATCCTCCTTCTGCCTTAGTGATGGCATTTCTACACTTTATAGGTACGACTATATGTTCTACCTCTATTATCGCAATCGCAACCTTTAAAGCCTCATACAAGTCCTTAGAAGCTGCTATGAGGTTGGCGTCTGCCTCTCTGCGAATTGGTGCCGAGTGTGATATGTATGTCGCAACATCATATTCCGGCGTAGTGATTTCCCATGCTTCCACGTTGATAATCCCATGTTTGTCTACCAGTAGCTTTCTTGCCTTCCATTCTCCCTGAGTATATTCCATCTTTCACCCCCTTACACCATTGATTTCATTTTGCGAGTATTCGCTGCGCTATATGGTACAAACCTGGCTGCTAGTTCTTTGCCAAGTCTCTGATTAGCGGTTGACTTGTTGGATTTACGCTTTGGTACATCGCATATAGATGCCCCACACTCGCAAAGAGCGTAGGCCACAAACGGCTCATTGATAAGCTGCCGGTCATGCCCGTTGCCACAATACCAGCATGGCAATTGAGGTACTCTCTTAACCTTGACGGGCTTTATCACACTGACAAGGAATTCGTAGTCCTCTTTCGTTATAGTTGCACCGCTTGGTAATCTCATATAAACCTCCATTCCAACCATTAATCTAATAGTTAAAAAGTTAGTCTCATATAGTAACCACATAAAGGCCACCGCTATTATTATTAGACTTATCATTTTGCGCCTGTTCTCCTACTTTTGGCTTCTATTACTAATTCGCCGGTTGCAGTGGGCTAGTTCGGCTTGTTTCGCCTGGCGTGGCAATAGCTTTTGCAGCCGATAGTTTTCTAAGGGACACTAGCCCAGGCCGATGAACCAGCTAGTTTTTACTTGCTATTTTCCATGTAATATCAACTATCTTGGACAGTGGCAGGCTAATATATTTCTGTTGATTGACTGGATTAATCGCCTCATAAACTGGATTAATCGCCTCATAAATTTGCACGATTGCTGATGCTGTGAAGTGGTCGAGCAAAGTCCAGTGTCTGTTATTACCTGTCCAGACTCCTACCTGGCAGTCGTATTGATTACCCTCCCTATGCCTGAGCTTTTGGGCGCTGCCTTCCGTGGTAGCCTTCTTTGCGATTTCATA
>Ga0180008_1001569_pt1 | contig 14056 bp, 10 predicted proteins | sample MM_PW_MetaG_FD_121121 | JGI IMG/M metagenome (GOLD analysis project Ga0180008, IMG submission 121121) | Groundwater microbial communities from the Aspo Hard Rock Laboratory (HRL) deep subsurface site, Sweden - MM_PW_MetaG | ecosystem: Environmental > Aquatic > Deep subsurface > Groundwater... | reverse complement strand
ATGTATTCCCAAGTATCAGGACAGAATCGCGGCCCATGAGCGACAATACCATCTTGGCAGCATTGCGCCGTATGGGATACGCTAAGGAAGAAATGTCCGGGCATGGTTTCCGAGCTATGGCGTCAACTATTTTGCATGAGCAGGATTGGCCTTCGGACATGATAGAACGTCAACTTGCGCACGCTGAACGAAACAGCATGAAAGCCGCCTATAATTACGCCCAGCATCTTCCGGAGCGACGGCGTATGATGCAGGCTTGGGCAGATTATCTTGATACATTGAGAGGTGAGCGGCAGTGAGTGGCAAACAGATACCAATCAAGAGTAAGTTGCTCAAACTGAGAGAGTGGCTAACGGTGCCAGAAGCGGCACGACACTTGTCAATATTATTCAGTGAGGAAGTCAGTGAAGCTGATGTGCTTCGGCTATCCATGGATGGGCATCTAAAACTGTCTGTTAATTTCGTGAATCATGCCCGTGCCAATTGCGGGAGAATTGTTACAGAAAAGGAAATTGTATGGGAAGAGATGGAAGTGACCCCTTCCCTTGAAAAGTTCTTCAAGGGCTCAGTGGTAGAACGTACGATATCTACCAACGCAGATGGGGAAAAGATCCACAGATATGTGAAGAGTACCAGCATAGATGGCAAACGATTCATTAACTTCGATGATAAGGTAACAACAATCAGAGGAGTCTGGGATCTTTCTATGCTCGGAAATGAGGCCTGGGATGTTGAGCATAGATATCAGATGTTAACGGATGGTCCAGAGGTAACGCTCATAAACCTTGAAGGTGCTTTTGTCGAAAGAGATCGCGATATGATCTGTAAGCTCCTGGAGAGTATGGACAATAACGAATACCAAAAGGGTTCTATGGCTCAACTTGAAGCGATAAAGGAATACATAGCAAGCAAGAACATCGATAAAGCGAAAGCGGATGAAATGCTGGCAAAGCACAAGCAAGATCGTGAAGAGTATCTAAAGAAAAGGGAGTCACAAGATGAATCGGCCGACTATTATCCGGCGGGCGGACTGCCGAAAGACAGCGTGTTGGTGGTACGTACCCGCGCCTTGATCGACCTGCACAAGCGGCTTTCCTCTGAAGCATCCGAAAATGAAGGAGCTTTTGGAAGTGATGTTGAAACAACCTTTCTCAGCAATAAGCATCCTTTTCATGCAAGAGAGCTAAAGATAGCTGTCGAAGCATGGAACGAGTTATATGAAAAGAACCCTCCCCAGCACGTCCCTCAAGGTGGTCATAAGAAATATATCACTGATTGGCTTGCAGAAAATCACCCAAGCTTAGGCCAACGGGCACTGGAACGAATATCGACCATTGTTAATCCCAACCCAAAAGGCGGCGCAAGTCCAACCGGCAACAATTATTGAATGTCGTTGGACGAAGATGATTAGACAGCGGTCTGAATTGAGATTTCCTTGACTTGACATCTGCAAAAGATGATATCTGTAATCTTAACAGTCCAGCGATATTCTCAATGAATCTGCATTTTGGGTGATTCTGTGATATTGGCGTGGTATCACAGCAACTGAGACAAGGCAGGCGCAATGATAGCTAGTGGACAGCTCTTTCCAGTAATCAAAGCGAGCGGGACGATACTCGATCCCGAGATAGCATTGGAAAGTACAGCCTTCCGCGATGAACCTCGAGTATTGGAACGGGATACACGACTTGATCTGTTTGATGGACAAGTCGTTCTGCTATTTGCTGGGTCGAAGTTTATTCTTCTTAACTATCCAGAGCCAAAAGACCGTTTTCCTTATTACCAGCTTTTGTATTTCATCATCTACCGTAGCCGTCTGAATTATAATATCGTAATTCCAGAGCGGCTTAGCCTGGACCCGACAGCTCTGCCTTCCAGCACTGCTGTCACTTTTTTGCTGAAGCGACTGGTCGAGATGACACGTTACGAGACAGAAGATTGCCAGATCTCGATTGAAGTGCAAGAGCTTGAGGATTTCCTCCAGATTTGCACGCCCTATCTCTACTTCGCAATCGCATATTACCTCATCGGCTGCGAAAATCATCGATACTTTTTGATTGAGTTCTTTAAGGCCGTCGAAGTGATCGAAAACGCGTTTGGTGGTGAGAGCCTCGCTATCAATGCATTGAGGAAATACGGCGTAGTAAGGTCGGACTTCAAGAAGCTGAAACGATATGCTAATGAGCAGCAACGCCCGTTCGATATTGGCCGGCATGCGCCAAAAGGCAAAGACCTTCGTGTTATCGATATCAAGCTGCTTCTCGACGAACCTTTGTCCGACAAGATTTTTTGTGAATCAGTCGCCGTTACAAGACAAGCTATCGACGCTTACTTTGCGTACTTGTGCGATAGAGAAAAGCCTAAATCGTGATAGGTGCCAGTCTAAGTCGTGGTGCAAGTTATGGAACCAATCATGAGCTGAAGCGCCAGGTAATCCAACCGCGATACAGTTAGTCGGTAATCTGGTACGATTATTACCCAAACTTGAGTATCCGAAAGAATGATAAAGAAAGCATGTTATAAAAGCGGTTTATGATACTCACCGAAGCTGCACACGGAGTTCTCCGTAGATAAAAGGACGGAATTATGCGAAGAAAACAGATTGACTGGAGCGCTTTTCAAACACTTGTCCAGGCGAACAACGCTGCAACAGTAGCTCTGAGTTACGAAGTATGGCCGGATTGGGCCAAGGGCGCACGGGATCCAAAGGTAGACCATCTTTTGATGTGGCCATTTGAGGGAGCTCAGAAAGGGAAAACATACGATATTGGAGCTGCGGATGCACGACTGACGGTTATCCGATACGATGAAAAGGATGTTTCTGCAGGATTCCCATACAATAAGGATGTCTATGTCTATGTATGTGCTTCAAACGACACTGTCTGGCAATATGGGCCTTTCTCCAAAGGCGAACCACACCATTGGATGGCCTCGATATACAGTGAATATAAAGGATGGCCGCTAATAGGAGAACCAGACTTGGTGGGTGATGATTAATTGCTGGCCATTAAGGCCAGGGCATGCGTCATCTCAGTTGTGATACAGGAACGATATCGCAGACATTCGACTGTTTTCGAAACCACTGATTTCTCCAACGTACCTGCACTTTTTGCAGGTTTTTTTGTGCTGTGATATCAAACTGCCAAGCGGTGTCTTAACTGGCCTCTGGATTCTGTCAGAATAAGTGTTGGCCAGGATATATTAAGAAAACACTGTCCGCCTTATCTCCCTTGTTCTCAGTGCTAAAGGGTCAGATTTCTCCTTCTTCCCTATTGGGTGCCCGTACGCCCCGCTCTCTGTTTTTCCCCTATATTACCCGCTATATTCCCTCATAAACCAATAACTTCTAATTTCAACCTATGAGGTGTGAATATGGCGGATACAAACCAAGAAAAGCTTTCCATCCTTCGGCGAAAACAAGTTGAGAAGCGGACCGGCCTGTCTCGCTCAACAATTTACCTTCGCGTTCAGGAAGGAACATTCCCAAGACCGATAAATCTGGGGGCACGAGCCGTGGGGTGGTTGGAAAATGAAATTGAGGCATGGCTGGTGGCACGATTAGAGATTCGCGATAACAGCCAACGTGCTGTGGCGCTAATTGACAATGGCTAACAATATCTGGTTCGACAAGAATCTTCTACGATCTCAAGTCTTCAGATCACTGGGTAAATGGTCATTGCTGGCTTATCTGGATTTTCTCCGTAGGCGGCAGATGGAGGCGGTGAAGCGATCCAAAAGATCGGATGACTGGGTCATAAAAAACAATGGTGAAATCGTCTATCCATATTCCGAGGCCGAGAAAAAAGGGATTGGCCGCCGTGAGTTCAGGAACGCCATTGATGAACTGATAGAGAAAGGTTTTCTCGACATTGCCCATCAAGGTTCCGGTGGTCGCTCAGGCGATATGACCAGGTATTTCATTGATGACCGCTGGAAAGATCATGGCACGCCTTCATTTCGACCGGCCAGAAAACCTCGCCGAAAAGACACCCGGAATGGAAGGGGTTGGTCTGCTTTTCACGCCAACAAGAAAAAATCTCCGGTAACAAAAATGACACCTGCAAAGGCTGTTTCGAGTAACAAATCTGCCATTCCAGACGAGGAATCCCGAATACTTTCGAGTAGCAGAATTGATACTCCAGAAGAAGGGAAGAACAATGCAACTACCAATAATCTTTAAACAAATGGCCCGACCGGTCACAACTTCTTTGGAGTAACAATCTTGATACTATTCTATAAATACCACCCTCCAGGAACCTTATGGCATTGTTACGGGGCAACTAAGCCATGAAAAAACGACACCCCAACCCCCGACTGGTAAAGATTCACCGAAGCTACACGGTGGAAGAGATCGCCAGGTTGTTCGACATGCACAAAAACACAGTGCGCAACTGGGTCAAGGATGGGCTTACCGCCATCGACGACAAACGGCCCATGCTGATTCTTGGCAGTGATTTGGTGATATTTGTTAAGAAACGCCGGGCAAAGAACAAACAGAAACTAAAGCCGGGGGAACTCTATTGTGTCCGGTGCCGTAGTCCGAGATTTCCAGCGGAGGACATGGCGGAATATTCATCTGTTTCCGAGAAGATTGGTAACTTGGCCGCGTTTTGCCCGGATTGCGACTCGATTATGAATCGGCGTGTCAGCTTGGCCAGGATCAGGGAGGTTGGCGGAAATATAGACATTACATTTCCGAAAGAGCTGCAACACATAGTTGAGAGAACCAGACCCACCGTAAACAGTGACTTGGGATAAGGGGGATCAATTATGACAAAACACAATCCAGCCAATGAAAGAATAAAGCGCAGGTATTTCGCTTTTTTGAAGGAAGCCAAACGTCAAAGCGATCCCACAGTCGATGCGGCCGCAAAGGCTCTGAATCGTTTTGAGGTTTATACCAGATATAGGGATTTCAAGGCGTTTCACTTTGAACAGGCGATCGCCTTCAAGCGGCATCTTGCCGAACAGAAGGGACAACAGTCCGGAAAGAGGTTGAGCAAGGCCACGCTGCATACCACGCTCACGCAACTGAAACGGTTTTTCCAGTGGCTGGCCTTTCAGCCGGGCTACAAGTCGCGCATTCAGTATTCTGATGCAGAGTATTTCAACTTATCTGACAAGGACACCCGAATCGCAACCGCCAAACGGCACCAAAGATCGCCGACCCTGGAACAGATCAAGCATGTCATCAACACGATGCCTACAGATACAGAAATAGAGAGGCGTAACCGTGCCCTAGTGGCGTTCACCTTGCTGACCGGCGCAAGAGATAGCGGCATAGCTTCGATGAAGCTGAAGCATGTCGATTTGATAGCTGGTTGTGTCTATCAGGATGCGCGGGAAGTGATGACAAAATTCAGCAAAACCTTCACCACCTTCTTCTTCCCGGTGGGTGAAGAAATCAACAGGACTGTAGTGGAGTGGGTTTCATACCTCCGGGATGAAAAACTATGGGGCAATGATGATCCTCTCTTTCCGTCAACCCGTATTGAGGTAGGGCCTTCTCGCCAGTTTGAAGCCACAGGGCTGGCACGGGCGCACTGGAGTACTGCAACGCCCATTCGCACAGTATTTCGGCACGCCTTCACCGCCGCTGGCCTTCCATATTTCAACCCACACAGTTTTAGAAACACCCTGGCCCAATTCGGCGAAACAGTCTGCAAAACCCCGGAAGAGTTCAAGGCGTGGAGCCAGAACCTCGGGCATGAAAAGGTTTTGACAACCTTTCTAAGCTATGGTGAAGTTGCGTACCAGCGTCAGGGAGAAATAATACGTGAGTTGGCAATGCCTCAAAACACCATAGAGACGGGTGCCGATGAAATCGCCGATGCCCTTTTCAGGAGATTTCGTAAGGCCGGTGTGAATGTCTGAGGAGAACCAATGGAATTGTGAAATTGTTTTGTTCCTCTTCCCCTCATCCAGTCAAGCATTTCTTGACAGTTATCCGCTGAATTAGTATTCAAACCCTGTTAATTCTATTCTTTTCCAGTAATTACATATTTCTTCGAGGCAGGTTTGTCATGGCTCCCAAAAAAACAGCACCCAAAGATGTTGAGCAATACACGCACGATGACAAGGATCGGGTGAATAATCCGCCTGTGGGGCTGGTGACGCCGAACACGGACAAGGACGGTGCCAGAAAGACCTACCAGTATGACCCGCATCTTGACCCGCAACTTCAATGGGCCGGAAAGGCCGAGCATACCTCCTTTGAAATAGACACGGTGTCGCTCCATGTCCATGAACGGATTGATCCCAAGACCATTATTGATTCGGTGAAGAAGGCGGATGAGGGGCCGAGGCAGCAGTCCCTTTTCGAGACCCTGAAAAGGCCGCTCCGGGAAGAGATCGAGTTTTACAAGCACCGGGACGGCTGGACCAACCGCCTAGTGGCCGGGGATTCGCTTTTGGTGATGAACTCGCTCCTGGAAAAAGAGGGCATGGGCGGCAAGGTGCAGATGGTTTATTTTGATCCACCCTACGGCATCAAGTACGGCTCCAATTTCCAGCCCTTTGTCAACAAGCGGGATGTGAAGGACGGCAACGACCAGGACCTGACCGCCGAACCGGAGATGATCAAGGCCTTTCGAGATACCTGGGAACTGGGCATCCACTCCTATCTCACTTACCTGCGGGATCGGCTGCTGATGGCCAAGGAACTGCTGCATGAATCCGGCTCCATTTTTGTACAGATTGGTGATGAAAACCTGCATCACATCCGAGAAGTGTTAGATGAAGTCTTTGGTGGAAGTAATTTTTTCAGCCTTATCACATTCAAGAAAACACTTCCTCTCGGGAGCGCTGGACTTGCAGGAATATCAGATTATCTAGCCTGGTATGCAAAAGATAAGAATAAAGCGAAATACCGTGAGCTTTATGAAGAAAAACCGCTTGGCGAGGGAACAGGCTATACTTGGGTCGAATTGAAGGATAGGACTCGGCGCAAAATGACAAAAGAGGAAAAATTAAATCCGAAGAGGATACCAGAGGGGGCCAAAGTTTTTTTTACAAGTGCTTTGGCTTCATCAGGATACACACCAACTTGTATGTTCGATTTTGACCTAGAAGGTCGTGTTTTCAAATGTGGGAAAAAAAGTTGGCGGACTCATCCAGATGGAATGAAAAAACTAATTGCAGAACGACGTATAATGGCACCAGGGAGTCTCCCCTGTTTTGTTCAATTTCATGATGATTTCCCAGTACAGCCCCTACATAACCTTTGGAATGACACTCATGGCGCTTCTGATATTCAATATGTTGTGCAGACATCCAACAAAGTAATCCAACGCTGTCTCCTCATGACCACCGATCCCGGTGATCTGGTCTTTGACCCCACCTGCGGCAGCGGCACTACCGCCAATGTGGCCGAGCAATGGGGCCGTCGTTGGATTACCTGCGACACATCGCGGGTGGCCACCACCCTGGCCAAACAAAGACTGATGACCGCCAACTTCGATTATTACAAATTGGCTCATCCTTCCGAAGGCGTCGGCTCCGGCTTCCAGTACAAGACCGTGCCCCATATCACCCTGAAATCCATTGCTAACAACGAGCCGTCAACCGAGGAAACCCTCTACGACCAGCCGTTGATCGACCGTAAGAAAACCAGAATCACCGGCCCATTTACCGTGGAGGCGGTTCCGGCGCCGGTGGTGAAATCCATCGAGGAGATTGAAAACGAGGCCCCGGCCTCGGACACTTCGGTTGCCCGTTCCGGCGAGACCCTGCGCCAGACCGAATGGCGGGACGAATTGTTCAAATCAGGCATCCGGGCCAAGGGCGGCAGGAAGATTGAATTTACCCGAATCGAGCCGCTTTCCGGCACCCGGTACCTTCAGGCGGAAGGCGAAACCAGAGAGGAAGAACCGAAACGGGTCTTCATTTCCTTTGGCCCGGAACATGCGCCACTGGAACAGCGGCAAGTGGAGCTGGCACTTGAAGAGGCCATGAGTATCAAGCCGAAACCTGAAATTATCCTCTTTGCCGCCTTCCAGTTCGACGCTGAGGCGGCCAAGGACATTGATGAAACCAACTGGCCGGGAGTGACGCTCTTGCGGGTGCAGATGAACGCCGATATGTTCACCGAAGACCTGAAAAAGAAAAAGGCGTCTAATGAATCTTTCTGGCTCATGGGCCAGCCGGACGTGCGGATTATTGAAATCAAGAAAGGCGAGGACAAGGGCAAGATCCAGGTGGAGGTGGCCGGGTTTGATTATTACGATCCCAAGTCCGGCAATGTAGAGTCCGGCAACAAGGGCGATATTGCCATGTGGATGCTGGACACTGACTACGATGGCAGAAGTCTTCTGCCTAGACAGGTCTTTTTTCCAATGGCTGGAGCCAATGAAGGGTGGAGCCGTTTGGCCAGGAACTTGAAAGCTGAGATAGATGATGAGAGAATTGAATCCTATCGCGGTACGGTTTCCTTGCCCTTCAAACCCGGAAGACAGATAGCAATCAAGATCATCGATGCCCGTGGGGTGGAGAGCCTGAAAATCGAGAAAATGTAATATGCCGGATCATAGTGATTACATTATCTATGTAGATGAGAGTGGTGACCATAGCCTATCATCAATTGATCCGCATTATCCCATTTTCTGCCTGTCTTTTTGTGTATTCCGCAAACAGGTATACTCAAATCACATAACACCTTCTATCCGGAATCTTAAATTTGCCACATTCGGTCATGATATGGTGGTCCTTCATGAACGCGATATCAGGAAAAAGACAGGCGCTTTTTCCATGATGGGCAAGATTGCCCGAGACAACTTCATGGACACCCTGACCGCCATTATCGATCAGGCTGATTTTACTCTAGTTGCGGTTGTTATTAACAAAAGAAATCTATCGGCCAGGTATGTAAATCCTGCTCACCCCTACCACCTGTCAATGGAGTTTGGTCTTGAACGATTGTATCGATTTCTTGGGGGAAATGGTCAGAATGATAGATTGACCTATGTCGTTTGTGAAAGCAGAGGGAAGAAAGAAGATGATGAGCTTGAGCTGCAATTTCGACGAATCCAAGGTGGGGATAACTATTTCAGGAAAACGCTCCCATTTGACATCATAATCGTTGACAAGAAGACCAATTCGGAGGGATTGCAGCTTGCCGATCTCACTGCACGACCTATAGGAATATCTGTTTTGAGACCGGAGCAACCGAACAGGTCAAGAGATATATTGAATGGGAAAATCTACCGGGATAGCATGGGAAGAATGAATGGATTCGGTCTTAAAGTTTTCCCCTAAAAAGCGAAAAGCCCCTTGGTTGTCCAAGAAGCCAAGCGCCGACCGGGTAGTCCCAATCCATTTATGAACCAAATATTAGCCTTATTGACCTAAATGTCAAGGGAAATATGAGCAACCAGCAGATTAAAAAACTGATCATCAATTCCCCTTACGAGGAGCCTACCAGCTTCTGGCAGTATGTGCGGGAGACCAGGGAGTTCAGCCAGGAACCGGGCAGGCGTCCGGCTGGCTATGTAATCGCCACCCCGCAATCAAAAGGTTTTGATGATCCCGGCATATTTGTGCCTATTGAAATGGTGAATGACATTCGCCCCCGGATCATGAACTGGCGGGAGCGGGGCTATCCGGGCGTGACCGGCATCACCAAACGGCTGCTTGCACATTGGCAGGAACCGGATGAACGCCAGGACCGGCAGTTTTTCTTCTGCCAGCTTGAAGCCATTGAAACCATGATCTGGCTCACCGAGGCCCCGGATGCGGAAAAGGTAGGCATTGTTATCCCCTCGGACGGGGGCGATTTTATCCGCTGGTGCTGCAAGATGGCCACCGGCAGCGGCAAGACCATTGTCATGGCCATGGCCATTGCCTGGCATATCTTAAACAAGGTGGCGAACCGACAGGATGTGAGGTTTGCCAAAAACGTGCTGATTGTCGCCCCCGGCCTTACGGTCAAAAGCCGCTTGTGCGTTCTGAATCCTTTTGACGAGAATAATTATTACGAGCTGTTCAATATCGTGCCGGTGGGATTGCTTGACAAGCTGCGGCAGGGGAAGATCGTCATTCAGAACTGGCACACCCTGCAATGGGACACCGAAGAGAAGGTCGCCAAGAAAAAGACGGTGGACAAGCGAGGCGCGAAAAGTGATGAGGCTTATGTCCGGGACGTGCTGGGAGACATGGCAGCGGCCAGAAATATACTGGTGATCAACGACGAGGCCCATCACGCCTGGCGGGTTCCGGCTGAGTCAAAAGTAAAAGGTGTTAAGAAAGAAGACATTGAAGAGTCCACCATCTGGGTCGGCGGTCTGGACAGGGTTCATCGAGCCAGAGGAATTTTGAAATGTTTCGATTTCTCCGCCACACCGTTTGCGCCATCCGGCAAGCAGAGCAGTGAAGAGGCACTGTTCCCCTGGATAATTTCCGATTTCGGCTTAAATGACGCCATTGAGGCAGGATTGGTTAAAACGCCGCGAGTGGTTATCCGTGATGACGGCAAGTTGGGGTCTGATTACAAGTCCCGCCTGTATCATATCTACATGGACAAAGAGGTAATGGACGACATCAATCGCAAGGCGGACGAAACAGATCCGCTTCCCGATCTTATCACCAATGCCTATTACCTTCTGGGAAAGGACTGGCTGGAGACACGCAACAGGTGGATGGACAAGGGGCATACCATCCCGCCGGTGATGATTACGGTGGCGAACCGGACAGAGACCTCTTCCCGGATCAAATATGCCTTTGACCACAACCAGATATTGATCCCGGAGTTGTGTGACAGCGAAAGGACCATGCAGATTGACAGCAAGGTGCTGGACCAGGCGGAAGCTGCGGAAGAGTCGGTTGCTGTTGATGAGGACGGCAAGAAATTGACTAAAAAGCAGCAGGCTGAGTTGCTGCGCTTGCAGGTTGATACTGTCGGCAAGGCCGGCAAGCCGGGTGAACAGATTCAGAATGTCATCTCTGTGGGGATGCTTTCCGAGGGGTGGGACGCCAGTACAGTGACCCATATCATGGGACTGCGGGCTTTTTCGAGCCAGCTTTTGTGTGAACAGGTGGTAGGCAGAGGGCTAAGGCGCACATCGTATGATGTCGGCGAGGACCGCCTGTTTGCCCCTGAATATGTCAATATCTTCGGGGTGCCGTTCACCTTTCTTCCGCATGAAGGCGGGGAAGGGCCGCCACCACCGCCACCGTCTCCCAAGACAATCATTGAACCGGTTCAGGATAAAGAAGAGCATGAAATAACTTGGCCGAACATTCTGCGTGTAGATCATATTTATCGGCCCCTGCTTTCCATTGATATGGACAAAGTTGCGGTGATCGAACTGGACCCGTATGAATCTATTACCGAAGCAGGATTGGCCGCAATTATTGCCGGGAAGCCGAACCCTGCGGCCTTGTCGGAAATTGACCTCAAAGAGATAGGCGAAAAATTTCGCATGCAGACCATTATCTTTGAGACGGCCAAAAGGATTTTTAATTATGAAAAGCCAAACTGGCAGGGACGGCAGGAAATATTCCTGGTTCAGCTTATCAGGATCGTTGAAAGGTTTATTGCCTCCGGCAAGGTCAGTATAAAAAGTGATCTGTTCCGGCAGGGTGAGTTGCGTAAGCGCATCCTTATCATGCTGAACCTGAACAAGATCATCCAACATATATGGGAAGCCATTAGGACTGAGAACACTGAAAAACTGCTGCCCGTCTTTGACAATGAAAATCCTATCCGCTCAACCGGCAATATGCGTACCTGGCATACCAGCAAACCCTGTGAGTGGACCCAAAAGTCCCATATCAACTTTTGTGTCTTTGATTCTACCTGGGAGGCATCCGAGGCGTATGCCCTGGACAGGCACAGTAATGTCAAGTCATGGGTTAAGAATGATCATATCGGCTTTATGGTGCTGTATAATTATCAGGGAGTGGTGAGAAAATATTATCCTGATTTTATTATCAGACTGGCGAACGGTGAACACCTTATCCTGGAAACCAAGGGCAAGGACAACCAGCAGAACAAGACGAAACGGGCCTTTCTCGATGAATGGGTGAAGGCGGTAAATAACCATGGCGGCTTTGGGAAGTGGAAATGGGCTGTCTCCTTTCATCCGACTGATTTAGAAGGGATTTTGAATAGCGAGGAATTTTTTGAACAGTCAGCAACTTGCCCAAAATCGCATAATGTTGGAGACCAAGAGATATATTATTATGACGAGATAGCAAATGATGCCAATGTGTTATCTTTAGCGACATTTATAATTCACACCGACGTTCCTTATCTCCCCGATCAAAAAGACCTCCCATCTTACCAAGGTCTTTTTACCAGGGGAATTGTGAGCAAAGAGATTCTCAGCGGTTACTTTATGCTTATTGGAGAGTTTCAGGATACGCTCAGTCGATACGGCATGGAAAAATATGATCCGAATGCCAATAATCAGGGAGGACTGATCTGGGCGTTGCGTCATGCAAAGAAAGGGACCACTTTGTATGAAATTGTTGTGAGCGCCTACGGATATTCCGTTGCCATTGGTGGTCCTTTAATGGCTTTTCTTATGACGTACCCGAAAGCTGCGGAAGGGTTTGAGAAATTAAAACAGGACATTAGAGAACGATTTCGCCCTGCGGAGATTGAAGGAATGAAATCTGAAATGATGCTTGATGCAAATTTTGAAGAAGAAGTGAAGAAATGGCGTGAGAAGAAGAATGCACACTAATTCTGCACTTGCACCGCAATACCCGACTTCCAGCCGCAACGAAATGATGCCCACCCGCCGCCCTGAAAATGACTTTTCTTGCCGGGGTAGCAAGATGAATGTGACGGTATTTATGACGGTATTTATCTTGTGAAGAAGAGGCAACTAACTATTTTAACACTGTTATTAGGCCACGTTCGATCCCCCCCATCTCCACCACAATCAAATCCGAATTGTTCCATTAGTGTCTTAAACCCCTAATCTTACTGAGGATTTCGGGGTTTTGCCTTTCCTAAGTGTTCCTATAGAATCTATTGACATCCCGTCAGTTTTGGCGGTATCTATGACGGTATACGCACATGTCACTAAGGGAGATACCGTCATGGCGCTCACCGATATCGCGATTCGCAACGCAAAAGCAAGAGAAAAACAATACAAAATGTCTGATGCAAAGGGGATGTATGTCCTAGTCAATAAAGCTGGGATATACTTTCGCCTTGATTACCGGTTCAGGGGGAGACGTAAGACCCTTGCCTTGGGTGTCTATCCTGATGTGAAGCTCCAAGAGGCGAGAGAAAAGCGGGATGAAGCCAGGAAGCTGATTGCAGGTGGGGTTGATCCGTCTCAGGTGCGCAAAGCGAACAGGTCCATACAAGTTCAACAGGCGGAAGATGGCTTTGAGGCTGTCGCGCGTGAGTGGTTTGCCAAACATTCTCCAAGCTGGGCAGAAAGCCATTCGAAAAAAATCATTCGTCGCTTTGAACTGAATGTTTTCCCTTGGCTTGGTCGTCGCCCCGTTTCTGACATTACTCCACCGGAACTCTTGGACGTGCTTCGCAGGATAGAAGGCCGGGGCGCTCTGGATACCGCCCATCGGGCGCAACAGAATTGCGGCCAAGTCTTTCGGTATGCAATAGCCACTGGCAAGGCGGTGCGTGACCCCTCCGCAGACCTACGTGGCGCCCTGGCACCAGCCAAGCACGGTCGCATGGCCTCTATCACTGAACCCAAGAAAATCGGTCAGTTGCTCCGTGCCATTGACGGATATGAGGGGGGCCCTGTCACTCTATGCGCATTACGGTTGGCACCATTGGTCTTTGTGAGACCTGGAGAGCTGCGTCATGCGGAATGGGCTGAAATTGACATTGAACAGGCTGAATGGCGCATTCCTGCCGATAAAATGAAGATGAGAGATCCACATATCGTTCCGCTTTCTAAACAGGCCGTAGCGCTACTCAATGAAATCAGGCCTCTTACCGGTCAGGGGCGATATGTATTCCCAAGTATCAGGACAGAATCGCGGCCCATGAGCGACAATACCATCTTGGCAGCATTGCGCCGTATGGGATACGCTAAGGAAGAAATGTCCGGGCATGGTTTCCGAGCTATGGCGT
>Ga0180008_1001568_pt1 | contig 14070 bp, 24 predicted proteins | sample MM_PW_MetaG_FD_121121 | JGI IMG/M metagenome (GOLD analysis project Ga0180008, IMG submission 121121) | Groundwater microbial communities from the Aspo Hard Rock Laboratory (HRL) deep subsurface site, Sweden - MM_PW_MetaG | ecosystem: Environmental > Aquatic > Deep subsurface > Groundwater... | reverse complement strand
TACGAGTGCGGGATCTTCGCTTATGATGGGTATGGCTGGCACCATATCTATGACTCCAACAGCTCTTCGGGGGACTGGCCAGGTACGAATGATCCCTATCCCTATGCTATATGTTTCTCCAATGTGGATGGCACTGAGCGCCTTCACCTTTTGTTTACGCCCAACAAGGACCAAACTGCAACGGAAGAAAACGGCGACGCACTTTTCATGGAGCACCCCGCGGAGAACCCCCTAGCCGTTAGTACCTTTAAGTATGAAGACGATGGGTACATAGACTTCGCCCGACACGCCGCCTCCCTCCCCGAGACAGATGCTGTATGGCTTGATGCTACAGTGGATGCAGATGGTCTCGACACTACTGTCAATAACGACGACAAAATAGTAATGCAGTATGGTAAGGATGGGGAAGCTCGGACCGTAAACACTCTAGGGACTTTCTACTCTGATGCAAAGACTCTAGCCTATGCCTCCAATGCCGGCATCTCCTCAAAGACTCTTGGAGTACGGCTCCACTTCTACCGTGGGTCCACCAATACCGTCTCCCCCAAATCCTTCGCCTGGGCGCAGAGCTTCCTCAAGGTACCCACCGTTCGCCATATATGGAGATTTCTTGTAGACTTGGAGAAGAGCGCCGCCGCAGAGCTACGCACCGCAGAGGATGTCATAGACGATATAGAGACCGTAGAGAGTACTGTCACCCAGGTGACATTCTCCTTCCCCCACGAGAACTCGGGGTCACAACTCTACGTCAAGTTGCTGCCACCTTCGCCGTCTTGGGAGTTTAACCTAAGTGGGGAGTCCGATCCCTTTGAGAGTATAGAGAGGAAAGGGACCGTGGAAGTTATGGTGGCAGAGCTTAGGGCTTAGGGAGCACCCCTTCTCTTAAACTTACTTCACCTTCTAGTAGCAACTTGCGGATGGCTTTATCTACCCTAATGGGGTCCACCAAATGCTCCCTAGCTGAAGCATCCCCATGGACAAACTTCAGTATCTCCATCTCGTACTGAAGATCTTCTACGCACCCGGCAGCAATTTTAGCCCATGGCTTTTCCATCTAAATCCCCCTATCCCTGGAGCAATATTCCGCAAGAAAGACAGCTATCCCGAAAGCCAGCCCCACAGATATTATAACAACTGCTACACCTAGTGCACCTAGTAGGTCTTCCATCTAAATCCCCCTATCACAATCTTGCTTTTTCTCCCCATTTGTGGTATACTACAAGATGAGCTCCCTCTTGGGAGTATCTTACCCCAGGAGGAAGTCAATGCCCTGTATCTGTCCCAACTGTGGTATCCCAATGGATTGTGGTGATGTAGTCTGCGCCTTGTGTGAGTGTCAAGAAGTCCAACTTCCTCTAGTACCTCTTACCATCGAAGATAAACTTGTGGTCAGTAATCGAGACCTGGTATAGACTCCAAGTCTCATCCCATATTCCTACCACGAAGCCTTGTTGCCAGTCGTTGAGTCTCGGACCCCTAAAGCTAGGGGGTACATCTGGCCCGTTGATATTACATAGGCACCCGCCCATGTACCACGCATGGGCACCCGACCTGTCAGTATGGTAGTACGACCCCAAGCGGTGGGTATGCCCACTAACACCACTTGTGCCGGCATCTAGTAGCTCCGCCTTGGAGGGATTTATCCCCAACCGGCTACCATGATACACCAAGACTCCATGCCAGTCCAACCCCATACCATATGGACCAATGTACTCGACATAATCTGGCAGCTCGCAGAACCCTGGGACATTCAGGGATGCACTAAGAGCCTCCGCGTTGTCTAGCAGATACCTCTCCAAGCGCTCCTCGTGGTTACCCTCTATAAGAACTATCTCAGCATCTGGGACGACAGCTCTCTGGGCGCAAAGAAGTGCGTTCCCCCATGCTTTATCCTCCTCAAGGGATGCCCTCGCCGCGAGCGTCTTCCTGAACGAAGATAGGGCCTCAAAGTCGAAGAGATCACCATTGTTCACTATGAGGTTGGGCTTGAAGTCCGAGAGGAAATTCAGTACAGCGTCCTCGGTCCGCCTGTCGTGGTATCTAGCATGTTGGTCTGAGAGAATTACTATCTTTTCCATGTTTAATCTCCTACATTTGATACGCACAAAATGGTAAGTTACAGTGGTGTTGTACTATTAGAGTCCCAGCGTTCAGAAAAATCTCATAAACCTCCATTGCTTCACTTTGCTCACTTTCTACGAAAACTAAGATGTGTCTGAGGGACGGGGGTCCACCAATGTCACCCCGCAGAAGGTCCTCCCAGAAGGCCCCTAGAACCTCGACAAAATCTCCCCCAACAGTATAGTTACCTACTATTCCCCACAAACTAAGTCCCCCCTTGGGTCCGGGATTATAACCACAGCGGGAGGCTAGCGACTCCAAGAACATTTTGGCTTCCACATCATCTTCACTGAGGTCCAGCAAGTGTCTCCTAGCTAAACAAGCTATTTCATCGTTGTGCTTACAAGCAAAGACTACATGAAGGTGTACATAGTATCCCATTACTCTACCCCCGATGGAGCCAGATTTGCTATGATCTTCGCCACCATAGAGATAAAGCGCTCGTGGGCTGCATAGTGTAAGTTCTTCAACTGCTCGGCAGCTGGCCCATCTCCAAGTGTTGCCCACAGTGCCCTCATGATACGCTCCTCCCTATCTCCCAATAGATGGAGGAGTTCGTGAGCTGCGTACGCATCCAGAGTGATAGGGAAGGTAACGAAGTAGTCCTCCCCCTCACCCGAAGTGATCTTCGGCTTTGTACCGAGTACTGCGTTCTTGTTCAATGAGACCAAGCCCACCGGGGCCGTAGGATCAAAAAGCGCCTCCGCATCGTGGTCTCCCCCTAGATCACGGACCCTGGTGTATAGCTTCCAGCCAAACCCCGCTACCCTAAAGATCTTTGCGAAGTGTCGGACGGATTTCGCCCATCTGGTTTTAAGGGTCATTCTACCTCCTCGATTGAGACAGTTACCTTAAACTCGGTGCCATGGAGGACATCACCCATGACACATGCTCCTGTATCGTAGTTCCCAAATAGCTCCCTGAAAAGATCACTTAGCCTAGAACCCGCTCCCACAAAATAACCACCCGCTTTGCCCTCCTTCCACACTACATCGTAGGACTTGCTGTATTTCATCTTACCCCCTTCATTTCTCCCCTTTATATGATCTTACGAAACCGGTGTCTACTAAAGCTACCCACGTAAGTATAACCCCGCTCAAGCATTTGCGCGTTGGTTAAAGTCTTGGGACCCCGTTTGCGGCCACCCATAACACCATTGGCATCTACATATGTTCGTTCTGGGCGTGTCAAGCCTGCATATTCCCAATTCGTTGCTCTATATATTTGCCCCGTATGTCCCTGCCATTCATCCGCATAAGTCACGAGGCAATGCCATCGCCCATCTGCCTTAATCAGCTTAATACTCCCCGCAAGCAGAAAAGAGGCAGCATTTATGGGGGCACCTGGTACTACTACAAGGCGAGATAGGGAGAGAACGCTCTTCCAATCCTGGGGATAATTGTATTCCGCGGCTGTCTTTGTGGGTGGTATCCACCATGCAATCCCCAGGCAGTTCACAGAATCCCCCCTATTGAATAAGCCATGAGCGAAGGTTGCTGTGTTAGCTCCACCACCGGCGTAATGATATTGCCTGACTAGAGTCTGTGCCGTAGCAAGTAGAACAACTTTTACGTAATAACTATTTGCGTCCAAGTAGTTCTTCCCCACTATCTTACCCATTCATTTCTCCCCATCTGTGGCCTGTCTCAGCTGTCATTCTTAATAGCTCAGGGTGGGGCATATTCTTTCTGATCTCCACCAAAGCCTCATTCATTATATCATCCAGCCACTCCTTTGTCAAGGTATCCATTGGCACTTCCAATAGTCTCTCATCATGGATGGCGCAGATTAGACTATTAGGCACCAACTGGTCTACAGCTACAAGGGCCACCTTTGAGAGGTCAGCTGCCGTACCCTGTATCCTGTGGCTATACGCTCTCTTCGCGGCCTCATAGAACTGATATTCATTTTCTGCTATTTGTAGCTCAGGGAGATACCGTCTTCGGCCCCAAAAGGTGGTAGCGTATCCCCTCTCCCTAGCCTCCTCCGCAACCTCTAGCCATCGAGCCTTGAGCTTAGGGCGCCTTGCCTCAAATGCCTGGAGAAGTTCCCCAGCCCTCTCCCTCGTGGTCCTAATCCCACTAAGAGTAAGGGTGCGAGCTAATTGTACTTCCCGTATTCCATACCCCCATGCAAAGTTAATAGTCTTCCCCACGAATCTCTGCCCATCGGTGGGTTCGTCTACTCCATAGAGAATCTTAGCTGTCTCAGCGTGGATGTCTGCACCCTTGGAGAACGCCTCAATCATCTCCTCATCATTAGCATCTATGGCCATCAACACTAGCTCTATCTGGGAATCATCTAGGGACACCAAGATGTTGCCTGGCTCCGCCACTATACAAGACCTAACAGCTATACCCTCTTCTGTCCTCGCTGGGATGTTTTGGAAATTAGGTCCACTACTAGAAAGTCTCCCCGTCGCTGTCGCCCCCCAGGCGTCCTCATCACTGGCTTGCCTCACCTGGTTGAAGTCGGGGTGAATCCTCCCCTCAGTCTCCAGCCAGGGGTCAAGATAGGTGCCTACCAACTTGACATAATGTCTATAAGCTAAGATGTCTCTAACATAAGGCTCTGTCTCCGCAAGTGTCTCCAACACCCACCTCGCCGTAGAGGGTTTGCCTCCATCGGTGTAAGCCAAGATGGGTAAGCCAAGCGTCTTGTAGAGAACTTCCCCTACCTGATCGCTCGACCCAGGGTTCCCTAACCCAAGATGGTCTTTCAGGCTGACCACTAGCTCATCAGCCTTCCGTGTGAACTTTACCTTTAGCTCCATAGCTCTCCCACGATCGACTGCCAACCCCTTCTCCTCCATATTTGCTAACACAGGAACAAGGGGCATCTCGACGTTCCAGAATAGATCCAACACGCCCTTCTCCATCATCTCTTGTTCTAGTCCGGGCCACAACCTGAACGTCATGTCTGCGTCTGCACAGGCATAATCTTTGAGCTTCTCTGGGAGTAGGCGAGCCACATCTATAACATCCGCTCTTGGAGGTTCCCCTATAATACCCCTTAGCTTACTCCTCCTGGCGAGGGCTTTGGGCTTATCCCCACTTAACATAACAGTAGCAAGCGACTCAGCCATAGAGCGATGTAACTCTTTGTCAAGTCCCTCTAATTTCCCATGAGCCTCCTGGAGATAACTCTCAAACATAAGCTCCGTGGCTTGATCCATCAATGGTCTAAGAGTCTGCATCTGTAGCCCCAATCTCTTTAGAGCTAGTGGCTTCAACCCCAGTTGTGGCTCCCCTACGAGATAGGCGGCAATCATGGTGTCTGCTAGTTTGCGACAAGATAGATCCATCGCGTGACGGCGGAGAACTTTGAGGTCGAACTTTACGTTGTGCAGCACTAGGGGACCGGGTGGGATGGGATGGTGCTGTTCTCCAGGATCAAACCTATAAAAGGTAGCCTTACCTGGCTCATCCGATATAGAGATACCAACCAAAGCTCCATCGGCTATGTTCACCTCAGTGTCGACTGCCGCTATAGTATTGTAATAGTCCCTTGGTGCTTTTACTATGGGGATGGGGGTACCACAGGGGCGCCAGGCAGGAGCCGAGCCATGTGAGTAGTCTACTCCCCTCTCTACCCTCCCCTCCTTGAGCCTCTTCGGTAGCAGTTGCCAATCCTGTGCTATCGTTGCTCTCATACCCGGTCTGTGAAGGCCAGCCGCTGGGTGATACATAGGGACGATAACCCTGGTAGCTTCGAGGTGAGGTAATCCATGGTAGAGCCTTAGAGTTGCTCCCGATAGGAAATCATCTGCCGCCGTAGCTCCCAGGAGCAAGAGTATACTAGGCTTGGCTTCATAAAGTTCACCATCTAGCCTGCCCCTACAAGCCAGTCGTTCCGCTTCCGTCGGCACCCTATTCCCGGCGGCCTGCACGCCACAAGATTCGTGACATACACATCCGCTCTAGACCAGCCAGCTAGGGTCAGATACTCATTGAGCTTCTCCCCACTTGGACCAACAAATGGTCTCCCCTGCTTGGCCTCTTGGTAGCCTGGAGCCTCTCCTATGACCATGACCCTACAGGGTACAGGACCTTCCCCCACTACCTGTGGGCCTGGACCTAGTGGACAAGCATTACAGCTACTTGACATAATGTCCCCCCATCACCATCCCCCATACCCTATCACACGCCTTGGGGCCGAATCCTGGTATACCCAAAAGCACTGCTGCACCATCGACAGCAAGCGTAGAGGCTAACTCACCCCACGTGGGATACTTAACATAAAGCGCTGCTGCCCTTACCCACCCTATACCCGGTAGTGCCCTAGCATAAGACTCCACCTGGTCAAACTTCTCAGTAGTCTTCCACTTGGATAGAACTGGACGGCCCCTCCCAAGAGTCTCTCTTCTGGATTGAGTATAGAGCGCCATTAAGTTTACAGCCGTAGCTGATAGGGTAGCACCGATGATTGGCCCACCCACCTGTAGACCATGCAGTGTAGATAGAAGGGCATTCTGGAACTCCTTATACACCCACCGTCCTGATGTCAAACTTAGGCTTCCCTGAGTGGGAAACCCCGTGACAAAAAGATAGACATGCGAGGTCTCCCCCTTAGCACGCTCTAGTTGTTCCACCAAATGCCCAATCCTCAAGCTCTGAGCCAAATCCCCTAAAGTCTTATGTTCCACTAAAAGTTGGCCTCCATCACATACCCACCCATAGTCAAGGATCAGCCCCGAGTCAGGCTCCGCATATGGCAACAAGCCGGGAAGACCACCCCTTAGCTCATTGGGTGAATAATACATTACATCAGGAATCAAGTGATACCGCCTTGTCTAGGCACATCTCACATAGTGTAAGTCCCCTGTAGCGGAACGCATGTATGGGGCATAGAGGTTTTCTACAGCCGTCACAAGACGTGGAACTCTCCCTTTTACACTGCCAACATGCCATTGATACCTCCTATGATGCTTAGTATACCTTGCCAGTTTCCGGCACGGACAAAAGTCCTCTCATCAGTACTTACCGCGTCCACATTCCATGGCCTGGTAAGAAGTATATGTTTACCATCCCATTCCTCAAAGTTGGACACTTGATCGTCTATGAGTACATCCCCCACCACATGACGCTTAGAGACTGGAGTGATAATAAGCCTGGGCACAAACTCATCACCCAAATGTTTTGCTACCCAGTAAAACTTACCCTCCGCGCTCTCGGCGATACCCTGCATGGCGAGTTTGGTAACAATCACCACATCGTGCTCTTTGGCTAATGTCTTTATCCCACTAACGGCACTCCAAATAGGATTCACCCCAGCGTAGCCCCCAAGGGGGAGCTTAAAGAAATCATTTATGTTCTCACACTCCACCATAGATTCTATCTCTACAGATGGGGACCCGTTGAGATCCATACAGTCACAGTGAACCTCGTGCCACACCTGCCAGGCGCCCACGAAATCTGCGATAACGTCGTCGAGGTCAACTAAGATTCGCATTGCTTCACCAAGCTAAGTGGAAGACTACTGAAAGGAAAAGTGGTAGTATGGGGACGGCCATCCCCCAAGAGTAGGATCACGAGCTTGGCATAAACACTGATGTCCACTAGCCTATCTGTTATACCTTCTACCTCACCATTGTAACCATTGGATAGCATCCATAACACAGCATCGAGCTGCTTCAGAGCGTACACCAACGCTACCACAGCGGAATCACCCAGATCAAGTCCACCATAAGGCTCCAAGATACGAGCTACCCTACGGAAGTTCCCCAGCGGGTCCCCTCCATACGCATAATCCTTGTTCTTCCTAGAGTGTAGCTCCATCTCGTCCACGGAGAGATCTGTGAAGCCAGAGTGCCCATGTAGAAAATGTTTCCTTAGCTCTTCTCTTATCTCTCTAAGTTCCATTACTCCTCCTTCATGCCTGGTTCCACTTAGCTATCATCTCCCCACAGCTAGTACATAGGTAAAGAGCTATAGCCGTGCAATCGTGGGGCCACACCTTAACCCTCAGGGGCCTTTGCGATTCGAGTTGCCCCTCATCATCATCTATTAGCATGATAAGGGACGCTATCTCTCCACAGGTACAAGCAGCCTTTTCTGAAAAGGGATCTTGATAAGTCATCTTCTCGCCCTGGTTAAGTATGTAACGTATGTAACCCTGCTTAGTTACGATTTTCATTACTCCTCCTTCGGCTCCAGCCCCCGCTGGTCACAGTATACCCCAAACACCGAGAGGTCCTCGTCTGTAATGTCCAACCAATCAAACTCTACCGTTTGCCCCGCTACACCACGCCCCTTCCCAAGCGTCCTAATCCGCCACTTCTTGGAAGTGGGATGATCTAATTGGAGCACAATATCACATCTACCGACGATAGCTGCCTCTCCTCCCGGAGATACACCTGCCCTCTTAAACGCATCCGGGAGTTTTGGACTCTGAAAGACCTGCACGCCGTCCTTCATCCAAGATACGACATCTTTGAGATGAGCTGTTACCAAAACATTAGCTCTACACGACGCCCCCATAGTCTGCACTATCGTCCCATAGGTCTTTGCCCTGATGGCTTGCCAATCTCCCACTTCAAACCCCCCAAATGGGAGCTTACCACCCTTGACCTTCGACTCCACGTAGTCACCCCAGTCTTGGGAGAAGTGAGTCTCAGCATACGCTTGCCGGGCTAACTCTTCCCAATCGTCCGCGGGGTCAAAGCATATCCAGTCTCCCCCCTTAGCCTTCGCCCTCACCTCCTTGACCTCCGCTCTATACGCTTCAAATGCCTCAGCGGGTTCTCCCTCTGGCAACCATATGTGGAGGTTGGGCAGCTCCTCCCCAAGAAGTGGAGCTATACTCTCTTGAGCATCAAAGGCGTAGACCTCCCGATGAGATAAGAGCTTTGCGAGATCTACTATAGCTTGGGACTTACCACTTCCCTCTGGGCCTGTAAGCAAGAGTCTATGCCTCATGGTAGTACTTCCCTTGGCAACTCCCCATCATTCGCCAATACCTCCTGTACCTTTAACCACCAACAATCGTCGCTGTGCTCCCATCTCGTTCTACAAAACGCACAGGTAGGAACATCGCTTATCTCTGGAAAGTTACCCTCCGGCCAGTCGTTCATCAACTCCTCAAGGAGTTCAAACGCCTTATGGTGCTGCTTAGACACTAGCTAGTACCTCCTTCCCATGCTCACAGGCAAACGCCACCTCACAGTACTCCCTACACCGTTGGTCGTCCCATCGCTCGTCCTGGGTGCATGGTCCATGCCAATTTCCAAACTCTAGCGCTCTCAGCAAGCACTCCGCTTTCTCTGAAAAATACTCCTCCACCTCCACATCCTCTAACCTCTCCACATCCTCAACATAGATTAGCTTGTCAACTCCCCTCTGCCTGGAGATCTGTAATCCACCATCCCTTACTGTAATCTGCAAACGCATACTCTCAACAGGATACCCATGCTGCTCCACCACTAACCTATAAGCATTAAGCTGTAAGGTAGGCTCATGGGTATCCGCCATGAGGGGACTACGAGTCCACAAGTTCACCTGCTTGATGCTCCCTGCTCTACCCCACTTACCCGACTTCTCATAGACGGCCCCCGTGGGGTCATCAATCTTCTCCGACACCAAGCCCAAGAAGCGAGTCACCCTATAGCTCCCCCACGTCTTGTAGTCCCAGAGAGTGGTCCCCTCCAGGTAGTCCGGGTGCCCCTTGTAGGTATCTCCCTCGAAGAGTTCCTCCGAGATGGTATCATCGTCGATGGCGCCACCCGCGAGCCTCTCGTGGTGACGGGTCCCCAAGAGAGCGAAGGCCCTTGACTCCGGACGGATGGCATAGGGCACTGTAATCTTTAGGAACTCCATCTGTGTGCCATTGAGTAGTTGTGTCACCGACGGACTACCAGTCCACGGACGAGTTCGGGCACACTCCCTGAGAGTAGGAAGGGAAAGACATCTCCTCTCCATACGGCATGTAACTAGGCACCCTAGAATACCTGTATGCTCACCATCGGGGCAGATAAAGTCAGTCAACATAGGTCTAATTCCCTTTGAAAAGTTGCTTCCTTAACTCATCATAGAACCAACTGGGAGTCCTACTCCTAAGGAACCTAACAAAGGCGGCAGCCGTCTGCTCGGAGTCCTCTTCATCATACCAACAGGTCTGCTTTATATGTACTGGATTACAACCAGTAGCAAGGGGGATTACTAACTCATTTGGGTCATAGCCACAAATTGGACACTTATCCATATTCTCCTCCTTTTTGGCACAACCGGTGGGTGATTTCTACCCCGTAAGGTATAGGTCAACCCACCAGTTGTGGTCTACCGACTACCCTTCCAGGAGAGCCCGTGGGCTCTTGTCATCGGTAGGGCGCCCCCCGGGGCATAAACTATAGGCTGGCGGTATTTGCTTCCCTGGTGGCCTACCAGGTACGGTCATTCCCGCGAGGGCACTTAGGATCTTTCCCCAAGTCTTTCCCATCAATTCTCCCTGCCTACTTGTGGTAGCTACTGCCCCACTCCCGCTGGGAGTCGGACCACAAGCAGCCCATTCCTTCTCTGGCACAGCCTATGCCCTATGTTGCTACACTATAGCGACCATCTACTAAAGCCACCTTGTCTCCAAAGTGCCCTTCAGTCTTGGCCCTTGTGGCGAGGACTCCATAGAAATCACTCCCACTAAACGCTCCCCTCCCTGCCATAACCTCCGCGGGGGTCTTATTCCCCAAGAAAGTTAGTACCTCCTTTTCCGAAACCTCCCTAGCTTCATCCGCAATATCGGTCACACGATAAATGGTCATCCTTTGGTCTTCGCCCTCTTTGGTAACGAAGTCCTGATAAGAGACCCCAAACGTGACGACCTTCCCCTCAATAGCATGTAGCACGCTATCCTTTGGTGTGATCCCAGCTGCCTGCCGGATACTAGCCGCGAAGATGCTAGAGTTCTTACCCTGTGTTGGGATAAAAAGGGTACGAGTCTCCAGCTCCTCCGTGGTCTCATCCGTAAGGGTCTGGGTTACGTCCACGAGTGATATGATATTTTGCTTCTTACCATACCCACCCATTTGCTGCCTAGCAGAGTCTACCATCCCTCTAATAGTGGTAATCTCCGATGGACCTGTCCAGAAATCTGCCATACCTACCTCCTTTTTAGTTTTTGGCCAGTTAGCTTATCTTATCATCTTTAAAATAGTTTGTCAAGTTTTCTATCCTCTTGTCTGTCCATTCTAAACCGAACAAAACGTTTGACCCTATAGATTTTTAAGGTCAACCTTTGACACTTTACCTTGTGCAGCATCTGAAAGGCCTCGCCGAACTGATGCAATGGCATCTTGGTTATTGAATAGCCAAGCCTCTGAAGCAGGGATGGTTATCTGTGGGTCTAAAATAATCTGCCCATTGCTGTTGCTGTATATATGATAGGTGATACCTTCCCCCACCAAGGCCTTGGGCAAAACCACTCGTTTTTTAGAATCTGGCTTTATGCCCTCGGCTACTCTTGTTAAATCTGTATTCTTTATTATAGTTGCCATTTCGCCTCCCTTACATGGGTGGGATTGTTTGCCAAGTGGAATATACCCACATTTCGCCACTTCCCACCACTTTATAACAATAGTAATGGCGTTTGTCAAGGCCCCCTCGCTAACCATTTTTTAATAAGAAAATTGTCCCTGTTTCTCCGCACAAACGGAAAGACGGTGGCAAAGCGGTATCGGTTAAGCGACACCGCCGGTCTACACCCAATTAAGTAGGCTGAATAGGGTTGCCGTGCCACCGTCTTTCCCAGGGTAGAACTATACCACATTCAAAATGATACACTACCAAGTTTTCTATCCTCTTCCTCAGAACTGAGGGGGTCTCCCGTAGGAATCAGGGGGCTCCATTTCGTAATCTTCCCCAAGAGGCTCCATAAATGTAATCTCTACTCTCTTTAGAACATGTTCTAAATTGCCCCTTACTATGCTCTCCGCCTGGTCCTCGTCGAGGGCGAGTACTTGGAGGGAGCCTACTATCTCTACTTCATAGTAAGGCATTATCGCATTCTCCTGAGTTCCTCCACGTCGAACCAAAAAGCATGACCATTAGCAGTTTTACCAGCCCCAGTACTCCTAATTGGATTATGGCATGGGAACTCCACTAGGATAGGAGTATACTCACAGGAGTCTATATAGATAATCTTGCCGCGTTCGCCTACCTCAGCACCCGCGCTGTAACCCACAACTGCCACGTAGTCCCCTTCCGCAAGCTTTGGAGTCTCAATGGGAACCTCGTGCTCATCCTCCAAAGCTTGGAGTATTCTCAGTAGTGAGCCATACGTAACTGTGGTGTCAAGCCCCCCTACCATATCTACCTTTCCCGAAGACTTACGTTGGACTTTCGATGTACCACCATATCCCCGTGCTTTACCCTTTAGTACTGCAATAGCTTTCTCTACATTCATCTTCCCCTCCTTCCTATATTCTATCAACTCTTCCCTCTATTGTCAAGTTTTACCATCACCCCACTCCCGGTCAAAAATCCAATATCTATAGCCTCTTTGACAATAGCGTATGCCTTCGTCCTCCCGCCGTACCCCCTCTCCATCAGCTCCTTGGCCAGATCTCCCTGCTTGATCTGCCCCCCATGCTCCTCCAAGATCTCTTGGATGGCGGCGTACTCACTCCCCACCTCTTCTTCCACTACCCTAAAGAACTTCCCCCTCGGTTGCCACTCCAATTTAATCGCCCCAGGAAGGGCATCCATTCTATTCCGCGCCTTTACTATATGTAGCTTAGCCTGTGGTGCCCCCGGCTGCCCCACCAAGAGCATGACAGTATCTGCCCACCCAGCCCACGCACTCGATCCTCTCAACCACATGACAGACGGCTTACCCCCCGTAAACGACGATGCTTTATTGAAGTGGTGGTCAAGGATAATTGCCCTATTTGGCCCCTTCACTAAATCAAATGCTTCCTCCGCGGGCTTAATGGTATGAACCATATTCTCATCCCCACTGTGCATCTGGTACAGTGGATCAAATGCTACAAGATTTATATCCAGTTCCCCACACATCCGCTCTAGCCCAGGAGCTTCCTGTACGATAGAGAAACTCTCTTCCGTAGACAGCCAGAAGTTCTCAGGAATGGGGGCACCAGCCTTCCACCTTGCTAGTCTACTACCCTTACCTGCCAGCAAAGCCTCGGTGATCTCAGTCTGGATAAGTAGAGAGTTCAATGGCTTCCTTACCTTCCACAACCCCAACCAAGGCTCCCCAGCAGCAGCTTCTAGCTCTAGCTGTAAGGTAAGATAACTCTTACCTGCTCCTGTCTCCCCCCCTATCACTAAGCGACTACCCTCAAAGAGCAGACCCCCCTCGACAAGCGTTGTGTCGGGGAAGCGCCTCTTCATTAGCTCGTCTACCCTAGTTGGCTTCTTCATTTCTTGTCTAGACAAGATAGGCAAATCAACTCAACAGGCCCAAGATCACCAGTGTGCCCATAGGGAGCAATAGGCCTAAGCCCCCACCCATCGGGCAAGTCTTCCCACCCCCCATCGTGGACGAAAGTATCTTCCTCACATAGAGTCCAAGATATGCCTGCCGTTACTTCGTACCCACAAATGTCACACCTGAATAGATAGCTTAAACCCATCCTACTCTCCTTTCAGCCAGTGGTCTGTCCAAGTTGCAAGTTATTACCAATAACATATGGCATGGATAACTAACGCCGCAATGATGACATCAACCACAGCGCCTATTGCCCCAACTCCGGGGGTTTGTACTATAATATGCTCACCCTTGGAAGCACTGCGTACTTTAAAGACGGCATCGCCCACAAAAATTACTGCCAGACCTAATAAAAGATATTCCATCTTGCTCCTCCTTGTTGCAAATCATTCCTAAATACGGACGAAATCACCAAAAATCCCCCCTTTTAGCTTGCCATCTGTCCGTCCGCCGTCCGTCCGCCTTATAGTATTGGACTGGACGGACAAGCCGTCCAGCCACTGTTGGTGGCTG
>Ga0180008_1001567_pt1 | contig 14070 bp, 16 predicted proteins | sample MM_PW_MetaG_FD_121121 | JGI IMG/M metagenome (GOLD analysis project Ga0180008, IMG submission 121121) | Groundwater microbial communities from the Aspo Hard Rock Laboratory (HRL) deep subsurface site, Sweden - MM_PW_MetaG | ecosystem: Environmental > Aquatic > Deep subsurface > Groundwater... | reverse complement strand
GCAGATGGCTTTGGTGAAATTGTCATTGAAACCATATCCGGTTTAGTATCCAAGCGTTCTGCAGGCTATGATAATGAAGAAATTGATTATGGAAAAGAAGTATTAATTATTGAAGTAACAAACGGAACATTTCTCGTAAGGGAATATGAGCCATTTGATTTCAAAAAATAGAAAATGGGGGAATTGAGTATGGAGTTAGGAACTATGGTCGTTATAGGGATTGCGGCATTTATCTTATTGGCAATTATTGGGGTTTACGTAACGAAGTATAAAACAGTCGGACCAGATGAAGCGTTGATTGTAACTGGTAGTTATTTAGGTTCTAAAACGGTACACACAGATGATTCTGGCAATCGTATTAAAATCATTCGCGGTGGAGGTACATTCGTATTTCCAGTATTCCAACAATCTCAACCACTTAGCTTGTTATCAAGTAAATTAGAAGTGACAACTCCTGAGGTATATACAGAGCAAGGTGTTCCGGTAATGGCGGATGGAACAGCAATCATTAAAATCGGTGGATCGATCTCGGAAATAGCGACTGCGGCTGAGCAGTTTTTAGGGAAATCAAAAGAAGATCGTGAAAACGAAGCAAAAGAAGTATTAGAAGGTCATTTACGCTCTATTTTAGGTTCAATGACAGTCGAAGAAATTTACAAAAATCGCGATAAGTTTTCTCAAGAAGTGCAACGTGTGGCTTCACAAGATTTAGCGAAAATGGGTCTTATTATTGTTTCATTCACAATTAAAGATGTTCGTGATAAGAACGGATACTTAGATTCACTTGGTAAGCCTCGAATCGCACAAGTGAAACGTGATGCAGATATTGCAACGGCTGAGGCAGATAAGGAAACGCGTATTAAACGTGCGGAAGCAGCGAAAGAAGCTCAAAAATCAGAGATTGAACGCGCTACTGAAATCGCACTAGCTGAAAAAGAGAATTTATTAAAAGTAGCAGAATATCGTCGTGAGCAAGACATTGCAAAGGCACGTGCTGACCAAGCGTACGAACTTCAGACAGCTGTTTCTAAACAAGAAGTAATGGAACAGGAAATGCAAATTCAAATTATCGAACGTCAAAAACAAATTGAACTTGAAGAAAAAGAAATTTTACGTCGTGAGAAGCAATATGACTCAGAGGTTAAAAAGAAAGCCGATGCCGATCGTTATGCAATTGAACAAAATGCAGCGGCTGCGAAATCACGTGAAATGGCTGAAGCCGACGCTGAGAAATATAGAATTGAAGCTAGAGCACACGCGGATGCAGAAAAAGTACGATTAGATGGTCAAGCCAAAGCAGATTCTGAACGAGCACAAGGGGAATCAGAAGCTGAAATTATTCGTCTAAAAGGTCTTGCTGAAGCAGAAGCAAAACGTAAAATTGCAGAGGCGTTCGAGCAATACGGTCAAGCAGCTGTATTAGACATGATTGTCCGCATGATGCCAGAATATGCGAAACAAATTGCTAGTCCATTAGCGAATATCGACAAAATTACAGTTGTTGACACTGGTGGAGGAGAAGGCGGTGGAGCGAATAAAATCACTTCCTATGCAACGAATCTAATGTCTACTCTTCAAGAAACGCTTAAAGCTTCTTCAGGTATCGATGTCAAAGAAATGTTAGAGAACTATTCGGGTAAGGGAACACTTCGCCCAAGTTTAGATCGAATTTCGTACGAAATGCAGGAGAATAAAAAAGAAGAAAAAGCTGAAGAAGAAGTTTCTATCTAAATATCAAATCCCTCTATTAAAAATAGAGGGATTTTTACTTTCTTCATCGAAATAGTGTATGTAGCTAGACTATATGTATAAATACTAAAAAAACTGACTAAATATGTCGAATTGTAATGACATAGGTCATGATATTCGGTAGAGTGAGTGTAAGAATACGTGTTGATAACGTTTTTTCGTATGGGGGCATTTTATGAAGCTGACGAGGGAACAAATTAAATATATAAAAGAAAATACGAGTCTACCTCGCAATGATGTGGGTCATGCAATGTCTACATATATAGGGAAAACAGATAAAGTGGCCTATAGTCTTTTTTCATTGCTTCCGAACCGGTCTTTTTGGGTGCGTTATACAAAAGGAATAGGAAGTGGAATTGAGAAATATACAGTCGTACAAGGCATTTTAGAAGTTCAATATGAAGGACATACTTTCATTTTGAATGAAGGAGAAACACTTGATGCATCAGAGTACCCTGAACTCCTGTCTTTTTATGGGGAAGATGCTGTGGAAATACTTGTAGAAATGTCCACGGAAGAATTTGAAATGAATTTTAGAAATACAGAAATTGTTCAGCGAGATGCTGCTGCAATTGAAAAAGTAGATGGATACACCTTTCACCATTGTTCGAGAATAAAAGATTACTCCATTGAATTATGGAAAAAACTAGGCCAGCCAATTGAACGTGTTACGATGCTACGTTGGGGAGCTTACTTCCATGATATTGGAAAGCTGGCTGTCCCAATTGAAATTCTAAACAAACCAGGCAAACTTACATCTGAAGAGTGGGAATTGATGAAATCTCATACCGTTAAAGGGGCTCAGATGATGAGGGAGCATGAAATCATTTGGTTACGTGATGCTGCATTTATCGTTGAAGAACATCATGAACGATATGACGGTAAAGGATATCCCCATGGTTTAAAAGGGGAAGAGATTTCTTTGGAAGCTTCAATTGTATCAGTGGTAGATTCTTTCGATGCCATGACAACTAACCGTGTTTATCGAAATGCTCTAACCATTAAAGAAGCAATTCAAGAGATTATTAAAGGCAGAGGAACTCAATTCAATCCGACTGTTGTCGATGCGTTCTTAAAATTACTACATGATCAAGAATTTAAATGGCGTTAAAGGACTTGGACACTTTCCAAGTCCTTTTCTATAGGAGTGATGAATGTGAAGGCTATTATATTTGACTTGGATGGAACTTTACTCGATCGGCATTCTACATTAAAAGCTTTCTGTATAGCTCAACATGCAAAATTTAATCTTTCCATAAATCGAGAACGATATTGCGATCGAATAATCGAACTTGATGAAAATGGATATATAGGAAAAGAGCAAGTGTATTCGCAAATAGTTCAAGAGAATAATTGGTCAAATCATCTCAAGAATGTTTTATTTGATGATTATATGCATCATTTCCATGAGTTTTGCGTCCCATATAAGGGGTTACATGAAACACTTAAAGAATTAGAGAGACAAAAATTTGTAATCGGATTGATAACGAATGGTCGACACGAAGGACAACGTGCAAGCATCCGGGCGCTAGGAATTGAAGCCTACTTTCAAGTTGTTCTCATCTCAGAGTCTGAAGGGATTTCAAAACCAAACCCTTTGATTTTTCAACGAGCGTTATCCCAATTAAATTTGCAGCCGGCTGAAACGTTTTATGTAGGGGACCATCCTATTAATGATATTGAAGCGGCGAAAAAAGTAGGATTACTGACCATATGGAAAAGGAATGATGTGTATAAACAGGCAAATGCAGACGAGGAAATACACGAATTGAATGAAATCCTAAGTATCTTGAAAAGGAGAGAAAATAATGAATTACATACAAAACATGAGAAAAATGATCGGGAATGAAACATTGCTAACTGTTGGCTGTGGCATAATAATTGAACAAAATAACCAGATTTTATTGCAACATCGAACAGATGCCGATGTATGGGGAATTCCAGGTGGTGTTATTGAAATGGGTGAGCAAGTAGAGGATGCGGCTCGAAGAGAAACATTAGAGGAAACCGGATTAACTGCAGGAGAACTTGAGTTATTTGGCATTTACTCTGGCCGAGAAGGTTATGCCAGTTATGCAAATGGAGATCAAGTTTATAGCATACAACTGATTTTCTTAACCACAACGGTTACTGGTGATTTAATTCAAGTTAGTGATGAAAGTCATGCTCATCAATACTTCGATAAAAATAATCTGCCTGACAATATTAACTCTCATCAAAAATGATTTATCATGGATTGGGTCAATGGATTACAAACCCCTATCATCAAATAAAGCCAAAGCACAATTAATTGTGCTTCGGCTTTTTCTTTTTGAAGACCCATTCCCTTTGAATAACAAAACCAACTAAGAACAGAAGACTGTCGACGATACCCTTTATCACAATTTCGCCTTTTCCTAATAGATGATATGCTCCGTGAACAAGACTAGCTGACAGAACCATGATAATAACTGCGAGAATCACATATTTAATAAATGATCGTTCGTCACCTTTTTTGAAGACTTTTTTTCGATTAATGATGTAATTGAACGTTCCAGAGATGACTCTAGCAATAATCGTTGCAATTACAATATAAAGTTCTGGGGCATTATCTTTCCAAAGCCATATAAACAACGCAAATAAAGCCATATCTAAACCAAAAGAAGCGACTCCTGATAGGGCAAATTTCAAAAACACTTGATAAATTTTCATCGATGACTTGATAGGTTGGAAATGGGATGATTCATTATTATTAGTATACACAGTTTCAATCTCCACCTCATATATCGGTATTCCTTCATCCTTAGTCGCAGCTAACATATTTAACTCGTAATCGAAGGCTTCACCTTTTATTGACAGTAACCACGGAAGCTGTTTCCTTAAAAATAATCGTAATCCGGTTTGTGTATCAGTAATTCCAATCCCTGTGGTATATCGAAATAGATTTCGAGTGAGTTTATTGCCAAAGCGACTTCTAAAAGGAACGTGCTTTTGATCAAAATCTCGAACTCCTAAGCCAATGCCGTTATATTCAAATGAGGATTTTAGTAAGTTGCAAATGTCCTTCGTCAAATGTTGACCATCTGCATCAACAGTAATAATTTTTTGAATATGAGGGCAATCGTTCAGTATGTAATGAATTGCAGTTTTTATCGCACGTCCTTTCCCTTGATTGGCAGCGTGAGATAGGACTTTAACTTCGGGTAATTCTCCAATTGAGTGGAAAAAAGGCTGATAATCTTGACCGGAACCATCATCCACAACCAAGATGCTTGTAAAGCCTACTTCAACTAGTTCTTCAATCGTGGTTCGACATGATTGCTCTGGCTTATAGGCTGCAATCAAAATACAAGTAGTATCCATGCAAAATCCTCCTTAGTACCCTTTACCCATATCCTTCTAACTTCAAGCTGAAAAAAAGGAATTGAAAAACGTATGTCGAATCTTTAAAAGTATAAGAAAATCCTGAACTAAATAGCAGTATTTAAGGGGTGCTCACAAAACCTTAGGAGAGTTAAGTGGAATAGAAAAGAAAGAGACTTTTTTTTCTGCAGACTGCAGACATTTAATAAATGTTGATTTCCATTGCGGCGGACGCTTTCCGCGGGCACGACCTCAGCCGCTTCCTTCGCGATGCTCAGTCCAGGGTCTTCAGTTCGTGCTGATTCCGCTGGAAAGATTAGGACCAAAGAATTTGGTGCTAATCTTTGCGACGAAGCTAGCGCAGCGATGCAGGAGCAGATGTTTTACGCCGCCTCCATTCCAATCAACTGAAATCGCAGTAAATATAACTCTGCACACTATTTTTTTAAAAAGTGGTCCGTTATTTCTGAAGGGTCCTGCGGAAAAACGAAACACCTAGCCCTCAATTTTTATTTATCATGTGCAATAGATTAGAAATGAAATTTTTATAGTAAATAACTAATACTATTTTTTCTGAAGTCTGAAACAATGTGAATATTGCTAGTTCATAATTCTAATGAATAAAAAGCGAGAATCAATAATGAAACAACCACTACATTTATTAAATAATACGTTTTTCTCGTAATTTCTCGATCTAACCATGCAATGCGATCGACAATTTTATAACTAATAACCATAATCGCAATTAAAAATAATATGGCAACAAATGTGGACATATTATACACATGTAAATCGATGAATCGCACAATGATTAATGTCCCAGCCATTATCATCCCATAGGCTACGCGTTTTAACGGCATTAACATCCACCTCCTTGAATGCTACAAGTATAGCAATTCAAAGAGGCTATAGAAAGATAATTTCATGTTAATCAAGTAGGGAAGACAAAATAGAAAGGGGTTCTGAAAATGATACAATTTGTTGGGTTAGATGAACGATTCCTTCCGCGAATGGCAGAAATTTTATCGCTTCGTCATACAGCAGAGAGATCCAAATATCCATTTTTGCCAGAAAAATTTGAGAATCCAGATGAAACAGAGCATATTTTACGTACAGAAATGAAAAAACCATTTGTGAATGGACTGGTTGCGCTTCGCAATAGCAAGGTTATTGGCTATTTACTGTATGAGTTTAAAGAAAACGCACAAAAAGGTCGGCATATATTAATCAGCTATCCTTCCATTGCAATTGACGTGACAGAACATCCGAGATTGGTTCGACTTATGTATGCAGAGGCAGGTTCGGAGTGGGTCAAACATGGTTATTTTCAGCATATAATATTCGCTCCATTAGGAAATGATCGTCAAATGAATGAATGGCTAGAACAAGGATTCCGATTTGATCAAAAGTATGCTGTTTTAGATATGGATCAATATGAAGTGAAAAACAAAGATCAAGTAAATATTCAAGTACGTAAGAGCGTAGAAAAAGATGAAGAATTACTTAAAAAAATGTCTAGATGGAATAGTATTCATCAAGCAGCTGCTCCTTCCTGGAATCCAATTACGAAGGAAACACTTGAAGACGTAAAAAGCGGATATGCTTCACTTGCGAGTGACGAAGAAGCAATTGTTTTTTTAGGAGAAGAAAAAGGAATTCCTGCAGGTTTTCACGTGTACTATGAAGTGGAAGCGAGTGATACTATGTACACACCAGAGAGATGCGTGGAATTACCTGCAGCTTCTACCAACCCCGAGTTGCGCGGAAGAGGGATTGGCAAAGCATTAACTGATTTTAGTGTAAATGAGTTGAAAGAAATGGGATATCGCTATTGTCTAGCTGATTGGCATACACCAAATCATCTTTCTTCTTATTTCTGGCCAAAGATGGGGTATCAGCCATTTATGGTGCGAATGCTTCGTACAGTAGATAACCGAATTGCATGGGCCCATGGCAAATAGAATTCGGATTATTGGACCAGTGGGAAGCGGGAAAACCACTCTTACACGTAAACTCTCAGAAGCAAAAGGGATTCCAATGTTCACTTTGGATGATATGGTATGGTCCAGAGGTCCAAATGGAGATACAAAGAATTCAACCGAATACCGTGATGCATTGTTAAACGAGGTAATTCAAAAGGAATCTTGGATCATTGAAGGCACTCATTTAGGCTGGGCTGATGTATCATTTGAAAAAGCAGATTTGATTATTTTTTTGAATCCATCTGTATCAGTTCGAATTTATCGATTTTCCAAACGATTTTATAGACAAAAAAGAGGCATTGATCCTATAAGTTATACGCCAACATGGACAATTTATGGCAGAATGTTTAAATGGACCTATCAATATGAAACGATTTACAAACATCAAGTTCCATCGATTATGTCAGAAGGACAAGCAGAGTCAATCGAAATACAAGATGGCAAAGAGTTAGGAGTTTTTTAATGGAGAAACAACCATTTGTGGCATCTTGGAGTGGTGGGAAAGATTCCGCGATGGCATATTATAGAGCCATCAAATCAGGCATGACACCAAAAAAATTATTAACGATGTTTCAAGAGGATGAAACCATTTCAAAATCTCATGCTTTGCCTTTTGAAGTTGTCCAAGCACAAGCTGATCGAGTTGGTATACCGTTAATGATACGAGGAGCGGGATGGACCGATTATGAAGTGAAATTTATTGAAGCCATGAACGAATGTCGTGCAGACGGAATTACACACGGGGTTTTTGGTGATATCGACTTGGTTGGGCATCTAGAATGGGTTCAAAAAACATGTGCTAAATCAGAAGTTGTTCCTATCCATCCATTATGGCAAGAGCCACGCCGATCCATTTTGGAAGAAATGTTAAAAGTGGGATTTGAAGCAGTAATTGTCGTCATTAATACGCAGATGATGCCTTCATCGTATATAGGTAGAACGTTTACTATTGAGTTAATGAACGAGTTGGAAGCGCTTGGTATTGACTCCTGTGGTGAAAATGGGGAATTTCATACAATTGTGATTAATGGTCCTATCTTTTCTTCTCGTGTACCAGTAACGTTTGGAGATGTTCGTGAAAATGAAGGTTATGTTTTTTTAGATGTTTCCCTGAGTAATTAAGGATATAGATACTTTTGACGAGAAATAAAAACGGCCATCCCTAAAAAGGTTGGCCGTTTCGTTTTAGTGTAAATTTACGACTGATTACGAAGGGGGAATATTTTTGACATCCATAAAGTTTTTGTCTATCCTATTTATTTTTTCTTTATTTTTCTCAATTGTAACAGGTTGCTCTAATAGTATTCCAGGCAGTGGGGATGGCAAATCTTCAGCGGATTGGGCAAATTCGTTTGTTGTTTGGGAAGGGTACATTTATCGAATAAGTGATGAATATATCGATGACATAAGTGAAGAAATAGGCGAAGTAACAAAGTATTCGGATATGGAGGGAACGTACTCTGGAAATTTTTCTAATGCCTACCGAAAAGGGACAAAATTTTACACTATAAAAGGAATAAGTTCGGAAGAAGCCATAGCCATTGCAGAAGATGGTAAATATAGAAAGGCAATTAGGAACGGAAAATACGGAGAAAAGTGATTTTTTTTAGATGCAAACCGTTATTAATCAAAAAAACAGGCATCCAATCGTAAAGTTAATTGGATGCCCATTTTGGTTTTTATTTTATCCTTATAGAAAGTTATAGATACTCGACTAATTCTTTCTCTAAAAATGGAGTGGCACCTAAAAAACCGATAAATGCTTTGTACTTTTTCTGTTCATCTTCACTCGGTTTATGACCTGTGAAATAGGCACGAATTAAGATGTTTTTTGGTGTATGTTCCATGTCAATAAATTCGAGTAATTGTGCTTCATAGCCTACCAATTTTAATATTTCTGCTCGGATTGAATCAGTTGCAAGAGCGGCAAAACGCTCTTTAATTAACCCGTGCTGAAGCATAACATCTAGTGTCGGACTAGAAAGCTGTGAGTTTAACTCATGCTGACAACAAGGGACACTTAAAATCACTTTTGCTCCCCACTTTACTGCTCGGGCAAGTGCCATATCTGTAGCGATGTCACAAGCGTGAAGTGTTACAACCATATCTACAGCTGTCTCTTCGTTGTAATCATTAATATCCCCAACTAAAAACTCCAGATGATCATAATTTAAATCGTTAGCGATTTGTTGACACTCTTCAATGACTTCTTTTTTCAAATCAAGACCTGTAACGCGAATATCTAACCCTTTTTCTATTCGTAAATAATGATATAGAGCAAACGTTAAATAAGATTTACCTGAACCAAAATCTAAAATTCGTACAGGACGATCTTTCGGTAAATATTCAAGTGCATCGTCAATAAATTCGACGAAACGATTGATTTGACGAAATTTATCATGTTTCTGTTTTTTGACTTTGCCATCAGGGGTTTGTACACCTAATCTGACAAGGAATGGGTAAGCTGTATCTTCACTTAATAAGTAGTTCTTTTTGCGGTTATGAGAAAGGTTTACTACCTTTTTTGTTTGAACCTGATCCGATTTCCATAACACTTTAAACTTTTTAGAAAGCTGTATATGAATTTTTTGTTCCTCAAATTCAGCTTGAACTTGGCGGAATTGTTGAAGTAGCTCTTCAAGCTTTGGTGCTAAGTTTGTAAGCTCTATATTTTCATGTTTGAGTACTCGCTCATATTGATATTCCAACTGAATATGATAAATGCCTTTTAACTCAACAGGTTTCATTTTCACGCGTTTTACTTCGTCGGTCTTTGAACGGGGTTGACTAACTGTTGCTGCTATTAGTGTTTTATTTTCGATGAGCTTTAGAAGCTGTTGAAACATATCAATATATTCCATAAATTCGCCTTCTTTTCGATTGTCTTTTTGTTAGTTTAACACATTGAGTAGGACTACTATTCTTCGGATGGGGAATAGGTTAGGTAACTATTTATAAGGAGTGGTTAAATGTCGAAATTAAAAGCAATCTTTTTGAATGCCTCTTTAAAAAGCACGGAAGAGCCGTCTAATACTGAAGTTTTAATGAACAAAATTCAATCCCATTATAAGGAGTTAAATGTGGATTCTGAAATAATTCGACTTGCAGATTACAAGATTGCATTGGGTGTTGAAGAGAATATGGGAGAAGGAGATGAATGGCCAAAGATATTTCAAAAAGTAATGGCTGCCAACATTGTCATTATTGGAACTCCTTTATGGCTTGGTGAAAAAAGTAGTCTTGCAACCCAGGTGATTGAGAGATTGTATGGGAGTAGCGGCGAGACAAACGATAAAGGTCAATCCGTCTTTTATAATAAAGTTGGCGGTGTGGTAGTGACTGGAAACGAAGATGGTGCAAAGCATGCAAATGCATCGATTCTTTATGGTTTATCTCATATTGGATTTGTTATACCTCCAAATGTCGATGCATATTGGGTTGGTGAAGCTGGTCCTGGACCCTCATATATAGACGCAGGTCAAGAAAATGAGTTTACTAAAAATCACGTTCGCATGCTTGCTTACAATACGATGCACTTTGCGAAGATGCTACAAAACACACCAATTCCCGCTGAAGGTAACACGATGGTTTAGGAAATTGAAGAATGATTATTCTGTGTACAAAAGTATTCTATTTAACTGGGATGCAAGTATATGTAAAATAGGAAAGGTTGTCTCTACAAACTGTTTTAGAAGAAAAAGGGGACACCTATTTCTGAAACTCTCGGACCACCTCTTTTATTCGATTGAGTGAGTAATATGATCTTATTTAATATTCTTTTGTCATCAGTCTGAAGCAACTTAACTTATTCAAGTGTATTGCTTTCCTCATTCCAAACCCGTTCAATATTCGAGATTGAATGATCAAAGGTGAGCATGTACACATCTGGATTGCTAAGTGCTTTCCATTCATGAAAACCATACGAGTCATCAAAATGCTTTAATACTAAACTCATCAAATTCCCGTGTGTAACCAAGATAGAATGATTGGGAACCTCCTTAATGACTTCTACTCCACGAGCAGTTGCTTCGCGACTCGATTCACCACCAGGAAGTCTTAATTCCATATCAGAAAAAGTTTGTTCAAGTTGAGTCATCCAATCAGGTAAATCTGTATCACTTAAAATTCGTTCGGCTAATCGAGAATCGGTTTGAATTTCAAGTTGTTTAAATAAAGCAGTTGGAGTTATCGATTGTTGCGCTCGAATATAAGGACTCGAAATGATATGTTCTACTTCTTTATTTTCAAAAAAAGAAACTAAATCTTGGGCTTGTTGGAAACCTGTTGGAGTTAGTGCGGCATTTGGTGCTTGACCAGTGGCAGAACAATGTCTAACTAGGTAAATTGTTTTCATTACAATCACTCCTCGTGATTCAAGTTTATTATAGAAAATGATCTATGTAAAAAGGGGTGTCCTTAAAAGTCAGTTTCTGACTTTAGGGATACCCCTTAAAACAGTAGACAAAGTTCTTGAAAATCTAGCTTTCTACACGTATTTCTTTACAGTATGGAAAAATCTCAGTGTTGTTATTAAGAGAATTTTTTCATTAAGTCTGCCATTTCGATTGCAGCAGTTGCAGACTCCCATCCTTTATTCCCAGCTTTCGTTCCAGCACGTTCGATCGCTTGTTCAATCGTGTCGGTTGTCAGGACACCAAAGATGACTGGAATATCGTGCTGATACCCAGCATTTGCAACACCTTTAGCGGCTTCGTTACATACGTAGTCGAAGTGAGGAGTAGATCCTCTAATCACTGTTCCAAGAGTAATGACGGCATCATATTTCTTAGAAGCTGCCATTTTCTTTGCAACGAGTGGGATTTCAAACGCACCCGGCACCCAAGCAATTGTTACATTTGCATCGTCTACGCCATGTCTTTTCAGTGCATCTTCTGCGCCGCCTAATAACTTACTTGTAATAAATTCGTTGAATCGACCTACGACAATGCCGATTTTTAAATCTGAACCAATTAAATAACCTTCTAAATGTGTAGTCATGAATTGAACCCCTTTATAAACTTAGGAAATGTCCCAGTTTTGATTTTTTAGTTTTCATATACTCTTCATTATCTAAATGAGGTGGGATTTCTATTGCCACACGCTCAGTTACTTCTAATCCATAGCCGTCAATTCCAGTGATTTTTCTCGGGTTATTCGTTAAAAGCTTCATTTTACGGATGCCTAAATCCCTCAAAATTTGTGCTCCGATCCCATATTCACGTAAATCATCAGCAAAACCTAGTTTTTGATTGGCTTCGACAGTATCTAAGCCTTGATCTTGAAACGCGTATGCTTTTAATTTATTTATTAAACCAATCCCTCTGCCTTCTTGACGCATATAAATTAGCACACCTGATCCCGCGGCCTCAATCTGTTTCAAAGATGAATGCAGTTGTGAACCACAATCACATCTTCTAGAAGAAAAGACATCGCCAGTCAAACATTCTGAATGTACCCGAGTAAGGACGGGTGTTTCTTCCGAAATGTCTCCTTTAATAAGAGCGATATGTTCTTTGCCGGTTAAGGTTTCAGTGTAACCAACTACTTTAAAGTCCCCATATTCAGTCGGTAAGTTTATTTCCACTTCGCGTGCAATCAGTTTTTCGTGTTTCCGTTTATATGAAATTAAATCGGCAATGGTTAAGATTCCGATATTTAAACGTTTAGCTATGAGCATCAAATCATCGAGTCGTGCCATTGAGCCATCGTCATTCATGATTTCACAAATGACTCCTGCTGGTGAAGATCCTGCTAATAAAGCTAAATCTACTGCTGCTTCAGTATGACCAGCTCTTTTAAGTACACCACCATCTTTTGCGATTAGCGGGAATACATGTCCAGGTCTTTTAAAATCCGTTGCTGTCGAATCACGATTAATCATCTGAAGGATGGTATGAGAACGTTCAAATGCACTAATACCAGTCGTCGTATCTTTGTGATCGACACTAATTGTGAATGCTGTCCCATAGGGATCTGTATTTTGATCTGTCATTAAACCAAATTGAAGTTGACGAGCCAGGCTTTCCGCTAACGGAACGCAAATGAGTCCTCGGCCTTCTGAAGCCATTAAATTAATTACTTCAGGTGTCGCGAACTCTGCTAATGCAACAAAGTCTCCTTCATTTTCTCGATCTTCGTCATCAACTACGATGATGGCTAGTCCTTTTGATAAGGCTTCTACTGCTTCTTCAACTGTATAAAACATGTGAATCCTCCTTTAAAAACCGTGTTCTTTAAGCCATTCCTTCGACATATTTGTTGATGATGTCTGTAGTCGCTCTGAATATTTGGCAAGCATGTCACATTCAATATTCACTTTTTCTCCAATTCCTTTTTGACCAAGCAATGAATCACTTTGTGTCGTTGGAATTAATGATATTGTGATCGATGTTCGATCGACATGGAATACGGTTAATGACGTCCCGTCAATTGAAACAGAACCTTTGACCATCATATATTTCATGAGGTTAGGATTTAATTCGATTTTCTTGGAAATAGCATTCGTTTCTTTTTTTATCGAACGGATTACGCCAATCCCATCAACGTGACCACTGACGAAATGACCACCGAACCGACCTTTCGCAGCCATCGCTCTTTCTAAATTGACTTTAGAATTCATTTTTAATAAAGATAGTGTCGTTGAATTAAAAGTTTCTGGAATTACATCGACTACGAATAGCTCATTTGTAAAAGAAGAGACTGTTAGACAGACTCCATTTACAGAGATGCTGTCTCCTCTTTTTACATCATCTAAGACGTTTTTTGCACGAATGGTTATTTCAAGCGCACGAGGCTTACGTTGTATGGAAGTTATGACACCAATCTCTTCAATAATTCCGGTGAACAAATGAAGTAACCTCCTTCTAGATCGCATATTTAATTATAAAGTGATGATTAAAAGGTATTTGGATTTTCCACCAAGGGGCGATTGGGTGGTAAGGAAAGAGATTTCAGAAGTTTGTGCATATCTAATAAACTCGTGCACCTTTTTTAGGGT
>Ga0180008_1001566_pt1 | contig 14073 bp, 13 predicted proteins | sample MM_PW_MetaG_FD_121121 | JGI IMG/M metagenome (GOLD analysis project Ga0180008, IMG submission 121121) | Groundwater microbial communities from the Aspo Hard Rock Laboratory (HRL) deep subsurface site, Sweden - MM_PW_MetaG | ecosystem: Environmental > Aquatic > Deep subsurface > Groundwater... | reverse complement strand
CACTACAAAGCATTCATGCAGTTGCCACTACAAAACTTCCGCAAAAATGTGCATAAGTCGTTGATTCACATGGAAGCGGCTTCACCAAAAATGCGAAATCGGCATTTTGGTGTCGAACTCGGGTGAGTTATCCTCAAGGCTCTTTGGCGAGATTGACTGTGCTGAGATTTGGCATCGCCTTACCCCCAATTGCTCCGTGGTTGAGCCGCTTCAACGCCCCAAGGGGCTCTGTAAAAGAAGGTGGCATTTTGTCCTGTCGACTCCACATCCGCAGTTTCATTTTTCTTCTTTCAGCGTCCTGTGCAGCGGGCTCGGCTATAGCAGAGTCAATGCTCCCAGATCCGCTGAAGCTGATTGATGTGACTGCCATCGCATTAGGTAGCCGGCCTGAGGTGTTGGTGGCCAAGGCCCGCGCTGAAGCTGCAGCGCAGCGCCCCAACATTGTCTCAGCCCTTGAAGATCCGATGATCTCGGCTTCTATCGATCACTACCCATACAACAATCCGATGATGGAGGGCGGAAGGCGATACAACAAGAGCTTTGCGATTGAACAGAAATTTCCGCTTTCTCGGGTGCGCGCTCATCGCGCGGATGCAGCCCGTGCGGAAGCAGATCGCGCCAAGGCTCTCGTAGCCGGTACTGAACTGGATGTTGTCCTTGATGCGCAACGGAGTTTTTTCATGCTCTATGAGCGCCGGCGCATGAAGGGCGTTATCGAAGAGCAGATCTCGCTGGCCCGACAACTTGTGAGTGCAGCAGCCAGTCGTTACTCCAGTGGCTCCGGCGTGCAGGCGGATGTTTTGCGCGCCGAGGTTGAAGTCGCACGCTTGCGGGCGGAGCAGCAGTCCCTTGCCGCACAGATTCGAGCTGCCGAAGTCATGCTCAATGTCAGCCTGGGGCGGTCGGAGCAAGAGGCCATTCCTGCGTTGCAATACAAGCCCAATCGCGAAGAACCTGGACCGGACGCCAACTTGCTTGATCAAGCCTTTTCAAATCGACCTGAATTGGCGGCAGGGGTAGCCGAAGTGGCCAAGTCAAAAGCCGATCTGGAGGTCATGCGGACGATGTACAAGCCCATGGCCATGATTCGGATCGGTGAGGCCTCAACAATGGCCGAGGGGCGCGGCGCGATGTTCATGATTGGTGTGAGCGTACCGCTGTGGAGGGAGCGCCTGGACGCAGGTGTGACCGAGGCGCAGGCCATGCAGCGCATGGCAGATGCAGATTTGGATTCCATGCGGCGCATGGTCGCGGGCGAGGTACTTGCCGGTAGGGAAAAAGTCAATGCGGTTCGCACGCAATTGCGCGCGCTTGAATCGGAAGTGCTGCCACGCGCGCTCATAGCAGTGGACTCATCTCTTGCTGGTTATGCCTCAGGCAAAGGGTCGTTGGTTGCCGCTATCGAGTCCGCTCGCGCACTTTGGAGCGTGCAAGCAGAGTTGATCATGGCTGAGTCCGCACTCGGTGAAGCGTGGGTAAGGCTGGATCGTGCAATCGGGAAGGCTCAGGAAAATAAGCAATGAAAAACATCAGCCGATTTACTCTGATCGTGAGCGCCACTCTCCCTGTCGGCCTGCTCGTCGCATTTCTCGTGGTCCAGGACCAACGGCAGGGTTGGCCGTTCTCTCAACGTGGGGGGAGCCCGCTCGCCCATTCGACCTCGCCAGTTGTTGACAAGGGCCGTCCGCTGAACGCTCCTGCGGCTCGCCAGGCCATTGAACTGCCATCAAATCAGGTCGAGACACTGGGCGTACAGATCGAGTCGGTAGGGCTTGGCGTGTTCAATGATCCAGTCCGCGCTGTTGCCACGGTCTCTGTTGACGAATCGCGAGTGACGCATGTCCACACACGCGTGGCGGGGTGGCTGGAAGCGCTGTACGTCAACACGACAGGACAGCAAGTCCGGGCAGGACAGGCGCTGGGGGCCGTTTTCTCTCAGGAGTTGTATTCCTCCCAGAGTGAATACCTTTCAGCATTGCGTCGTGCTGCCAGTGGTCCCGCAAGCGTCGTGTTGGAGGCGGCCCGCACACGCTTGAAATTGTTGGGCATGAGCGATGCAGAAGTAGCCAACATTGAGGCTACTGGGACGGTGCGTCGACTGGTGACGATTACGGCGCCGAAAGGCGGCATCGTGCTCAACCGTGGTGTCACCGAGGGTACTGCGATCGACCCCTCAACCGAGATCCTTACGCTGGCCGATCTGTCTCAAGTATGGGTGATCGCCGAAGTCGCAGAGTCAGATGCCTCGCGCATCAGCGTGGGGACGATGACGACGCTGACCTTCCCCGCCTCTGGTCGCGAGCCCATTTCGGCTCGTGTTAGCTACATCTACCCGACGCTCACAGAGGGGACCAGGACAGTGCGCGTCCGCTTGTCAGTTCCGAATGTTGCCGGGGTGTTGCGCCCTGGTATGTTCGGCAGCGCTCAGTTTGCCGGTGTCTCTCGGGATGCGCTCACGGTGAAGCGCGACGCGGTCGTCGACACGGGGCAAAAACGGCATGTATTCGTCCAGACTGCGCCGAATGTTTTTGAACCTAGGGAAGTCAAGGTGGGCGCCCAATTGGCTGACCGCGTTGAAATTCTTCAGGGGCTGGCGGCTGGCGAGCGTGTTGTGACGTCGGGTGTCTTCCTGATCGACTCGGAAAGTCGCTTGCGGGCCTCTGGCGGTGCAGTGCATTCCGGCCATGGCGGTTCGCCCTCCGATAAGAAAAGCGGGACCACTCCGCCAGCTGTTTCTGAGAAGCATGAGGAGCACAAACAATGATTGAGCGCATCATCGAATGGTGCGCACAGCATCGCTGGATAGTTCTCGGTATTACGCTCATACTTTCGCTGTGGGCGGTGGATTCCATACGCAAGACGCCGCTCGACGCTCTGCCAGATCTATCTGACCCTCAGGTGATTGTCTTTACCGACTGGATGGGACGCAGTCCGGACTTGGTCGAAGACCAAATTACCTACCCGCTCGTGCGGGCCTTGCAGAGCACGCCCGGTGTGCGCACTGTTCGTGGTTATTCCATGTTCGGCATGAGCTTCATCTATGCCATTTTTGGTGATGAAACGGACATTTATTGGGCCAGAACTCGCGTGTCCGAGCAGATTGGGCGCGTTCAGCAGCAACTCCCCATAGGCGTGGTGCCAACGCTTGGCCCAGATGCCAGTGGCGTAGGTTGGATCTATCAGTACGTGCTGGAGGACACCTCTGGGCGCATGAATCTAGCTGATCTGAGGGCGTTGCAGGACTTCACCGTACGCCCTGCGTTGCAGGGCGTACTAGGGGTTGCAGAAGTGGCCTCGGTTGGTGGCTTTGAGCGCCAATACCAGATTGTCCTGAATCCGAAGAAACTTGCTGCCTATGGCGTCACGCCGATGGATGTCTCACGCGCCGTTCGTGACTCCAATGCGGAAGTCGGGGCGCGGGTACTGGAGATGGGGGGGCGCGAATATGTCCTGCGGGGCCGGGGTTATGCGAAGACCCTGGCGGACTTGGAGCAGAGCGTGATTTCGGTGTCCAGTGGTGGCACGCCGATCCTGCTCCGAGACGTTGCGAGTGTGCAATTCGGATCAGATATTCGACGAGGTGCGGCTGATCTGGACGGCAAAGGGGAAGTCGTCGGCGGCATTGTCGTCATGCGCCTGGGCTCTAACGCCCTAGAGGTGATTCGCGCTCTGGAAACCCAGATCGGCCAGTTGTCTCTGCCGCCCGGCGTGCGCCTGAAGGTGACGCACGACCGATCCGAACTGATCGAGGGATCGATCAAAACGCTGAGGGAAACCTTAATAATTGAAGGTGCGATCGTTGCATTCATCTGCCTGATATTCTTAATGCATACTGGCTCGGCTCTGGTTGCGCTCATCATCTTGATGATGTCTGTTTTGCTGTCGTTCATCGGTATGCGCTACCTCGGTCTGTCGGCCAACATCATGTCGCTGGGCGGCATTGCCATCGCGGTTGGTGAGTTGAGTGATGCGGCTATCGTTCAAATTGAAAATGCTCACAAAAAGCTCGCGGAAAACTCGCGTCCTGAGGATCGCATCCGCATCATCATCGATTCGTGTAAAGAAGTAGGACGGCCGATCTTCTACTCGTTGCTTCTTATCACGGTGGCATTCTTGCCAATTTTGACGTTGACCGGACAGGCTGGGAAGCTGTTCGCACCTCTGGCATACACCAAGACACTGGCGATGTTTGTTGCGGCTGTCTTGTCGATTACCTTGGCCCCACCACTCTTGGTCTGGTTTCTGCGCGGTCGCTTTCGCACCGAGGCGGAGAATCCCTTGAATCGGGTATTTGGGCGTTGGTACCGACCCATCTCTGCCTTTGTCGTACGCCATCGTCATGTGGTGGTTGCCATATCAGTGTTGGCAATGGTCGCGACGGTTCCGGTCTTCACGCGCATGGGCTCAGAGTTCATGCCTCCGCTGGATGAGGGCTCATTGCTCGTGATGCCAACGACCTTTTCTGGCATTTCAATCGAAGAAGCGCGGCGTGCGGTGACCGCCCAGGACCGCATTATCAAAAGCTTTGAAGAAGTGGAGACTGTGCACGGCAAGGCCGGTCGCGCGGAAACTGCAACCGACCCAGCCCAATTGGACATGAGTGAGTTGGTTGTGACGTTGAAGCCCCAGGAAAAGTGGCCAACGATCCCAACGCAGCGGTGGTACAGCGACCAGGCTCCAGAGTGGCTGAAAGTCGGCCTGAGACTTGTCTGGCCAGAGCGTCGCCAGCGCACTATCGCAGAACTCTCGCGCGATCTGGACAAAGCCTTGCGCATGGCCGGCTATCAAATGGCCATCGCACCGCCCATTCGAACCCGAATCGACATGCTCACCACTGGTGTGCGCACACCAGTAGGGATCAAGGTCTTCGGCCCAGATCTGGCGGCAATCGAGCGGCTCAGTCTTGAGCTGGAAGGAATGCTGCGTGAAGTACCGGGAACTCGCAGCACGTTTGCTGAACGCCAAAGCGGGCGTGAGTACATTGACATCGTGCCCAGGCGCGATGCAATCGCGCGCTATGGTTTGAGCGTGCGCGATGTGCTGGATTCGGTCGAAGCAGGCGTCGGCGGGATGTCTGTATCCACCATCATTGACGGGCGCGCCCGTTACTCAGTTAATGTGCGCTACGGCGCTGACTTCCGCACTGACCCGCAAGCATTAAAGGAGTTGTTGATACCGATTCCTGCTCCCAAGCCCCTCTCATTCGTGGGTGGGCAAGGTTCGGGCGGCGGCAGTTCACCCACAGGTCAGCCCGAAGTCCAATCGCGGAGTGCCGCGATGGGAGACTCGGGCGGCATGGCTGGAGGTGGCATGGCTAGCGCAGGCATGTCCACAAGCTCCGGCAAGATGCCGGCGTCGGCGGGCAGCGGGAATGACTGGGACCGATGGCGGCAAGCCGGGACGATCGTGCCACTTGCTGAACTGGCTGACGTTCAAGTTGTCAGCGGGCCACCGATGATCAAGAACGAGAACGGCACACTGGTTGGCTATGTTTTTGCTGACATCGACAGCTCGAAACGCGACTTGGGCGGGTGGGTGAAGGACGCCAAGGAAGTTGTTGAAAAGCGGCTTACTCTGCCGACTGGATTTCGCCTCCAATGGACTGGCCAGTATGAATTCATGGCGGAGATGGAGTCTCGTTTGAAAACTGTGATTCCTCTGACACTGGTGCTGGTAGCTGCGTTGTTGTACATGTCGATGGGGGGCTGGGCTCAGACATGGCTGGTCATGCTGGCCCTGCCCTTTGCTATTGCTGGCAGCATATGGATGTTGGCTTATCTCGATTACAACCTGTCCACTGCAGTCTGGGTTGGATTGATCGCAGTGGGGGGCGTTGCAGCGCAAACAGGCATCGTGGTTGTTTCGTATCTTGATCAGGCTTACAAGGATGCGGCGAGCCAAGGTCGCCTGCGCATCGCTGAAGATATTGATGCGGCCGTAGTAGACGGGACGTCAATGTGTCTTCGCCCAATGCTGATGACAGTTGCCACCACGGTATTTGGCTTGATGCCCCTGCTCTGGGAGTCGGGTGTGGGCGCCGATCTTTCGGCTCGTACAGCGGCGCCGGTCGTGGGCGGCTTGTGGTTCTGCATGTTCTTGACGCTACTGGTTCTGCCGGCCGCCTATGCAATATGGCGTCGTTGGCAGTTCGCCCATCTGCCGAAAGAGGAGTCGGTTCAACCATGACCCATCCAAGTGCCACACCTGCCCAGCAAAGCGGCCATGCCGGTCTGAGCAGCCAGGAGGCTAAACAGCGGCTGGCAGAGATCGGGTCCAACGAGTTGGTGCGCGAGTCCAGTACGCCAGCCTGGAAATTGCTTCTTGGTCAGTTCAACAGCCCAGTCATCTGGTTGTTGTTCGGTGCGTGCCTGGTGTCTGCCGCCCTTGGCGAAGTCATTGATGCCATCGCCATTGGCACCATCGTCATCGTCAATGCACTCGTCGGTTTCTTCCAGGAGTATCGGGCTGAGAAAGCTGTACTGGCTTTGAGGTCGATGACGGCCCCGAGAGCAAGGGTCATGCGCGATGGCCATCTCCAGGTGATACCGGCCGCACTGGTCGTGCCTGGTGACATCCTTGTGCTCGAAGCCGGAGACATCGTGGCGGCTGACGCTCACCTGCTTGAAGCCAATGTGCTGAGCACCCTGGAGGCAGCACTCACTGGCGAGAGTACGCCCGTTGGCAAATCGACCAAGGCTAGCGCGCCCAATGCACCGCTGGCCGAGCGTTGCGATCATGTTTTCTCAGGAACCAACATCGCAACGGGGACAGGTGTCGCGCAAGTCACAGCCACTGGCATGCAAACAGAACTGGGCCACATCGCCCATCTGCTTTCAACCGCCAAGGACGAATCAACGCCTCTGCAGCAGCGTCTCGCCGCGCTCAGTCGGCGACTCATGCTCATCTGCCTTGGAATTGTGGTCGCTGTGGCGGTGTTGGGATGGAAGCAGGGGTTGGGCGGCATGGAGGTTCTGCTGTCCGCCATCTCGCTCGCTGTGGCTGCGGTTCCGGAAGGGCTGCCAGCCATCGTGACCATTGCATTGGCAGTTGGGATGCAGCGCATGGCCGCACGCCATGCCTTGTTGAGACGCCTCACGGCAGTCGAGACATTGGGGTGCGCCACCGTCATCTGCACCGACAAGACCGGGACCTTGACCACGGGAGTCATGACCGTTCGCGAGATATGGGGTGTTGACCAACGCCAGGTGCTTGATGCCGCGACCGCTTGTTGCGATGCAGATCTGTCCGAAGATGAGCTCAGTGGCGTTGGCGATCCCACCGAGGTGGCGATCGTGGTGGCTGCGGCTCAACGCGGGATCAAACGCGAACAGATTGAGGCGGTGCGAGCGCGGGTGTCGATCTACCCATTCGATGCAGATCGCAAGCGCATGTCGATCTTTCGCTCCGACGGCGTGCTGTATGCCAAAGGGTCTTTGGAGTCTCTTGCTGGGCAGGCCAGCCTGATCCCTGCGGGCATGATGGAGTCCGCCGCAGAGATGGCGGGGCGTGGCCTGCGCGTCCTGTGCGTGGCGGTTGGCCGGGAGGATCGCGAGGCAGGGTTGGAGTTGATCGGGCTGCTGGGTATTGCAGATCCTCCGAGAACAGAGGCCGTTGAGGCAATCGCACGCGCATCTGCGGCCGGCATTCGGACCGTGATGATCACGGGCGATCACCATCTGACGGCCCAGTCCATCGCACGTGAACTGGGCATGCTCAAGCCAGGCGAAGATCCAGGCGAAACAGTTCATGCCCGAGCAACACCGGAAGACAAGTTGCGCATCGTTCGCGACTGGAAGTCGCGGGGCGCGATCGTCGCGATGACGGGCGATGGGGTCAATGACGCGCCCGCATTGCGAGAGGCCCATATTGGCATTGCCATGGGGCAGACCGGCACGGAAGTGACCCGTGAGGCAGCCGACATCGTCCTCGCGGATGACAATTTCGCCACGATCGTAGCGGCAGTGGAGGAGGGGCGTAGCATTTTCGAGAACATCCGCAAGGCCATTGCCTATCTGCTGGCGGGCAACGTGGCCGAACTCTCGGTTGTTTTTATTGCGGCGGTTATGGGATACCCGCCGATCTTGCTGCCTCTACAGTTGTTGTGGATCAATCTGGTGACCGACGGTGTTCCGGCGCTCGCATTGGTCACGGATAGAAGCAGTTCGTCGATCATGAATCGCCCCCCTCGGCCGGCGAGCGATCCCCTTATAGGCGCACGCGAATGGCGCGGTATATTTTTTGCCGGTGCGCTGCAGGCAATACTGGTGATGGCGGTCTTCATCTGGGCCTTGGAGGCTCGCAGCCTTGAAGAGGCGCGTAATTTGGCCTTCTCCGTTTTGGTATTCGGCGAATTGCTTCGCGCCTTTTCCGCCCGAGATCCAGATCGCCCGTTCTGGGAAATAGGTCTTTTCAGCAATATGAAACTGTTTCTCATCGTCGTGCTGTCCGTTATGCTGCAACTGGGTCTTCACCATATACCTGCTACTCAGAAACTCTTCAGTATCGGCGCAATAAGTCTTGCCGACTGCGGTCTGTCGCTCGCCATAGGTTTTATGCCTCTTGTTGTGCTTGAGCTGGGAAAAGTGTGCAGAAGGTGGTGGCTTACCAAAGCGCATGGTTTTCCTGCGAACCCATCTCAGCCAGGGCAATGAGGAACCCTTGCGCAGTTTGCTCGCCTTGGCACGGTCGTTGCATCATGTCAACCCAAGCGCAACGCCTAGCGTTGAGAGACAAAGACAACTGGACAAAATGTTGAACATGCTTGAACGTCAATGGCTGGGGTCAAGCCAATCGTTGCCGATGAGATCGCGCACCACTGCTGGGCAATGCCCCGTTTCGGGGCGGATCCATTGTCAAAATACAACTATTTAGGCGCGTATCTGCCCGTTCCATCGCAATGCAAATTCGCAGGAATCATAACTTGTTGCATCCGAAGCTCGGCCAGTGAACAATGGAAAGCGTATGCAGTTAATGGCGCTAGGTCATGTCTACCCGGGTGATTGAGCCTCATTGCGTGTCCGGCGCATTTCAGGTGATTCAAACTTTGAATCAAAAAATCAAGGGAAAGAGTTGGTTGGTTGGTTGGTTTTTTTAACGTGAAAAGGAGAATCTAAATGTTCAAGAAAATTTTGATCGCTGCTGCAGGCTGTGTGGTTGCAATCTCGGCATTCGCTGCTGACAATAAGGGCGTTGAGAAGGTTTATGAGTTGACTGATGGCTCAAAGGTCTTTCTCTTTGAAGGCGGCAAAATGGGCATGGAAAACAAAAATGGCAAGCCCGTTCGCATGAAGCCTGGCGTAATCATGGAAACCAAAAGTGGCGAACGTTTGATCATGATTGGTGATGAGGTCGCTCGCGTTGAGTCGCTGGGGCATCAGCGTCGGGCTGGTAATCAGCACGAAACGACGAAGTAAATGGTTTGATTGCGAGGGGCCGTATGAGATGTTGCAATACTTTCTCTCGGCCCCCTGTGCGACTTGCTATTCTTCTTTGGGTCGCCATACTTTTCGCGATGACCGGATGTGCCCTGGTGCCAGGTGAGGTCGAGGGATATCACAGCGGATGGCGTCGCGGGACGGTTTTAGCTGTCGGGGTGCGAAATTCCTTGTTCAAGCATGCCGACAAGGACTGCCGTCGAAGCTTGATTGATCGCTCAGATTTTACTGATTTCGCCCTGATAGGCCACTCTACTGGCGGAAGTGCCACGTTGATTCTTCATCAGATAGCGCCGGTCCCTGCTAACGAACAGTCAACGTCGGTGATAAGGTTGCGGTCAACATTCTGGATTGTCAGCAAGCGATTCGCCTTGGTGGCGAGTAATCTGCTGAACAACAGTTTACCGTTGCAGGCCCCCTTGGGCGCTGTTGTTCAGGTCGTTCAAACGAGTGCCACTACCCGCACAGCCAAGACCAAACTATCGCGGACTGCGATCGATATATCGGCACGCGACAAGTATTATTCGATCGATTTGCTTAGTTCACGGTGCTCCGCAGCCATTTTGTCGAATTCTGCTGCCAGCTTTTCATAGTTCGTCGCCACCGCTATGCAATGAGCGCTCATGCTTGCCCAGCCGCGCCCATCCAGTACGTGTCCTTTGTATGTTTCCGCAAGTCGACGATGCCTGTCGGCCGTTGTGCGGGCCGCTGTCGCCTCCCGCTCATAGTGAAGGGCAATTGCATCATGGTCTGCACGAGTTCTAGCGGCTTCGACTCGCATTGGTAGCTCATGCGAGGACAGCGCTGGTGCATTGGATGCGCAGCCACCGAATAGTACCGAGGCGAGCGTGACCATTGTGATGCTCGCTTTTGAAATTCTACGCATGCGCATGAAAGGCTCCATGGTTTTTTGAGGCTGAATAATCGACATTGAATTTCTAGTAACGTTCATTGCATCAGCAACGCCAAAGATACTTCAGTGAGTCGGAGGGCAGCGAAACGGTGCCACCAAAAATGACAGACAGAGTCGGCCCTTTTGCTCGGCAGTTTGCGTTGTCGTGGGTAATGTATTTGTCACCAGTGATCGATCACAAGCGATATCCAGTTGAGATCGCAGGCACGACAACACGCTGAAGCACCGTTGTTTTCAGTGATGGCGCACTAGCAGGACGAAGGCAAGCTTGAGTGCGGGATCGTCGCCTGAACGTGACAGGCCCGAAAGCTGTTCGTGCACCCGAAGGCTCTCGCCTGGTCAGATCGGGCGTATGAGAGTCACTGTGCTGCGCATGGCGCCCCCATTTCGCAGTGCCCAGCACGAACAAGTTGCCGTCACGTGCATTCACGCAGTAGTCAAGCTACGCTCGCAGCACTTCCCTTCGCAGGGCACGCGCACAAGGAACTACCGGACGCGCCGGTGGTCTTGTGAGTAGCGTTCAGCGTTCGCGATCAGCCACAGCAACATCCGCCTTTGGCCTTGCCGGTGCTGCTGCCGCAGCCGCCAGACGGCTTGTCAGCAGAAGGCAAGGCAGAGGTGGTCAGCTTGGCGGGATAGCCTGCTGCATCCAGGGCCGCGATGAGGGTCTGCGCATCGGCAGGCAAATCACCGCTGACCTTGACATGGCCGGACTGCAGGTTCACATCCACTTGCTGGACGCCGCTCTGTGTATGCAGCGCCTGGGTGACGTGCTTGACGCACGAGTCGCAACTCATGCCCTTGACTTCCAGATCGATGGTGTTCATTTCAGGCTCCAATAGGACGGGTGCTGTCAAGTTGCTCAGCGGTAGCTCTGGTACACCGTGCTGTGGCCATCAGCTTGGACCAGCAACACATCATGGGGATCCCGGCGGTTGCCATAGGCGGGGCCGTCCATGCCCGGCGATCCCACTGGCATGCCGGGCACAGCGAGGCCAACAGCAAGGGGCTTTTCTTTCAGCAAGCGCTGGACATCGCGTGCAGGGACATGCCCCTCCAGCACGTAGCCGCCTACACTGGCCGTGTGGCAGGAGCCCCACTTGTCGGGTATGCCCAGACGCTTGCGTGCATCAGCGTTGCCTGTCTCATGCACCCGGACATCGAAGCCGGCTTTTTCCATGTGGGCTACCCAGTCCTTGCAGCACCCGCATTGGGGGTCTTTCCACACTTCGACGAGCGGTCGGATGGGCTTGGCCCAGGCGCCCGCTGTGACGAGAATCAACGCGCCTGCCAACCACTGGCGACGTTGCAATCCGACGAATTTGCGCATGCTGAATCTCCTATTTGTTGGCTGCATCTGTGCCGAGGGATGAATACTTGTACACCTCGGCTGTATTTCATGTGTCAATGTATTTGCAGGATAGGATTGCACGGCTGTCCATAGCATGACGCTCACATTACATTTGTTTCATGCAGGAAAATATGTGGAAACCTCAGCTACCTTGACTACATGTCTGCGTAAGGAGCATGGGAGCGTGTTGTCTCTAGTTTCTTCGCGGCGAAGCTACTGTTGTTTTCCCAATACTTCCAAATGGGAAATCACCTGCTCTTTGTTGAGTAGATGACTCTGAAATCTAACGCGCGATCCAACAGCGATCGATGAAGCTAGATTAATGTCGGCAATACTAAATTCGTTTGCGGCATCACCTTGTTTTGCTGTGGGTACGTTTTTTTGCTGAATCTGAATCAATTTGTTTTGTCTATCGACAGACAATACCACTCCTTCGCGCCAAACATCTTGCGGAGTGGCTTCAGCACCTGATGCAGCCTCCGATGCCTTGATGGATGCAACCCATGCGAGAAAGGCTCGATCATGATCTGCGTGGTTGTGTCCTGCATCTGCCCATGCGGAGGTGGATAAGACTTGGGATGCGTAAGCAATCCCAAGCATCGAATGGGAAATTTTGAATTTCATCGTGTGCAAAAAATAATAGGTAAAGTGTATTTTGCAGAAAAAAACAAATGGCTTGATTACATTTCTGCAATCCTGTATTGACCCAGTGGTTTCTGCACAGGTCAGGCTGCTAAAGCATAAGCCTCAGCGGGGGTCTTCATGCCCAGCGCCTGGTGTGGGCGCCGGTGGTTGTAAAAGCTGATCCAATCCGCGATCACGCGGCTGGCATGCTGCAGGGTTTCGAATCGGTGGCGGTGCACGCATTGGTCTTTGAGCGTTCTGATCACGCGCTCGACCATGCCGTTCTGCTCTGGGCTGTATGGCGTGATGAACTCCTGCTGCAGACCATAGCCCTTGACCAAAGCTGTATAGCTGCGGCTGGTGAACACCAGACCATTGTCCGACCTCAGCAAGAACGGATGCTTGACCTTGCCCAAGCAGCCATAACGGGCGATCAACGCCTGCTCCAGCGCGGCCTCTGCTGTCTTGGATCGGCCGCTGCGACTGAGGTGCCACCCCAGCAACTCTCGGCTGTAGCAGTCGATCACCAGGGCCAGTGAAGCCCAGCCATCACGCCCGGTCCACACGCGGCACAGATCGGTCGCCCAGCGCTCGTCTGGCGCTTTGGCCACGGAAGGTAGCGCCTGGATACGAGGCCTGAAGCCCACCGGGCGTTTGCGCACCTGCCAGCCCTTGAGTTGGAAGATGCGCTGCACGGTGTTCTTGTTGAACCCAAGCAAGTGCGCCACTGTGCGGTAGCCGAAGGACGGGTTCTCCTCGATCATCGCCTTGATGGGCTTGACGAAGTGTTCCTGAACCTTCGGTGCAGCCTTGGTACTGCGGTAGTACACCGTGCGCCGAGGCATCTCGAACCACTTACATAGCTTGACCAAGCTGACCTTGAATCCGTCCTCAGCCAGCCTTTGCTGAAGGCCGAGGATCATTTCTCGTCCTCGTTGCCCAGCATGGAGGCCAGCTTTTTTCGTGCACGCAACTCCAACATGGCTTCGCCATAGGCCTCCTGTAGTTCGCGTAGTTGCTTCTCGTACTGCTCTTTGACTTCCAGAGGCTTGGTGCGTAGCGCGTTCTCCATGCCACGCTTGCCCTCATCGACCCATTGCTCAACCTCGGATGGGTTGAGATCGAAGGCCCGACTGGCCTCCGAAATCGTCGTTTTGCCCTGGATGATGTCCAGGACCAGGGCCGTTTTACGTTTGGCTGTCCAGCGCTTGATGTCGTCTTCCATCATGGTGCTCATCGTCGTTTCCTTCAACGTTAACACCTGAGCAGGAATTCACTGGGTCAATACAATCCATCTATGGCCTGTCCCGGCAGGGCGGAGAAAACGAATAGGATGGCCGGTATCGTCGGCCCTGCGCCCCGTTGGTCACGTCCTTGACTGGTTTGACCGTGGATATCTGCGGCCCCCAATACTTTCCGTTTGATCACATGCATGACACCCTGACCGTCCTGATCGACCATTGGAAGAGCGATCCACACAGTACCTACAACACATGGTTTCTGTGGGAAGAGCGACTGAAGAACTTCCGTTCGATACGTCGTGGTATTGGACAGGTGGTACGTGACATTGACGCGGGCACCTTTGGCAACGCTTACCGGGGCTCGTCCCTGGAAACGGTGGTGGGGTCGGTGTCACGGATCGCCGTAATGGAGCCAAGGATGTTCGGCGTAATGGAGCCAGTTTCTGGCTGCTGAACAGGGCTCCCGAGGGGGTTGAGGAACGGGGTTATTTTGCCGCTTTGGCGGGGGTG
>Ga0180008_1001565_pt1 | contig 14081 bp, 12 predicted proteins | sample MM_PW_MetaG_FD_121121 | JGI IMG/M metagenome (GOLD analysis project Ga0180008, IMG submission 121121) | Groundwater microbial communities from the Aspo Hard Rock Laboratory (HRL) deep subsurface site, Sweden - MM_PW_MetaG | ecosystem: Environmental > Aquatic > Deep subsurface > Groundwater... | reverse complement strand
TCAGCGCGGGCATTTTCAGGTCAGGCATGGTGACCAGGATGCCAATCGCCAGGGCGATGATGGTGCCGATTTTCAGGAAGGTCGACAGGTAATCGCGCGGCGCCAGGATCAGCCATACCGGCAATACCGCCGCCACGAAGCCATAGCCGACCAGCATCCAGGTGATCTGGATCCCGGTGAAGGTGAAAGCCTTGGCCCATACCGGGTCAGCGGCAATCTGCCCGCCCAGCCAGATCGAACCCAGCAGCAACAGCACGCCAATGATCGAGATTTCGCCGATGCGGCCCGGGCGGATGTAGCGCATGTACACGCCCATGAACATCGCAATCGGGATGGTCGCCATCACCGTGAAGATGCCCCACGGGCTTTCGGCCAGGGCCTTGACCACGATCAGCGACAGTACCGCCAGGATGATGATCATGATCAGGAAACAGCCAAACAGCGCGATGGTCCCGGGAATACGGCCCATTTCTTCGCGGACCATGTCCCCCAGGGAACGGCCGTTGCGACGGGTGGACAGGAACAGGACCATAAAGTCCTGCACCGCCCCCGCCAGCACCACGCCGGCAATCAGCCACAGGGTGCCGGGCAGGTAGCCCATCTGCGCAGCCAATACCGGGCCGACCAGCGGCCCCGCGCCGGCAATGGCGGCGAAGTGGTGACCAAAGAGAATATGTTTGTTGGTCGGCACATAGTCCAGACCGTCGTTGTTGAGCACTGCGGGGGTGGCCCGCCGTGAATCGAGTTGCATCACATTATTGGCGATGAACAGGCTGTAGTAACGATATGCCACCAGATAGATGGCGACTGCCGCGACAACAATCCACAAGGCGTTGATCGCCTCGCCGCGCCGCAAAGCCACTACGCCCAGGGCGCACGCTCCTACGATTGCCAGCAACAGCCAGGGTAGATGGCGTAGCAGGCTATTATTATTTTTCATTTTTATATTCCAGCCAGGTTGGACAGAAAGACAGCCAGTCCGAGTTTAGCGCGCTGCGCCCTAAAGACCAGCCCCCTACGTTGGTCTAGAGCCTTGCCGGGGTGAAAAAAGCAGAAATAACGTCGCCATGATGGCGCAAGGCTACAATCCTTGTACCTACAGAGGGCTTCACCATGAGCGACCAGCCATCCGATCGACGCCGTTTTCGGCGGATTGCCTTCGATGCCAGGACCGAACTCAAGCAAAACGGCCAGCAATGGCCGGTGCAACTGGTGGATTTATCGCTCAAGGGGCTGCTGGTGCAAAAGCCAGCGCCGTGGCTGGGCAGGGGTGACGAGCCGTTTGATGTGGACATTCATCTGGACGCCGAGACCGATGTGCATATGCAAGTGCGGTTAACCCATGACGACCAGGGTCAACTTGGGTTTGTCTGCGAGCATATCGACCTGGATTCGATCACCCATTTGCGCAGGCTGATCGAGCTCAACCTGGGGGATGAGGAGGAATTGCATCGGGAGCTGGGCGAACTGCTCAACATCTAACCAGCTCCCTGTAGGAGCCGGCTTGCCGGCGCCTACAGGGGTTGTGGTGTTGCGGGTTACTCGAATAGCGCATCCAGGGCCTGTTCCAGGCGCGTCACCGCAATAATGTGCAACCCCGGCGGCGCCTCCTTCGGCGCATTGCCTTTAGGCACGATAGCCCGCTTGAAGCCATGCTTGGCCGCCTCCTTCAGACGCTCCTGGCCGCTGGGCACTGGACGCACTTCACCCGACAGGCCCACCTCGCCAAACACCAGCAGGTCGTGGGGCAGTGGCCGATTGCGCAGGCTCGACATCACTGCCGCCATCAATGCCAGGTCCGACGCGGTTTCCAGCACCTTGACGCCGCCGACCACGTTGAGAAACACGTCCTGGTCGTGGGTGGGAATCCCGCCGTGGCGATGCAGCACCGCCAGCAACATCGCCAGGCGGTTCTGATCCAGGCCCAGGGTCACGCGGCGGGGGTTGGCCAGATGGCTATCGTCCACCAGGGCCTGGACTTCCACCAGCATCGGCCGGGTGCCCTCCCACGTCGCCATTACCACGCTGCCCGGCACCTCTTCCTGGGCGCGGGTCAGAAAGATCGCCGAAGGGTTGGAGACTTCTTTCAGCCCCCGGTCCGTCATGGCAAACACCCCCAGTTCGTTGACCGCACCAAAACGGTTTTTCACCGCCCGCAACAGACGCAGGCGCCCGTCGGACTCCCCCTCGAAATACAACACCGTATCGACCATATGCTCCAACACGCGCGGGCCGGCCAATGCGCCTTCCTTGGTGACATGGCCCACCAGGAAAATCGCCGTGCCACTCTGTTTCGCGTAGCGCACCAGCAAGGCTGCACTCTCGCGCACCTGGGACACCCCACCCGGCGCCGACTGCAGTTGCTCGGTGAAAATCGTCTGGATCGAGTCGATCACCATCACCTTGGGTTTTTCCACCCGGGCGGTGGCAATGATGCTTTCGATACAGGTTTCGGTCATGACCCGCAGTTGGTCCTGGGGCAAGCCCAGGCGACGCGCGCGCATGGCCACCTGTTGCTGGGATTCTTCGCCAGTGACGTACAGGGCCGGCATGCGGCTGGCGATGCTGCACAGGGTTTGCAGGAGGATGGTCGATTTGCCGATGCCCGGATCACCGCCGATCAGGACCACCGAGCCATCCACCAGGCCGCCACCGAGCACCCGGTCAAGCTCGCCGGAAGCGGTGGAGAAGCGCGGGATTTCTTCGACACTGACTTCAGCCAGGGTCTTGATCTGGGCTTGCTGCCCGGTCCAACCAGAGCGGCCGCTGGGCGCCGCCGCACCGCCGCTTTCAATCATGGTTTCAGTGAGGGTGTTCCACGCACCGCACTCGCCACACTGGCCCGCCCATTTGGGAAAGGTCGCGCCGCACTCCGTGCAGCCGTACATGCGCTTGGCCTTTGCCATCCGAGAACCTCCAACCGAAAAACCGCGATGATAGCTCAGCGTGGCGCTGCGGTACGGATTTCACCGTTGGCCAATCGTGTAGCGCTGTTGCCCAGCGGGTCTTCAGCCTCCAGGTCCGCGCCCCGGGCCTTGAGTGCGTCGAGCAACTCGACACGTTTGAACAGCCCGGCGTACATGGCCGCCGTCTGTCCTGCACCATTGCGTTGGTCGGGATTGCAGGCCGTGCCCAGCAAGCGCCGGGCAATGCGCAGCTCGCCCTTGAAGATCGCGCCCATCAGCGCCGTATTGCCGCGTTTGTCCTGGACACAGGCATCGGCCCCCGCTGCCAGCAGTCGCTCCACCGCCGGCCCCTGCCCGTGGTAGGCCGCCAGGATCAACGCGGTGTAGCCCTTGTCATCCACCGTATTCAGGGAATAGCCGGACTCGATAAAGGTGTTGAGCATTTCCACGTCGCCGCGCCGGGCGGCGTCGAAGTAATAATCCTGTAACTGCGCCTTGAGGGCCTGCGGGTCAGCGAACACGCTCAAGGACCAGCAGGCCAATAGTGCCCCTATAAAGCTACGCATCATCAACATCCTCTGTAGCCCTGTAAGAGCCGGCTCGCCGGCGATGAGGCCCGTGGAGCCCGTTGCGACCTTCAGGCCGCCATCGCCGGCAAGCCGGCTCCTACAAGGAAATGTTGCGTTAGTCGGTCAGTTTTTCCGCCAGCGCCTTGACCCGCGCCAGGTCGCCCTTGGCAACCTTGGCCACGCCAGTGCCGTATTCCGGGTCGGCTTTGTAGAGGAACGACAGGATGATGTGCTTGCTGACATCATCGGTGGTCGCCAGGGAGCCACCGAAGTTGTCGATCAAGTCCTGGCGTTCCTTCTTGTTGAAGGAGCGGTACAAGTCGCCCGCCTGCTTGAAGTTCTGCTCGCGCTGAATCTTCGCCTGCTGGGTGCTGCCGGCCAGTGGCATCTGGCTGTAGCGCGCACTTTGCGGTTCTTCCCGAGGAGCCAGGCGGCTTGGCTGATAGTTCACGCCGCTGGTGGTCTTGCCGAAGTTCATCGCGCCATCCTGGTTGCCATTGTTGACGGTGACCCGTGGAGCGTTGATCGGCAATTGCAGGGCATTGGCCCCCAGGCGATATATTTGCGTATCCGAGTAAGAGAACACCCGGCCTTGCAGCAGGCGGTCTTCCGACGGCTCGATGCCCGGTACCAGATTCGCCGGGGCCATGGCCACCTGCTCGGTTTCCTGGAATACATTGCCCGGGTTACGGTTCAGTACCATTTGCCCGACTTTGCGCTCGGGAACATCGGGCCAGATCTTGGTGGCGTCCAAGGGGTCGAAATCAAACTTGGCCAGTTCTTCGGGCTTGAGCACTTGTACATACAAGTCCCACTTGGGGAAGTCGCCCTTGTTGATATGGGTGACCAGGTCGTTGGTCATATGGCTGTAATCACGGCCCTGGACCTCGACAACTTGCTTGGGGTCCAAGTTCTTGATGCCTTGCAGGCTCTTCCAGCGAAACTTGACGTAGTGCACCTCGCCCTTGGCGTTGATCAACTTGTAGGCATGTACACCATTACCGTCCATCTCCCGATAACTGGCAGGAGTGCCGGAGTCTGAATACAACTCGGTGAGGGTGCGGGTGGACTCGGGAACATGGGAGAAGAAGTCAAAACGGCGGGAGTCATCATCCAGGTTAGTGCGCGGGTCCGGTTTGAACGCATGCACCATGTCCGGGAACTTGATCGCATCGCGAATAAAGAAGGTCGGGAAGTTATTGCCTACCAGGTCCCAATTACCTTCGGTGGTATAGAACTTGGTGGCGAAACCACGCGGGTCGCGCAGGGTTTCCGGAGAGTGATTGCCATGGACTACGGCGGAGAAACGCACAAACACCGGCGTGCTCTCACCTGCGGCAAACACCTTGGCCTTGGTCAGGTCGCTGAGGTTATCGGTGACGGTGAAGGTCCCGTGGGCGCCGGTGCCGCGGGCATGTACCACACGCTCCGGGATGCGCTCTCGGTCAAAGCGCTGCAGCTTCTGGATCAGTTGTACATCCTGCAGCAGGACCGGGCCGTTGGCGCCTGCGGTCTGCGAATTCTGGTTGTCGCCCACTGCCGCGCCATTATCGCGCGTCAGGTTGGCGGCACTGACCGACAACGATAATAGGCTGGTACTGGCAATCAACAGCAGATTGCGCGCAGCAATAGACCTGCGGCTAATAAGGTTTTTCATCATGCAATCCTCTGGTTTTTGTTAAATGCACTTTTACAGGTGCTTGCCAGAGGCTAGTGACCCTGGCGCCAGAAGATAAATAGAAAACTCACACCAGCCCGATTGAAAAAATAATGTGGTAAGCCACTGAAATAGCGGGTATTTCGCGCGCGATTGATGGCACTTTGCAAACTATTTGCGTTTTTATGTGTCGATTACAGCGAACAGTGTTAACAGTTGTGTCGAGCAAGTCACTGCAGACTGACTTACACTGAGTTCCTCTCCTCTCAACTGTAACAAGGAATAACCTATGGGCGTGATCAGTGAGTTCAAGGCCTTCGCGGTCAAAGGTAATGTGGTCGACATGGCGGTCGGTATTATCATCGGCGCCGCCTTCGGCAAAATTGTTTCATCCTTTGTAGGCGATGTAGTGATGCCTCCAATCGGCCTGTTGATCGGCGGCGTGAACTTCGGCGACCTGGCGGTAACGCTCAAGGCAGCCCAAGGCGATATCCCGGCAGTGGTCCTGGCGTACGGCAAGTTCATCCAGAGCATCATCGACTTCGTGATCGTCGCATTCGCGATCTTCATGGGCGTCAAGGCCATCAACCGCCTCAAGCGTGAAGAGGCCATTGCACCTAGCCTGCCACCTGTGCCGACCAAGGAAGAGGAACTGCTGGGGGAGATCCGCGATCTGCTCAAGGCCCAGAACAGCAAGCCTCTGTAGCCGACCCGCGACACCTGTCGGCCACACAAAAGGCGCCCCTTATCGGGCGCCTTTTTTCTACCAGTAGTTTTCTACCGCCACCTGCCCTGGCCGACGCGTCAGGCTCAACTGCATGTCGCGCTGTTTGAGCAATTGCCGGGTGTCATCGATCATCTGTGGATTGCCGCAAATCATTACCCGCGAATGCTCTGGCGTCAGGGCTACGCCAGCCGCGCGTTCCAGCTCGCCATTTTCGATCAGGGTAGTGATACGCCCATTCAATGCGCCCGGGTGCTGCTCACGGGTCACGATGGGCAGGTAGGTGAGTTTATGGGCGTACTCGCTCAGGTACTCACGCTCGCCCAATTGCTTGATAAGTGTCTGGTAGGCCAGTTCCCGCGCCTCCCGCGCACTGTAGACCAGGATGATCCGTTCGAACTTCTCCCAGACTTCAAAGTCCTGCAGGATCGACAGAAAAGGCGCAATGCCGGTACCGGTGCCCAACAGCCACAGGTCGCGGCCATCGATAAATCGATTCAGGGTCAGGAAGCCGGTGGCCTGGCGCTCCACCAACAATTCATCACCTACGCGCAGGCGGCTCAGCTCACTGGTGAACTCGCCACCGGGAACCACAATGGAGAAAAACTCCAGGAACTCATCAAAGGGTGACGACACCACCGAATAAGCACGCCATACCAGACTGCCATCGGGCTTGGTCACGCCCAGGCGAACAAACTGCCCGGCGGTAAAACGAAAACCCGGGTCGCGGGTGGTACGCAGGGTAAAGAGGCTGGGGGTCAACGACTGCACGTCGATCAGGGTCTGGCGTGTGAATTTTTCCGCACTGGCCGTCATGGAAGGCTCCGGTCTACAGGTAACCCCTAGTGTCACCCAAAGTGGCGCCCGGAAACACCGCCGGTTTGTAGTGACATCTCGTCGGACAGGCCTGCGGGCCTCGGATTCAGACGTTCTGGAGAAACGCCGCACCCAGGTTCCCTGGCGTTTACACCCCTGGCAAAACTGATAAAAACCGCTGCACTAAGTGCGAAATATCCCACCCCGGCTTTAGATGCTGTCCTACACTCGATCCGGTGATGTTATAGGAAGTACGTCATGCACAAATCGGTATGAACCCCATGGAGAGTTATCGATGGTCAACTGGCGCAACACACGTCTCCCCCGACTGGAAGGTGAGGATGAGGTGACCACAATGTTCGAGGCGGCCCTGAACATTACCTATGAGTTAGGCTTCGAATACTGCGGATTTACCATGGGCTCCAATGCCATTTATCGACCGATCCAGAACATCAACCTCAACAACTATCCAGATGAATGGAACACCCTCTACAAAACACAGCACTACATCGAGCTGGACCCGCTGGTCAGTCACTGCAAGCACAATGTGCTACCGATTGTCTGGGAGGAAAAAACCTTTTCAGCAGTCCCTGATATGTGGGCGCATGCACAAACCCATGGGCTGAGTCATGGCTGGGCCCAGTCGGTGCATGACTTCCGCGGTTTTTTCAGCATGATCAGCCTGGGGAGACGCAATGGCCCTGTGCAAGCCCATGAACTCTATGAAAAGACCGGCCAGGTACTGTGGATATGTCATGCCCTGCACACCGTTGCGGCCCAGAACTACGTCAAGGAACCGGACTTCCAGTGCCCCACCAAACTTACCAGTCGCGAAACCGAGATCCTGCAATGGTCGGCGCTGGGCAAGACCGCTGCCGATATCGCCACGATTTTGTGCCTGTCAGAGCGCACCGTGGGTTTTCATATCAGCAGCGCGATGAGAAAGCTTGGGGTCAACAATAAGATTGCCGCCGTGATCACCGCCGTAAAACATGGCCTTTTTTAAGCACCGCCGGTTAAAAACACCGAATGTAATCCGTTGGAAAAAAACGTAACATTTACGGCCAGTTCTGAGTGATGACGCCGCCCATCAACGCTCGCGTCGCAGTCCACTCAGAAGGTTCCTCGGCCAGCCGGGAACACCCGTCGATTATCCAGAGTTTCCCCCGCCATGCCCCTGCTCCAAAGCCCCTTCGCCGAACTCGACCTGATCCGCCAGCCCGAGCAGCAGAATGAACCGCTGCAAGCGTTCGATGCCGCCGACGAATATCTGCTCGCCTACCTCGCCGAGCAGCAACCGGCCAGCAGCACCCGCGTGCTGGTACTCAATGACAGCTTTGGCGCACTGGCGGCCAGCCTTGAGGGGCATGCGCATGTCACCACCAGCGGCGACTCGTTCCTCGGCACCCAGGCCCTGCAAAAAAACCTGGTGCGCAATCACAAGACCTTCGATGCCGTGACCGTTGTACCTGCCAGCCAGATTCCCAGCGGGCCATTCGACCGCGTATTGATCCGGGTACCTAAAACCCTGGCGTTGCTGGAAGAACAACTGATCCGCCTGCAAGGCCAATTGGCGCCCGGTGCTGAAGTGATCGCAGGCGCGATGGTCAAGCATCTGCCTCGGGCTGCCGGTGAACTGCTGGAGCGTTACATCGGGCCGATGCATGCTTCACTGGCGGTTAAAAAGGCACGCCTGCTGATCGCCACCCTGGCCGATCGGCCACAGGCCACATCGCCCTACCCTACACATTACCGCCTGGATGCTCCGCCCATCGAGCTGCTCAACCACGCCAATGTGTTCTGCCGCGAAGGCCTGGACATCGGCACCCGCGCTTTCCTCCCGCACCTGCCGCAAAACCTGGGCAGTGCCCGCGTGGCAGACCTGGGTTGTGGCAACGGGGTATTGGCCATTGCCAGCGCCCTGCAAAACCCCCAGGCGCACTACACCCTGGTCGACGAGTCTTATATGGCCGTGCAATCCGCGGCCGAAAACTGGCAGGCGGCACTGGGTGATCGGGCAGTGACCATTCGCCCCGGCGACGGCCTGGAGGACCAGGCACCGCAATCCTTGGACGTCGTGCTGTGCAACCCCCCTTTCCACCAACAGCAGGTAGTGGGCGATTTCCTCGCCTGGCGCATGTTCCAGCAAGCCCGTGAAGCGCTGGTGGTCGGTGGCGCCTTGTACATTGTCGGCAACCGCCACCTGGGTTATCACAGCAAGCTGGCGCGCCTGTTCCGCGGTGTCGAGCAGGTGGCAGCAACCCCCAAGTTTGTGATTCTCAAGGCCCGTAAATAATCCCAGGCAAAAAAAACCCTCCATCAAGGAGGGTCAAGACTGCATGGGATTTAGTGAGTGCTCAGGCCGGCTGCGTTCATAAACATGCGCATCAGGCTGGCCACCACGAACAGGGCCAGGACACTGCCGGTCCAGATCATCGCCAGCCAGCCCAGGCGCTGCCAGAGCGGCTTTTTCTCGGCCTGTTCGATGTCGTCCAGTGAAGGTTTACCGCTCATGGTGCAAGCCTCCTAGTGATAGCCGTCTTCATGGGTCACCTTGCCGCGGAACACGTAGTAGCTCCAGAAGGTGTAGCCCAGGATGAATGGGATGATGAACAGCGTGCCCACCAGCATGAAACCCTGGCTTTGTGGCGGCGCGGCGGCATCCCAGATCGAGACCGACGGCGGGATGATGTTTGGCCACAGGCTGATGCCAAGGCCACTGTAGCCCAGGAAGATCAGCACCAGCGTCAACAGGAACGGCGCGTAATGGGCATTGCGGGCCACGGCACGCACCAGCGCGTACATGGTCACCAGGACCAGGATCGGCACCGGCAGGAACCAGAACAGGTTCGGCAGGGTGAACCAGCGCGAGGCGATATCCGGATGGGCCAGCGGTGTCCAGATACTGACAATGCCAATCACCGCCAACACCACGAACGCCAGCGGCCGCGCGAGATTGTGCATCTGTTCCTGCAACTTGCCTTCAGTCTTCATGATCAGCCAGGTGCAGCCCAGCAGCGCATAGGCAACGATCAAGGCCACGCCGCAGAACAGGGCAAACGGCGTGAACCAGTCCAATGAACCGCCGGCGAACTGGCGGTCGACCACCGGGATGCCCTCAATGAACGCCCCCAGCGCCACGCCCTGGAAGAAGGTGGCTGCCAGCGAACCACCGATGAACGCCTTGTCCCACAGGTGGCGCTTGTCGTCCTTGGCCTTGAAGCGGAACTCAAAGGCCACGCCACGGAAGATCAGGCCGATCAGCATCAGGATCAGCGGCAGGTACAGCGCCGAGAGCACCACCGAATAGGCCAGCGGGAACGCGCCGAACAACGCCGCGCCCCCCAGGACCAGCCAGGTTTCATTGCCGTCCCAGACCGGGGCGACAGTGTTCATCATCACATCGCGATCGGTCTTGCCAGGGATGAAGGGAAAGAGAATGCCAATCCCCAGGTCAAAGCCATCCATGACCACGTACATCATGATGCCGAAGATGATGATCACGGCCCACATCAGCGGAAGATCAATACCCATGACTCAAATCCCCTTGTTCAGAGTGTCGCCGTGATCGGCGTCGCCACTGTCATCGGCCGCCGACAATGGACGCGCCGGGGTGCGTTTCTGCCCGGGCCCGCCGTGGGTCGGTTCGGTGCTTTCGTGGGTCACCGGACCTTTGCGCACCAGGCGCATCATGTAGCCCAGACCCGCGCCGAACAGGACAAAGTACACCACCACAAACAGCACCAGGGTGATGCTCATCTGCATCACACTATGGTTGGACGAGGCGTCCGCCGTGCGCATCAACCCGTAGACCACCCAGGGTTGGCGCCCGATTTCGGTGGTAAACCAGCCCGCCAGGATTGCAATCAACCCCGACGGGCCCATCCACAGCGTCAGATAGAGGAATGGTTTGTTGGTGTACATCTTGTCGCCCTTGCGCAGCCAGAGGCTGAACAGGCCGGTAAGAATCATCAGCATGCCCAGGCCGACCATGATCCGGAACGACCAGAACACGATGGTCGAGTTGGCGCGGTCCTCAGGCGGGAACTCCTTGAGGGCCGGCACTTGCTTGTCCAGGGAGTGGGTGAGGATCAGGCTGCCCAGGTAGGGGATTTCCACCTTGTACTTGGTTCGTTCTTCCTTCATGTCCGGCCAGCCGAACAGGATCAGCGGCGTGGGCTCATTACCGATGTTTTCCCAGTGACCTTCGATGGCCGCAATTTTTGCCGGCTGGTGCTTGAGGGTATTGAGGCCGTGGAAGTCACCGATGACCGCCTGGATCGGCGCGACAATCAGCGCCATCCACATCGCCATCGACAACATTGTACGAATCGCCGGGCTGTCTTTGCCTCGCAGCAGGTGCCAGGCCGCCGAGGAGCCAACAAAGAACGCAGTGGCGACAAACGCCGCCGTGGCCATATGCGCCAGGCGATAGGGGAACGAAGGGTTGAAGATCACCGCCAGCCAATCGGTCGGGATCACCTGGCCATTGACGATTTCAAAGCCTTGCGGTGTCTGCATCCAACTGTTGGAGGCGAGGATCCAGAAGGTCGAGATCAATGTACCGACGGCCACCATCACCGTGGCAAAGAAGTGCAGCTTGCGCCCGACCTTGTTCCAGCCGAACAGCATCACCCCAAGGAAGCCCGCTTCAAGGAAGAACGCGGTGAGCACTTCATAGGTCAGCAAGGGCCCCGTGATGGAACCGGCGAAGTCCGAGAAGCGGCTCCAGTTGGTGCCGAACTGATAGGCCATGACCAGGCCCGAGACCACACCCATGCCGAAGTTGACGGCAAAGATCTTCGACCAGAAGTGGTAGAGGTCACGGTAGGTATCGTTGCGGGTCTTGAGCCACAGGCCTTCCAGTACCGCAAGGTAACTGGCCAGGCCAATGGTGATGGCCGGGAACAGGATGTGGAACGAGATGGTGAATGCGAATTGAATTCGGGCGAGATCTAGCGCCTCCAAACCGAACATAAGTCTTCCTCTGTCAGGTAATACCGGTTGCAGCCGGGGAGGCCTGCACCTACTGCCCCCACGGATATGGAGTGTGGCGAATTGCAATTCGTTCTTTTTCTGACCGACCACGTAGGGATTCTGGCTTGATGCCCGCCATCTCAACGCCGCAATCAGCATTGATCTGGATCAAGCAACGGTGAAAGAGTAGCCCCATTTTCCGGGTTGGACCGTGTGGTCTTTTGCCGCGTGGCAGGTTGCCTCAGTGAAATAGATGCTTTGCTAAGGATATTGGCTTGTTAGCAACTATTTGTTACAGCTTGATGCTAATCTCACCGCTTCCCAGATTCAGTCCAGCCCGTGCCGATGCCCAGTGAAACCCCGCTGCTGTTACGCCATCACCGTCCGTTCATTGCGTTTTGGCTGGCACGGATCTTTACCGCCAGCGGCTTCCAGATGCTCACCGTGGCGATCGGCTGGAACCTCTACCAACTGACCGGCAATGTGCTGGACCTGGGGTTGGTAGGCCTGGTGGAATTTGTCCCAAGGGTGCTGTTCATGCTGCATACCGGGCATGTCGCCGACCGCTACGAACGGCGCCGGGTCGCCGCCATTTGCCAGACGTTGCAGGCGTTGATCGCCCTGGCGCTGGTCATCGGCAGCCTGACGGACAATGTCACCCGCGAGATGATTTTTATCCTCGCCTTCCTGCTGGGCTCGGCCCGCTCCTTTGAACTGCCCACCACCCAGGCGCTGTTGCCGAGCATCGTGCCCAGCGCCCTGTTTCCGCGGGCGGTGGCGGCGGCACAATCGGCCCAGCAATCGGCAACCATCGTCGCACCGGCCCTGGGCGGCCTGCTCTATGCCTTCGGCAGCGCCTGGGTGTATGGCCCCACCGTAGTGCTGTACCTGATTGCCTGCATGCTGACCCTCAACCTGCCCGCCCGGCAGACCCCTCTGAACAAGGGCAAGGCCACCCTGGACTCGTTGCTGGCGGGGATTCGTTTTATCCGCAGCCGGCCGGACATCCTCGGCGCGATTTCCCTGGACCTGTTCGCCGTGCTGTTGGGCGGTGCCACGGCGTTGCTGCCGGTGTTTGCCAAGGACATTCTGCTGACCGGCCCCTGGGGCCTGGGGCTGCTGCGCTCGGCGCCGGCGGTTGGGGCGCTGTTGATGTCATTGTGGCTGGCGCGGTTTGCCGTGGACCGCCACGTGGGCCGCGTGATGTTTACCGCCGTCGGGGTATTTGGCGTGGCGACCATTGCCTTCGGCCTGTCCACCTCGTTCTGGTTCTCGCTGGCGGTGCTGGTCGTGCTGGGGGCGGCGGACATGATCAGCATGGTGATCCGCGCCTCTTTCGTCCAACTGGAAACCCCCGATGAAATGCGCGGGCGGGTCAGTGCGGTCAATGGCTTGTTTATCGGGGCGTCCAATCAATTGGGCGAATTCGAGTCCGGCGTCACCGCCCACTGGCTGGGCACGGTACCCGCCGTGGTACTGGGCGGGGTCGGCACGCTGGTGGTGACCGGGGTGTGGATCAAGCTGTTCCCGACGCTGGCCAAACGGGACCGTATGCATACGCCGGTCGAGGCACCGTAACCTTGTAGGAGCCATCACTGGATGCGTAACTGAGTCACCAGGGTATTGCGCGGCGCGTTGATCGACGTATTGCTGTACTCGAACCAGCCCGCTGCACGAACATCCACGTCAAACACATAGATGTAGCCCATCAGCGTACCGGCACCATTACACGCCTGGCTGATGGAGCCCACCTGGCAAATCGCCGTCTTTTGCCCCGCAAGCCGCGTCCCATCAAAGGTGGCGATGGAGTTATTGCCCAGCCCCACCTCCATCACCGAGATCCGCGTCAGCCCACGGTGCTGGCACTGCCGGGTGCTGTCGGCGCCCTCGGCGAGGGACTCGTTGCACGCCTGGGACTGCACCTGGAACACCCGCACCTCGCTCAAGGCCGGTGCAGGCGCGCCCCACGCCGGTGCCGCCGCCAGCCACAGGCCGATACAGGCGAACGGAGCTAGACTCCACGCGATGGCTTTTTTCATGCTCTGAATGACCCTGGACTGAACGTCGACGGAGTATGCCTTATGGCCACATTCAACAAAACCGAGGCCGGGCGCCACAGGCCGTCGACCTGCTGGTATGATGCGCCGCTTTTTCCGATCCTCTGTAGAAAACACGCAGCGCTTGGCGCAGTTTGTGCTTTGACTTTGAGGTCAACAAATCACGGCGCCAAACGCGCCACAGGGAGCAGGCATGCTGGAAAAGCTGTTTCAACTCAAGGCACACAACACCAACGTGCGTACCGAGATTCTGGCCGGTATCACGACATTCCTGGCCATGGCCTACATCCTGTTCGTCAACCCGAGCATCCTCGGCGAGACCGGCATGGACAAGGGCGCGCTGTTTGTCGCCACTTGCCTGGCGGCGGCCATCGG
>Ga0180008_1001564_pt1 | contig 14087 bp, 14 predicted proteins | sample MM_PW_MetaG_FD_121121 | JGI IMG/M metagenome (GOLD analysis project Ga0180008, IMG submission 121121) | Groundwater microbial communities from the Aspo Hard Rock Laboratory (HRL) deep subsurface site, Sweden - MM_PW_MetaG | ecosystem: Environmental > Aquatic > Deep subsurface > Groundwater... | reverse complement strand
TCCCATTCTTAAAAAGACTAATTCATATTCATTTATATAAGAGCTTAAGATTTTTACATTTACCCATGATGCTCCCCAGAACACCATGGCAAAAACCATAAGAATATAAAAGATATTTTTATTCATTTACTTTAAATGGTTTAAAAGTAATATATCTACTAAATCTCCAGCTTTTAAATCATTGCTATCATCTTTTTGTATTAATAGAGCAGGGCTTTCAAGCATATTTGTTAATATTGCACTTGTTCCTTCTCTTTTTCCATCAAAATTTATTAAATATTGAGCATCTTTATACTCTACATTACATGCAGTAAAAATCGTTTTATCCATTTTTCGTGGGAAATCTTGATTTATTTTTGCTTTTACAATAGGTAAAGATTCATTAGCATTTCTAAATTTATAAATTAAAGGTAAAACAAAAAGAACAGCACAAACAGTAGATGAATATGCAAATCCAGGAAGTGCGATAATAATTTTGCCATCTTTCAATGCAGCTAGTATATGCATACCTGGTTTTACAGTAACTCCATGAAATAGAACCTCTGCTTTTAATTTGTCTTTTATAACATCTTGAACAAAATCATAATCACCAACAGATACTCCACCTGTAGTAACAACAATATCAGCTTTTTGTAAAGCTGTTTCAAGTAAGTTTGTAATTGAATCTATATCATCTTTTACAATACCCATTTGTAAAGTTGTAGCTCCATTGCTTTTAAATAAAGCTTCTAAAGTAAGATGATTTGAACTTCTAATTTGAGAAGCATTTGTTTGTGTTTCTCCTAAATCTAGAACTTCACTTCCTGTACTTGCAATTGCAACTGTTGGATTGATAATAACTTCAATTTGTGAGATATTAAGTGATGCTAAAACGCCAATCTCTGCAAATCCAACAATAGTTCCTTTTTTTATTAAAACTTCATTATTTTTATAGTTTTCACCTATTTCTCTAACAGCAAAACCAAAAGGTACTTCTTTTATTATTTTAATTTGATTATTTATAACTTGAACATTTTCAATAGGAATTAAAGTATCACTTCCTTTTGGCATTAAAGAACCTGTAAAAGTTTTTATACAAGTACCTATTATTACTTCTTTTTCAACTACACTTCCAGCAGGATTTTTATCAATAATTTCAATTGAACTATTTTTTATATCAGCATATTTTATTGCATAACCATCCATAGCAGATGTTGGATATTCAGGGCTATTATGATCTGTAATTATATCTTTTGCAATAACTCTACCAATAGCATTTGTTATAAATAGCTTTTGAGTACTTTGTTTATTTAAAACAATATTGTTTAGTATTTCTAATGATTTTTCATAACTTATAAAATTTCTCATATGGCTTATCTTCACTTATTCAATTTATTATATTTATGAACAATAATTTGTTGAAAAAGCATCGCTCCAAAACCAGTTGGTAAATTTTCATTACTTTTTTCTACATTTTGAATTATACTTCTGATCTGATCTTCTGTCATATTCATAGCTACTGGCAAAATTGTTTCTATAACTTTTTGCCTAAACTCTCTTTCTTCTTCTAATGTCATATTTAATCTTTATTTTATTATTTATGAAATTATATATTGTTTATATAAAATCTGAGTAAAATAATCATTATTTTCTCAAAAAACTACCTTATTTATATATAATTTCATAATTGCTTTGATATGATAGTGAATATTTTTAAAAGGATAGCCTTGGAAATTAAAATTGCAACAGAAGAAGAAATAAAACATTGTTATAAAGTTATGCATCAAAGTAGAACTGACTTATCAGAGATAGATTTTATCAACTCAATTTCTGCTCAAATTAAAAATGGCTATAAAGTTGTATATGTACTTGATAATAAAGAAATTATTTGTTTAACTGGATTTATAATAAGTCAAAAACACGCATGGGGGAAACATTTATATATTGATGATTTTGTAACAAATAAAAGTGTTAAATCATCAGATGCTGCAAAAGCTTTATTGGATTTTATGAAAATATATGCAAAACAACAAAATTGTAACTCAATTCATTTAGACTCATCAGTAGATCGTGCAGAAGCTCACAAATTCTATTTGAAAGAAAACCTAAAAATCGATACTTATCATTTTAGTATTGATTTAAACTAAAACCATTAAAAAAGCTTTTGAGGACTTTTTTGATATAATCACAGAAAAATTTATAGGAATAATATATTGGTTGAATTAAGTAAAAAAATTTCTACAATAGTTGGGAAAACTAATGCAGAATATGGATTAATAAAAGAGGGTGATAGAGTATTAGTAGGATTTTCAGGTGGAAAAGACTCTCTTACATTAATTCATGCATTAAATAGAATAAAAAAAGTTGCGCCGTTTAATTTTGAATTTAAAGCAGTAACTGTAACTTATGGTATGGGTGAGCAAGTTGAATTTCTGAGTAATCACTGTAAAGAGCATGGAATTGATCATGAAATTATTGATACACAAATATTTGAACTAGCTGGAGAAAAAATTAGAAAAAACTCATCTTTTTGTTCATTTTTTTCTAGAATGAGAAGAGGATATTTATACACAGCAGCACAAGAACAAGGTTTTAATAAACTAGCTCTTGGGCATCATTTAGATGATGCAATGGAATCATTTTTCATGAATTTCTTTTATAATGGAACTATGCGTACAATGCCTCCTAAATATATGGCTGAAAATGGTTTAGAAGTAATAAGACCATTAATATTTTGTAGAGAGAGACAATTACGTGCATTTGCAGATACAAATGAAATAAATGTAATTGGTGATGAAGCATGTCCAGGTCTTAGGTTTGATGTGAAAATGCCACATGCAAGAGCTGCTACAAAAGAATTATTGGCAAAATTAGAAGAAGATAATCCAAAAATATTTGTATCAATGAAAGCAGCTTTTAGTAATATTCAATTACCAACATTTTTTAATAAAGATGATTTATCTAAAAGCCAAAGTATAGAAGAAGACGATACTATATGAAAATATTAATATCATCTTGTTTATTAGGAGAAGATGTTAGATATGATGGAAATAATTCATCAATAGCTTTTAATCCAAAAGTTTCATTTTCATTAAAAGAGCTATTTATGGATATTCTTTGTGATAATGAAATTTACTCTTTTTGCCCAGAAGTAGCAGGTGGGTTGGGTGTTCCTAGAGCTTCTGCTGAAATAGTAAAAAATGATAAACCTTTTATAGTAAAAAATGAAGATGGAACAGATGTAACGATAAATTTTTTACTTGGAGCAAAAAAAGCTTTAGATATTTGTAAAGAAGAGAATATAAAAGTTGCTTTATTAAAAGCAAACTCTCCTTCTTGTGGAAATATTAATATATATGATGGAACTTTTTCAAAAAATCTAATTGAAGGTCAAGGTTTAACAGCTAGGCTTTTAAAAGAGAATGAAATTGAAGTTTTTAATGAAACACAACTAAAAGAGTTAGCTAAATTTATAAAAACAAATAAATAGTTTTTATAAATTCTCATTTACTAAGTTTGATAGTCTAAGAGGGTCTAAAGCCCCTGAGACTCTTTTTTTCTCAAGAGCATTTTTATACACTACAAGTGTAGGAATTGATCTAATAGAAAACTTTGAACCAAGGTTTTGGTGCATTTCTGTATTTACTTTTACAAATAGTGCTTTTAATGGATATTTTTGTGCAACTTCATTAAATATTGGAGCCATCATTTTGCAAGGTCCACACCATGGTGCCCAAAAATCTACAATTACTGGAATTTGTGAATTTACAATAACATGATCAAAATTTGACTCATCTAATTCTATGGGATTTGTATCTAATAAAGATTTTTTACAAGACCCACAGTTTGCTTTTGCATATGAGTCTTTTCTAGGGATTGCATTTACCTTTAAGCAATGTGGGCAAACAATATTAATCTTATCCATGATTTATGCTTTAATATTTAATAACATATCAGATGTTGCATTTTGTGTTTCAATACTTTTTGCATTTGCACTATATGAAATAACTTCAGGTATTTGTCCTACTATTGAGTCTATTAAGTCTGTTGTAACTTCTTGAATTTGTGGATCACCAACTATATTTGCAACTTCTGCTAAGTTTGATGCCATTTCATTTACTTGTAATTGTGAAGAAACCATTGCATTTAGATTATTATCTATTCTCATAATTTACTCCTTTATGATATGTTTTGTAAAAAAAGTCTATTTAAATTACTATTTTTAAATAATTCTTCTTTTGCATTATTTAAGTTAGGCATAGAAGAAACTGTATTTTCAATTTTTTTAGATTCTTCATCCCTTTGAGTATTTTTATCATTTGAAACATCAACATTATCTAATTTCTCAAAAGTTGATTTATCGCTTTTATCTACAGATGAAGTTATTGATTTTTCATTTGATAATTGCTGATAAAGTAAACTGGCACTTTGATAATTATTATTTAATTCCATATTCTCTCTATTCTTAAATATATTCTTATTACAATTGTAACTAAAAAGTAAACAAAAGTAAACAAATAAAATTCAATAAAGAAATAGTTAAATAATAAATTTTATGTTAAAATGATTTTATAATAATTAAAAAAAGAGATAAAATGTTAGACTTAAAATTAGTTTTAGTTGAAGACGATATTGATCTACTTAATAAATTAGGAAGAATCTTAAAAAGAGAAGTGAGTGATTTAAAACTTTTTTCTTCTGCTTTTGATGCTTTGATTCATGTACAAAAAGAAAAACCAGACGTAATAATAAGTGATATTAAAATGTCTAATATGAATGGTTTAGAAATGGTAGATAAAATACGTACACTCTATCCAGATGTCCCTGTAATTATCGCTTCTGCTTTTAATGACACTGAATTTTTCCAAAAAGCTATTAAATTAAAAGTAGAAAATTTTGTTATAAAACCTATTGATATTGATAAATTATTAGGAGATCTAAAAGAGATAAAAAATAAACAAATAATTCAAGAAGGTTATTTATCAAGAGGTAAATTACTTGAAGAGTATAAAGATATAGTAGATAGAAGTAATTATATTTCAAAAACTAATTTAAAAGGACAAATAATTTATGTTAATGATAAATTTGAGAATTTAACAGGATATAAATTAGAGGATATAAAAGGAAAATCTCATAGTATTATGAGACATCCCGAAATGAGAAAATCTTTTTATGAAAGATTGTGGAAAACAATTTTAAATAAAGGAACATGGCATGGTGTAATAAAAAACTACTCAAAATCAGGAGAAGTTTTTTATGTTGAAACTACTATTTCTCCAATTTTAGATAAAGATGACAATATTGTTGAATTTATCTCTATTTCAAATAATATAACTCAATTAGTACAAAATAAAAAAGAGCTACAAAAACAATTAATAACAGATAGATTAACAAAAATATATAATCGATTAAAGTTAAAAAATGATTTATTAAATGCATCAGAATCAACACTAATTTTAATAAATGTAGATAATTTTAAAGATATAAATAATCTTTTTGGTTTATATTTCGGTGATCAAGTTTTGATATATATTGCAAATTTACTAAAAGAGATTTCTACTAAATATATTTGTAATTGTTATAGAATTTCTGCTGATGAATTTATGTTACTTTTTGATAAGGATATTTCAATTGAAGAGATTGAATTAGTAATAAATGAAATAGAAAAGATTTTAAAAGCAGAGATTTTTTCCCATGAGGAAATTACTTTTGATATAGATTTATCATATGGTGTAGTACAAAATAATTTTAGTAGAGATAAAAATATGCTTTTATCTATGGCCGAAATTGCCATGCACACAGCAAGAAAAGAGCATAAGCTTTTTGATATTTATTCAAGAGATAATAATTTGAGAAAAAATTATGAACATAATTTTAAATGGAATAAAAAATTAAAACTAGCACTTGAAGAAAACAGAATAGATGTATTTTTTCAACCAATTGTAAATGTTAAAGATAATAATATAATCAAATATGAGTCTTTAGTACGGTACATAGAAATTGATGGCTCTATAATTGGACCAAATGATTTTTTAGATGTTGCAAAAAGATCTAAAATTTATCATAAAATCACACAAAAAGTAATAGAAATTTCTTCAAATGTTTTTAAAGATAGACATGAAACTTTTAGTATAAATTTTTCTATTGAAGATTTATTAAATGAGGATACTATAGATTATTTATTAAATAAAGTTAATGAATATAAATTAAATAATAGGGTGATTGTAGAGATTTTAGAATCAGAGGGAATAGATAATTATATTGCTGTAATTGATATTATAGAAAAATTAAAAATGAATGGCATTAGAATTGCTATTGATGATTTTGGTAGTGGATATTCAAACTTCTCTTATCTTATAAGTTTGGATATTGATATTCTTAAAATAGATGGTTCTTTAATAAAAGATATTGATACAAATAAAAGTGGACAATCTATTGTTAAGTCTATTATTAATTTTACTAAAGAATTAGGAATAAAAACAGTTGCAGAGTTTGTATGTTCTAAAGAGATTTATGATTTATTAAAAGAAATGGATATTGATTATTTCCAAGGATATTATATAAGTAAACCTTTGAGCATTGAACAACTAAAAAATTGGAAGAAAGATGTTTAAAAATAAATTTAGCTATTGGCTTATTCTAATAATATGCTCTATTGTTTCTATGTTCTTTTTTTCTTATAGTTATAATATTAGTGTTAATACAATTGATAAATTAAGTGAAAACAAAATTGAAAGTGAATATGAATATTTAAAAAGTAATATTGATTATTTTCAAAAAGATAGAAAAGCATATTTATCAATTTTAACAAATAATCAAGTTGTAAAAGATTATTTAAATGTTTCTAATGAAGCAAATAAAAATAAATTAGAAAAAATATTTATAGAGCAAATTTCAATGCTAGATTTTGTAATGCAACTTAGAATTATTTCTTTAGAGGGAAAAGAGTTGCTAAGGGTTGATAAAAATAAAAATGAAATAAAAATAATTCCTTTGGAAAAACTACAAAATAAGTCAAATAGAGATTATTTTAGAAAATTTATTTTATTAGAACAAGATGAGATAGGTATTTCTTCTTTAGATTTAAATGAAGAGAATGGAATAATTGAAAAACCTTTTAACTCTACCCTTAGAATTTCCATGCCAGTTTTTGATAAAGGAGTAAAAAAGGCTTTAATTGTTATAAATTATTCAATGAATAATTGGTTGGAACAATTTGTAAAATCTTCTTCTTTAAATATTTACTTATTAGATTCAGATGGTTTTTTTATAGTTCATCCAGATAATAAATTTAAATGGTCTAAATATTTAGAACCTCAAATTAATTCAAAAGATATTTTTGATATTGAAAAAGAGTATACAAAAAATATAACTTTATGGGATGATAAACAATATACTCTTATATATGATTTCAAAGATACCAATGATAAAAGAATATTTGTTGATCAATCAAAATGGATTGGTTTTATAACAATAATTGGAATTTTGATTTTAATTTTGCCTTTTATTGTAATAATATATAAATATATAAAAGAGCTAAAGAATAATGAAAAAAAAGTAAATAGGATTTTAGATAATGCCTTTGATTCAGTTCTTATGATTGATTCAAAGGGAATAATTCAAACAATTAATGCAGTTACATCTAAAACTTTTGGATATACAAAAGAGGAATTAATTGGTAAAAATGTAAATATTTTAATACCCGAACCCCATCACTCAAAACATGATGATTATCTAAAATCACATAATCCAAATTTAATGGCTAAGGTTCTTGGTTCTCAAAGAGAATTATTTGGTTTAAGTAAATCAAACAAATTAATACCTATTAATCTTGCAATAACTAAATTTTTAATTGATTCTAAAATGTATTTTATAGGTACTATTAGAAATGTCAGTGAAGAAAAAGAGACAAAAAAACTTTTTGAAAATGTATTTACTAAATCACCTCTTGGAATTGCTTTAGTTTTAGATGATGGTAGTTTTTGGCGATTAAATGATAATTTTTGTAATACCGTTGGTTATTCACAAGATGAATTAATGAAATTAACTTTTCAAGATATTACACATGCTGATGATTTAAATAAAGATTTAGAGTTTGTAAATAAATTAATTACAAAAGAGTTAGATAGTTATTCTTTAGAAAAAAGATATATTCATAAAGATGGCACTATCGTTTGGATAAATTTATCAGTTAGGCCTATTTTTTTAGATGATAAAAAAGAAAAACTAGAATTTTTTATTGCAATGATTGAAAATATTACTGAGAGAAAATTAATTTTAGAAAAACTTGATATTACTACAAAAAGACTTATGCAAGCAGAAGAAATTTCTTTATTGGGTCACTGGGATTGGGATATTCTTAAAGATAGTTTATATTGGTCTGATACGATGTTAGTTCTTTTTGGTAAAAAAAATGAAAACTTCCATGCAAACTATGAATCTTTTATTGAGTGTGTTTATGAAGAGGATAGGAGTTTAGTAAATATAAAGGTTCAAGATTCATTTGATAACAACACACCTTTTGATATGGAATATAGAATAGTTGTAAAAGATAAAATAAAAATCATTCACGCAAAAGGAACAACTACTTATTTAGATGGTAAACCAATCAGAATGTTTGGAACTTGCCAAGATATTACAGAAATTAAAGAACTTTATGAAAAACAACAAAATCAAGAATATTTTTTAATGCAACAATCAAAGCTTGCATCAATGGGAGAAATGGTAGCTTCAATTGCACATCAATGGAGACAACCTCTTAATTCTATAGGTTTATCAGTGCAAGATATACTTCCTGCATATAAAAATAATGAAGTAAATGAAGAATATATAATTGAAATAAGAGATGAAATGATGGAGCAACTCAATTATATGTCAAATACAATTGACGAATTTAGAAATTTTTTCAAAAAAAGTAATACCTTAATTAACTTTAATATTTTGGATTCTATTGAAGAGATTATTTCATTATATTGGGCTCAATTAAATGAAAGTTCAATTTTTTTATCAATTGAAGTTTCTTATAATAATGATATTTATAAAATAGATGATTTACCTGAAGAATTAAAAGAAAAATTCATATTAGCAAGTCAACCATCTGAGTTAAAACAAATAATTATAAATTGTATTGCAAATGCAAAAGATGCTATAGAATCATTAAATACTATTGATAAGATAGAAGAAAATATAGATATCATTATTTCAAAAAATGATAATTATAATTTTATGCAAATAGCAATTATAGATTTTGCAGGAGGAATTGATGATTCAAATATTGAAAGAATATTTGAACCATATTTTACAACAAAAGAGATGGGAACAGGACTTGGACTATATATTTGTGAGATGATTGCAAGAAAATCTTTAAATGGAAAAATTAAATATGAAAAAATCTCAAAAGAGGTAGCCTCAAAACTCTATAAAGGAAGTAAGTTTATAATTGAATTTCCAATTCAAAAGTAAGAAAAGTAAATTTCTTACTTGTAATCATATAAGATTAATTTTCTAATTCTATAGTTAGCTCTTTTTTTATTGGAGATAGTGTAATGGTAAATATTGCGCCTGTGTAATTTATATTATTATAAAAATAAATACTGTTATCAACTTCTATTTTACCATTTAGATTTTCAATAATCTGTTTTGACATATAAAGCCCAATTCCAGTACCTTTGTCTTTTTTTGTTGAGAAATATGGATTAAATATTAAATTAATAATAGAAGGATCAATTCCCCCTGCATTATCTTTTATTTCAATAATAATATCTTTATCTTTATTATATACATCAATAAAAATATACTTATCTAAATCTTCTTTTTTAATCAATTCATCTATTGAATTTTTAAGAATATTAAGAATAACTTGAATTAATTCATTTTGATAACTACAAAAGTTTGTATTAGTAATATTTTTTATAATTGTAATATTGTTTGTTTTACATTGTATATCAATTAATTTTTCTACTTTTTTAAAAGTTTCTTTTAAATAAAAGCATGTTTCTAATTTATTTGGTTTTAGATAATCTTGAAAATCTTCAATTGTTGTACTCATATATTTTACTGAATCTATAATATGATTTATATATATAGGAAATTCTTCTTCATAGTTTTTAGGCTTTAATTCTAAATCTAACTGTAGGGATGAAGCGCACAAAGAAATAGTATTTAAAGGTTGTTTCCATTGATGTGCAATGTTTGTAAGCATTTCACCCATTGCAGCCATTCTTGATTGTACAACAAATAAATCTTCTTTTGTTTTGTGCTCTTTTTTTTCTATTAACTCTTTTTCAAAATTTTTGATTTCACTTAATAAATGATCAACATTAATTGGCTTAATTATAAAATTTTTTACTTTTAATCTTATTGCTTCTAAAAAATATTTTGGTTCTGTAAATGCTGATGCTAAAATAATAGGAATATTTATATTTTTATTTTGTAATTCTTTATACATGTCTATTCCAGACATTTTAGGCATATTTATATCTGATAAAATAATATCAGGATGTATTTCAGGAATTCTTTTTAAAGCTTCTTCTGGTGAACTCAAACTATAAACTTCAGATATCTCTCTTTTTAGAATTCTTGATATTTGTTTTAATAATTGTTTATCATCTTCTACAATAACTAATTTAATTTCTATCATTGAATATTTCCTTTTAAAAATGATCTTATATTATAATATAAATTTTAAATAAATAAAAATTCTTATAGTAATAATATTTAATAAATAACTTTAAATAAGAATAATATTATTTTCTACTATGTTTTATTAGTAGTTAAATTATTTTATTGTATTATCCACACCATGATATACAAGTTACTCAAATCAACAGCAGTAAAACTTTTATTACTTGTTTGTACCGCATTATCAACACTAGTGTTATCTTCATTTCTATTTAATAATCAAATTGATGGATTAAAAAAACAAATAGATAGTATGTATTTCGGTAATTTGATTCCTATTGTTAAACTTCAAATAATTGCAGATAATTACCAAGAGATAACTTCTTGTAGAAAAGTAAAATATAATTGTGATTTTAAAAATGAAAAAGAGATTATTTTCCAAGAATGGTCATATTATAATAGTACTTACAAAAATGCAGATGAAAGAGTGGTTGTTGATACTATAAATGATGAAATTGTAAACTCTTTTAAAGAAAATAAACTCCATCTTTTTCAGAATATTTTAAAAAGAGTAGATTTTTTAATAAAATATGAAACTCAAGTAGCTTTTAAACAAAGAAAAGCTTTTCTTGTAGAGTATGAAAAAATGAAAAATTATCTATTTTTTAACGTACTTCTAATTTTAATTATTTCTTTTAGTATTATTGTATATATTATAATTCAAGTGATAAAAAAAGATAAGCAACTTACTGTATTAAATAAAAAATATAAAATGGATTCAATTACAGATTCTATGACAAAGTTACATAATCGAAAATATTTTGATACGATTTTTGATAATATGCCTTTTATTTCCAATGCGAACAATTGGAAATGTGCATTTATTATGATTGATATAGATTATTTTAAACAATATAATGATACATATGGTCATGATATGGGTGATGAAGCTTTAAAAAAAGTTGCAAATAGCTTAAAAGATTATTTTAATAAAAAATATGAGTTTGTATTTAGATTAGGTGGAGAAGAATTTGGCGTAATTTTATTTGATATAGATAAAAATATTTTGGAAAATTGTTTAAAAGATATAAATAGAAAAATTGTAGAATTACAAATTGAGCATAAAAATAGTAAAATACTAGACGTTGTTTCTATTTCAATGGGAGCTATTATATATGAACCAAATTCATACATTTCAGCAAATAAATTATATAAACAAGCAGATGAGTGTTTATATGAATCAAAACAGAATGGTAGAAATCAATACCATATATATAAAGGATAATAATTGAGTTTATTGAGTTTTTTGTTTAATAAAAATCACCATTTTAATTTAGCTAACATAGTTACTTTTTTTAATATTGCATCTGGAATTTTTGCAATATATTTTTTAACTCACCATGAGTTTTTTGCAGCTGCACTTTTTGCATGGCTTGCAGGTGGATTTGATATTGTTGATGGCAAAATTGCAAGAAAATATAATTTATCAACTCAATTTGGAATTCAGTTAGATTCTTTTGCTGACTTCTTGTCTTTTGTTATTGTTCCTACAATGTTTATTTTCTTTGCAGTAATAGATACAAAAGAGCCTTTTTTAAGTATGCCTTTAATTGTTTTTGCCTTTGTTTATTATGTGATTTCTGGACTTAGAAGATTAATTCAATTTAATATAAATGCAGATGAAGGAAAAGTAGAAAAATTCTTTACAGGTGTTCCAACACCTCTTGGAGCCATACTTCTATGGCTTATTTATTTAGTTTTCTTAACAGGATTTATAACAGAAACATTTGTATTATTTATGATGATTTTAGTTGGTTATTTGTTAAACTCTAAAATAAAAATTCCTCATTTATAAGAATTTAAATGGGTGAAGAAATAGTAAGTGTAGATTTAGGATCAAACTCTTTTCGTGTTTTAAAATATGATTGTAAAAATCATAAAATAATCTCAGAATACAATGAAGTAGTTGGAATGGCTGATGGATTAATAGATACAGGATTAATCTCATTTGAAGCTCAACAAAGAGTTGTAGCTGCTATTTTACACTCAGTTGAAACTATAAATTATGATCCTTCTTTAGCAGTTTGTGTAACAACAGCTGCCATGAGAAAAGCTTCTAATAATAAAGAAGTTTTACAATACTTCAAAGATAAAACTGGTATCACTTTTGAAATCATTGATGGAAATGAAGAAGCTAGACTTACACTATTAGCTGTAAAATATGCTCTTAAAAGAGAAGAAATAAATTCTTCAAAATTTATTTTATTAGATATTGGTGGCGGTTCTACTGAAATTATTGTAAATACAAATGATGATTACAGTGCCCATAGTTTTGATTTCGGAATTGTAACTATGACTCAACAATATCTTAAATATCATGATTTACACAATGATTTAGATTCAAGAAAAAAAGAGATAAATGAGTTTTTAGATTCATTAAATTTAAATCTAAGTGATTATAGTTTTGTGGCAACCGCTGGCACGCCAACTACAATTGCTGCAATAAAATTAGGACAAGATTTTTTTTCTTATGATAGAAATGTTGTAAATGGTGCAATTGTTGATTTAAATGATTTAGAATATTGTTTAAATATTTTTAAAAACTCTTCAAAAGAAGAAATAGCAAGACTGGTTGGACGTGGAAGAGTTGAATTTATTGAGGTTGGAATATTTATTTATAAAGCAATATTTGAAGTTTTAAATAAAAAAGAATCTATTGTTCTAGATGATGGACTAAGGGAGGGAGTAGCAATTAACCACTCTATTACAAAGTGTTAAGATTAAGATAATAATCTAACACTTTGTTCTTGAACTATATTAGCTTGTGAAGCTGCTAAATATCCTACATTTGCATTTACATTTGATTTTGAAAAATCACTTGATTCATTTCCAAAGTTTTTGTCTTTATTAAATTTATTTTCATTAAATAAATTTATTTGATCTTTTATAGTTTCTCTTGCACTTGTTTCTAATCTATTTCCAAATTCAGTGAATTCTTCAAAAGTATTTTGCAATTGAATAGCAGAGTTTGCAACTTTACTTATAACACCGTTTAAAGCATTTGGATCATTTAGATTACTATTATTTACTGTTTCAAAGATTTCATTTGCATAAGTTGCTGTATTTGGTTTTTCTATAGAAAAATTTGAACTTTTAGTATTAACGTCAATAGATGTTTTTTCATCATAGTTATTTACAACTAATAAAGACTCTTTATTAAATTTTGTTTCATAAGCAATTTGATTAAAAGATCTTAAATCTTGATTTATGCTTTGTTTTACATCATTTTTATCTTCATAGTTAGAGATTTTTTCAAGTTTATCTTGAATATTACTTAAATATTCTTGTTGTTTTTCAATAGAATTCTGAGCAATTTTACTAGCTGCAATTCCATTATTTAATGATTGAACATTTAGTGATAATTCATCTCTTTTTTTATTGTAGTCATTGATGTTTAAATTAAGGGCATCTTTAGAAGAGCTATTTAT
>Ga0180008_1001563_pt1 | contig 14098 bp, 11 predicted proteins | sample MM_PW_MetaG_FD_121121 | JGI IMG/M metagenome (GOLD analysis project Ga0180008, IMG submission 121121) | Groundwater microbial communities from the Aspo Hard Rock Laboratory (HRL) deep subsurface site, Sweden - MM_PW_MetaG | ecosystem: Environmental > Aquatic > Deep subsurface > Groundwater... | reverse complement strand
TGCTATGACTGATATAGAAAACACTGCGAAAGACCAGACGAGTCAAGGCGACCTAATGTCCGAACAATGCGATCAAGCTTTGCTGCGTATGAAAAAGCATGCAGACAAAACCCGTTCATCATTTGCCAGAATGCTGAAGCTAAAAGCGCCGTCTGTTACTGGTCGTTTGGCTGGTCCTGTTAAGCCCACCAAATAAGTGCTTTTATAGCGGTCACCTAAATCCCAAAAGCTTAAGAGCACTTACTAATCCCAATCTCCCAATGAGGCAAATAACTTTGCTATTCGCTTGCTGGAGTCTGCTGATGTGGAGCTGGCAACAATCTGACTGGCCTACTTTTCGTTAAGAGTGAAGTTTAGTGTCAGGTATTATCCTTTACCCCGCTCTTCAAGTGGTGGAACTGTTCTCAGTTTGATCGTGCCGGAGATTAAGGTTTAGTGTGGATTGTTTAGGATAATGTTCTTAGCTGCACGATGGACAGCTGTCAATTGTTCATAAACTCACTATATTGATGTCGCCCCGTAAAGCCTGATCGGGGCGGCAAAGACAACTTTTTATAGCACTGCTATTACTGACGTCCATTGTTTACTAACTTTGTCAGTCCTTCGGCAAAAACAGCCAGGCTTACGCCCAACATAGCTACGTCTTTAATCAAAAATGAGCCCAGGGCGTCAAGCCATGGAAAGCCTCCTGATGCAACTTCCCATACTGGTAAAGCCAACATAATTGAAATGGTGGTGATGAAAATCGCTGAAGCTATTGCACCGCCTACTACTGCTGCACGTGCCGACCAGGGGGAGGCAATAAGCAAAAGTGCAGCAATCACTTCGACTACACCTAACAGGTAAGAGGCTCCGGCTTCGCCAAACACAGGGTAAAGCCAAGCCAGCCAGGGCGTTCCGCTAATGAGCGGTTTAAGTACTTCAATCTCCACAGCAGTAAATTTCAAGATACCTATCAAAAATAGCGGCAGTACTACTCCAGCTAATGCGACAGTGCGTCCGGCCGTTGTCAGTACTGATGCCAGCTTTTGTGCTTGAGCGATATGAGTAGAAGTGTTGGTGTCGATATGAGTGTGTTGCATGGTATTCTCCTTGGGTTATGTATGCGTCAAGCATATATTAATAATCTTGATTTGTATGCTTCATGCATATAATATTAATGCATATCAAATGCTACTTATATGCTTCGCGCATACAGATAGGTGCTATGACGGTTCAAAAAATTGAAAATATGGTAGGTGCTTTGGCTTTGGCATTGTCGGATTCTTTTATGCTGGCAACTCAGGAGCAAGCGCCTGAACTGGGGCCTGCCGCAGCTGCTTTGGCTTTATTAGGGCATGAACCAGGTATGCCGATTGAGAGACTCAGGCGGGCATTAGGTTTGTCTCATTCGGGGACTGTGCGGCTTATCGATCGCCTTGTTGCCGGAGGTGTGATTGAACGGCATTCATCTGAACATGACCGTCGGGCTGTTGCGCTTCACCTGACCAAGAGTGGTGAAGAAAAGTGCGCAGCAATTCTTGCTGTGCGCCAACAGCGGATTTCATGCGCCTTGAAAGTTCTGGATCCGCATGAGCTGGAAGCCCTTGGCAAAATAGCCGAGAAGCTACTTAAAAGTCAGGTGCATAATCTGGATGAGGCCTACTGCGTTTGCAGGCTTTGTGATGCTGCCGCTTGCGTCAATTGTCCTGTAGCTGCAGCACTTGATGAATCGAAGGCGGCACAGAAGATTTCGCTATAGCCTTTTGGGTTTATGGCATTTCGTGTAAGCAGGACCTGTCTTCGCTGAGAATTTTAAAGTATTGGTGGAAGCAATGGCGATTCGACTGGAACAGTTGGAGTTAGTGCCGGAGTATTAGGTGTTAGGTCTAAAGCTTTGTTTGCATATTTGGCAATATATAGCAAAGCTCTGGCTTAAACCGAAAATAAAACCTAAAATAAGACCGATATTAGATGTCGACTCAAAGGTGAATCTCCCATGGCAACTGTACACAGCATTCTGGCGGAACGAACCAGCAGTATTACAGAACTGAAAAAGAACCCTATGGCGGTAGTTGCGCAGGGTGAGGGTTTTCCTGTCGCTGTGCTTAGTCATAATCAGCCTGCTTTTTACTGCGTACCAGCCGCAGCTTATGAAGCGTTAATGGAGCGCCTGGAGGATTTAGAGCTGGCGGCTTTGGTTGCGGCGAGAGCTGATCAGCCGGAGGTTGAGGTCGATATTAATGACCTATAAGCTGGTATTTAAGGTAGAAGCTTTGAAAGAATGGAAAAAGCTGGAACCTTTGATTCGGGAACAATTTAAGAAAAAGCTGATAGAGCGCGTTGATGCTCCTCATGTTGAATCTGCAAAGCTTCGGGGCATGAAGGACTGTTACAAAATCAAGTTACAGAGCGCAGGTTTCCGCCTTGTGTATCAGGTTCGGGATCTGGAGATTGTGGTCTCTGTTGTGGCAGTAGGGAAAAGAGACCGTAATCAGGTATACAAAGCTGCGTTATCCAGATTGTGAAGTGGTAGTTTTTTATCAAATAATTCCTTGGTAAAAGTGGCGCTACTCATTCCTTTGTTTCCGTTATTAATCCATTATTCCTAAAGATCCCACATTGTTACCAAATCCTCAATTAGTAAGCTGTTTTATATATTTCCCAAAAACACTACTAAGCTTAACTGATTTTTTTTTGTACCAAAGGTAACAGTTGTGCTTGCATCAAAAGATCAGATCAAAGCGGGCAGGCTGCGAATGAGTGAATAGGGGAACGTGTGGTTGGCGTTACGCTTACACTTTTTGACAGTAAACTGTAACCTTAATGTTGTAGATTACTCATGGCCCGCAACCAACCTATATTTTTATCTTTTCAGTAACCATAAAAGGACATCGTCTTATGGCTATATTTAGCAGGCTTGTTTTACCGCTCGCACTAACCCTATGCAGTCTATCTAACACGGTTTTTGCTGACGAAACAGAACTTGTACCCACTAATGCTGTTTCGTCAAGTGATGAAGCAGGCTACTTAGGTGCGGGCAATATCTTTGATAAAGATAGATCCAGCCGATGGGCTAGTAAATTTACCGATCAACAATGGATATATTTAGATTTTGGTCCTAACACGCATTTCTCGCGCATTGTCCTTGATTGGGAAAATGCTCATGCCACGGCATATGAAATACAAGTATCAAATGATGCCCAAAACTGGAACACCATTAAGTCTGTAACTCAGAGTAAGGGTGGCACCGAAGATTTTACTATCGATGCAACTGCACGATATATACGTATGCAGGGCGTCAAACGTTCAAGCGACTATGGATATTCACTGTTTGAAATACATGCCTGGGGAACCCAGAGCACTGATCAAGATGGTGGTGGTGATAGCCCGGATCCAGTAATTCGCCCTTTCAGCGCAGTTGCGTTGTCTGAGGAAGGAGGGCATTTAAATGCAGCTAAAGCCATAGATGGTGATATGCAAAGCCGCTGGGCAAGTAAGTTCACTGATGATCAATGGATATATTTAGATTTTGGTAGTCAGTCTCATTTTTCTGATATCGCGATTTATTGGGAAAATGCCTACGGCAAGAGCTATTCGCTGCAAACATCTGATGACGGGTCCAATTGGTCTACTGTACAAACTGTGCTTGATTCTAACGGTGGAATAGATAAACATTCACTCAATGCTGATGGCCGCTATTTGCGCATTGAAGGGCATAGTCGTGCAACTCAGTACGGTTATTCTATTTTTGAAATTGAAGTTAGGGGTACTACTTCAGGGGTTTTCGAGCCTAGCCCGATTCCAAATCCAGATCCAAACCCAAACCCAAATCCAGACCCAGATCCAAACCCAAATCCAGACCCAGATCCAAACCCAAATCCAAATCCAACTCCAACTCCAACTCCAATTCCGACACCAACAGTGCCTGTTTATGATGGAGAAGGGATTGCTACGCATTATAAGCCAGAGTTCTTGGCTTTGACTGCTTTAACTACGCCAGCACCATTTCCCATTCCAACCAATAATAATGTGATTGCTGAGCCTGTGGGCGCTGAAGGTTACACGCCTTTATTTGCTGATGGCACGCCAGTGTTGGAGCATACACAGTATAGTGAACCAGATGGAACACTTGTCACTGTTGCAGGTTTTAGACCTGTTGATCGCCATGCACGCGAAGCAGGAGAACCCTGGTTCAAGAGCGAAGCTGACAATGCCGCAGGCAATTGGAATCAGGTTGATGAAGGACCAGGTCGTTACTTGACCTTTCCTACTTTTTATTTCCAAAACCGCACTATGTCGCTGGTTATCCGCGATGAGGTGCCAGCTGGCCGCTCGCGGGTTAGTGTTTATTTACAAGTTAACAATGGCAAAATGCTCGACGTAGGTATGAGTGCCTTCCATTCCATGAACCCCATGTTGGAGGGCTTTGGTTGGGCTGCTTTAGGCGGCTTTATCAATATCCCTGATTCTAAGATCCCTTCAACACGAGAAACAGTTGCGCGCTATTGTTCTTCCGAGTCAGGTCCCTTTGAGTGCATCGCGGATATGGTATATCTAGCCCCCTATGCTAATCATCGTTGTGATCCTACCTGGCAAGACTGTAAAGCAGAAGCTGTGGATTTTTCGGCGGTCAATCCTGAACCCACGAAAGAAAATAATAACCGCACTTTTAGCTTGGGCGATTTAATTGAAATTACCCCAGCCTTTTTCTTAGAAAGAGGACCTAATGGTACGGCGCTTGTTGATGGCGGCGGCACACGTTATTACTCACAGGAAAAACTTTATGTGGTGGGTAAAGGCATCATTCCTTGGTATGGCGTTCGCCCACGATTAAATAATGCCCCATTACCAGAAGAGGCCTTGTCAGGTGGTTTAGCCAGCACCTCTTATAATTATACTGAGGAGCCGTTTAGAAGTTTCCAACAAGCGATAGAAAATATTGGCGGCAAAAACATGCAACGTTTTGTTGAAGGTCGTCGTTTATTTCATACCTCTTTTGCAGATGGAACTCACTCTGAATCTCCTGATATCAACCCGGTATTCACAGAATATGCAGGTAAAATGGGAAGCCGTTTTAATGCTAACCGTTGTTTAGCCTGTCACGCCATGAATGGTCGCAGTTTGCCAGCACAAGAAGGGCAAAGCATAAAAACCATGTCGATCATGACGGCACTTGCTAGCGGACACGATTCATTAATGCCAGACCCAACTTATGGATTAAATATACAGCAAGTGAGCTCCGACCCTGCTGCCGACGATTTTTCAGTGAAAGTGGCTTCCTTTGAAACTGTGAAAAATGTCACTTTGTCAGGTGGAAAGACCGTAAAACTGCAAAAACCTGTTTATGCGTTTAGCGGGCCAACCCCGGAACAAGTATCGGTGCGTCAAGCCCCGCAAGTTATAGGTATGGGACTGATAGAAGCTATCGATGAATCAAGCATTTTAGCTCAAGCCGATCCAGACGATAGCAATAACGATGGTATTCGCGGTATTCCCAATTGGAGTATTGATCCTGAAACAGGCCGTAAACACCTGGGTCGCTTTGGCTGGAAAGCAGGTAAAGGCAGTATCCGTCATCAAACTGCTCAAGCTTTGTTGTTGGATGTCGGCGTAACTTCAGCACTTTACCCAAGCAATGCATGTCAGCAAGATCCGAGTTCTGCAGCTTGTAAATCAGCATCGAAAGACCTTGCTGGTGTGGATAATAAAGGACTCGACAGTCTCACTAATTATCTGCGTTTGCTTGGTGTTCCGGCCCAGCGCAGTGTAGTAACTGAATGGGAAGGTAATAGACGAGTTCCATTTGAATACGACATCAACACCCAGGCTATTGCTAAAGGCGAACAGTTATTTAAGCAGCTTAATTGCTCGGGCTGCCATACTACTGAGATGACCACTGGCAATAATCACGTTGTTGCTGAGCTGCGTAATCAGAAGATTCGACCTTACTCAGACTTTTTATTGCACGATATGGGACCGGATTTAGCTGATGGCATTACCGAAGGTAAAGCAGAACCGACCATGTGGCGCACACAACCTTTATGGGGACTTGGCTTACTTGCTTATACCCAGGAAACTAAAGAGGAAATGGCAGGGCCTAACATCAAGCACGGTGAAGTTTCAAGAGCTCGTTATTTACACGATGGCCGGGCACAAACTATTACTGAGGCGATTTTATGGCATGGAGGCGAAGCAACTGCTAGCCGCGCTCAATTTGAAGCACTTACAGTGGGAGAGAGGGGAGACCTTTTAGCCTTCTTGAATTCACTGTAAATTATCTGGATTATTGATATAACTATCCCAAGCAACTTGGGATAGTTATTCGCCATACCACTACTATTGCTAACCTCTTTTATTTACTAACCTTGTAAGTCCTTCGGCAAGAACAGCCAGGCTCACGCCCAACATCGCTACGTCTTTAATCAAAAATGAGCCCAGGGCGTCAAGCCATGGAAAACCTGCTGATAGGTAATCCACCTAATGAGGCAAATAACTTTGCTATTCGCCTCATTTTTTGATTAGATTAGGTCATCTATTTGCCTCATGGAGTCTACTGATGTGGATCTGGCAACAATCTGACTGGCCTGTTTTTCGTTACGACCAGAATCAACTCAACCCGCTTTTACGTGAAGTGCATTTTTTGCAGGGTTTATTGCTGGGCAGAATTGGCGGGCAGGGCGAAACCAAATGTCAGCAGGTAACGCTAGACACCTTACTGGCGAATATCCTCAATTCCAGCGCCATTGAAGGTGAACAGCTGAATCATAGTTCGGTGCGATCTTCACTTGCGCGTAAGTTAGGTCTGGATGAGGCTGAACCTGCTGCCACCAGCGCTAAAACCGATGGGCTGGCGAATATGCTGATGGACGCCATCATGGACGAGAATGCCCTGCAGGATAAGCCATTAACAGAGGCCAGACTGTTGCAATGGCATGCCTGGTTGTTTCCGCCCGTTGCTAATTTGTTGAGCTATACAGCTGGAGGCCCCGTAACAGGTGGATGCTGGCGTGGTGATGAAACTATGCAAGTGGTATCTGGCCGTTTGGATAAACCTAAAGTGCATTTTGAAGCACCGCCTAAAGCCATACTGGATCAAGAGCTTACTACCTTTATCAGTTGGTTTAATGCGTCGTGTCAAGACGGCGCTTTAGATCCTTTGCTGCGCGCCGCTATAACGCATCTGTGGTTTATTACTTTGCACCCGTTGGAAGATGGCAATGGCCGCATAGCACGTTTGCTTACCGATTTAGCGCTGGCACAAGCCGAAGCCCGGTCGATCCGGTTTTATGCTATGTCAGTGGCTATCTTGCAGCGCCGGCGCAGTTACTACGACATTCTGGAGCAAACTCAGCGTGGTGATCTGGATATAACGCCTTGGCTGTTGTGGTTTTTTGATGCACTCAAATCGGCGATAGAGCAGGTATTGCAGGATATAGAACAGAATTTAGCGAAAACCAGACTCTGGCAAAATGCCGATCATAGCCGTTTAAACAAAGAGCAAATCAAAGTGCTGAACCGCTTGCTGGACGGCGACTTTGCCGATGGCATCAGCGGCAGTCAATACGAAAAAGTAGCCAAAGTAAGCCGCGCCACAGCCACCCGTCACTTGGTGCAACTGGTAGAACAAGGCTGCCTGGTGCGCACAGAAGCTGGTGGGCGCAGTACCAGATATAAAATTGCCGGTTGAGGTTGCGAAAGTGGGGCAGCCTGAGACTGAGGTCGACAAGAATGCACTCTGAGCTGGATGCTCAGAGTAAAAGTCAGCGCAAAGCGAGGGCAACCAAAAGGTCACCCCGCAATGCCGCATTCATCCCATTATTACCGTGCCGCCAGTTCTCTGCGCACTATCTCTGCACCAGCTGCTAAGGCATTCAGTTTGCCCCTGGCTATATGACGCGGTAACGGCGCCATGCCGCAGTTGGTGCATGGGTAGAGGTGGTGGGCGTCGACAAACTGCAGAGCCTGACGCAAAGTAGCTGCTACTTCCTCTGGTGTTTCAATATTGTGGCTGGCGACATCTATAGCACCGACCATCACTTTTTTGCCGCGAATCAATTCCAGCAGCTCCATTGGAACACGGGAGTTGTGGCATTCCAGTGAGATGATGTCGATGCTGGATTGTTGCAGCTTAGGAAATACAGCTTCGTATTGGCGCCACTCGCTGCCCAAAGTTTGTTTCCAGTCGGTGTTGGCTTTAATGCCATAGCCATAACAGATATGCACTGCGGTTTCGCATTGCAGCTGTTTCAGACCGTCAGCGGCTTGTTCTAAAGCGGCAATACCCCAGTCGTTTACTTCATCAAAAAACACATTAAAAGCGGGCTCATCAAACTGGATAATGTCGACTCCGGCCTCAACCAGCTCTTTGGCTTCCTGATTCAGAATTTTGGCAAACTCAAAGGCCAGCTTTTCGCGGCTTTTGTAATGCGCGTCATACAGCGTGTCTATCATGGTCATAGGGCCAGGCAGCGCCCATTTAATACGTTGGTTGGTTTGCTGGCGTAAAAATTTGGCGTCTTCGACAAAGACTGGTTTTTGCCGGCTGACCGGGCCAACTACTGTGGGCACACTGGCGTCGTAGCGGTTACGGATGCGGACTGTTTCACGTTTTTGAAAATCAACGCCGTCCAGATGCTCGATGAAGGTGGTGACAAAGTGTTGGCGTGACTGTTCGCCGTCACTGACGATATCAATGCCTGCCAGTTCTTGTTCATGCAGCGACAAACGCAAAGCGTCCTGTTTGCCGTCTGTTAATTCCTGATCCTGCAATTTCCACGGCGACCATAAGGTTTCAGGTTGGGCCAGCCATGAAGGCTTAGGTAAGCTGCCAGCCGTTGAGGTAGGGAGTAATTTTTTCATCAATAAGTCGCTCTTTGGTTCAATTGAATTCATTGCCGGGTTTACTGTTGTTGCGCTGTATTTAAAGCAGAGCTTTCTTTAACGCTGCGCTTGGCTCTGTTCAAGCACACGGCTTAACAGGGCATGGTGCGGCTTTATAAAGTGTTCGTGCGCAAACTTGCCTTGTTCTACCGCTAATCGGCTGCGCTCTTCTCTGTCGTAGACTATGTCTGTCAGGGCGTGATCGCGGTTTTTTAAATTCGGCTGATAACGCTCTCCGGCAGCGGCATGGGCGTTATAAATTTCAGGCCGGTAAATGCGTTGAAAGGTTTCCATGGTACTGATGGTGCTTGCCAGCTCCAGATTGCTGTAGTCGTTCAGCAAATCGCCAAAGAAGTAAAAAGCTAAAGGCGCGGTGCTGCCAGCGGGCATAAAGTAGCGAACCTCTAAACCCATTTTTTTGAAGTACTGCTCGGTTAACGAGGTTTCATTCGGCTGGTATTCAACCCCTAACACTGGATGCTGATTGTCTGTGCGCTGATAGGTTTTGTTATCTGACACACTCAGGCAGATCACTGGTAGTTTGTGAAAGTGCTGCTGGTAAGCTTCTGAATTGACAAAAAATTGGAAGAGTTTGCCATGCAAATCACCAAACTGGTCAGGAATGCTGAAGGTAGGCTGGTTTTTGTTATGTTCCGCCAGCACCAGGCTGAAATCATAATCCCGCACATAAGAGGAAAAGTTATTGCCAACAATGCCTTCAATGCGCTGGTTAGTTTTGCTGTCGATAATAGTGGTTTTTAATACTTCAATGGCCGGGAAATTATGGTCATTGCTCTCTTTCGTGTTTGATACAGTGCCTTCTATCTGGATAGCCACAGAAATAATATCCAGCTGCACCGAATAACGATCTGAGTTTGGGTTATCCCAAAACACCAGGCTATTAAAACGATTGTTGATCATGGCTAAGGTGTTGCGAAGATTCTGCTGACGGCGCTCACCGCGAGCTAAATTGGCAAAGTTGGTGGTGATACGGGTGTTGTCTGCCGGCTGATAATTTTCATCAAAACCAATGCTTTTGATGCTGAATTTGAAGTTGTTGCTCATGGTGATTCGGTCTCCCTTGGTCCACGATAAAATCTGAAACTGTTGCCCGGTCCATTGGAAGATGTTAAAACGTCTGGATGGCTAAAGTGAGTGAATGTTTTATACGCTTAAGGCGGAGTGAAGAAAAACGAATTTAATTCATTGCTCACATGAGTAATTTTCATAGCTTGGTGTGGCGCTGTAGGGCTGAAGCTTTTAGCGCAGCGGAAATACAGATAAAAAATGGTTATAGAAAGTGTCCTGACGCATCTGGTGCGTCAGGATCTGGTGGCTAGAGTATCTTAGCTCTGCAGCTGCTTTGGTGCGGAAGTGGGTTAGCTGCAGGTGTATATACGTGCTTAAGCTCTGGTTTGGTTTCAGCCTTTACGCCGGGTTGGCAAAAACATGGTTACAAGGCCAAGTAATGGCAAATACGCACAATAATCAAATACCTGCACTATAGAGGTGGCATCAGCCCATGCACCCAGGCCTGCTGCAGCTATACCGCTGATACCAAACATCAGGCCAAAAAAGATACCTGAGATCAGACCTATTTTATGTGGTACTAATTCCTGTGCCAGCACAATAACAGCAGAGAAGGCTGAGGATAAGATCAGGCCAATCAGTACCGACAGCACTGCTGTCCAATACAGGTTGCAATAAGGCAGCAGCAAGGTAAAAGGCGCAGCGCCGAGGATGGAAACCCAGATCACTGTTTTGCGGCCAACTTTGTCACCTATAGGCCCACCGGCAAAAGTTCCCAAGGCTACAGAGGAGAGAAATACAAAGAGGTACAGCTGCGCATCTGCGACTGGGACGGCAAATTTTTCCATCAGGTAAAAGGTGTAGTAGTTGGTGATCGCCGCCATATAGATGTACTTCGAAAACACCAGCAGTGCCAGCACCAGTAAAGCACCTTTGACTTGAGCTGAAGATAAATGGCTGAAATGTGGCTGTTTTTTTACAGCTTTTAAACTGGCGCCTGAGCGAATAGTCCAGCGGCTGACCGCACTTAAGACAGCGATACCCAAGAGCGCAAACAAACTAAACCAAATAATAGCTGTTTGCCCCCGTGGCAGAATTATAACTGCAGCCAATAAGGGACCGAAGGCAGAGCCAGCGTTGCCACCTACCTGAAAAAACGACTGGGCAAAACCAAAACGGCCACCCGACGCCAAGCGCGCTACCCGCGAGGCTTCAGGATGAAAAGTCGATGACCCCATCCCAATCAAGGCGGACGCTAGCAATAACATAGAAAAACTGCTGCTCAATGCCAGCAGTACCAAACCCAATAAGGTCATCACCATGCCGGAAGGCAATAAATAAGGTTTAGGGTATTTGTCTGTGTACAAACCCACAGCTGGTTGTAGTACTGACGCCATCAACTGAAAACATAAGGTGATAAGGCCGATTTGGGTAAAGCTCAGGCTGTATTCTGTTTTCAGCAAAGGGTAAATCGACGGCAAAATGGCCTGAATCAAGTCGTTTAACAGGTGAACAAAGCTAACAGCCGCCACCACAGGAACAATAGTTTTGTTGGCGTCGAAAGCATTGCTTGCCTGACCAAGTTGGCTTTGCGGACATTGAACAGACATAAATACACCTCACTGAAAATATCAGGGGCATTATAAACTGCAAAAAATCGCAGATATGCCATAAACTATCGTTTAACTGACAAATTGAGACAGGAGAACGCTGTGCAACCTAAACGCCTGAAACATTCCAGTGCTGAGCAACTGCAACAATTGCCCAGACCTGTGGTGGCCTGGGCCGGGCATTATCAGGCAGGTGACAAAGTGGCTGCGCACTCGCATCCAAGAGCGCAGCTGTTGTATGCAGTACAAGGCGTGATGCAGGTGCATACGCCAGGTAGTGTCTGGACTATTCCTTCTCACAGGGCGTTATGGTTGCCACCTGGTGTGGAACACGATTTGTTCATGATGAGCGATGTACAAATGCGTACTTTGTATATTGATGCCGCAGTAGCACAGACGCTGGGGCAGGAATGCCGGGCTGTGACGGTATCTGCTTTATTGAAAGAGCTTATCTTAGCTTTGTTACAGGAACCTGCCGAATACCCGCAGCCTGGCCGCGGCGAACATTTAGTCGCACTGATATTAAGTGAAATTCAGGGGGCTGCCTGTCAGACGATGCATTTGCCCTGGCCACAGGACAGGCGTTTGCAACGGGTCTGCCAGTGGTTGCTGGATTCGGTGGGAACCAGTCACAGTATCGATCAGTTGGCTGCGATGGCTGGAGCAAGCAGCCGTACTCTGATGCGGCTGTTTAGCAAAGAAACCGGGTTAAGTTACCGGCAATGGCTGAGGCAACTGCAACTGGCAGAAGCGGTATTACGTTTACAACGGGGCGAACCAGTGGCCCGCATCGCCGCTGCTTTGGGTTATCGTAGCCCCAGTGCTTTTACAGCCATGTTTAAACGTAGTTTTGCCTTGTCGCCGCAGTTGTATGCCCAGCGCACCATGTTGTTACCAACAATGCAAAGTTCTGATGCAGGTTAAAGCCCGAAAAGTTGCCAACTGCCTTTCTTTAAAAAGACAGTTGGTGTTATTGCATTAAACAGAATCGCTATCAGTCAATTTTTGACAATAAATCCGGGTTGGTGACCAGATTACGTACAGCATGCGCTTCGGATTCGTTAAATGGGTTGGCTTTACACCATTGGCCCATGGTAGCGATATTCACCTTGGCTACTTTAGGACGAACGCCCCAGCTGACCTGAAAAGGTGAAGCTACTTCGTTGTAATCCGGGCCTGTGGTAGAGCCTGCATACTCGACGGGTTCGCCTGTATTGTCCGGAATGTTCGTAGCCTGATTGTAGCCATCGTCCATGGTTACAGCTGCCAGTTTATTGAAGTCCAACGCTTTAGGGTCGTTTACCAGCACAAACACCTGAGCCTCTACCCGCAATTCCGGATTTTTAATAGCTTCGGTCATACAGGCACCCAAGCTTACACCTGGCACTGCCATGGCGCTGGTATGCACATAATGCACTTCTACCGTGTCACCCGAATGCAGGCTACCGTGCTTGCCTGCACAGATTGGTTCGTTGACAGGTTTAAGTTCAGCAGCGCTGAGTGCGCCATTGTATTTATAGCCAGTGCCCATGCCTTTGCCATCGCCGTTACCAGCGTAAGTGGTGAACTCACCACCTTTGTGTTCGGCATTAAGATGCATATGAATATTGCACAAGTTCATATGTTCATAGGACGGTGCCAGAGCAAACAAACGCATATCACTACCGGTTTTTACACTAATATCCCGGGGTGATTGCGGACCATAACCTTTGCCTTTGGTGGCAGCGTCTAGTTTGGCATTCTGCTGAGCAATCACTTCATCGCTGACCGCGTGATGTGAGCCTTCAGCAGCCTGAAGATCACTGCAAGCAATAGCGGAAAATAACAGACAAGAAAAAAAAGATAGTTTCATAACATGTCCAAGTGGTTCTGCCAGGGCAAATCCGTCACTACATATCAGGGTAATATGAGTGCTTTGCCAGGCCGATACACTGTAGACGAAGCCTACCGTTTTGCTACTTTTTCTGGCTGAATTTGTCGCTGATTGGACGCATCTTTATTTGGAGGAAATACAGAGACTCAGGCACTGCGTCTGACCTCAAGTGATAACCCGAACCAACCAAACCCATTGACAAGGCATTGACAAGAGCCTGTTCATTATATAGAACGTTCTTTATAAGGAACGATATGGAACTATGATGGATAAACCTACTCTTGATACCCTGGGTCGCCATATTCAAAGTTTGCGGATAGCCCGAGGTTTGTCTTTGTCGCAGCTGGCTGCTGATGCCGGTATTGCGAAATCTAACCTGTCGAGGTTGGAGCAGGGCAATGGTAATCCAACGCTGGATACCATCTGGCGCTTGTCGTTGCAGTTGCAGGTGCCTTTTGGCAATTTGATAGCGCCTGTCAGTGCGCTGGTCGGTACTCTTGTTGGTGAAAAGGGGGTGCAGGTGCGGCTGATCGATCAGGGCAAAGACAATCCTCCTGTCGATGCCTATTGGATGTCTTGCGCACCTTTTACCGAACGTAAGGCGGAGGCTCACTCCATAGGCACTGTAGAGTCTATTACCTTGATCAGTGGCCAGCTTGAAGTGGGTATTGAAGGTGATTGCAAAATTCTAACAGCAGGGCAAAGCCATAGCTTTTCTGCTGAC
>Ga0180008_1001562_pt1 | contig 14112 bp, 22 predicted proteins | sample MM_PW_MetaG_FD_121121 | JGI IMG/M metagenome (GOLD analysis project Ga0180008, IMG submission 121121) | Groundwater microbial communities from the Aspo Hard Rock Laboratory (HRL) deep subsurface site, Sweden - MM_PW_MetaG | ecosystem: Environmental > Aquatic > Deep subsurface > Groundwater... | reverse complement strand
GCCAAGACAGGGTTGGCGGCTGGTGCTGGCGGTTTAATAGGCGCGGCAATAGCAATATTAGCTACACGTAAGGCTGAGGCTGCACCCCCTGCTGGGGAAGTCAGCCTTGACGAAGCGGCAATGAACTTGCTCCTCGCCATTGCTGAAAGTGGCGAGGCTATAGATGACAACACCCTAGAGACAATCAATGCCATAAATAGATTGGCTGCGGCTCTGGGCGTTACAGTCTTAGAGAACCCGTCTGGCATAACCTCATTTCGTGTTCTGGTGCCGGTGGTCAATACTCCAGTGCAACTCCCCGACAGGGAGATTCCCTATGGCGAACACTTGGTGGTCAAAGCGTTGCCCACAAACATGGGGATAATCTATACCGCCAATAGTCTCCCTGAAGCAATTAATATCAACTCGTGCTACCAACTTTTGGCAAATGAGGCTGTTGAGTATAAGGTCAAAAATGCCGATGCAGTGTGGGTGAATGTAACTATAGCTGGGGAAGGGGTTTGTTGCACCGTTGAGCAGAAAGGAGCAGGTGGATAATGGCACACGCATCAATAATGCCCCCAATGCTCAGGCTCAAGCGTTCAGCCCAGTCGGGGTCAAAAGCAATGGCAGCCGACTGGACTGTTATTTATGCCGAGTCCTCAGTAATGGCTTATATCTTCGCTGGCGCTATGATTGACCTTTCAACTATGGCGGCTGGCGACATCATTGATATTAGAGTAAGAAAGCAGCTTTCCAGCGGTGGGGCTTTAGTAAATCACCACGCAATGAACTATGTTGGGGCTATGCCCGTGGGACACGTGACAGTTCATATTGCTCCAATTCCCGATGTCTATGGCCTATCCATTGATATGCGCCAAGTATTGGGAACGCTCAGGACACTTCCCTGCGAATTTTTTGACGCCCATCGTCTCGGTTTAGCATAGGAGCCTTATGTTTATTGGTGAAATAAGACAAGCTACTGAAGTTGGTTTTACAACAAAAGGACAAATTAGTTAATTATGACGCAAAGAGGTTAGGGATAGCTTGAAATGGCAGTTTATAATGTCAACGTAGGACTCGATGTTTCAACTGAATTTTGGAATGGTCGCAAGCTGGCTAGACAGAGCAACAACACTCTCTGGTGCTGCTATGTTTTTTTCAATAATATAAGTGGTCTTTACGAGATTTACTGTGCATATTCAACAGACGAAGGGCTTACCTGGATAAATGAATTAGCAGCGGCAGACCTTGTCAGAGATAATATCAGCCCTGCTCTGGCGGTAGACTCTGCAGATATCCTACACCTCGTCTACTCTAATGCAGGAGCAGACCCCAATAGCCGTATCCGCTACCGGTATCGTAATGCCATCGGCTGGTCAGCGGAGGAAACAATCACCGCTTTGCGCTCTGGCGATCCTTCCATAGCGATTGATTCCGTTGATAATATCCACGTTGCTTATAGTGCTGTTCACCCTTTACACAATCGTAATAATGTCCGCTATGTAAGCGGTACATCCGGTGCCTGGGGAGCAGAAGAATGGGTAACAGAAATCTTCTCTGTCTGGGGGCAGTATTACGTAGCGATAGCCATTGATTCAGCAAATAATGTTCACCTCGCTTGGGAGGGAACAGGCTGGGGATTGAACCCCAACAACTACAACATCCAGTACCGGAGTAGAGTCGGGGGTCTATGGCAAGCTCAGGAGGCAATAACAGACCTCGGAGTAAGCCAGATGCTCCCATCGTTAGCGATTGATAGCCTAGATAATATTCACCTTGCTTGGGCGCCCGTGGGCGGGGCGGGAATGTATCAACAACGAGTTGGTGGGGTTTGGCAGGCTTCCGAGGTTATAGGCTTCTCAAATCCAGGTGCCCTGAATATCGCTCTAGACCGAGCCGATATTCCCTATGTGGTGGCCGAGAACACCGTCGCCGGTGTAGACCAGCTCTACTACTCGAGGAGGGTCGGGGGTCTATGGTCAGCGGAGATAGCGGTTACGACTTCTTTAATTGATGACTATGCTCCAATAGCCATCTGGGCACAGTTTCCAACTATAGCAGGAATAGGGACAAATATACCAAGAAGTGGTCTAGGTGTCGTATTCTATTCGATGGCTGTCCCAAGAGAGATAAATTATTCCCCTGTTTTATTATCATGGGCAACAGTGCCGGGAGTAACCAGTGATGCCGCGACCAATATTGAGAGCGCAACAGCTACTCTCAATGGTACTCTAGACGATGATGGGGGAGAAACATGTCAATGCGGTTTTGAGTGGGGAGAAACTTCTGCGTTAGGTAATACCACTCCCACGCAGAGTGGCACAACTGGTACGGCTTTCACCTACGGGTTAATTGGACTAACACCCGGGCGAACATACTATTTTAGAGCCTTTGCAACGAACTCAGTTGGAACTGGGTACGGGGGTATTAGAAGCTTCTCTCTTAAAGTTAGTGCCACAGTAATGACCCTCCCAGCAACCCATATCACAGAGCATAGCGCCCGTCTTCATGGTGTAGTAATTGATGACGCTGGCAGAATGGGCGAAGTTAGGTTTCAGTGGGGTTTGACAGCGCAATACGGTGCCAATACTCCATGGATAGGCGGTCATGTTACCGGGGATGAGTTTTATGCTGACCTACCTAGCTTGGCAGAGGGGACTGGCTACCACTTCAGTGCTCAGTTCAAAAACCCAGCAATAGTCAGTGGCAAGGATATGGTATTTCACACTCTGGTTCCCCTCGGGCCAGTGACCCTGATTCCAGAAGATTTAGTCTACTTGTTGGAGGCTAGTGTATGATAGATTTAATTGGTGAACTCAGACGGATAATGAATAAAGACCGCCTTGAGACCTTTGATCCAGCAACGGATAGTCTTGAGGCATTATCACTAGCACTCGGCGGAGGTCCATCTGTTGGGCTATGGATGTTTGGTGTCTGCGACCCGGCAATGGTAGCCAGCACAAACACAATAGTAACCAATAACCTTGTTAATATGCCCGATGAGGTTTTTGCTGATCAGTTCTGGATGCAGGTTATCCGTAACGATGATGCCGTGGGAACGGCACCTGAAGGTGAAATCAGACATATTCTCGGGTTCACCGCGGCGACCCAGACATTCACTGTTGACCCCTTCAGTGCCAATGTTGAAGCTAACGACCTTATTTGTATCTTCCACGAGTCATTGCTTTCACATCAGATATTAGGTCACGGTACACTTACTACAAGTTCAACTACTGTTCCCGCAGATAACGCTAGGACCGAAACTGATAATGACTACTTTAAGGGTTGTTTACTTATGCCCACAGAAGGAGTCTGTCGTTTTCAGCCTAGACCAATTCAAAGTTATATAGCTGCTACTGGTGTGTTTGGTCTTGCGGAACCTTTTACTTCAGCTCCAGGTCTGGTTGATTATGTTGTTATTTCTGCCGCATATCCTGTTCAGATGCTCCAGAATATTTTTACCTTGGTTAACGCCATGCTGGTGCTTACCGAGACCGGGGGTACTATCACCGCCACCGGCCTGGGAACCGAGGATAATGTCTATATCAATGAAACTCCAGCCGGCGAATATTACCCACGGAAGGTGGTAATAGACCTCTCTGACCTAGCTGCGGCTGAGACAGCAACGATTAGGACTTACTATCGGATAAAGGATGGAGGAACCAAGAGGCTCAAGGATGAGGTTATTTTCGCTGGTGTTCAAAGTGAACCAATGAAAAACGTAGAACTCGAGCCAAATCGGTTTGGCATAGCAGTCACGATAGAGGCCTCAATAGGGGTAATTATCGACTGGGAAGCACACTATGAGGTTTAGAAAATGACCATTGGCTTTGATAATTTAGCTTATAACCATGAAATATTACTAGACCTGCCTTTCAGAGAAGGTGTAGGGATTATTACCCGGGATGAGGCTAAACCTCATCATCAAGACGTAGATTTAATTAACACACCTACCTGGGAGAGTCTAGTCAGCGGGCTGGGGGTAATTGACCTTAACGGGACAAATGAGTATCTTCGGTTACTGGCTGCTTCTTGTGCTGACTTAGACTTTACCACAGGAGATTACAGTCTAGGGATCTGGTTCTATGTCGAACCAGGCGCATCCCAGATGTTGATGTGCAGATTTCAGCTAGATGTTAGCGGATGGGAACTATACCACTTTACAAACTTGATTTTATCATTGCGCCACAACCATGCAGGTGGGGTTGCAGATCGCACGTCTTGCTATTCTACTGGTTGGGCTAATAACACATGGCACTGCATGGGTATTAGCAGGACAGGAGGCGGTCAAGCTATCCATTATCGGAATGGTGCACCTCTTGTTATGGTAAGTGAATTAGAAGACCCTGAGACCAGTCCCCAAAATCTTTATATCGGGGCTGGCGCCGGCGGAACCCAAAATTTCGTGAAAGGCAAGCTATGGAGACCTAGAGCCTGGAATAGGTTACTAAGCGCTGAAGAGTGGGCGTGTCTTTTTGAATATGAAAGGACTTGGTTTGGAGTGTAATTATGGGTAAAATAGATGAAATTGGACGATTAACTCGCATTGATTACGGCGATAGGGTTTACTTTGATTCTGTCTTAGGTATCGCTGGAACAACCTACCCTATCGGCACGGTGGACATACCTAGCGATGTCATAGCCAATGCTATAGCCATTTGTGTTGCCCGAAATATAAACAAGATTCATGTTACAGGCACACTAACTATCGGGGCCGGTATAGCTCAAGATTTGGTTGGTCATAATAGCATTTTAACCGGGCAGACTGCGGGCAATGCTTATGTCCGAGAGTTTAGTGGTTACCTTGAGATTGATGCAATGGTTGGTGGCACACTAGACATCTATGCTCACGGTGCTGAGATTCAGATTAACGCCAACTGCACCGCTGGAACAATAAATATCTACGGTGTTGCCAATGTTACCGTTATAGCTGGTGCACTTGTTACCGTTAACGATTACACCGTCCCTTACCAGATAGATAGGGTTCAGGGTGGCGCTGAGACTCTTGAGAGCCTTGATGATGAATTAGACGCTATGCTCGACCTAGCTGGCGGTGATGCACTTACTTTAGACCTGACTGGTGGTGCTGAGGAGATACTATATGAGTATCCTGCTGCTGCCGATATGCCAGGGGCACACCCCTTCTTCTTCGCTGGATTGAAGATAGACTGGACAGGGTTATTTTTTGGCGGAGGAGAGAATACCAGCATTAGATTCTACGAGCTGGTTGACGGTGTAGGAGTTGCGAATCTAAGGCTAATCTCAACCGAGGTGTTTCTAGCTGCTGCCCTGCCTAATCCAGTGGTCACTTACCATCCAAGAAACGCTAACACTGATATTCAGCCTACTCCTGGCTACTACAGGCAGGGTATACGGATTACCGCTCAGCAGGCAGCCGTAGGTGGGGGATGGAACGTAATTTCATATGCTAGAATTGATGCATTAAGAGGCTCGTAATGGGGTCTATCGCTAAACTAGAGGAGATGGAGCACCACATCCATTCGGAGCAGAAGGTTGCTCCTTCGGGTGCACTTCCTATTACCGTTACATCGGATGGTGCAGGCTGGACACTTGGAAACTTTAGCAATGACATAATAGCAAACGGTGCAGTACCACATCGCTTTGATACTCACTGGTGTGTATTAAGCAACCCTGATGCAAACGCATCTTACGAGCTAGTTCTTTACTACGGAGCTACTGATATAGAGTGTGCCAGGATAGCTTTCACTAGGGCTGGTCCATTTGTTGCCTCAGTAACTGTTCCGGTGATAACCCCGATACTGCCTATCGGCAGCAGGCTCAGAGCAAAGCTAATGGATAGCGCAGGAGGAAGTGCAGTAGATATAGTGGTGTTCTACCATGAATATGACGACTAAGGAGTAAAAGATAATGCCAGCTATAGCTAAACCAGACCAATATCTATTTCCAATGGACTTCTGGAGTGTCCCACAGGAAGAGGTCGCTATTCCTGCTGGAGCAGCAGACCAGCCATTGCCAAGCGTGGTTGTAGCTGACCTACCACCTGATGCCACTATAGTTAGAGCAATAGCTATGTTTAAGTTCAGGATAGTGGAGAACTCAAATGGAGCAGCTAATAAGTTAGCTGGTGCTCAAGAAATCCAAATTGCTGGCTCTGTGGATGCCATCAACTTTGTAGCTGACCAGTTCTCAATAGCAGCCACTACTCGTGAAGGTGGGGATGTTATTATAGGAGCTATAGATATTGCTACAACAGTTACTGGCAACGATACCTATGCTTTCCATTGGGATGAGGCAGTAGCTGATGCAGCTAGTCTTCTTTTCAATGATGTCCAAGTAGGACTCAGGATATGGTATTCACTAGCGTGAGGGTGAAATGGCTACAGATACATTTGGATATAGTGGGATAGGTGGCTCCTCTTATGGTCAGGATGCGAATATTATACATGGTGAGCACTATGAAATTGGAGTCTCACCCGCACAGAATGGCTATGCCCGAAAGATAGCCTGCTATTGTAGCCTGACAAATGCTGGTGACAAAGTTAGGTTCGGTCTCTATAAGATGAGCGATGGCTCCCTGGTTGCTTATACCGAGGAACTAACTGATATAACAGGTGATGCTTGGCACGAGGCTGATATTGAAGTTGGCGATGATGTCTTACTTGAAACCACAGAAAAATATTATTTAGTTGTTTTTCCTGATGCCTCACTTAAAATATTTTACCAAGACGCTCCTGCCGAATATGACATATGGTACGACGATGGAGCTTTTGTATATCCTAACTTCCCCGCCAATGTTTCACTCTCTCAAATCGCCTTGCATCGGGAATTTTCGCTTTATTGCACTTATGAAATATCAGCAGCACCTCCAACAGCACCGAAGGGTGGCTCTATGGCAGCTAGAATGTTAGCAGGGAAACTAATATGATAGGAACTGGTAAGACTACCGGCATAGTCCTTGATGTCGCCGATCAGCGCGGTGGAGCAATGCCTGGCATTGTTACATTACATGACCATTCCCGCTTCGGGAATGATGGGGCATTTCCAGGGGCTGGTGCAAATCCCACATGGGTGCAACTTCCAAGCGGTTTATGGGTAATGAGCTTTGATGGTGACGATGATTACATAAATATCCCTAATCATCCCAGCCTGATTATAGGAACTAATGACTTTACAGTAAAAACATGGGCAAGTTTAGTAGCACTACCTACAGATGCCGCTCCTTGTATGGTAACAAAGGGAATTGCGGGGGCTGGAGAGTGGATGTTGCGGTTTGATGTAGCATCCACTCGGATTGGTTTCTATGCAGATGCTGGAGCTATAAACCTTTTTGATGCTGGGGCTACTGATATACGAGGTGCTGGCTACCAATATGTTGTGATGTGTAGGCGAGGAACTACTGCGTATCTGTATCTTAATGCTGTTCAAATTGGCACACAAGCAGCTGTAGGAGCAGTTGACCTTGATACAGCAATGGATTTAAGACTAAGTGCGGGGGTGGCTGTTAGAGATTGGCACGGCACTATAGCTCTCACCTGCATATATACCTATGCTCTCACTCCAGCCCAAATCCGAGCTCATTATGCAGCAACCAGGAGATTTTTCTCTTGAGGTTAGAATGGAGACTAAAACTTGCTTACAATGTGGAGGTGAGTTTAATAAGAAACCGAAATGGACTCATCTTTACTGGGCAGCCAGAAAATACTGTAGTCAACAATGCTACTGGGATAGCAAAAAGGGAATATGCCCACATAAAGTAGAACCAAAAACAGTAGTTATAAAATGCCCAGACTGCGGAGAGGAAAGATTGTTGTCGGTTTATGTAACAAGGAAGCCTAAATTTACAGGTCTATGTAGAAATTGCACATTCAAGAGGAGCCACCTCAAACGGAAAATGAGAACTGTAGAACAGAGACCATTGGTAAAAAGGTCTGATGGTTATTTAGAGATAAGCCTACCAGAAACTCATTGGTGTATACCGATGGCGTCAACGCACAATACGGTGTTGGTGCATCGGCTGATTATGGCTGAGCATCTTGGAAGATTGCTTCAACCACATGAAATAGTGCATCACCTCAATGGTATCAAAGACGATAACCGTATAGAAAATTTTGAATTGGCTACTAGGGCAACACACCAATTAACTTACCCAGAAGGATACGCTCAAGGATTGAAAGATGGCATTACTATGAGGGATAAAGCGTTAGAGAAACAAATAAGATTGCTTCAATGGAATATAAAAGAACTGAAGGAAGCACTACAGTTGAGATTCGGGGTATGAAAACAAAAGGTCTTGTGCTAGAGCCAGAGGTCAGTAGAGATGTAGAGCCTGGGATTGTTACACTCTACGATATGAGTCGGTTCCACAACGACGGAGCGATGACCAATGTTACCTGGGTTCAGTTACCTAGTGGTTTGTGGGTAATGAGTTTTAACGGAGTGACCAGCCTTGTCAACTGTGGAACAGGAAATAGCCTTAACTTAACTGGGGATATGAGTTTCCTTTTCTGGCTGTATCTACCAACAGTAGCCGATGGGAAGATGGTAATATGCAGGGGACTTGCCAATGCAGACGGTTATTATATGCAGATAGCTAATGCAGGAGCGAATATCAATAGAATTTTTCTAACCCTTAATCAAGTAGCAGCCCAAACACAACAACTTTCTGTAGATAATACACTTACAGCAGCTACATGGATGCACATTGGCATCACTAGAAGTGGAATAAACTGTCTTATTTACAGGGATGGTATGGATTCAACTGGCGCTCCAGTAGCGATGGCAAGTCCTGTTACCTCGGCAAGGAATTTCTACATCGGGCAGTATAATACTGGTGCACTGCGTGTAGCTGGTTCTCTTTCTCTTTTTAACGTTTATAATTACGCCCTCACCCCAGGTCAAATCCTAAAGCGATACGAAGCGACACGGAGATTTTTCTCATGAAAACTAGGGGAGTAGTAAGATGCCGAATTTATACGAAGTAAGAATAAGGTATATACCAAGAAGAGGCGGTAATCCACATCTGATAAGAGACATCTGGGTAAAGTGCCCTGATTGTGGAAAGGAGAGGTGGACAGACCAGAAGTGGTTTCTAAAACATGACACACTAGGCTTATGCCTAAGTTGTAGTGCCAGAAGACGAAGGAAGGAACAGCTCTATATTCCCGTTAAAGATAGAAGGGTTCTTCGACGCCCGGACGGGTATACCTATATACATCTTCCTACAGACCATTGGTGTGTCCCGATGAGCAGACGGAAGGGAAATTCTCATAGAATTATGCTCCATCGCTTGATTATGGCGGAATATCTAGGAAGACTTCTGGAGCCTTGGGAAATCGTCCATCATATCAATGGAATAAGGGATGACAATAGAATTGAAAACTTACAGCTCACCACAAGAAAGAAGCATGGGTTAAGTTACCAAGAGGGTTATGCTCAAGGCTTGAAGGATGGTATAGCTGTCAGAGATAAATCTCTGGAAAAGCAAATGAAGTTACTTCAATGGCAGATTAAAGATTTGGGAGAAGCCTTACAATTAAAATTAGGGGAGGAGATTTGAAGACTAAAGGCCTTGCGTTGGAGCCTCGCACCTACAGAACCTTAGTAGCTCCTCCTGCTGCGACTTTAGAGGATGCGAGTAGGTTCAGGAACGATGGCGCAATCACAGGTGCTACTTGGGTAAGGTTACCCAGTGGGTTTTGGGTACTTGACTTTGACCCTACCGCACCACCTGACTATGTTTTGATACCTGCTGCTCATACTCAGCTAGACTTTACCTCTGAGGACTTCTCTATAATTGCTAGGGTTAGAATTGACTCTTTAGCTTCTCACCGTGTTATCTTTAACAGGGGATTGCAGGCTACCGATGGCTATCGTTTTATTGTTATTTCTAATGGTCAATTTGACCTGTGGACAAACGGAGGTGGTATTTTTCAACGTTCATAGACTGCTGCGGGTGCTCTTGTAATTGATACATGGTATACGATAGGAGCTAGTAGAGAGGGAGCTTCGGTAAGGCTATATCGGAATGGAATAGATGTTACTGCTATAGCAGATGTTCACGTTGACCCAGATACGTGCGCTAGAACTGCAAAGATTGGAATAGATGATGATTTAGCTGACAATCCTCTTGATGGCAAGATAGGGCTTCTTCGCATCTTTAATTATGCACTTCCACCTGCAGAGCACTGGAGTTGGCATCAACGCTTGAGGTTAAATACATGAAAACCCGTGGCTTAGTCCTAGATAGCAAAAGATTTAGGGGAGGTGCAGTGTCACCACCACTGAGCTTGCCCGATGTGAGCAGGTTTGGTAATGATGGTGTATTTACTGATGTCACATGGGTAAGGTTGCCATCTGGCTTATGGGTGATGAGCTTCAATGGAACCAGTAGCTTTGTTGACTGTGGTAACGATGTTAGTTTTGACCTCACCCGCTCTCTAACACTAATTGGGTGGGTAAAGAGGGCGGTAATGGGAGCTACTCACCGTGTTCTGTGCAAGCAAGATGGTGGTGGATTCACCCCTTATATGTTCCAAGTAACCAGCGCTAATTTTGTAGGGTTCGATGTAAATGACGGGGGATGGCTGCGTTTCGCTGGAACTATACCGATAGATACTGGATGGCATCAAGTTGGAGTAACCTTTGATGTGAGCCTTGGTGCCGACAATATAAAGATATTTGTTGACGGTGCCCTCGACAACGCTGCGAATAGAGCGGTGCCTCTACCTGTTAATGTTGCCGATGTCTATATCGGAAGGTGGGGAGCAACCTATTATAATGGCTACATTATTTTACCCTGCGTTTTCGGCTATGCCCTAGATGCAACAGCAATAAATAGGCACTATGAGGCTGAGAGACGCTTCTTTGGAGTGTAAGATGCTTAAATACTTATTAGAGATATTAGGGGATGCCATCATCCTCACTTTTGGTGTATTGAGCATTTTACTCTTCGTGGGTATCGTGACCCAGGGAGCAATCATGTTAGTTGAGCCTAATAGAGATATATTGATTCTTGAACTGGTTTTAGCCTGCTTAGTCATACCGTTCGGAATATACCACTTGATTAATGACCTCAAAAGTGGTATTAAATGAAAGGAGGTGAAAAATGAATATCCTTTGGATTGGGGTAGCGGCATTTCTCGGTGGCATAGTTTCAGGAGTCCTGGGTTGGCTTGATTCAGGGGAAGCATTTGAAATCAGGAAGTTCTCTGCTACTATTGTCCGAGCCTTAGTCGCCGGTATAGTCTTTGCCATAGGCTACCACTACGCTAATGGGTTATCACCAATAGACCTGGGGCTGGCTTTTGTGGGAGGTAGCGGGATTGATGTTCTGGGCAATCGGATCTCAGGCAGCATTAAGGCAGGTCTAAAAAAGTAAGGAGTTGAACATGACAAATGGTACAAGAAAAACAGCTGTTGCCTTGGGAGTGGCTGGTGGAGTAGGTGCATTGATCTACTTCGCTACCAGAGCTAAAGCAGCTCCGCCCCCGCCCCCGCCCCCGCCCCCGGGCTATGCTCAACTCTATGGTAGAGTAACAGATGCCGGAGAGCCGATAAGCATGGCCCTGGTTACTCTAGATGGTATGACAAGCCCGACAACTATAGAGGGCGACTACTTATTCGTTAACCTTGAGCCGGGTGAGTACAACATCACCTTTTCTAAAGACGATTATGAAACCAGGACAGCGACAATAACTCTAACAGAAGGCAATAACGAGTTTAACATCGCTCTAACTCCCAGCACTTTCACCGGATTCATCCTCGCCTTACAGAATCTACCACCGGAAGCAGTACTATGGAACGCTAATTTCGCTGAGAACACCTTTAACTATGACCCTATAGCTGACTCAGGCTGGATAGCAGTTGGTGACTACTGGGATTACCCCAGTGACCCGCGTGGGTGCACGACTCTCAGGGTGTGGGCTCTCGATGCCGACAACAACATTCTATTCGATATTTATAACCTCGGACCGGTAAACAACGGTAAGAATTATATCTTTAACTGTGCTACGCAGACCCTCATTGAAAGTTAAAAATTGATGGAGATTATAGCTACAATTTTTGGGCTTATCTTGGTAAATGTGCTTTTCTGGGTTTTCGCCTGGGGCAGGAGAACGGGTGGAGTAAACCAGAGGTTGAAGCACCTTGAAAATGCCGAGGCCAATAGTCAGATACTCCCCGAATGTAACGAAATATTTACCGAGATAAAAGAGAGACTCTCCGGGCTTGGCGGCAAGGTTGATGTTCTTTTGATGACGATGAAGGAAAACCAGAAGAACAACGAAAAAGGCCGTATTACCAAAAGAGAATAGTTACTTTAATTGCCCACCCCCTTCTTAATCCCCTATCAGACGCACTGAGAGCCAAAATAAGCCCCCTGAAATCGTTATTGAATGGCATACTACTTGAGTATGCCATTTCTTTTTAATTATTGGGGGGGGTATTGACAAGTCAAGTATTTTATGGTATTCTAGTAGGAAGACTTGAAGGAGGCTAAAATGTTTGGTGATAAAAGATTAACAGGTCATATTGAGGATGTTCCAATTGGAATCGGTAGCTCTTACTCAAAGGAAAGTCTTAGTAACCGCCTGCCGGCAGGTCTTGGAGTGGGCTATGAGCTCATAGCCTTCGTGCCAGAAGTAGCAAAAGACCCGGTGGTTTTGCGAGACCGGTGGCACCACATCATCTACCAGTGGCAAGATGGGTTTGTCCCCAGTTGGGTTGATGTTCTGAATGTCTGCAACCGGCTTGGGCTAACCTAGTATTCTTTGAAAGGAGGATAAGATGCCGACATTAAGGGAGCAAATTGACGAAGTATTGTCTACACTAACCCCCCGGGAGCAACAATTGCTTCAACTCAGGTTTGGTCTTGAGGACGGACGGAGCCGAACCCTGGAGGAAGTGGGAAAGCAGTTCAATGTAACCAGAGAGCGAATACGGCAGGTCGAAGCCAAAGCACTCCGTAAGCTGCGCTACCCCAGCCGGAGCCGAAAACTGAAAAATCATCTTGTCCCTATGCCACCTGAAACACCTGAGCAAAAGTTATTACGGGCTATCTTTGGAGAATAGTAGGAGGAAATAATGCTTAATGATGATGAGATAAAAGAACTTCAATCCTTGCCCGAGGGTCTCCACCCAATAAATAAGCAATGCCCTATTTGCGGAGAAACCCACCCGGTCGAACTGGACTGCCCATATTGCCATAGCAAGAGCATATCCATTCTGGTCCAGGGCAGTGTATTCAGTGGGCTGTGTGGGCAGTGCCGGCAGCCGTTCCCGCTCAAGGAGGATGAGGAGGAGGGGATCAAAACTGTGGACATGGAAGACGGAACATACCCCGCAAATCAGGAATGTCCATTTTGTCATAGCAAGAACACTATTCTCCTAGTCATCAACCGGAAAGGATATGGCAAATGCCGGACCTGCGGGCAGCCCTTCATACCCAAATAAAATTATTCCTATCAGAATACTAGGGGAGAATAAAGATGATAAATTGGGAAGATGAAAACCCGTGTGAACATATAAGACAGTTATTTGATTCAATGTCAGATAAGGTCGAGATTACCTTTGACGACCCCTATTCGGGATTCAATATCATATGTAAACAGTGCCAAAAAACTGTCTACTTTGGCCCGAAACAGGAAAGATCGCAATGAAATGATTAAGTATTCTCCGAAGAAGACTTGACCGGAGGCTAAGATGAAAGAGACTGGGATAATAATGAGCGGTGACCATCCCAGGAAGATACTGGATGGCACCAAGACCATGACGCGGAGAACCTGGGGGCTTGAGAAGATAAATAAAAGTCCCGATGAATGGGTGCAACCTTGGCAATTATCTTTTGAATCTGACCTATGGACTTGGCGTAGCACACAGACCGGTGAGGTAATAACTATCAAATGCCCCTACGGGTATATTGGTGACCTGCTTTGGGTGAGGGAGACCTATGCAGTTAGGACTGATGGGGTAGACCAAATTTTATATAAGGCTGATTATGACTCCATTGTTGAAATGCTGGAGCTGGACGAGTTTGTTAAGAGGATGGGCTATCCGCCTCTCAGTATCAAGTGGAAGCCGTCAATTCATATGTTTCGTAAGGACTCACGGATAGAACGTGAGATTACCGGACTCCGGGCTGAGAGGTTGCAG
>Ga0180008_1001558_pt1 | contig 14152 bp, 18 predicted proteins | sample MM_PW_MetaG_FD_121121 | JGI IMG/M metagenome (GOLD analysis project Ga0180008, IMG submission 121121) | Groundwater microbial communities from the Aspo Hard Rock Laboratory (HRL) deep subsurface site, Sweden - MM_PW_MetaG | ecosystem: Environmental > Aquatic > Deep subsurface > Groundwater... | reverse complement strand
TACATGCCGGGTGTGCCTTTATACCACATGTCTTTATATGCACTTGCATTTGATACCGAAAGATTATATTTGACCTTATTCACATATATGTCACTGTTGGGTAGTACTGACAGAATACTGAAATCATAATCGTCACATGGGCATTCGTTTATAAACGCTTCCGTTTCCGCTACTGTTTCATGTGACTCGCCCGGTAGTCCGACAATAAACAGTCCTTTTACTCTTATGCCCGCCTTATGTGCCATTGTAACTGCGTTTTTATTCGCTTCGATTGTACTGCTTTTGTTTACTGTATGTAATATGGCGGCACTTCCACTTTCTATACCTATTGCTACCTCTTTACAACCGCTTTTCGCCATCAATGATAGCTGCTGCTCTGTTACCGTACCGCCTGATATGAAACACCGCCATATCATTTTTCGCTCGCGTAAACCATTGCATATAGCTTTCAGCCGCTCATGCTTCAATGTGAATATATCATCGAAGAAGTGAACTGCATTGAATCCGTACTTGCTTTGTACCTCGTCCAGTTCCTTTAGTACGTATTTAGCACTGTGGTACCTTACCTTTTGCCATATAGAGGAACAGAACGCACATGCGTATGGGCAACCCCTACTCGTCATCATTGTTGTTGTGGGCTCATCTTCTATCTCGTATTTGTAGCTGTAAATATCCACAGCAGAACGGTCAGGAAAAGGTATGGTATCTATATTAGTAATTTCCGGATACTGATACACACCTCGTGTAGCACATGTAGCCATTATCTCTTTTATTGCTCTTTCTCCTTCTCCTATAATTATAATATTAAAATTAAGGCCATCAGTGGGTATATGCGTAACATGAACACCTCCAATCATAGTTATGCTGTCCTCTGGTAGTAGGTTATGTATGGCGACTGCATTTGGGTATTGCGGTGTCGTTGCAGTTACACCCACATAATTTGCATCTATACTACTCACAAGTTCTGATGGGTTGTTTACGCCTGCTAAATCTAGCACTTCCACTTCATAATCATCTCGCAACACAGCAGCAAGATAGAGCACACCTAATGGTGGGTGCACTTTTGGCGTTATGAGATAGGGGTTGTTAGGGACGACAAACGTCACTTTATTGTTTCTGGGCATTTATACCTACTAAATTCTTTAGTGTTATCGCATCCGCAGATAGAAATCGGAAAATATATACGTTCAATATCTTGAAGCCCGCTGTTTTTACTTCATCACATAACTTTTTCTTGGTATAATATATTTCGTTTTCTTCTATGCTCTTATAAGGCACAATAATGGAGACGTAACCTTTTACTGCATTATAGAAATTGGTTAGCACCTTCATACGCTCTTCATCATCTAGGAAATGCTCAATTAGACCCTCACTAAAGAGTAAATCCACAGGCGGGTATATCAATGGTGCGTCTCTTACATCTTTTACTATATATTGGATTTTGATATTCGGGAAATTCTTGCGCACTTGCTCTATCATAGCTTCTGAATTATCTATTGCATATACTTGATAGCCCAATAGAGCAAAACCCGCTGACCATTTACCACTACCTAAACCACATTCTAATACCCTACCACCCGAATTTATATTCATCTCCGACATAATCAATGGCCGTATTAGTTTTTCAATAGCTCCAACGGCACTTCTATATGTAGTTTGGTATGTGCTTGCATCCCAACTATTTCCTATCGTCATATTTATACCCAACACCAGTTATTAGCACTCTTTCGTTGCCCATTTTACAGCGTTTCTTATGCCTTCTTCTATCATAACCTGCGGTACAAACCCTAATCTTTTCCTTGCTTTATCTATGTTCGCTCTGTATTGTAGCACTTCACCAGGTCTGTTAGGTGCTATTATTATTTTCAATTCGGTACGGCCCATCTCATGCAGTATAGTGTTTGCCACTGCGGTTAAATATGTCGTTTCGCCCGATGCAATATTATAAACCTCGTTTTTTACGGCTTCAAATTGTTCTATGCATAGAATAAAAGCCGCAACACAATCATCAATATAAGTAAAATCGTATGCTTTATTTTCGTCATAAACAATTAAATCTTCTCCTTTTTTTGCTGCACGTATCCATGTAGGAACCACTCTATCACTATCGTCATACTTGCCATATACATTACTCAATCGAAAAATAATATTGTCTAAATTGAAAGAACGTCTATACGCGTGAACAAGTGCCTCCACACCTAATTTTGTTGCGGCATATGGGCTTTCCATTTCATCTACAAAAGTATGTTCCTCCCTTGTCGAAAACGAGTCATTGCCATATACTTCTCTGCTGCTTGAAAATATAATGGGTGAGTCCGTTGTACGTGCAAACTCTAAGACGTTAAAAGCCATCTCGAAATTATCACGTGCTAATTTAGGATTGACTACTGTGTTGTATACTCGCGCATTCGCTGCTAGATGTATTATTAGGTCGTAGTTGTTCATCAGTTCCCACGGCATTTGATTTCTCCAATTTAGCAAGTCTGTCGTTACTGTGCATTGATCCACTTCGTTGTCCCATTTGTTTCTCTTTATGTCCACACCAGTCACATCATAGCCTCTCTTCAATAGTTCTATACATAATGCGGTGCCTATGGTTCCGCTACTTCCGGCAACTAATATTTTATTCATTTCTTCATACCTTTGATTATTAAGTTGTTCTGATCAGGTGGGTCGGGATGACTTATTATCTTAGTTACAACAAATCCCACCTGTTCTAGTTGCCATGACAGGTACTGTGGGTCATACCCGCTCTTGTGTGCATTTGCTATCTCGCCTTCCTCCTGCCCTCCGTATATCAATCTAACAAACTCTTTTGTATCAATGTTGTGTCTTACATAGCGCATGGCGATGGTGGATAAACTAGGTACTTTTATCGTTATCGTACCTTTTGGTTTCAACACACGATACCATTCCTTTAACGTCTTTTGTACTTTGGCATACATTATATGCTCTAGTACATCTGATGAGTATATACGTTCTATTGTGTTATCGTTAAACGGTAACCCTTTTGATACGTCACATACTATGTCTATTCCATCTCCTGCTACTATGTCTATGTTGCACCAGCCTTCAAGTATGTTTCGTCCTGCACCGAGGTTTAGTTTTTTACTTTCTATCATTTTGTAAAATTGATGTTAGCCTACGTGCTATTATGGGTATGCTAAGGTTATCACGTACCCAATTTATACCAGCTTCTACCCAGTTTTCTCTGTTATTTTCATATGCATATTCTATTGCATCACACAATGAGTCTTCATTTGCCTCTTCTGCAAATATAATAGGTGCGTCTTTATACACATCGTGTATGGAACCGTTATCTGATGATACCACAGGTATACCACACGCCATTGCTTCTCCTAAAGTATATGCAAACTGCTCACTATAACCATTTAACGCATATGGATAATGAATAAACAGTTTAGTTTTGTTGTAGTATTCTGGTAGTTTTAAATAGTCAATCCAACCAAGATAAACACCATATGAGGGGATTATATCACCACGACCACCAACCCACAACATATTCAAAGCTAGTTCTTTGACTACATTCTCTATGTGTTCTATACCTTTCTCTTTTACCATTCTGCCAAAGTATGCGGCATCATATGTTTTATCCACGTCTGGCAATTGCTTGAATCTGTCCGAAAGACCAGTCTGGGGACATACTGATATTTTATCCTCGTCAGCACCCATATGGATAAGTCGTTGCTTAGCACCTTCATTACCTGCTACTAATATGCTCGAAGAGTCTATCACGTCCTTTTCTGTTCCACCAAATCGTCTACTAACTATATTTTCCCATGTGAATATTGCCATAGGGATGTTGTATTTCTTCGCTATCCTTGTACAATGTAACGCAAATGCAGTATATGGCTCTTCCATCACATATAACACATCGGGGTTAAACTCTTGGATATAATTTTCTAAGCCACGAAGGCCAAAAGTCAACATACCCCGCCCTAAAGGTTCTAAACATTTAATACAATAGTTGTAGCGGATCACTGACTTACACCTTTCACTACCCCAGCGCGAAGGTGCTAAACATTGCACTTCCGCTAACTCTTCTTTACCCATGTACGAAAACAGAAGGTGCTGTCTATGATTTATAAGGCTATGCCCGCAAACGGTTATTTTAATATTTATCACTCCATAGTTGCTCGTTTCAGGTATAGCCTACCTAGCAGATTAGTGACGTATACAATTGTGTCACCTTCTTTTTCTATTACGTATACTTCGTTTGGTGCAAGTTTCTCGTTTATTATGTCCTTTTTTGGTTGTTCTATAATCACAGACTGAGTGATGGTGAATGACACCGTGGACATCACTTGTTGACCTGTTGTATCCTCGTCACATCCTGTTGTATCCTCGTCACATCCTGTTGTATCCTCGTCACATCCTGTTGTATCCTCGTCACATCCTGTTGTATCCTCGTCACATCCTGTTGTATCCTCGTCATTTACTATTATCATTCTGCTGTTATCACCCGCTTTTCATGTGGTTCCCTTCTTACCGTTACTCCTTTACTGTCCAATACCAATTCAAGTACTGCTTTCGCTACTTGATTGTCCTTTCTGTCTAACTCTTCTCTTACTACTTGACGTACCATTTTTGCTAATGCGCTCATACTTACCTCTTCTGTCATTTACATCACCTCCTTTTCGATTTTTCTCCAAAACCGACTTGCGCTGCCTGCTATCCATTCCGCGAATCTATCCCTATCCCATTTAAATTCGGGATAGCTCGCCACACCTACTAGTTTATTCACTTTCATTGGCACATCACACAGTTTCGCTTCTATTGTGCTTCTACCGCATGGCTCACAGTAAAGTGGCAAATGTAGATACTCCTCACTTTGCGAATACATACCAGGCATCTCTTCTTGCGATACACCACCTATGGGGACTATATTCGCCGGTATTCTCAACCCCTTCTCTTGCCCGCCTACGCATGTTATTGTGCGTTCTGGATTCACTTTCGCGTATTCTATGATATTACCTAAATCTTTAAATTTCAATAGGCAATTAACACATATACTAGACTTTGGCACTTTCGGCACGTCAAGTGGTACAAATAGGTTTGTGTCAACTGGAGATACATGCAGATAATCACTTTTATCTTTCAATTCCTGTATTGCCCTCAACCATATCCGCTTGTGTAATGGGCTAAGGAATATGTTCAAAGATGATGATAGTAATAGCTTCTTCGCCATTGGCATGTTCGGACATATGGTCTTGCATTTTTCGAGGTCTGCATAGAACAGCCTGAACTTGCACAGCGGCCAGAAGTCATGTACGTACATGATTATCTCTTGCTGTTCGCTCACCTGTGACAAGAACTGTGGTGAGAATCGCGACCCATTTCCTATTATCGCTATATCTGATTTGAATACTTTGTTCTTGTCTGGGGTGTTTGGAGTACACAATTCTATGTTATGCCCTCGTCTTATGCCTTCTGTTATCACTACCTTTTCGCTTAGCTCCGCTCCTCCACCTTCTCCTATCATGCAGTCCCAATCGCATATCCAGCTTATTTTTGTCATTTCATTGTTACCCCCTGTCTAGACAGTTTACGGATATATGCACTCGGTAATGGTGGTACATGGATGCATTTATCGTCTATATACTTGTTCAAGAAGTCGATATATTCTACCCATTTTGGTATTATCGCGTTCCAATCCCACATCCTCTTCGCATGGCTCGCTAACCTTTCACGTTCTTTTCGCTTGTTCATGTCGTGATTCAATACCCATTCTAACCTGTCCGCTATAGCTTCAGGGTCGGGCTGCATTACTTTCGATGCTAGTGGTGTCCAGTAAGTGGTCTTTGGATGTGATAACAATTCAGGTAATATTGGTTTCATGAGTTCGTGCATTGACATTCCGTCCGTGGCTATAACTGGCGTTCCGCAAGCCAGTGATTCGATTATTGGAATCTCGAAACCACCACTACTTGTGTTGTTTAGTGTAACGTCCGTTCCGTTGTACGCTTGCGCCATCTGCTCTTCTGTGAACCCACACACATACGTATATGGTTCGACAAGCCTTACTACAGCTTCCAACCCTAACGCTTTTACTACTTGCTTTAATGGCTGCCCACCGGGAGTATTCGATAGCGCATGGATGTACACGCCTACTTCGTTAGCTATGTCCGGGTTGTTCGCTATGAATATCTTTATCGCTTCTAAGTTCTCGCCATAGTGTACCCGTTGTCCCTTGTTCATCTTAAATATGCTAATCACAAATGACTTGTCCTTGAACCCTAACATATCCCGCATATCCTGCTTCTGTATGTTCTCTATTGGTCTGTACACGTTCGTGTCGCATCCGTGATGTATGTACCTATCCGCGTTCTGAAACCCTACACGTTTTAGCATGTCCAGCCCATATTGCGTCATCGGTAAGATATGTGTTGCCGCTGTTAGCATCTGACCTAACTCATGGGGCAGGTGTAGGAAGTCCAATGGTATGTACGGTATCCATACTACTCCTCCTCTTCTCACTTGATCTACTAGTGCATGAAGAACCCAGACATCATATAATGTGAAAAGCATATCGTACTTACCTTTGTTATACGCCTCTATAGCTTCCGTTTCGCTCCTGCCTGTACCCATCGGCCATACCTTTGAGCCGTATAGGGTCATAGTGCCTGCTCCGAACCCGTAGTTTGGCTGAATGTCCGTTTGGTATCCTCTTTGCATCAAGCCTTGTACTATGTACCTAGACTGTTTAGAATATCCAGAGTTGGCCACGGGGCTATTGGAGTAGTACAACAGCTTAGTTTTGCTTTTCATTATTTTTCTGTCCCCTTTTTGATTCCCCCTTTACCCATCCGCTCGATAACTTCCGCTTTATTCATCGCTCTCGCCCCTCCAAATCTTTTTGAATGAGCATCCTAAGATAGTCCGCTTTGTTTCTAAATTCGTATCTGCACAGCGTCTCAATCCGAGAGAAAGTACCCAGAGACAAATCTAAACTAACTCGTACTGTGGTCATATATTCAATAATTAACTATAAGTATATAAAGGTTTAGTGAAAAATCAAAAAATAAATAGGTAGGGGATGGCACACCCCTACCAAATAGTGGAACTACCTAGCACCCCACGCGACATACTCAACGACTATAGTACCAGAACCAGTTAGATTTACGTTTGCGGAACCCGCTGCTGGCGCTGCCCCCAACTCTGCTACCGTACCAGGTCCACCTGCTATTGACGCTACTACCAACGTTGGCGCAGCTCCAAATGCGGTATCAAAGTGCAAGTACGTACCTGTTTTTGTAACACCCGCCAACGTACCAAATTCCGATAGTGACTCTAATTTATCCATAGTTACTATTGCGTCTTTGATTTGCGTACCTTCTACTATTATCGCTACTGTCGTCCCTAGATTGTGGCTACCGAGCGTATGGTCTAATACGTGGTGTTCTGTTATCAGGTCTTCTTTGATTTGCGTACCTTCTACTATGATTGCAGCAGAAGTACCAAGCTCCTGTGATCCGAGCGTATGGTCTAGTACCTTAGTGCCCGTTACTTGGCTTTCCTTTATGTCCTGCGTTTCTATTAGCGTTCGTCTACTTATTGCACCCATTGTCTACATCACCCTCAGTCCCACGTCTCAGTACCTTGGTATCCGACAATACCCTCGTATGAAGCAATGAACGTGCCCGCTGTACCTGCGTTTTGCAACCCAATCACGAACGTGCCGCGCACCACATGTACTGGATCTTTCGGTGCACCAAGACCCACTTCTGCACCGCGCGCTTCCAAGAACGGGTAGTCAAATGTACCCGATCTGTCTCGCATGAAGAACTCCGTTGGAGTACCTGCGGATATGCGGTAAAATGTTATTCGCATCTCAGTACCAGCACCTAAATCTTTCGTTATTAGTGCTGTTCCCGCTGCACAATTCCGCACCCTCGCAGCATCTTTTAATGATACTGTCGGTAGCTCTTCTCTTACGTACTCCTGTTTTGACGGGTCGAATATCTCATTTCGTCTTAATTCAACGTTCATTTGTTATCACCCTGCTCCTGACCTGGTTGGTGGTATTCCACCCAGTGTTATAAACCTATACGGTACAAGCTTCTTATCAAGCTTCTCTATCGTTTCTGCGTCCTCTATTGGTTCTAAGTCGCACCGATTCTGTATGAAGTGCAGTTCTGGTCTCAATGTACGTCCTGAAGGGTTGTATGCATATAGGTTAGGATATTCATATGAACCCCCTTTAGTCAGGAATATTTCCCCAATAAAAGTCGGATAGTCAAAAGGCGACATCTTATGGTCTATCCAACCGATGTACCTGTTACTAGACGACGCTTTTGGTTTCTTGTCCGTTCCCCATCTTCGTGTCCCTTGCGGGAAGTCAACATATATCAAACATGACGTCTTTATCCCAAATACCGTCTGGTATATCCTATCCAATGCGAGTGGTTTCAAGTTTTCCATCGCTTCCGGGCCTCCTTCGGCACCCTTTGCTATTGTTGAAGACCACGTATGCACGTATTCCGCTTTCTCACGTTGCGCTATCCAATAGTAGGAGTACCTCTGTGACGCAGGATCGTATAACTTGATGAAGTAGCCTTCAATGAGCCATTTACTATATCCGTCATCCATTGTGAATACCTCCCGATTTTATTATTGTTTTCACGGGTTTCTTCGCTCTCCTTATATCCCTAACGCCATTACCTCAAACGTTCCGCACAGCATTGTACCGGAATCAGCATCTTCCTTAGCGTTATATGCACGTACAGTAGCGTAATTTGAATCTCCCTTACCAGTTGTGTACGTACCTATACCGATATAGAAAGCCCTTACCACTGCTGCATCTAACACTTGCGGATTTGAAGACATAGACAGTATCGTTGACAGCCCTATATCCTTTGCTGCTATAGTTATCCCGTTCTCTGAACCCTCTGTACCCACTGTGTACTGTACTAGCTTACCCCCACCAGGGAGTTTCGCCTCCATTCCTTTAGTGTATGCTATTGCCATTTCTTGTTACCTCCACACCTACAACTTCTTCTTAATTAAGAGGTTTGGCTTCACCATCGCCATTCCTAATGGCTGTACGACATTGTACCCCGCATATCCGTTCTTCGTCAGGAAATCCACCTTACAATCTGTTTCCTCTGGTATTACTATACCCTTCTCAAATATCAACGCTGGCTTCTCCATCAGGTCTATCTCTGCTTCGTATTCTACCACAGGTAGCTTGGTTTGACCATACTCCTGATAGATACCTTTAGTTCTCTGCACTGCGTTTGGGAACATCCATCCAACTATGCCGACATACACGTCTTCCATTGTTGAGTTATCGATAATTGATTGCCAGCCTGCTGCGGCCATATTCCTGCTCCAAGTGTTTGTAGTTCCACTAAGCGTCCCTAAGCTGAAGTACTGTAACCTAACAGTAGTCTCTCCAAACTCACGTGGCCCAGGCATGAATCCGCCGTCTTTTAGTCCCCACGCTTCTTCACACTGCGTTACTAACTCTTCACGAGTTTCGTTCCATACCTCTGCAAATTCAGGGTATAGATCCCTTACCTTGTCATATTCGACAAGGATTCCTGCTCCATTTCCCATTTTATTTTATATCACCAAAAAGTACTTTTATAACAGTTACATTTAAATAGAATAGGCACAAAAAGTCTTATAGGGATATGGAAGCACATATTTAAAAATATGAAAAAAAGCTACGCTGAAATAAGCGATATACGTAAGATAGAAAAGCGTGATTTGCCACTTGTTGACTCTGAACTGAGGATACATTGCCCTTACCTATTACGCCAGGAGTTCAAGGTTTTTATTGCTAAACATGACTTCAAAAACCAATGGGGTGCGTTGCTTTATCTTATTAGACATGTACGTGAAGATGATTTGATGAAGGTGGGTACAAGAGTTGTCACCGCCGAGCGTAAAAAAAGCGAATATGATAAAGCGGAAGTTTAAAGCGGAAGGCAAAAGGTAACAAAAATTATAATTCCGAACCACAAAATGGGCAGTATAGAACAGCTATAGCAGTAAACACAGTTATCACGTTGTCCATACTATCTGAGTTTGTATCATGATGTAATAGTTGTATCTAAAAATCAGCACCGCAATTATCACAGTGAATTCCCATTTAGACCAACTCCCGCCAATAATCTAATAGATCATACATTGTCTGCCTGAACGTGTATTCCGGTACCCAACCCGTTTTTGACCTGAATTTACTACTGTTGCACTTTAGTATTTTAACGTCTGAAGGTCGCATCCGCTCAGGGTCTTGCACTATTTCCACTTCTATACCCGCACGCTTAATGAGCATGTTTAAAACGGACTCTACCTTTTGACCTTCGCCGCTACAGATGTTATAAACATCACCAAAAGTGCATTTCCGCAACGCCAGATAGTACGCATTTACCACATCGCGAACATCGGTGAAATCACGGTACGCATCCAAGTTACCTACATGTATTATCGGCTTCTTTATCCCTTTCTCTATTTCAGCAACTTGCTTAGCGAAATTAGAAGTCATAAATGGCTCCCCTCTACGTGGACCCGTGCTGTTGAATGCCCTTGTTCGTACTATTTTCATACCGTAGCTCTGGTGATACTGATAGCCTAACATATCAGTTGCCACTTTGCTAACGGCATATGGGCTTAATGGTCGCAACGGATTCGTTTCACTTATCGGTATTTCTTCCGGGAACACCATGCCATACTCTTCCGACGATCCAACCACAAGTATCCGCGGGTCAAAATTAGAGTTTCTACACGCTTCTAAAACGTTCAAAGTACCTTGGACGTTAGTGTCAAGCGTTTCTGAAGGCGAACGCCATGACGCAGGAACGAAAGATTGGGCAGCTAAAGAAAACACATAATCAGGTTCCGCTTCCGCTATAGCTTTCTGCATAGAATAGCTATCTCGTATATCGCCTTCTATTAAGTGTAACTCCTTCTCTATATGGCGTATATTGTCCATTTTACTACGCCATCGTATCGTACCATATACTACCGCTCCTTGCTTCAATGCGTATTCGGCTAAATGAGAGCCAACAAATCCCGATATGCCCGTTATAAAAACTCTTCCGATTTTCATATTACCTTTTCACCTTTTAAAGCGCCTTTTTAGGCGAATCCTCTATGTGTAGTTTATACAATACGCAAGTATAAGTATTAATGTTAGAAATTAATAGACTACCTATGTTGTGACTTTTGAATATCCTGTGAATTTAAAATAGAAAAGCGACATTTACAGTTTGGACATTCATATTTAGTAAATATAACGTAGTCTTTATCTTCCATTTCCGTACCACAAACACGGCATATCAAACTACTCTTACCTTAGTAAGATGTCCACTTTTCTTCTTTATCGTCTTTACTACTTCTTCTTCTTCTTCTATTGGCTCTCCACGTAGCGCTCTTATATTGTTACGTTGCATCTTTGCGTATTCACGTAACTGCTCTGGTGTTCTATACCTGCCTATATCTCCAGCCCAGAACTCAGCCATTTGCGCTCTCAATTCACGTACATCCTCTTCCGTTGGGTTATCCGGTAGTAAATCCTCTATAAATGACTCATCATCAAATACCAACGCCAATTCTATTCTACCTGGATCGGTAAAGTTAGTTTTGAACATGTCCATAGCAATAGAGCTTGCTAACTCCTGCGTTGCCGTTTTGCGTGTTGGCGATGGTATTGCATTCTTCAATATCGTTTTGAGTTCATTAAACTCGCTCCTGAGTTTCGCTATTTCCTCATCCACTCCTCTATTACCAGTTGCAACAGCAGACGCTTGATAGTTATCTTTTAGCGTAACATTACGTACTACATCAACCGCTTCGTTTAGCACTTTGCATCTACCACAGGTACGTATGTTCTTAGCGAAGTCCACGGCCTCTTGCAAGGTGTATTTTACCTTATTATAGTCTATATATTTCGGCACGTTCTCACCATGTATGTTGCCATATTGCACACGAAAGCCCTTATCTGTCCAACTATCTTTAGTCCCTGTATTTACCGCAGTGGGGAAGAATTCCGCACGCCATGCGTCTTCTGTTTCTATTATGTCCATGATTATTTTACCTAATGGGTATTGGTCTATATTCCATGACTAATTACCCTAAATGCAAGTAAAGCATATAAAGCTTTTGGATCGTTTACTTTACTTCACTAAGGTTACTCTTGATCTTTTTATAGATGAGGGTACAGATGTTTCTTCTTCGCTTTCTTCTCCATCTTTTGTACGCGCTTTGATATTCTCCTTTATTCCCTCACTGAGTAGAATTTTTGCTACTTTCCATTTCTCCGTTTTTGCGTTATCCGCGGCTATTCGTGCTTCGTGACCCATCTTCTCCTCTATTAATTCCCGTTCCATTGTATGCTTCTTTATCCAGTCCTCTATAGGCTCTGTATGTATAGGTGGTATTGTGTTTTTTACTTCTATCGTCTGTCTCAAATCGTCTACTTCTTTTATTGTCTCTTTTATCTCACGTAAAGTGTCTTTTGGACTTTTATTTAACATCTGTAGTTTAGCATTTATAAGCGACTCTATGTCATCTATTGTTACACCGCCGCCTCTACCTTCTACTTGCTCTATCCTCAGCGCAAGATACCTATCGTTTAATTTATCCTGTGATTCTTTAAGTTCATTTAATGCCTCTTTTAGCTCTCTGTTTGTCTCTGAACTATCTGGTTGTTTGGGTATTGATGCCACCGCCGTTTCGTGCAATATTTTAAATGCTTGTGCTAACTCTAACATGCTACTTGTTTCTTCACCTCCTTGATTCCGTTGCATCTGTGGTGGTTGCTGCTCTGTCATCTGCTGTCTCATGCCCATCAAATTCATTAATGGATTGTTCATTTGTTGAAATGGTACATTACCTTGCATCGTCTGCTTAGGTGGATTAAGTAGAGTAGCTAACCCATACACCGTTTGAGGGTCTTTTATCTGCGATAACCACCATTCCCGCTCCTCTTCCGGCAGGGTGGATATTGATTGTATAAGTGTGCTTGCCGATAGGTAATTGGTGCTCGGCGGGCCTTGCACCTCCATTTCTCCTTCATTTGGTTGTAACATTGATCTGAGTCGCTTCTCTTGTTCTGTCTGTGCCACTTTCGCTTCTGCCGCTTTCGCTTTCGCCCGTGATAGGTAAATGTCTTGCATAGACGTGTCCATCTCTCTCTCAAAAAGGTCTGCACCCATCTCGTCCGCGCGATTTATAGCCGCCCTTGTTAGGTCTATGTTTATCGCTGGCTTACTCTTGCTTATTATCGTGTTATCCCCGTCATATGATACGTCAACCCCTCCTGATAGGACGTGTTTTACGTCTCCTATTGGTAGATTGTCATCATTTAATTCCTTTAAATCAAACCCTTCCGCCTGACATTGTGGGCATCTTGGGTTCTTTTTAGCTCCCCAAAAATCAGAGCCACATCGCATACACTGCCAATGCACCTTTGCCTTTTCAGTAAACTCTTTCGTTACACCTTTGGTTTTTGTAACCATATCTGTACCCCGATAGAACAATTATAACTAACATATATAAAGGTTTGCATGTTCGGACTATGGAGATGGTGTCGTTCGTATATTTTATCTAAGGTGTGGTTTAAACACATCTAAAAAGAGAGATTCACAACAGATAAGATACCAAAAAAGATAGTTTTTGGTTTATATACTAAAAATTTCCAATATATATTTATGACCCAAAGTAGCGAGCTGAATAGTGCATTACGTGAAATGTCAGTTGAAGACTTGACCGATCTACAACGTAGGATACGGTTAGAGAAACAGCGGAAACACATATCTCAGGGCATTAGATTCACCGGATACATACCAGAGGGGTATAGAGACATAATACCTATTATTTTGGACTATCTAAAGGAGAATGACATTATTAAGAAACGGAGTATATATAATCTAGCTACTATGTCCATCCGTTTGGTGATCGACGACGTTATCGATAAAATCAAAGAAAAAGGTGAAATGCCTAAAACATCATAGAATACTATATGCAACTAAGGGTCTTTTGCAGATATAAAAAGGTGTATAGATACAACACATGCCAAACAGCCGTGAACACAAGAAGTTATGTGAAAAGCACTTTGGAAAGTTGCTTACCGCTCAATACGGGTGGATAAATGATGCAATGGATCACCCTTGGCAGGAGCTGT
>Ga0180008_1001557_pt1 | contig 14153 bp, 14 predicted proteins | sample MM_PW_MetaG_FD_121121 | JGI IMG/M metagenome (GOLD analysis project Ga0180008, IMG submission 121121) | Groundwater microbial communities from the Aspo Hard Rock Laboratory (HRL) deep subsurface site, Sweden - MM_PW_MetaG | ecosystem: Environmental > Aquatic > Deep subsurface > Groundwater... | reverse complement strand
TACCTGATGGAAGTTATGTTTATTTAAAATTCTTCTTGAGTGCACCAGGAAACCAGCAGCCAGGGGTTTATAATAATTCAATTCTTATTAAAGGAGTTCCTGCAGGAGAATCACCTTAATATTTTAATATAGAAATATTTATAAATAGTTTAATAATAATAATAATATGACAAAAAAAAGAGAAGATGTTGTTCTGATATTATCTATAGTTATATTTATTGTATCACTTGCTGGTTTTATATCCACTAACCCATCTATAACTGGTGCAGTAGCAACTTCCACAGTTGGCTCAAGCGTAGATATATCAAGATATTTTTCAATTTCTGCATCAACTAATTTAAGTGATGGTATATATTTTGGTAATATAAGTACACTTCCAGCTACAGATGTAAATGCAACAGATAATTTTAATTATACTGCTGTTAGTCCAGTTAATAATGCTACACTTATGGCTATAACTGTAAACACTGATTCAAATGCAAATGTTGATTTTTGCATAAAAGCAAATGCTAATCTGCATAATAATGTAAGTGCAGGAACTATCCCTATAACAGGAGAGACATACACAGCATTTAATTTAACTAATTATACAAAACCTGCCTGGTCTGGAAGTTCAACAGCTGTTACAACAAGTTATGTAATGGCAAATTATGCTACAGGAATACAACCAGGTAATAGTTCAAACTGGAGATTTTGGTTAGATGTACCAGCTGCAACAGGTGCAGGTACATATAATAACACAATTTCATTCGAAGGAATATTAAACCTAACAGGACAGAGTTGTTCATAATATGAAAAATAAATTTAACTCAAGATATGGAATTTTAATAATTTTAATAGTATTTTTTATCTTAATTTCTAGCTTACAAGTACAAGCAAGAAAAGGTGTTGGAATAATATGGCATGCTGAAGCAGCACTAGTAAATGAAAAAGAACAGTATTGTTTAACTTATGGCATTTACAATCCCTGGGATGAAGATGTAGTTGCAATACCTAGTATATCTGATAATTTTAAAGATATAGTTATAGAACAAGAGGTTGATAAAACTTTAATAAAAGCAGAAACAATGCATGAAGCTGCTATTCCTGTTAAATATTGCTTTAAAACCCCTAAAGTTTATGAAGAAGATTGCTTATTATTTAATAGTTTGATATGCAAAAAAGAGTGCAATGAAGAACAGAAAAATTATAAGGGTTCTATTATAATAAAAGAGGATACAACCACAGATCTGCAAAGTGGAGGATCTGCAACTGCCTTTGCCGTAGCTGCACCACTTGAATTAATTATAAGATGTAATGCACATTCAAGAGATTATTCACTTGTATATTTAACAGTATCAATGATATTCTTGGTGATAATAATAGTGCACTTGTACAATAAATTTAGAAAGCCAAAGATAGACAGGTACAAGGAAAAACTACTTAAATTACAGAAAAAGATAGACAGAACAAAAGGAAGATAAGATTTTAATTCTTTTTATATAGAGAAAATAATATAAACATAAAAATATACTTTAAAATATGAAAAAGAGGTTAAAAAAGCTTTTAGTGATTTTTTTTATAATTGTAATTTTTTATTTATCTTTGTCTTTATTTAATATAAATGGTAGAAGTGTAAATTCTCAAAGCAGCGTGCTTATTGGTGTTGGTGCACCACCAGTTCCACCAACTCCTCCTGCAGCAGGTCCAGGCGGAGGTGGAGCAGGAATTGAAAAATTAAGAACATTTACTGTATCTCCTGAACTAATTAAAGTAGGAATTAAACAAGGAGAAACAATAACTAAATTTATTACAATTAAAAATACAGGAAATGTAATATCACATTTTACTCTAGATACAGATATGAAAAGAATATTATTAAGTGAAACAGAATTTTCTTTAAATCCAAAGGAAGAAAAAATAATAACTGTTGATATTTCTGCAGCTTCTGATGATAATCCTGATTTATATCTTGGAAAAATTATAGTTAAAAATGAGGATTTCACAAAAATAGTCAGAATAATATTAGAATTAAGTTCTAAAAAAGCTTTATTTGATATCCAGACTACAATACCTCTTTTATATAAGATAATACCAAAAAATGAAAACACCTCTGTAAATGCTAATATACTAATTAAAAATCTTGGTGATATTTATCTATTAGATGTAAATCTTTATTATGCAATAAAAGATTTTGATGGAAATATAATAACTTCAAAAGAAGAAACACTGGCTATTAAGGATCTTCTATCATTATATAAAACATTATTAATCCCTTATTATGCAAAAGAAGGGGAGTATTTATTTTACTCAAAAGTAAATTATGAAAATTCTACTGCAATAAGTTCAGATAGTTTTAAAATTGTTAAATCTTCTATCTTATTCAATGTATTTACAATACCTGTTTTTAGTATCTTAATAATATTAATTATTATATTGTTAATAATAAAATATATTTATAATTTAAAATTTAAAGTAAAACATTTGCTTAAAAAAATAGAGTATAATTTAAATAATAATGAGATAGATAAAGCCATAAAATTATACAAAAGACTTGAAAGATTTTTTAATAAAATGAATAGTATAGATAAAATAAAAGTATATCCTGGAATTAAAAAGATATATAATAGAATAAAGATTATGGATAGTAAAAGGAAAAAATTGATTCTTAAAAATAAAACAGAGGCAGTCAGCACTATATCTGAATTATTAAAAAAAATAGAAAAGGATATTAAAAATAAAAGAATTGATTTGGCAATAAGAAATTATACAAAATTAGAGGATTATTACAAAAATATGAAAGATAGTATAAAATTATATATATACCCAAAAATTAAGGATGCTTTTAATAGAATAGAAATAAAAAGCTTAAAAAGGGAAATTAGGAATAATAGATAGAAATATTTAAATACAAACCTTACTTAATACATAAAAAATAAAGAGGTGTTAAAATGGCAGACCCAGAAAAAGTAAAAAAAATAGAAAATAAAATAAGAGATATAATCAACTGGATTGAAGTTTGGAATCTTGAAGAGTTTGGTGACAACACAAAGAAGATATCTGATGATACTGTTGTACAATTAAAATCCAAGCTTGAAGAGATTGCAAAAGAAATAGGTGAATTGTAATATTCTCTAATAAAAAGGTTTTTAAACAAATAATTTTATATTATAAGCAAAAGATGATGAGTTAGCAAACTGCTTATCATAGCGAGTTTAATACCTATAAGGATAGAGCAGTTAGGAGTGCTCGCAGGGCCCATAACCCTGAGGTCGATGGAAGTATAAATATACTGTCGAATTCAAATCCATCTCCCGCTACTCATTATCTTTTTATTTAAGTTCTTCCAAACATGGAATTTTACAAAATGTTTTGGATGTCTAAAACTAAATATTTTATACCATTCAATAAGATTAGAATGACCATTAATATCAAATCTATAAACTATAGTAAAACCTTTATTTATTCTTTTATCAAACAATTTAACTTTGTAAACTTTAGTTGGGTGAATTCCAAATTGAATTACTTGTTTATACATTTCATTTGTAAATTGCTTACTCTTAGAAGTAAAACACATTACAGGATAGTAATTATAAGTTTTATACCTCTTTTTTAAAGTAAAACCTGCATCAGTATCAAATACCCCACAAATAAAGTATTTTATTAATTCTTTATCTAATAAAAATAATTTTGGTATTCTAAGATATGCATATTTTTTACCTTTTGGAAGTCCAATTATTTGAGTTAAAAAAGTGTGTATTGCTTTAGATCCAAAAGAGATACCATATGTTTTATTCATAAAAGATTTAGCCTTTAATTTTATATTGAATAATCTAAAAAATAATGGAACTATTATTCTGTTATAATATTCTACTTCATCTTTTGGATTTCCACTACAATATATATCATTTCTACACTTTCCTCCATAGTTTTTAGAAATATGTCCATCTCCAACCAAAACCCCACAAATATAAGCCAAATCTTTTGATAGTTTATTTGGTAATTTTAAATTTTTTTGTAAATCAGGTTTACTAAATTGGATTTTTGATATATCTAATTCCATAATATATATTTATAGAATTTTTGCTTATAAACTCTGCGCGCACAGCTTGCAAGTTGCAATTTACTCTAAAATATATATTGTAGTATATAGATAAATTTATAATTAATCAAAATTATAATCGAAAAACGAAAGGCTTAAATATAACTATTAACTATAAGTTAATAACTATTAACAAAATGGAAACAGCAAAACCTGAATCAAAAATATTGAAAATTATTCTAAAGGACTTTTCAGCAAAGCATACTATAACTTCTATCGCAAAAGAAATTGGAATGACAAGAGTAGGAGCATGGAAAATTCTTAAAAAATTAGAAAAAGAAAAAATGATAGTCCTTTCTCCAATTGGAACAGGAAAAACAAGCGCTTATATTATAAGATTAAATTGGAATAATGTCATTATGGAAAAAACATTATCTTTGGCATTAACTGAAGATGCTTTAAAAAACCAGAGATGGATGGATAATTTTGCGAAGCTTGAAAATAAATTAGATTTTCTTATAATTTATGGAAGTATAATTCATTCGCCAAAAGAAGCTGATGATATAGATATTTTAGGAATAACAAGCAAGAATAAATTTATAGAAATTGAAGATTCTATAAAAAAAATACAAAAAATTCAAATAAAAAAAATACATATATTAAATTTTACAGAAGCAGAATTTAAACAAGAGCTGGAAAAATCAAACAAGGCTTTTATTGATGCAGTAAAGAAAGGCATTATTTTATTCGGGCAGGAAAAATTTATTAAGTTTATGAGGAGCATAAGAATATGAAAGAAATAAAAGATTGTTTTGTAAATGCAATAAAAGATGAGAAAAGGGGGCAGAAGCATAAAGGTCTTCTGATAATCAAGCCGGATGACAAAACAGCAAGAGAATATTTAGATAAAGCAAAAATAAACTTGCAGCTTTGTGATTTATTCAAAGAACAAGGATTTGATTATAAAATCCCCGAGGAATGGTTTTATACTCTTTATTATTGCACTCTTGCAATTCTCGCTAAATTTGGAATTGAAAGCAGAAGCCAAAAATGCACAGCTTTTTTTCTGAGATATGCTAAAGATAATGGCTTGATTGAATATGATAATGAATTTATTGAAAGAATTACTGTTTATAGAGCTAAAGAAGAAAAATCAGATGTTGATGAAAGGGAAAAGGCGCGGTACAGCTCTTCCATAAAAAGCAAGGAAATTGAAAGCAAGTATAACTACATGACAAATATTTGCAAAAAAGCAATTTCTCAATGTGAAGATATAATTTTTCAGATAAAGAATTTAAAGTTACTAAGGAATTATATGAATAAAGAGGAGATATAATATGGTATTAATCTGCGGGATTGATGAAAGCGGAAGAGGTCCAGTTATAGGAAGTCTTGTAATAGTTGGTGTTTTAATAGAAGAGAAAGATGTATCTAAATTAGAAAAAATTGGTGTAAAAGACAGTAAATTACTAACACATAAAAAACGAATGTTTTTGGCAGAAAAGATAAAGAAAATTGTTAAAAAATATAAAATAATTGAGATAGAACCAAAAGAAATAGATGAAGCAATTGATGGAAATCAAAGTTTAAATCTAAACTGGTTAGAAGCCCATAAAACAGTTGAAATAATAAATGAATTAAAACCTGATAAGGCAATAATAGACTGTCCATCACCAAATATTAAGAAATATAAGGATTATTTAATAAAACTTTTAAATAATAAAGATATAGAATTAGTAATCGAACATCATGCAGAAAAACATTTCCCTGTAGGGGCAGCTTCAATAATAGCAAAATGCATAAGAGAAGAAGAAGTTGAAAAAATAAAGAAAAAATATAATATTGAGTTTGGTTCTGGATATCCAAGTGATTCCAACACCAAAAAATTTCTTGAAGAAAATTTCAATAATCCAGAATTACAAGAAATATTCAGGAAATCCTGGATACCTTTCAAGAACCATATGAATAAGCAGAAAAGCCTCTCGGATTTCCAAGAATAAATTAGAATAATCTATCATCAATAAATATTTAAATAAAACTTGTACTAAATCCTTAATGACTTCAATACAAAAAATACGAATGCAGGGCTTTAAATCCTTTTCAAAGCTGACTGAAATGGTTTTTCCAAATGGATATAGTTGCATTATTGGAGGAAATGGTATGGGAAAATCTAATATTTGCGATTCCATCTGCTTTGTCCTTGGAAAAAGTTCTGCAAAAGAGTTAAGAGCTGAAAAATCAGCTAATTTGATATATAATGGGGGAAAGAATAACAGCCCATCAAAAGAAGCTTCTGTTGATATTTATTTTGATAATAAAGGGGAATTTGCAATAAAAGATGATCCTATTAAAATAAGCAGAGTAGTAAGGCATAATGGACAGAGTATATATAAAATAAATGACAAGGCTGTTACAAGACAGCAAGTTGTTGATTTAATTGGTACTGCTTCTATAGAACCAGATGGGCATAATATTATTCTGCAAGGGGACATTATAAGATTTGCTGAAATGAAACCTGATGACAGAAGAGGGATAATAGAAGAAATAGCAGGTATATCAGTATATGAAGATAAGAAAGAAAAATCATTAAGAGAGCTGGATAAGGTTGAAATAAAATTAAATGAAGCAGAAATAATACTAACTGAAAGGTCAGCAAACTTAAGAGAATTAAAAAAAGACAGGGACCATGCAATAAGGTATAAAGATCTTGAAAAAAACATAAAGGATAATAAAGCTTCTTTAATACATTTACAAATAGAAAACAGAAACTCAAGAAAGAATGAAATAGAAGGAAAAATAACAAAAGAAGAAGAAAATATAAAAAAACTACAGGATAATATTAATAATTACAGGGAAGAAATAAGCAAGATTAAGTCTAATATAAAAGAAATTAATTTTGAGATGGATGTAAGCGGTGAAAAAGAACAGTTTATGTTAAGAACTAATATAGAAGATTTAAAGACAAATATAGCAAGAACAGAGGAAAGAATAAATATATGCAAGAATGAGCTTGAAAAGATTAGTTCAAGAAGCAAGCAGATAAAATCAGATAATAGTGATACAACAAAAAAAATAAAAGAATTAAAAGAGCAAAAAGTATCATTTGAAAAGAAGATTGTTGAACTTGCTGACAAGAATGCAGCACTTTCAAGGCAGATAAATACATCAAAAACAAAATATAATTCTGGAAGTATTTTTATTGACAGGGCAATTAACTTTGTTATTGAACATCATGACAAGAATGTTTATGGCACTGTTGGAGATCTAACAAGTGTTGATCCTGAATATGCACTTGCAATAGAAGTAGCTGCAGGTAATAGGATAAAAAGTATTGTTGTTGAAGATGACCAGACAGCAGCAAAATATATTAGAACTTTAAAAGAGAAAAAAATAGGTACTGTCACATTCTTGCCATTAAATAAAATAAGGCCAATAAATATTGGAAATGAAGTCCGTGAATTATCAAAAAAAACAGTTGGTCTTGCAATAGATTTAGTTAAATTTGATTCTAAATTCAGAAATATATTCTCATATGTATTTGGTTCTACACTAATTGTTGATGATATTGAAGAAGCAAGAAGAATTGGAATAGGAAGTGTAAGAATGTCAACATTAGAAGGAGATTTAGCAGAAACAAGCGGAGCAATGATAGGTGGTTACAGAACAGCAGGAAATATGGGTAGAAGCAAGTTATCATTAAAAGAGGATGTTAATATAGAAGACCTTGAAACTGAACATTTAAACAATGAAAAAAGAATGTTTGAAATAAGAGCAGAAATAAGAAATATTCATTTACAGATAGAGAATATGTTCATACCTGAAACAAACAAGTCTGAAAAAATACTAAAAGAGCAGGAAAAGGAAAAAGAGCAGTTTACAAAGGAACTAAATGAGCTGCAGGATTTATTAAAAGATAATAAAAATGGACTAAAAGAAAATATAAACAAAGAAAATCAATTCCATAATAAATTCAAGGATTTAGGTGTTAAAAGAAATAAATTTAGTGATGTAATACAAGCTGTAGAGACCAAAATAATAAAAGAAGAAGAAAAAGTAAAAACTAATGAAAGCTCAATAAATGTTTTGAATATAACAAAAGCGAAGATAATTGGTGAACTTGAAGGCCTTGAAAAAGAGTTTGAAGATTTTAAAGATGGAAATATAAAAAAGACAATATCTATAGATGAACTTACACTAAGGATAAGAGAAGAAGAACGTGAATTATCAAGAATAGGAAATGTTAATCTTCGTGCCCTTGAAGTATATGAAACAATAGAAAAAGAGTATAATGAATTACTTGGAAAAAAAGAAAAATTAAAAACAGAGAAAGATGATGTTATGAAAATGATTGAAGAGATAGAGCAGAAAAAAACAGGAATATTCATGGAGACATTTGATGCAATAAATTCTCATTTCAAGGAGATATTTTCAAGCTTAAGCACCAAGGGAAATGCGCACATAGAATTAGAAAATCCTGAAAATCCACTTACAAGCGGAGTTGATATTAAAGTCAAGGTAGTTGGAAATAAATTTTTAGATATAAGATCCTTGTCTGGCGGGGAAAAAACTTTAACAGCTTTAGCATTCATATTTTCAATACAGGAATTTAAGCCAGCTTCTTTTTATTTATTAGATGAAGTAGATGCTGCACTTGACAAAACAAATTCTGATTTATTATCTGAATTGATAAGCAAGTACAGCAAGAAAGCACAGTATATTTTAATATCACATAATGATGGAATGATAGCAAAAGCAGATCAGATTTATGGTATTACAATGCAGGATGGAATTTCAAAAATAGTAAGCTTAAAGATATAATTATTTTTTCTTCTTTCTCTTAATTGTTTTCTTTTTTATCTTTTTATTATTGGATTTTTTTACTTCTTCTTCATCAAAGAAATCAAGAATTTTTTTATGAAAGCCTGTCTTTCTTGTTATAAGCACTAACATTATAATAATTAAACTTATTAAAATATATATCTGGTATTTTTCTATGCTATTTTTTATATCTTTTAATTTTGTGATCATGTTGATATTTTCAGTATTCTGAACAGAATCTCCTGTCGGGTTATTATTAAATATTGTTACATTATTAAAATGATTTTTAATTTTTTGTAAAAGGGGTGTTTTGTTTGAATCTTCCTTCAAAGTATCTGTTTTTGAAGAATTGCAGTCTTTCACATTAGCCAGTATTTTTATCAGTGCTCTTGCATTACCTATGTAAGGAATTATATTTATTTTTACTATGTGAGTTCCGCTTACTGTATAATCAGGAGTTAAAACTAAGTTAAATATTTTTGAAGATCTTGAATTTACAGTTAATTCATTAACATTTGTATGGGTCCAGAGTCCGCCAGTTGCTTTAATCTTGTAATTATTGGTTATATTAGCATTATTAAAGATGGTAATAGGCATTATCTCTCTTGTATGTGCACAAAATTCAATATAATTATCTTCCAAACTAACTTTATAATCTGGATTTATTGATGCATTGGCTAATGGAATTAGTAATATTAACAAAAATATAATTATCTTTAGATTCATATAAACTAGTTAAAAATATAATTTATAAAGATTCTTCGATAAAGATATAGATATTAGAAAATAGAAATTAAAAGGAAGTTTTTTCTTTTAAAATTCTATTGCAATCTTGTTTTTCCCTTCCTGGTATATGTGACCTTTCTTAACTCTGTCTAATTTCAAGGCTTTCACCAATTCCACAGGGAACCTTGTTGTTATAGAATTCCCATTTTTCCAGAATTTTATCTCTTTTCTTTCAACACCCCATAAGCCATTTTCCTTTAATTTACATTCTACTATGAGCATGCTCTCCTCTGGAAGATATTTAGATTTGCATTTATTACATATTTCTACATTTAATATTCCGCAGTCTATTCCTTCCTGTATTACTCGCTCCTTTTTCCACTTAACTTTTCCCCCGCATGGGCAGGGATATTCTATTTTTTCCATCTTAAACCTCCATAACAGTAATTGGATAAACTTTTTTAATGTCTCCAACCATAAATTCCCTGTATACTATCTTGAACCATCTATATTCAGAAATTATAGATTTATCTTCTCTTAGCATTTTTGAGCCTTTGATTACAGCTTCTTTAATCAATTCTACACCTATTCCTCTCGTTCTCATTCTATCAATAATATGATCACTTCTTTTTATTGAATCTGTCCATTTCTTATCAAACAGATCCTGGTATTTTATATTTAATCTGATATCCATACAATTATATACAATTCTATAAAAGTATATAAATGTTTCTATTACTAGAAATTTATGATAAATAAAAATAGAAATTAAAAAGTCTTAGCACTAGAGCTATTCCAAAAGCAAAGCCATTCCTGTTATCATCAATGCCATTACCATTAAGGTCAAGCCTATGATCATTCCAGTTGGAATTCAGCACGGACGGCTTTGTAGCCCGCTAATCGATTAATCACCCCTGCTTCATATTTCATTGCTTACTTAATGTCGCAGTTGAATTTCATGGCTTAAAATAAATCTAAATAATGCGCTAATTAACGAGCGTGTAGCCCTAGTGATATCACTAAGACACTAAAAATAAAATATTAGAATTAATAAATTTATCTAAAATTTTTTTGCGCGACGTACCCCAAAAGCAAAGCCACTCCAGTCAACACCAACGCCATCACCATAAAGGCCAAGCCTAAGAACATTCCAGTAGGAACTCAGCACGGAAACCCTCTGTTGAACTTTTTGACTTTCACTAATTTTTAATCCAAAAGTCATTGGACTATTTTGGAATATACCAGAAACTTCTCCTAATTTTTTAGCACCATCTACATTATAACTTGCAATAACAAATCCATCTTTGGATAAGGATTCTGACGTATGCTCTCCAAATCTATAGCTTCCTTTTGGAGCAAATCTTAATCTTTCATCCTTATTAAATATTATTCCATTCTTTTCTTTTCCACCCTTAAGCATTTTTTCAAGTTTATTCTCATCTAGTGGCTGACTTATTCCTACTGCCTTTTCATCCATTAAAACATAAACTCCTTTTGGAGTCCATAAATTTCTGTTAAAAACATAGAGATAATTACTCTTTATCTTACCTTTCAATTCAATAGATTCTGGCTCATTTTTAATTTCTTGATGACAATAAGCTGGGTGAATTAAAAAAGCAGTATAATCCCCTGTTGGCATTAATTGCTTTCTCCTTATAATTTCTGCTCCAAGAACTTGATAATCATTTGGACCTAAAAGTGGGTATATAGAAGCTAGTTCTCCATTTTTATAAGGCATTACTAACTTCGTTTCTCCCTTTATTAATCTTGTTTGTTTCATTTTTAGTATTTATTTAATTAAAAAAATAAAAAATTAGTAATAAGTTTGAGCTTCTGTGCTAGGCTCTTCTGCTCCTTCTTCTCTGCTTCTTTTTACAAGCAAGATTATTCCTAATACAACAACTGCTATTACTAATACAGCAAATACAATCCATAAAGCCAATGATAAGTTAAATTTGCTTTTTGCAATTTCCTTGACATCTGCTCCAAGATTGAATTCTTTTACTAATGTATTTCCTGACATTACCTGCACACTAAACATATGCAATCCTGCAACAGCATCTTCATTAGCTGATACATAAACATATGTCTCTCCTGTACTATCAGACATTACTGTAACAAATGCTGGATCAACTCTTGAAGTTGCCCAAGTATCTGCACCAGAAACAACAACATTGTAAGCCTGTGCTTTTGAACCTAGGTTAGCTATTGTTAATTTGTATATAACACCTTTACCTTGGTCAACTTCTTTTGTTGCACTATCTATACTTACTAAATTGCTTATTTCTTGTTTTTTTGAAGTAATTTCAGCAGCTTCAATATTCAATAAGTATGTTTTCTTTACAGATTCATGGAACCTGTCATACTCTGTTGTTATCTGAACTTCATAAGTTCCTGCTTTTGTGTTTTCAGGTATCTTTAACATCAATTCATTTGATGTCATTGATCTTTTATTATCACTGTCTGTATCCTCATTTACAGATACTAATTGATCGATGTAGTCTCTTACTGATATACCTAAAGCAGGTATGCTCATTGTTATTCTAATATCTTTTTCCTTGTTATCACCCATGTTCTCAACTCTTACTTTTGCATACAATGGGTTTCCAGCCTGAACTGTTAATCCTGGATTAAATATAACATCCTGCACATCAAGCAAGTTTTGAACAGGTGTAACTCTTAGTGTAAATGATAAAGAATCATATTCAACTTCATCTCCTGTTGGACCGTAAACTTCTACATGTAATGTATAATCTTGAGTTGAATCCATATCTTCAGGCATATCAAGCTCTAAATTCTTAACATATACTGTATCTGCTAGAACATTAAATTGGCTTGATACATCTTCAACTTGATCATATTTGTAACCACCAATCCATGCTTTAACTCTTACTGACTTTTCATCAGATGAGCTGCCCTTTAACTGAACAGTTACATCAACTTGATCGCCTCTGTCAACATGAACTATCTGAGAATCAGAAGCTAGTTCAACACCATCAATTTTTACCTCTTGTATTGTTAATGCATGCGCTGCACCTGCGAAAATTACTAGACTCATTGCTAGTACTAAAATCATGCTAAATATTTTTGTTGTTTGTTTCATATTTGACTAACCCCCTATATGTAATCATTTTGAAGTTGTATCTTATATTTAAACTTTGTGGTAGTGATTATTAAGGCTTATCTCTGCGAAATTCTCTTGATTTCTCTGGCCAATAATAAAATTCCTACTACTAATAAGATTATGAATAGAGATAAAAATACTAATTCAACTACAGACAACCAATCAACACTAGTTTCATTACTTTCATCAAGTAAAACTTCTGATGTATCATTATTCAATATTGTTATTGTCTTGTATTCTATATCTGAAGTATAACCATTAGATAACTTAATTCTTAAATTATATAATCCTGATTTTGTGTCTTCTGGTATTTGAATATCTATTAATTGGTATTTATTACTACCTTGAGACAAAGTTATTGTTGAAGATGATTTTGTTAAACCTAATTCAGTTAATAATACATTTAGTATAATATTACTTTCAGTATAATCTCCATTATTTAATAATTCTACATTTAAACTTATAATATCTCCAGGATAAAATATTTGATTATCTAGTGAAACATGTGCTATTGATAGGCTATGTATATTATACTGATCTTCTGTTGTAGTAGTATTTTTACTAACCTTTATTATTATTCCTTTAGTTATTGTATTACCTAGATTGTCTGTTACTTCAAGTTCAACATTATAAGTTCCAGATTTATTAAATATATGAGTAGGATCTGACTGTGTTGAATGAGAACCATCATCAAAATCCCAGTAGTATGTAAATGGGCTATTTCCAGATACATCTGAACTAAATTCAACTTTTAAAGGTGCTGTTCCATTAAGAGGGTCTGCATCTATTGTTAATTGCAGTGTAATATTAGTATTATTAACTAAATTAACAGTTACTATTGCATTATCAGTGCTTTGTGCACCATTATTATCTGTTACTATTAAAGTTACATTATAAATTCCTGCATTTAAATAAGCATGATTAACTATTTCTCCAGAACTTAAATTACCATCTCCGAAATTCCATATATAACTGATTATTGTACCATCTGGATCATATGAATTATTTCCATTAAATAAAATATTTTGACTAACATTAGTAGTCACATCAGGACCAGCATTTGCCACTGGATTCTGGTTAGCAGTACAATTATTTACTGTAACTACTAAATTATCCTGACTTTGTAATCCATCATTATCTGTAATTAATAGTGTTGCAGTATAATTTCCAGGATTAGTATAAATATGATTTAGTATTGAACCACTTAGTATATTACCATCTCCAAAATTCCATATATAACTGATTATTGTACCATCTGGATCATATGAACTAGAACCATCAAAAACAACACTATTGCCTGCACATACATTTCTATCTGGACCTGCTATAGCAACAGGCGGTTCTAAAAGAGTATTTGTAAATACATTTAAGCTTGCATCTCTTTGTGATAAAATAGTATTAGCACACATTTCATCAGTTACATTAGTTATAATTCTTAGTGTATAAATTCCATTTAATAAACTT
>Ga0180008_1001554_pt1 | contig 14189 bp, 8 predicted proteins | sample MM_PW_MetaG_FD_121121 | JGI IMG/M metagenome (GOLD analysis project Ga0180008, IMG submission 121121) | Groundwater microbial communities from the Aspo Hard Rock Laboratory (HRL) deep subsurface site, Sweden - MM_PW_MetaG | ecosystem: Environmental > Aquatic > Deep subsurface > Groundwater... | reverse complement strand
TTCAGCACCTTACCCATCAGCACCGGATCAAGTGAAATAACTTTGTCCAGATCGGTCGGGCTAGTACGCGGATTATTGCATATTTCCATAACCTTGGTTACCGTCGTAGGAAGACTGGGCATGGAACTGATATAATTTTTTACTTTAAGTACGTTATTTCCCGACATTCTTTTTCTCCTGCTTCATCAGTTCAATCAGCCGGGCAAGACGTTTAGATACCTTAACGCCACAGACCTCGACCACCTCTGGCTCCGGCGGATGGTTGCGCTGTGCGATTGTCTGAATTATTGAATCCAGCTTCTCCGATATGTGATCCTGCTCCATATCCCGCAGTTTATCCGCCGGCAGACTGCGGGTAAGATCTTTAAGGTACTTGAAAAGCGCGATGGTCTTCTCGCCCAATAAATCGTCCTTTGCTTCGGCCGGTTTTCCGGCTGGAAGGCTGGTAGAATCCGGTATTGCGGATGGAGAAGCCGTGCCCGGTCTGGCTTGCGGCTGCTCCGTCGGCGACGCCTGCGGCTCCGGCTCTGCGGCTGGAATTGCCGGCGGCAGCTCGTCGATTTCCGGTTCTTCCAGAGTATCAAGCTCGTCAAAACCGGTATCGCCACTGTCGGCATCGTCCCAGATATCATCGTCTTCTTCGCTGATTTCCAGCTCGTCTTCAGGGAACTCAGGTAGGCCTTCCTCATCGGCGGCGGCAGCAGCCTCTTCCTGGTCCAGCTCATCCATAATTTCCGGCAGCTCGTCAAAGGCAGATTCGTCGGCATACTCCGGTTCAAGTCCGCTGTCATCGATGTCCGGGCCCAGCAGGTCGTCATCCAGCAAGCCTTCATCTTCCGGGATAGTAAGATCAAGGGGTTCCTCGTCGGCGCCCTCGGCCATAGCATCCTCGGGCAGGGGCTCAGCTATTTCCGGAATTTCTTCCAGATCGGAAAAATCATCTTCCAGGCCGGAATCGTCCGGCAGATCGGAAAGTTCATCTTCCGGGATGGAAAAATCATCCGGCTGAGACAGATCCAGCGGGTCTTTGGGGAAGGGATCCGGCTTGGGTACCGGCTCGGCTTTAGGCTTGGCGGCCTCGGCAGGCGGTGGCGGTGGCGGTGGAGTATAGGCCGGCGGTTCATACTGCGGCGGTGGATACACAGAAGGATTTGGCGGCTGAACAGCCGGCGGCGGCGCGGCCGGCAAAGGCTGGGCTTGTTGCGGCGGCATTTGCGGTACCGGATCGGGCTGCATGGCTGGGGGCGGCGGTGCAGCCTGTGCAGGAGTTACATTGTCCGGGCTGCTATCACCATTGCCGCTGCCACCACCACCACCATCGTACAGATCCTCGCCAAGCAGCAGATCATCTACCGGTAATTCGTCGTCCAGATCTTCCAGCATCGGCTCGTCGATAAAAGCTTCGTCAATCTCGTCCAGCGGTTCTTCGCGCTCATCCAGGAAGATCAGTTCGTCCGCCTCGTCAACCGGAATGGATTCCGATTTAAGCAGTGCCAGCAACTCGTCAGCCTCGGAACGCGACGGTTCCGCGCCTTCATCTTCAGTCTCAGATTCGGCCTTCAGGGCATCGCGCAGCACGGCGATATTGCGGTCCCAGGCCTTCTTCATGTCGCTCGAATAATCGCGCACAGCCTTCTCGTAGATGCCTAGCGAATCGGACAAGCCGTCGATATCTTCGGATTTTCCTTTGCCGCTGCGCAGGCTTACTACCTTGTCGGCAGCTGCCACCGCGTTTTCCTTGTCGCCCATCAGCTGGTACAGATCGGACAGTTCCAGCCAGGCTTCGGCGTTATCCGGCTTATCGGCGACCAGCTCTTTAAGTAGCTGTACCGCATGGGAATATTCCATCTTGTCGCGCCAGGCACGGGCCAGTTCCAGACGGGCGGCGATATTCTTCGGCCGGGATATCAGGAAACTTTCCAGCTCCTTGATGGCCGTATCAAAATCGCCGGCCTCGCGGCTAAGCCGGGCCAGATCCACCCGGAAGGCGGCTTCTTTCGGGTCAAGCCGTACTATCTTTTTGTAAATTTCGCGGGCCTTGTCGGCCTTGCCGGCTTTTAAAAGCAGGGTGCCGTAAATCTTGAGGGCTTCGATGTTATCCGGCTTGCGGTGCAGCACATCCACAATTACTTCGGTAGCCTGGTCATTGTGACCAAGTTGGGTAAGCAGGCGGGCCAGCTGTACGCGCAGCTCGATATTGTCCGGCATCAAGTCCACCAGGCTCTGCAGTTCACCGACAGCCTCGGCATAGCGACCGGTCTTCTCCAATACATCCTGAATGTTTACGGCGGCTTTCAGGTACTTTGGATCCACTTCCAGGGCTTTGCGGAACCAGCGGACAGCTTCGTCCGGTTTGCCGGCATGGGCCCAGGACAGGCCGATACCGTTGCGGGCGGCGGCATTCATGGGGTCAATAGTAATAATGTGCGAAAAAGTATCGATGGCGCGTTTATGCTCATTGGCCAGCGAAAGGCATTCTGCATAGCGCTGCATGGCATCGATCCAGCCCGGCCGGGCCTTAACAGCGGATTCATATTCTTTCAGCGCATCAGCCGGTTTGCCCAGTTTCTCGTAGGCCAGGCCAAGGTTATAATGGAAGGATGGATAATTGGGATCGGCGGTTAGCCCCTTCCAGAATACCTGCACCGCCCTGGTCGGATCATTCATGTCCAGATAGGTGGTGCCCAGATTGTTATAGGCCATTACATGTGACGGATCGATTTCCACGGCTTTGGCGAAGGACATTTCGGCCGCCCGCAGGTTTCCCAGGGCATTATGCACATTGCCCAGATTGAACAAGAGCTCGGCATCAGTCGGCTTGTAGTCGATGGCGTGTTCCAGCGCCGAAAGAGCATCCAGCGTCTTGCCCTGGCGCAGATAGGCGATGGACATGCCCTCGAGCGCGCGAATATCGCGCGGGCTGTTTTCCACTATGCTGGTAAAAGCGGCCAGGGCATCAGATACCCGGTTGGTCCGCAGATACACGGTACCCAGGATCATCCTGGCATCGCGCGAAGCCGGTTCGTCCAGCAGGCGTTTGCGCGCCAGCTTTTCGGCAGTCTCGAAATCACGCAGCTTTAGCGCGTTTTCAGCCCGGACGATATCTTCTGCCTTCTTTCCGCTTGTACTCATTGCTTGATCCTCGCCGGCCGTGCCGTGACCTCTGTGGAAAACTCGCCGACATGCGGCGGCTCTGCACTGTCCAGGGCCGCAACAGCGATAAAATAGAGTGTACCATTGCTAAGCCCGCTCAGTACAGTCGAAACTGCCCTTGCATCGCGTATAATTATAGGACTACTGCCCTCATTTGCGCCAGTGCCATAATATTGACCAGGGCTGGTACCGTAATACAGGGCATAGCCGGCCACATCGGCTTCGCTTACCACCGACCATTCCACACTGATGCGGCCGTCTCCGGCTGTGGCCAGCACCCAGGCCGGCGGCGGCGGCGGCAGATCGGGCTGATACAACACCGTAAGCGAACTGATCAGCGGCGAGGCTTCCAGCGCTGCATCCGGATACAGTTCCAACTGCAGCTGCAGGAAACGACCGCGTTGTGCCGGCTCGGGCAGTGCCTTGCCCGGTACAAAGGGCTGCCACTCCGGCCAGGCATCGGTCCAGCCGCGTGCTGTGTCGGCAAAGCGGTAGCTGTAATGAGTCATGGCTTCGGCCGAGCGCAATTCGCGGCTTTCGATAGCCAATAGCAGGCTGTTTTCGCTGCCAAGATCAAATACCGGGCTGCGTACCAGACCGCCTTCCCGGGTATAACGTCCAGTGCCGCTGTCTTCGATAAAGCTCCGGCTGATGCGGAACTCGTCCATCAGACCGGTATAATTCGGCGCAAGATCGAAACGCATCGATGTACCGGCGATTGGCGTAAAAACGGTTGACCCCTCGCGCCCGGTGGCCGTTACATAGTTGACGGCCTCAATCTTTCCGTCCATTACATATTCCAGCAGGCCGGTATTTACATCGAAGCGTACCAGGTGGTGCGACCAGCGGCCAGGTACCAATAGACTGCTTCCCTGCAGGGTAAACGAACTTTCCGCCCCGGACGGGTTTACAAAAAAATTGAAGAAGGCCAGGGTCATGCGATTGCGGCTGATGCTTGCCGCCAGCTGCTGGGCAAAACGCTTATTGGCATACAACAGCGTGGAGCGATACAGCAGCAGCACTTCGCCATTATCCGCCCGTGACGGTTTTAGCCAGAAATCGATAGAAAAATCACCGGAAGCGGTGCCGGGCGAAAAAATCAAACTGCTTTTAGGCTCCAGCACCAGTTTACCGCGCGGAGAAATAAAGGCGGCCGAGCCGGAGCCAATACGGGCATCCGCCGGTCCGACAAAATCGACAAAGCCTTCGCTTTGCACAGTCCAGTTGCCGCGCAGGTCGCGGATTTCACCGTCATTGAAGGCAAGCAGCAGATCAGCTGCCGGATCTTGCCGGTTTGCGGCGGGTTCAAGAATAAAGGCCGGTGTGCCCCCGGGTCCATCCTGTATGTTTACTCCCTGCAGCAGCCAGGGCTGGGCCGAAGAAGCCGAGCGGCTTTCCGGTGTTATCTGCAGCGTCTGGGCACCGGCACTGATGGCAGCCGCCGCACAAAACAGCAGAGGCAGTATATGGGTAATTTTCTCTCGATAGTTATGCATGCAGACCTTTCTCTTTTCTGTACTTCTGATTATCGTACTTTTTTCACATAATTTGAGCAGAAGTAGCACTAACCCGCAAATAAGCTTGATAAGTGCCGTAAACGCCCGGACAGGTTCCAGCTTGACCCGTAGCGCCCGGACGACTAGACTTGAGCTATGCAGTGCGGCGGCACCGGCAATCCCGTTCCGGTTTCACCATGCGGTGAGCCCGTAGAGGCACCATACAGCCATGATCCTGTCACGATTAAAAACCAAAGTACACTCCTTGTTTCGCCCGGTTCCCACCTGGCTGCGAACTGACGCCAAAGCAGACCTCTCCGCCGCCCTGACTGTCGCCATCCTGGGTATTCCGCAGGCTATGGCCTTTGCCGCAATAGCCGGACTGCCGCCGGTTACCGGTTTATACACCTCGATAGTTTCGGCCATCGTTGCCGCCCTCCTGGGTTCTTCCCGGCATTTGATAACCGGTCCTTCCAATGTTACCTGCATGATGATCTTCAGTATTACCGCACAGTTGGCCAAACGGTATGGAATTAGTCCTTTGGAAATTGCCCTTTTAATCTCTTTGCTCAGCGGTTTCATGCAAGCGCTTATGGGCCTGTTGCGCCTGGGCAGCATCGTAAAATATATTTCCAACTCGGTTATTATGGGATTTACCACCGGAGCCGGCATTCTTATTGCGCTGAATCAATTGGATGCCTTTCTGGGTTTGCCGGCTTCCAAATCTGATAGCAGCCACGTACTGCAGGAATTCTGGCAGAATTTGCGGTCGCTGGGCTCAATTAACCCGGCGGGGCTGGCAATTGCCGCGTTTTGCATGGTACTGGTAATAACAATAAAAAAACTGAAACCACGCCTACCCGGTGCGCTGATCGCCTTAAGCATGGCCTCACTTGTGGTCCTGCTGCTTGGGCTGAACAATGAGGCTGCCGGCTGGCTGCGCATTCCAGTCATCGGCGAGCGCAGCCATATTGCCGGAAGTCTGGCCCTCTGGCACTTCCCGCAACTGCTGCTGCAGCCGGATTGGCTTTTGTACCGTGATGTCGGTTTCAGCGCTTTTTCGGTAGCGGTAATCGGGCTTATCCAATCAGCCTCCATCGCCAAATCCCTGGCCGGCCAATCCGGCCAGCGGCTAGATTTTAACCGCGAATTTGTAGGACAGGGTGTGGCCAACATGGTCGGAGCTTTTTTCCAATGTTTCCCGGCGGCCGGCTCGTTCAACCGCAGCGCTGTCTGTATGCAGTCCGGAGCCAAAACCCGCATGGCGGCAATCTTGGCCGCTGTGTTTACCGCCCTGTTTTTACTGTGGCTTGGGCCGCTCACCAATTACATTCCGGAACCGGCTTTTGCCGGCCTGCTGATGGCTACGGCCTTTTTCATGATAGACCGCGGACGCTTCATGAAAATGTGGCGCACCAGCCCGCACTCGCGGGTAGTCCTGGCCGGCACCCTGGCGGCTACCCTGCTGCTTTCCATGGAGAATGCCGTTTTCCTGGGTGTTCTGCTTTCTGTACTGGCGTTGCTGAAAGTTACCGGGAAACCCTACCTGACCCAGCTTATACAGCGCTATGACGGCAGCTTCGAAGAAATTCCCTTTGGCCACGCCGCCGACGACCGCATCGTGCTGGTAAACCTTGAAGGTTATTTTTATTTCGCATCGGTAGACGACCTGGACTACGAACTGATGCAGTGCATAACCGAAGAAACCAAAATTCTTATTCTGCGCATGAAACGCCTGCGCGCCTTCGGCAGCAGCGCCATGCTGATGCTGGAGCATTTTCACGACCTGCTGCTTAAAAAAAACATACGACTGATGGTCTGCGGCATAGAAAACGACCTCCGCCGCACCATGACCGTTTCCGGCCTGCGCCAAAAACTTGGTGAAGAAAACATATTTTATGCCGACAACCGGCTTTTTCAGTCAACCGAACTGGCCTTATTACGCGCCCGAAAACTGCTGGACAATGAAAAACTGGGCGATCATAAGCCTACCTTGCTGGAAAAAATCAAGGGCAGTATCGGCAACATCGGCAAAGCAAAAAATGTGCCGGCACTTAATGCCGGCCGGCTGATGAGCAAACGTTTTCTGCGTTTCGGACAGGAACACCAGATCCGCGAAGTATTATGGCTGCTTGGCGAATGGGTGCAATCCGGCAAGGCCGGGATCAGACCAGTCATCTACCTGCAGGATACTAACGGCTGCATGGCCGGTATGGTCAGCTTGTGGGAAATAATAAAGGATCTTGGCGCTCATCCGGATTTTCTAGAAGCTAAAACCGCTGATGCCCGAATGATGGCAGAGTGGTTCCGCTACAATCAGGACAAAAGCATAATGCGGCTGGTAGAATACGAAGCCCATTGTGTAAGCCCGGAAAGCGGCCTCCCCGAACAGCTGGCCGCACTGGCCCGCAACAAAGGCCGCAGCGTTCCGGTACTGGACAAGAACCGGCGCATGCGTGGAACAGTTGAGGCAAAAGTACTGCTGGCGGAACTTTTGCGGCAGCTGCCAGATAAGGAAAATTCAGAGTGAAAAAACCGGAAAGCCATGTCGACCACCTGAGTGCTTCAACCATCTGTATAGACCGTTTTACTATTCTACAAGCTACCAGTACGCTGCGCGAAGCCCTGGCCGAAATGACGGTACTCGAAAACACGGCAAGCCTGCTGGTTATGCAGGATCGTGAAATCCTGGGAGTGCTCAGCGTCGAAGCCGCAATCGCCTACCTCTGTGCCGGCCGGCTGTCAGAACTGGACGCCGGTATACTGCCGGCTGCTCTGCACCAGCGCCTGGAGGAACGGCTCAGCGACATTCCACTGGGCAAGGCTGTCTGCATCGAACCGGCAACCGGCCTTGCAGAAATGCTTCAGCTGGCACATAAGCAAGTCGGTGAATGGCTGTTGGTTGTCGATCCCCAGAGCCGGCAGCCGATAGGCCAGGTTTTATACAATACCCTGTTTTTGTCGGCCGCCGGCCTGGCGCTGGACGACAACGCCCTGATTCATCCGTAAGCGCATGAAAGCAGATAGCTTAATCCTGGGAGATATATACAGCATAGCCAGAGACGACTGCCCGGAGGCCGGACTTAGCGAACAACTATTTTGCGCTATGCAGATTAACGCAGCCGGCCGCATTGTGCGTTTATTTAAGCCCGGAGAAAAGCTGCCATCCGGACTTACCGAAATCAAGCCGAACGGAAAAGCCATAGTCCCGGCCTTCACCGACTCGCACGCCCACTTTATCTCCAAAGCCGTACTGGCCGCACTGGCTGTAAATCTGGCCAGACTTGAGAACGAGCGTATTGTTCCCGATTCGCTGGAAGGGGTTCGGCAACTGCTCTTGGCAGAGAGTTCCGGAGGCCGGAAGCTGCTGGCAGCTTACGGCCTCTGCATTGCTGCCCTTAAAGAAAAACGTCTGCCGGTTTCCGCCGAACTGGATGCCTGGTTTCCCGGCCGGGAAGTAATAATTCTGTCGATGGACGGGCACTCCAGCGCCTATTCCAGCCTGGCACTGAAGAAACTGAAACTCGAAGCACTGGCCGAAGACGGCATTCTGCGGGCCGAAGCCCATGAATTTAATATGGGCAGGGTTTCCGGCCGCATTCTGCATGGTCTTAAACCCGCTGCACTGGCAGCCGGGCTGGCCGGCGCGGTCCGTGAAGCGATTGAATCCGGGCTTGTATCCATACACTGCCTTGAAGGCACCGAAGACCGATTCTTTGACCCAGGAATACTGTTGATGAAGCTGCTGGGCGGCCGACTGGGACCACGCCTGCGCCTGTATCTGCAATACAGTGCCCAGGTAAAAGCACAGCGGCATCAACACAGTCTGCACCGATTGCGCGCCGGCGGCTGCCTGTCCTGGGAGATGGATGGTTCGGTTTCCTCGCGCAGTGCCGCTATGGACACAGCGTATCTGGACGGCAGCGGCAGCGGGCAGCTGTACCGCAGCCCGGCAGAGGCACTAGCCATGGCCCGCCCCTATTACAGCCGCGGCTGGCAGCTGGCGGCACATGCAATAGGCCCGCGCGGCATAGAATCCATATTATGGGCTTACGAAACCCTGATGGACGAGGCAGCGGACCAGAACAACCATCTGAGGCTGCGCATCGAGCATTTTGAATTTCCACGTCCCGACCAGATTGAGCGGGCCGGCCGCCGCAAACTGGTGCTGTCAGTGCAGCCCGGTTTTGCCTGGGCGGATGCCCGCTGGATACACTCATATGAGACAGCCCTGCCAGCAGAAGTCCGGGCGGCACAATGTCCGCTGCGTGCATTGCAGGACAGCGGCTGCCGGCTTTCCCTGTCTACCGATGCGCCGGTGCAGCCACTGAATCCTTTTTATCAGATAGCCGGCGCGGTCAATCATCCCAATGCCCGGCACAGCCTGAGCATATATGAAAGCCTGCGTGCCTACAGTTACGGCGGAGCTTACGCTGCCGGTGAAGAATCCGACAGGGGCAGCCTGGAAACCGGGAAATTCGCCGATTTCGCCGTCCTGGATACTGACCCCTTCTGTATCCCAACCGAGCAACTGCACCAGGTACTGGTAAGCGAAACCTGGCACGAAGGCCGGCCCATGCAGGCCCCGCCGGAAACCCTGCCCGGCTTTATCCGCCACATCCTTACAAGCAGGCCAAGAAAGCTGTAATTTTTAAAAGAATAAACCGATAGAACTATATTCTGCTGCGACTATTGACAAAACAACCGGAATAAAAAAAACTATAGCGTACCCTTCAGGAGGTTAAATCATGAAAAGCAGAAATTCGGCAATAACACAAATTGTACTTATTGTCAGCTTCCTGATAGCTGCATCATCGTGCGTAAATTCCGAAAAAACTACAAACAGTTCTGCTGAAGCTATTTCAACCCTACCTCAGCAAAACATCCAGCCAAATACCCCGCGCCAGGGCCCCTACCTCGGCGAGCAGCCGCCGGGAGCCGAACCGCAACGCTTCGGTTCGGGCTTCATCAGCGGACAATTTCATTCCACACCGACGTTCTCACCGGACAGTGCCGAAGTCTGGTGGGCCGGCTCTTTCAGCAGCGGTAAAATATTCACCAGCAAGCTGACGGACGGCACGTGGATGGAGCCCGCTGTGTTCCGCCTTCCTGGAAATATTAGTCACATGCGCGATCCTTTTATCTCCCCTGATGGCCAGCGATTTTACTTCATCAGCATGGCAGCGCTCCCGGACAGCAACACCGGAGGCAAAGAAAATATATGGATGGCCATACGCAGCCAGGACGGATGGACTGAACCGGTGCCACTGCCGCCTGAAATAAATGAGCTTACCCTGCACTGGACATTCTCAGTCGCGGCCAACTACGACCTGTATTTTTCGGCGGAGACTGGACCCTACAACAATGATATCTACCTGTCGCGCTGGGCAAACGGCAAATATCAGAAAGCCGAAAAACTTCCGGAACCGCTTAACAGCGGCATCAATGAATACACCCCGAACATAGCCCCGGACGAAAGCTATATATTATTTTCCAGGTTCGAAGGAAATTCGGACACGCCGCGGCTATATATCAGCTATGCAAGTACGACCGGCTGGAGCGAACCAGTGCTAGTCGAAAACATCCCCTACTGCCTGAGTCCGATTATCAGTCCGGACCGTAAATATCTATTTTTCATGAGCAGTGCGTCTTCCTTCGCCTGGCGGGACAGTGCTTTCATAGCTGAACTTCGCGGGAATTGATAGGCATCGGCGGAACATCATCCAGCAACGAGATTTCCGGATATTTAGCTGAGACGGTGCGGAAGCGGTCGACATTGGACAGCATCAAACCTACCACAGCCGGATCAAAAATGTTTCCGGCCTCGGAACTGATATATTCCAGGATACTGTCGAAGGGCCAGGGTTTTTTATAGGTCCGGCTGGTAGCCAGAGCATCAAAAACATCGCAAAGGCAAACGATTCGGCCTACCAGGGAGATAGCCTCCCCAGCTTTTCCCAAGGGGTAACCCAGACCGTTCCAGCGCTCGTGATGGTCCAAAGCGATGGTAGCTGCCGTTTTTATTAAAGATCGCTGTGATGAGCTTAAGATATGATAACCAACCATCGAGTGCTTTTTCATAATGCCCATTTCAGCCTCGTCAAGCAATCCCGGCTTGTGCAAAATCGCGTCAGGCACAGCTATCTTGCCGACATCATGCAGGGTAGCCGCATCGGTAATCAGGTCTACTTCCGCCCCTGGCAGACCATAGGCTTCGGCCAGGATTCGGGCATATTGGCCTACCCGCAATACATGGTTAGCCGTTTCCGGCGAACGGTTTTCCATTACTTCGGAAAGTGTTATAAGAATTTCCTTCTGAGATTTGACTATGCGGCTGGCTGTCTTCCGTAACTCTTCCTCGGCGGCCCGTCTGCGTACCGCTTCCTGCTCCAGATCGGCCAGTCGCGCTGTAATCCTGGTTTCAAGCTCGGTATTCCAGGCCAGCAGTTCTTTTTCAACCGCCTCAAGCCTGCTTACATCACGAAATACCGAAGTACAACATACTACCTCGGTGGCAGCAGCGCCCGTGTCAAATACCGGAGAGATGGTAACCCGATAACTAGCTCCCGTACCCGGATCGCGCAGCCCGCATTCTTCAGATCCGTCGGCACAGCTGCCAGTCATAATCAGACAAGCCTGCAAATCGGGCCAGTGCCTCAGAATATCTCCAAGCTGCCGCCCGCGCAACTGGCTGGGCCGGAAACCAAACAATGCGGCAAAAGCCCGGTTACAGTCCAGCAAAAGACCATCCCGATTATACGTGAGAATAGGATCGGTAAAACTGTCCACCACCAGCCGCCGGGCTATCGGCACAATGTCGAAAAGTTTGTAGCGGTACAATGCAGCTAAAAGCAGCGGGTTACCTAAAATAAACCAGAATGGAGAAATATCACGTACACCAAAAAGATTAACATCCAATATCTGGAGCAATACACCGAAAATCGGCAACATAAAAGCAGCCAATACCATTGCGTACCTGGATCGGTCGTATGGAGCAGCCCTCACCAGAGAACGCACCAAAATAAAAATGGCGAATCCAACCCACAAGTATACATACGCGAATAAAATATAATCAAAAAGTGTATAGCCGTAACGCAGTTCGCCGAAAGGCAGAGATGCATCCAGCCAAGGCTCATGCCGGATCAAACCATGCAAAGGATCGGTAAAAGCCAGTATGGCAGATACCAGGGCGGGAGCGAACAGGGCAGGCAGCAGCCGGTGAATTCGCAGCGGAAAATCGGTGGCTTCACGGGCAAACAGCACAAAAAGGGCAGCGGCAGCCAATGATACAGGATATTGCAGATTATCCCAGAACACTTTACCGCGATAACCAATAGACAAGGTTTCGAACAGCAACATGAGCGTCCAGGCACATTCAACCCACAACAGCCTGGAAAAAGCGCGTACCAGCGGCCGATCCAGCCGAGAGCGTACCGCCAGGGCTATCCAGCCAGCCAAGGCCGCCGACAGGCCGTACAAAAAAGGCAGCAACAGGAACCAGTTACTTTGGATCATTGCTGCACCTCCGGCCTGTAAACCGTTTTCCGGGCTGATCCAAAATCCCCATCCTGCACCACTGTAACAGGGCTATAGTTTTCGGCAACACGTAAAAACTCGTCAAGATGCCGGAGCACTAAATCAGTCAACATGGGTTCCAGCACGCTACCGCGCATTCCAGCCAAGCTGCCGGCAATAGCGGCAATACTAAACCCCGTCGGAGAGCGCTTGCTGACAATCAGGGAATCCAGAATATCACAGGCAGTCAGTATTCTGGCCTCCGGACTTATTGCAACTCCGGCCAGGCCGCGCGGGTAACCGCTGCCATCCCAATGTTCATGATGTTCAGCGGCAATACGGCTGGCTAGCTTGAGCAGCGGATCATCCATCCTGCCCAGTATCTGTTGGCCAATGGCAGTGTGGGTCTGCATAAGCTCCTGCGCTCCGCTATTGTCCTTGTCCAGCCCGCTCAGCAGGGCTTCGGAAATGCTAATTTTGCCTATATCATGCAAGGCAGCCGCATTGCCGGTAAACTGGGAGTCCTCTGCACTCATTCCGGTAAGCTGACAAAGAATACGCACATACTCCGATACCCGCAGAACATGTCCAGCGCTCTCCCTCCCGCGGGTTTCAATAATATCCGCCAGTGTAAGCATAATTTCTTTGCGGGTGGTACGCATTTCGGCGTTTATATCTTCCAGTCTGCGCTCGGTTTCCTGGCGTTGGCTCACCTCGGCCATCAGTTCCTTGGCGCGTACTTCAATTTTCTTTTCCAGCTCAACCGAAAGACCCCGCAGCTTTTGTTCCGCCCGCTTCAACGAACTGATATCCCGAAAAACCAGTACATAATTGTCAGCATGTTTTATAACCGGAAACTTGCGGATAGAATACACCGGTGACTCTGGACCTTCCAATAAAGGAAGCTCGGCATCTACAAAAGGCTGGTCAATCAGCGAGCACAGAGCTCCCATCCTGACTTTACAAAGCTCCCGGGCAGATTTCCCAAGCAGTTGTTCTGAACCATTCCCGAACAAGCGCTTAAAAGCGACATTATGGTCTACGATGATTCCCCTCCGGTTAATCAAAGCCACCGGATCTCGCAAATTCTCAACAATAGTATGCCGCGCAACCGGTAGAACCCCGGCCATGCGAAAGCGGAAGATGCCATAGGCAATCAGGGCATCCCCAACCAGAAACCATAAGGAGGTAACTTCCATCCGCCCCAGGATACGGATTCGCAAAATAGTCTGCAGCGCGCCAAACAAGGGAAAAGCCAAGCCTGAAAAAGCGCAAAGGGCTGCCAAACGGGCGGTAGCGTGAGCGACCATAGTCTGGCGCAACAATAGCCAGACACTATACACAGATATTGCATACATCGGAACCAGAAATACCATAAGCACCAAAGGCACATTATAATTCAATTCACCAAAGGGTATAGAAAAATCCACCAAGGCATTAACCCGGTGCAGGCCATGCAAGCTGCTGGTCGCCGCGAAAAGCCAGGCAAGCAATGAAAATACCAGCGACAACAACAACAGTTTTGTCCCATGCCAGTTTTTTCGGCCAATATAATGAAGCACAAAATTCACTGCTGCAGCTGCGCCCACTCCGGCAGGAATTAACTGCAGGTCATCCCAGAAAGCTTTTCCAGCCAGTGTACTCCCGGTAATCTCCATCAGCAATGTGAACGCCCAAACCGCCTGCACGAAGAGCATAAACGCAAAAGACCGCCCGACGGACGAATGGTTCCTGGCCCGCACAAATATGCCCAAACCAAATGGAAACAATGTTGCCACGATATAAGGAGACAGATATATTATCGAGTCACGAAGAGTCATACGCCTCCATTGTTCATTAAAATGGGCCGTCGATAAAATCAATTATATTCAAAAGTCAAAGTTCTTCCAGTTCTTCCAACTCTTCCAGATCGTCATCACTTTCCGCGACTGCAGACAAAACAGCCGAGGCTGGAGCTGCCTGCAGCTCCACTGCCTGATCCAACCCGTTACTTACGGTATAACTGGTGATAATCATCTCGATGCC
>Ga0180008_1001553_pt1 | contig 14195 bp, 12 predicted proteins | sample MM_PW_MetaG_FD_121121 | JGI IMG/M metagenome (GOLD analysis project Ga0180008, IMG submission 121121) | Groundwater microbial communities from the Aspo Hard Rock Laboratory (HRL) deep subsurface site, Sweden - MM_PW_MetaG | ecosystem: Environmental > Aquatic > Deep subsurface > Groundwater... | reverse complement strand
TAGAGCTGCTGGCGGTGTTTCTAGAATGAGTGACCCAAAGATGATTAAACAAATTCAAGATGCTGTGTCAATTCCAGTCATGGCTAAAGTTAGAATTGGTCATTTTGTTGAAGCACAAATCTTAGAAGCAATCGAAATCGATTATATTGATGAAAGTGAAGTTTTATCACCTGCTGATGATATCCATCATATTGATAAAACTAAATTTAATGTACCTTTTGTTTGTGGCGCTAAAGACTTAGGTGAAGCACTTAGACGCATCAGCGAAGGTGCTGCAATGATCCGTACGAAGGGCGAACCTGGTACTGGTGATGTTATTCAAGCAGTTAGACACATGAGAGCAATCCAAAAAGAAATGCGTTCTATACAATCCATGGATCCAACTGAAATCTTTATACTACAAAAACAATTAGGTGTATCTTTAGATTTATTAATGTATGTTCATGAAAATGGAAAGTTACCAGTTGTTAACTTTGCTGCTGGTGGTATAGCTACTCCTGCTGATGCAGCTTTAATGATGCAATTAGGCGCTGAAGGTGTCTTTGTTGGTTCGGGAATATTTAAGTCCGGTAATCCTCAAAAGAGAGCTGAAGCGATCGTCAAAGCAGTAACAAACTTTAATGATCCAAAGATCCTTGCTGAAATCTCAGAAGATTTAGGTGAAGCTATGGTTGGTATCAATGAACAAGAAATAGAACTCTTGATGGCTGAAAGAGGAAAATAATGATCATTGGCATCCTTGCAGTTCAAGGGGCTTTCATTGAGCATGCTAAGGTTTTAGCAAAGTTAAATGTTCAAACCTTTGAAATTAGACAAAAAAGAGATTTAGATAAGAAAATGGATGGTTTAATCTTACCAGGTGGTGAAAGTACCACAATGGTTAGATTATTAAAAGATTTGGACATGTTTAATTCTATTAAAGAAAGTGTTGAAACGGGATTACCTGTTCTAGGCACTTGTGCTGGTATGATATTACTTGCTAAGGGATTAACAAATTCAAATCAAAACAGTTTAGAAACCATGGATATTAGCGTTGAAAGAAATGCATATGGTAGACAACTAGGAAGCTTCTTTACTCACAATTTATTTAATGGTCTTGAAATACCAATGACATTCATTCGTGCACCATATGTTCATAGTTGTGGTCAAGGTGTAGAAACATTATCAATTGTTGATGATAGAATAGTTGCTGTTAGACAAAAAAATCAATTAGCAACCGCCTTTCACCCAGAACTTACAGATAGCACTTATGTTCACGAGTATTTTCTTCATATGATCATTAAAAAATAAGCTTGGTTCAATTTGAACCAAGCTTTTTTATCGTTTATTCATCTTTCTTTCTTTTCTTAACGCCCTTAACTTTTGATACTCAAATTCTTTTTGTAACTTCTGATAATTCAATAATCTATCTTTTTCCATTGTTCCTGATTCAATAGCTTCTAATACAGCACAACCAGGCTCAGTCGTATGTGAACAATCATTAAATTTGCATGACTTGCTCAATTTTTCAATATCATCAAAAGTTGTTTCCAAATCTACTTCATCAAGTTGTAGTTCTCTCATGCCTGGTGTATCAATAATCATTGATCCACCTTGAGTCATATATAGTCCTCTTGATGTTGTCGTATGTCTACCTTTATCATGGCCACCAACAACTTCTGTTTTCTGAATATCAATTGCTAACAAATGATTCACAAGTGTTGATTTACCTACACCAGATGACCCAATAAATGCATAAGTTAACCCTTTTTTTAAATAAGTTTCTACTTGTTTGAAATAAGGTTCGACAAATTCTGATGTAAATAATACATCTACTCCAAATGCTACAGAATAAACCGATTTGACCATTTGATCTAACTTCAAAGTTAAATCAGCTTTAGTTAGAACAATCACAGGAATTGCTCCACTATTCCAACAAACAGATAAATAGCGTTCAAGTCTTCTTAAATTAAAGTTTTCATTAAGCGACATACAAATGAATATGATATCAATGTTAGTTGCTATAATCTGTGCATCAGATGTTACTCCTGCTGATTTTCTTTCTAATATACTTTTGCGATTTAATATAGTATGAATAACAGCTATATCATAAGCACTTTCTACCATCACCCAATCGCCAACTGATGGAAATGCTTTAGGCGTTAATGCCTGATACATCATTTTTCCGGATACTTTTGCAAAACGAACTTCATTTTGAACAATAATCTTATAAAGATCTTTTTGTTGCTCAATAACTAAAGCTATTTCTAATGATTCAAAAGCTTTAGATTCATTCATTCGATCTTTGTTCACAAAAATCCGAACTTGATTCGTTTGATTCATAATGCCTCCAATTTTTAAATTTGGAGGGTTAAAATGGAATGCCCTCCGTCATTTTTTGGTTTAATTCTCTTAGCTCAATTTTCGACATAATACATTCCCCATTTCTTTTTATTCTTAAACACCAACATTTTATCTTATCTAAGCCATAAAGTAAACCTTTGATTAAGAAAAAATGCTGAAATCAGCATTTTTATTGTTTGAGATTCTTTTCTAGTAACTTCTTAATATCAACAAGTAAATCTTCTACAGTTGGTTTTTGAGCATTCAATTCAGCTTGAACTCTTTGCTTTTCATCTTCAACTGCTTTTGCAGCAGCTTCTTCTTCAATTTTTTTCTGGTTTGCTAGTTCACTAGCTTTATTGAATAATTTAACAATCATAAAGACAACAAATGCAATTATAACAAAATCAATAATGTTTTGAATGAATACGCCATAGTAAATAGCATTTTCAGCAACACCATTCACATCATCAGCTGCTGTAATGACATACTTGTAATTCTCAAAACCACCACCACCTGTTACCAAACTGATAATAGGCATTAAGACATCTTTAACTAAACTGGAAATAATCTTACCAAATGCAGCACCAATAATCACAGCTACAGCCAGATTCAATACATTCCCCTTTAACATAAACGATTTAAATTCTTTAAGAAATTTTTTCATATACTTACCTCCCTCTTATGAAACTATTATATCATTTCAAATTATTTTTTCATTAAAAAAGACTGAATGATTGCTCATCAGTCTTTTTGTTTAAGTTTTAAAGTTTAATGTAGCCGACACCAATACCTTTTGGCCCTGTATGTGCACCAACAACTGGTGTTAGATATGCAACAACAACTTCACGTTTTGGATACACTTTTTGAATTTCTTCTTTAAACCATGCAGCTGCTTCTTCATTATGTGCATGTGCTATGTAAGTTAATACATTTAAATCTTTCGTATCCTCAATATATTTTTCTAAGACACGTTGTTGTGCCTTATGGGTTGTTCTAATCTTTTCTAATGAAGTCACTTTACCATCATCACCTAACACCAATAATGGTTTAAGTTGAAGCATTGTGCCTAAAGTGCCTTGTAATTTAGAAAGTCTACCATTTTTAACAAGATATAATAAGGTATCGACTGCAAAATAAATACGATCATTATCTCTAATCTTTTCAAGATAAGGAATAATTTCAGCAACAGTCTTACCTTCAGCAGCTAAACGATGTGCTTCTAAAACCATATAAGCTTCACCATAAGCCAGTGTTAATGAATCAAATGCAGTTACCTTGATCTTAACTTCACTTGCAGTTCTCTTTACAGCTTCAAATAAACCACTGAGTTGAGATGAAATGGTGATAACTAAAGCTTCTTCATAACCTTCTTTTTCAAGTTGTTCAAAATATTCTATCATTTTACCGATGGTAACAAATGATGTCTTTGGGATGTCATTTGGATCTTTTGCTATTCTTTCATAGAAAGTCTTTGCATCCATATCCACAAAATCATCAAAAGATTCGTCTGCTCCAAAATGGATAGCAGATCTCAAAATAATAATGTCTTTTGGATAATCTAAATAGTCTAAGCCTGCATTACTACATGCTAAAATTGCTACTTTACTCATTTTTTTATCTCCCTATAAAATTTATTTTTAGACAACGATAACATATATCTATGATATATAGTATATTCTTATTCATTTGTATCTTATCATATTTTTAGATAATTTGATACAACTCTTTCATATCATCTATCGATTGATATCCTTTAAGTCTATCTTTATGTTGATGTCCCTTAGTATACAAAATGATTTCACAACCTAACTCATGAGCAACTTCTACATCATGAAGTGTATCACCAATCATCGTTACATCTTTAGGATCTATTTCATTTTCTTCTATGAATCTCTTTGCTACAGCAACTTTACTTTTAGCATAAACATCTGATGTTCCCAAGATATGATCAAACAAGTGCTCTATCTTAAAATGGTTTAATTGACGATGTAGATTATTGATTTCAGAAGCAGATAACATGATATTTGTAAATCCTTTTTTCTCATAATGCTGAATTGCATCAATAACACCTTCATGTAATGCTAATTCTAAGCTTCTTGGTTGATATCTTTCGATGAAGCGATGTGCCAAAATCTCAAAACTTGTCTTTTTTAGGTCATAAACTTTATCATAATAAGCTTCTACTGGAAAATCAAAGATCATTAAATACTCATCAAAAGTGACAATAGGTCTTTCTTCTTCGATTAACATTTCATTTAAGATCTCATAACAAAGATATGCGTCATCTAAAACTGTCCCATTAAAATCCCAAAATATATATTTCATATTCAACCTCACTTATGATAGGGATGATTTTTTAAAATCATGTATCCCCTATAGATCTGCTCAATTAAGATTAATCTCATCAATTGATGAGGAAATGTCATTTTAGAAAATGATATTTTTTGATTAGCTCTTTTCATGACACTTTCACTTAACCCGTAAGATCCACCAATCACAAATGCTATATCACCTTGATGGTAGGTTTCTGCTTCATCTAACATCTTAGCAAATCCCTCACTATCTAACATCTTACCCTCAATGGCTAATGCGATGACTAAATCAGAATCTTTAATCTTAGATAGAATGCGATCACCTTCAATATCCTTACCTTGAATACTCGCTTCATCTGAAACTTCTACCCATTCTAATTTAATAGGTAACTGTTTTTGATAATATAAAATGCCTTGTTCTAAGTATTTTTGATTCATCTTACCCACAACAATCACTTTAATCATAGTTTAATGCCTGGAAGACTTGCCTGTGATGCATAATAAATTTCGATTTTTGTTGGATCATCAAACACCTTAACGATCGATTCTTCGATGTCTAAGCATGTATTGCAGTCTTCTGATATATGTGCTACAACCCATTTACTGGGTCTATCTTTAACAAATAGATTAACGAGCCACGCAGCATCATCATTAGACAAATGCCCTCTTTCACCTAAAATTCTCTTCTTTAATAAGAAAGGTCTTGCTGAATTCATTAACTTAGTAGGATGATGGTTCGCTTCTAGAAGATATAAATCAGCATTGCTTAGCATTTCATGATAGCTTTGATCAACATAACCAGTATCCGTTAAGACAACCATCTTCTTCATTTGGTTTTCAATCACGAACCCAACTGGCTCTGCAGCATCATGTGATAGCATGAATGGTGAAACCTTAATATCACTCATAAAAAATGGAACATCAGCACTAATAAAATGTGTACGTTCAAAAAGCGCAACCACCTCAGTTGGTAGCGCGTTATATGTTCCTTTTGTTATGTATATGTCTTCAATAGCACCTTGTTTAAGAAGCATCTTTAACCCCATCACATGATCATGATGTTCATGTGTGATTAAGAGCGATCTAACGTCATAAAGGTTCTCTTCATAAGCTACCATTTTATTTTTAACTTTTTGATAGCTAATTCCGGCATCAATAAACAATCTAATATCGCCTACTTTTAAGTAGGCCATATTTCCTTTTGAGCCACTAGCCAAAATAAAAACTTCCACAATATCACCTTCTTTCATGATAACATACAAATATGTGATATTATCAAATAAAATGAAAGTGGTTGCATAACCCCGTAAAAAATGCTATATTATATTTGCTTGTATGAAATACATTGGAGGAGTGAACACAATGAATCAAATAAAAAATTTAAGAAAACTAGCAATATTTGTGCTAATAACTGCTGGTTTACTTACATTAGCTGCGTGCAGCACAAAAGATGCAACACCCTACGGAAGCATATCAGATGACGTTTATATGACTGTAGGCAATGTTACGGTAACAGAAAAGGAATTATATGATCAATTACGTTTGCAAGGAGCTTCAATTTTAGCAACTATGATTGACGAACAAATCTTTGTTGACCAATTAGCAACAGTAACTCAAATGCTTGCTGACGGAGATGAAGATTTAAATACTTATCTTGATGAAACAGTCAATGGAGCAATCCATGGTACTTCTGATGCAGATGGACTTGATGATTTATATACTAATTATCCTGAACGCTTCACAAGAAATATTGAACAATTTGCTGACTCACTATATTTATTAGACAATACAGTTGATATCAATGCAGTCATTTCAAGCATTGAAAATTTATCTACAACACAAGATAACGGTTATAGTGGATATTCAAGTCTTCCTCTACTTGTCGATAGATATGGTTTAAGAGTTGCTCAAAGATATTATGCACAACAACTTCTCGAAGAAGAAGTGCTTGATGCTGAAGGCGATTATTATATCAGCGACGAAGATGTCTTAGCTTATTACCAGGCAAATAGCTTAGACAGATATGATGTTGAAGCATTAGTCATTCGTTTCATTAACTTGAACGAAGCAAATGCTGCATTATACATGATGAGCATTAAAGCTGATTCTAAAGGCTTATGGTATGCAATTCCTGATATCCGTATTCTTCCAGGTGAAGATGGATATGTCGATTTAACAGATGTGACACCACAATCCGGTAATAAACATGTCAAAGATATTCTTGACGACCTTGGTTTATTAGGTAAACTAGGTGTTAACTATGAAGATCGCGATCAAATTAGTGTAACTGACTACGAAAACTATTATAAAGCTTATGTAATCAGTACAACAAGAACTGATGGATTAAGTGATGAAGCTTTAACGACAGCACAAGTCAAAGCTGAATTCGTTGCAATCTATAACGTATTAAACCCAGCATCACAAGTAGAAATTGCTGTTGATGGTTCAATCATTGGTGTTGGTGGCGCAGATGTCCAAACAACATATACTTATGATGACCTAACAACAATCAACACAAGCTTAAGAGCACATTTATACTCAACATTAATTTCTGAAGCTGGTATGGCTGATCCTGATGATTTAGTCGATGGTAAACCTTACTCTTCAAGAGTTCAAACATTTGGAACTTCACGTTATTTAGTTTTCAAACTAGATGATGACAGTGAAACAGATGCTTTGGTCTATGATGCAGAAAATGAAGCATTCCTTGAAACAGATGAAGCAGTTGCTGCACAAGCAGACGCTTATACTGCTGTCAAAGAAGCTAAACTTACTTCTACTTATATCTCAACTAAAGTAAACGATCTTTACTCAGAAAGCTCACTCAACATTTATGATTTCGTTGTACGTACTTTCTATGAACAATCTTATGGTTATGATGGAACAACTAAAGACCAAGCAGGTGATGTATTAGCAGATCTTGGTGATATCGAAATTACAGTTGATCAATTCTACGCTAGACTTGAACAATCTTATGGTATTAATTTGGCATTAGATCTTGCTTCTAACAAATATTTGTTAAATGAAACAGATTATGTTGTAAGTGATACAGATATGGCAGATTACGAGACACAATTCGAAGATATCATTTCTCAATTCTCAGCTGACAATTTTGCATCTTCTGGTTATCCAGCAAGCATGGGTAGACAAAACTTCTTACTTCTTGCTTTTGGTTCTACATCAAATACTGAATCTATCAACCAACTCTTTGTTTATCCAGACCTTAGAGACCAATACTTAAGTGACAAAGAAGCACAATATAGCAATGATGCAGAAACGATTTATACAAAACTTGCTGAACTTGCTGCATTGCAATATAACAATTATGAATCAATCAGTGTTAGCCACTTACTCGTTTATTTTGATGAAAATGGTGATGGTACACCTGATGATCCTCAAGAGTATCTTGATACTTTAAGCCCAGAAGGACAAACTCAAGTATTGACTGGTTTAAATGACCTCGTACAACTTATTTATTCTAAGATTGGTAATTATACTGGCATGGCAGCTGGTTTAACAGCACTTGCTACTGAATTCAACAATTCAGGACGCATTGACCGTGGTAGTATCATTCCACCTTATGATTATCAAATTGAATTGATCTGGTCACAATACCGTCAATTAGGTTTCTATTTGAAATATGAAAGTCTACCTTCAGCAATTACAAACACTTCAAACTTTATCACTGGTTCAAGTGTTCTTGATGAAGTCTTCTACAACCGTGCAATGGAATTAAATACAGTTCTTGCTGGTATTGAAGAAGATGATTCTAAGTTCCCATATCTTGACCTTTATGATTCAGTAATTACTGATGAAGCATTATCACAAGTGATGTCATCATTCGGTTGGCACTTAATTCTTGCAACTTCAGTGACTGATACTTCAAGTGCAATTTATGATGCGATTGAAGATGAAGATGGTAAATATGTAAATGCAGATGAAACATTAAATGTTTACAACTCTGATTCTGATACATTAACTGCTTCACAAATCGAATACTACTTAACAGAATCAGAAACTGATGAAGGTGTTGTATTACCTACTGTTGTTCAAACAGCAATTACAAATTACCTAACTCCAGTTCTTACACGTTATGAAGGCACTTACATGCAACGTGAGCTTATTTTCAAGCTTATGGAAGATGCAACATTTACTGATGCTGACAATCTTAATAGATTCAACACAATTCGTGAAATCAACAAACGTCAATTAAATGAATATTTACTTTCTTCAACTGGATATTTTGATCAAAACTACGATAACCTATACGGTTCATGGTTTGACATTCTAGAAGGATAATTAAAACTTTTTAACAAAAAGGACTAAAATTTTTAGTCCTTTTTTTATTTATGCTTATTGAATTGGTTGGGGTTGGATGCATTCTGGTATTTCATTTGTTGCATTATTAACTAAAGAAGATACTTGATAAGCATACATTTTTGAGGGTTCAAATGGTTTGAGCGTATGAGATAATAATTGATAATCAGTAATGCGAGGGTTTAACCATGCTTTTCTATTTTCTTCAGTTAAAATGACTGGCATTCGATCATGTATAGAGGATACAACTTCATTCGCTTGTGTTGTAATGATTGTGCATGTATGTAATTTCGTTCCATCTGGTCTATGATACGTGGACCATAACCCTGCAATGGGAAAAATTGATTGATCTTTCATTAAGATTCGCATGGGTGTTTTAATTTTATCGTTTCTCTTCCACTCATAAAACCCATTAGCAAGAATCACACATCTCTTATGTTCAAATGAAGATTTATAAGAAGGCTTTTCATGGAGCGTTTCAGATTTGGCATTGATCATGCTATTTCCTATTTTCTCATCTTGAGCAAAAGGAGGTACTAAACCCCATTTTAAAAGCCCAACTCGATTTTTATTGCCATCATTAATGATTGTAATGATTTCTTGTCCTGGTGCTACATTATATCTAGGAACAACTATCTTGCTTTTCATTTCATCTATTTCATAATATTCACTTAAATAGTCTTTTAATTCATCCATGGTAACAGTAATAGTAAATCTTCCGCACATAAATGCACCTTCTTTATTTTTTTAATTCTATACCATTTTCAAACAGCATTTCTTTTTCTATTGTTCCATCTTTATGATATCTAGTCCACAATCCATGTTTTAAGTTGTTTCTAAACTGCCCGATTTGCCATAACGAACCATCCATTCTATTAAATGTCCATTGTCCTTCAAATAAATCATTGATGTAAGGTCCGGTTGCTTTAATGAGTCCCGATTTTAAATAATATGTCAATCTGCCATCTTCAATTTCATGTGTTATTTGGCCATTTTTATAAGTCGTTTTTTCTAACATAATGATACCTCATTTCAAGCTCATTATATCATATCGATTCGATTCGTTTTGCTCATTTGATTAAAAAAAATCCCAAATGGGATTTATTTTTTTTCATCTTTAATTGTTGTTTTATAAAAACGCATTTTATCTAAGACAGATACCATATTCGTGAATGCACCTTCAGGTGTATCTTCTAATGATTCACCTAATACAGTAAACTTAGAATCAATCGTATCAATAAACCATAAAAGGAGTGCTTCGCCTGTTTGAGGTTTCTTTGGTGATCCAAAATTAAATTGACCATGATGAGAAATCATCATATGCTTAAGTAATAATGATTCTTCTGAATCTTGATAACCTAAAGATCTTGCTACACGGTCGACTTCAACAGTTTCCATGACTAAATGACCTATGAGTAAGCCTTCTTTTGTATATTCTCCATCCACACCACTAATCTCATTAATTTTAGACATATCATGAAGAATAGTTGCTGCATACAATAAATTCTTATTTAAATATGGATATACACTAATGAATGGGTCAATGAGTTTTAACATGGTCAGTGTGTGATGTGATAATCCGCCGACATAAGCATGATGAAACTTGGTTGCTGCAGGATGCATGTAGAAGTTATTTTTATTTTCTTTATAGATAGCTTCTGTGATTTTAAATAGTATAGGATTATCTATTTTGTTTAAATAAGATTCAATACCTTTTTTGATTTCCATCATTGGAATAGGTGCGTAAACATAAAAATGCTCTAAGACTCTTGCTAAATCATCATCTGATAATATTTTTTCAGCTGGTGTAATAGATAAACATTTGAGAATCAATTCATCTTCAAGTTTAACAATTGCTTGAGCTTCAAACTGATAAACCTTGCCCATTGCTACAAAAGGAAGTTGATCAAAATCAAGCTTAAGGTTGATATGCTCTCCCTCTTCGGTTCTTACAGTTGTATTGCAAAAATGAACGCCTTGATTAATATTTTCTACTTTAGCAATCATTTTATAAATTTCATTTTGATTGAGTTCCATGTAAATCCCTCTGCTTTCTATATATGTTCTAGAACATAGCGCTCTAGTTCGCTTTTCTCGTTTTTTAATCTGCGGTTCAATACTTCAACAACCATTTCTGTTTGTAAGTTCTTGACCCACGCTCCAGCCTTTTTATTTGCTAAAGCAATTATTTCGGTTGCTCTTAATTTTAGATCCAGATCACTTTGAATTGGCAAATTCTTATAATCTAATTCTATCTTATTGGTTAAATTTTTAGTCTTCTTAAGCATATAGTTTACACGATTTGCAAGTAGACATAAATCAATCCCATAAGTATATAGTGTATAAGGATCAAAGGTTTGATTCGACTCTGATAGCATACGCGCTGTTTCATAACGATGTCTATGTTTGTTCGAGAATGGCCATGATGCTGGAACTGATCCACTCAAGGTGAAACATAAGGTGAAAAATGCGTCAACAAAGGGAATTTCATCCATATCTTCAGCATAGATAATGCCTTCTTTTAAACCAGGAAGCACTTCATGTACACCAGTGGTTATCATGGACTTAAGTGCCTTTTTTACATGACCACCTTGGAGTAGTTTAATCATTTCATTTAAGATGCGTTCCATTGCTATATCTTTAAGCTTATCTTTCATTTCAGTAATCGCATCTCTTGTTTCTTTTTCGATTTGAAAACCGAGTTTCGACTGAAAATAGAAAGCTCTCATGATGCGCAATGCATCCTCATTAAATCGATCTATAGGATTACCTATTGTCTTGATGATCTTTAACTGTAAGTCAGCTCTACCATCTACATAATCAATGATTTCTTCTTTTTCAGTCATCAATAAACCGTTGATGGTGAAGTCTCTTCTTTTGACATCTTCTTCAACAGATTCTACAAATAATACATCTTCAGGATGTCTACTATCAATGTACTGTCCATCGACACGGTAAGTTGTTACCTCGAAAGTTTCATCTCCCATAAAGACTGTAACCGTTCCATATTTGAGTCCTGTTGGTTTCGTTTTAAATATTTTAGCGACTTGATGTGGTTTCGCATTGGTTGTAATATCAATATCTGTTGTTGGCTGCTTTAAAATATGGTCCCTAACGGCACCACCTACGATATATGCTTCATAATGTTGTTTTTTTAGTTCGTAAATTACTTTTTTAGCGCCTCTAATTGTACTCATATTCTTCACCGTATCTATTATACCAAGAGTTCGTTATTTTTAGTAGTGCCAAGTATCTTTAATTGCGGTTACACAATTCAAGTGTTAAAGTACAAACGAGTTATCTCCTTATGTCTTGAGGTCCAAAATAAAGTTGATCTTAAATTATCTACTGTTGAATATGAAGATAACTTAGTTTTCCTCGTTTATAACCGTAAATAGAGTGAATGAATACTAAGTGAATAGAAAACACCTCCACGCTTGATATCAGTGTGAAGGTGTTTGTTATTTAAAAACTTAAGATACCGTCAATATAAATGATATTGAATCACTCGTATTGGTAAACAGACTAGATATTTCTATTGAAACATCAATTGAACCACCTTGATGCCATGTATATGAACTTAAATCGATTGATCCACTGGTCAAAATATCTGACATTTCTATTGTTTGTGTTGAGCCAGGAATCGAATTATTGAAATCAGCTTCTAATATCTCAGCAATGAACAGTGATGATCCATCGTTATTATAGCTGAAGTAATTATCCCAAAATCCTGCAGATGGATTCATTCTCGCATCAATATGATAAATCACAACACCCGCTTGATCAAGCTCATAACCTGTATTCATGTGAGCACTATACAAACCTTCTGGTGTATAGAAAATAATTAAGAGATATTCATCAAATGCATTACCATCATTTAAATCATTAGCATTATAAGGAATCAAGATTGCACTTGAGACACCATCTGTATCTATTGAATATGAGTCTATTGTTACTTCATAAGAACCTGTAGTTGCTAATAAAGGGTGTAACCATCCAAACATGAGCTTATTAAATGGTCCATGATCGCCAACATTATAATCCATCATATCAAATCCACCAATTGGACCATAATCTCTATCATATGAGTATAAATCTGGAAATCCCATTAAATGACCCATTTCATGAATATATGTTTCAGCATTGACGACTAAACCAGACATACCAGGTAGAGCATCTTCTGAGAATGTATAACTTGCCCACATATAATATTCAAAGGCTTTACCATCTAGTGAACCAATACTACTTGCTTCACCATATTGTGCAGCATATACCCAAGCCCACCATGGATCACTATCATAATTATAATCAACAGAGTAAATAAAGATAATTGAATCTATCAAGCCATCATTATTGGAATCATAATGAGAAAAATCAATTTGAAAATCTAGTGCTGTTAATGCTTCTGTAATGGCATATTGATCGCCATCAGTTCCATAATTTTGATAATACTCCTTTGTATTGGTCGTTGTGTACTTATTACTTATAACAAAGGTTAAGTCTAACAACCCATAACTGCTCTTTTCATAATAACTTGAAACACTTTCCCATCCAGTTGTAGCTGAATTTCCATTAAAGACTAAATCTAAGTTAGTTAGATAATCTGATGCAAATGGATATCCACTAATTTCAACTGGAATAACTAAAACATCATAAGTACCGACAGAAGGTAACCCTGATTGAGAAAATTCTTCAACTTCAAATTCATTAATCGTCTGTCTCGTAACCAATGTATCTAACAACCCAATTTCTACTAAAGGATCATATTTCCAAATATGCATTTCCAAACTTGTTTCATCATAGGTCACATATACAGCATATGCGATATCATCAGAGATGACCAATGTATAAACATTTTCACCATAAGTTGTTGAAAGTTCAGAATCAAGAGCAAATCCACCAACAATTAAATCAGCAATATATTGATCTATTGTCTGTGTGTTACTTGCTGTAACTAATCCAGCAATTATAGCATAATGACTATTTGAAATCCTATTGAGTTCAATGTCAGTTAAGTTTTCAAATTGAGGAAAAAGTTCGCTTAACGCTGTTTCACTCAAATAACCTTCAAGCATTAAAACTGCTTCATCCCAAGATTCAATAATCACTGAACTTGATGTATATAGGCTGACCGTTGAAATTTTAAATTGTCCACCATTGCTAGTTATTCCAGAACCTGTAAATAACAATCTAAATTGTGAAGCATTGATATGATTGATTGTAATTAAGACCTGATCTGAT
>Ga0180008_1001552_pt1 | contig 14204 bp, 11 predicted proteins | sample MM_PW_MetaG_FD_121121 | JGI IMG/M metagenome (GOLD analysis project Ga0180008, IMG submission 121121) | Groundwater microbial communities from the Aspo Hard Rock Laboratory (HRL) deep subsurface site, Sweden - MM_PW_MetaG | ecosystem: Environmental > Aquatic > Deep subsurface > Groundwater... | reverse complement strand
TGTTTTCCCACTTAAAGGTAAGGGTTAACTTATTTTCCAATCCTGGCATATTAGTTTCCCTCTCTGTAGTGGGGGGATGATTCAAGGCTCAACCCCCCAGAAGCCTCCCAAGTTTAGCCGTATGCACTATAGATACGGACGAAGTATTGAGTCCCATCCGCATCACAGAACAAAGGCACATCGCCAACCTTAGAGCTATTGGTCGTAGATGCTGCCCTATATCCTACATCAGGGTTTGAAGTCATGTGAAACAAGGCCGTGATTTCTCTATTTGAAGTGTTTATTGAGAACGGAGCAAAAACAGTAGGCGCATCGGTTAAGATACCCTGTGCTCTCATACCGAAGATGACGGTCGAGCCTGTATTTGCTCCACTATCGGCATAGATACCGTTGTTCTGAGCAGCAACTATGAAAGAACCAACAGCACCCGTGCCAGTCACATTAACCCATGCTGATAGAGCCGCCGATATCCCAGCATAAGTTCCTATAAAGGTTGCATCCACTTCAACAGCACCATAGCCATCAGTAAGGTTTGGTGCACTAATTGTGCCACTGAACTTAGCGATACGGCCTGCGGCGGTCGGTTCAGCAATACATTCGATACCGTAAACCGTGTCTTTGATGTAGAGGCCATAGTCCCAATTCCCGCTTCCTGCTATTTCCGAAGCCGCCGCCATAAAAGCACATGTGCCTGTTCCCGTAAAGGCATTAGTGATAGACGTATTATAGAACGAGAGAACGCCCACCACATTACTAGATGTAATAGTAAATGTGCCTCCCCCGCCAACACGACCCATTACGCCAGCAAAGTATGAGTTCCCAGAACCTGTAGCGATGGAACAAGTCCCCGTTGATTCAAAAGCACCAACTACGCCAGCACTGACATTTCCCGTCTTAGCCACGCCACTAATCTTCGACAGGCCATGAACGCCCCAGTCCTCGCAGGCATTGTCAGCGTAAATCATGGTTCGCCCAAAGATGGCTCTCGCCTGTGTCCCTACTGCCCTAGCTGTATCAGCATCGTCAACATTGACTTCGACAGCCCTAGTTGTAGTGGCATCCATTTTGATACCACTGCCAGCCGTTGTGGAACTCAGAGTGCCAATTTGGATAGCCTGGACTACAGAGCCAGCAGGCATATAGATGCCACGTTTCCATGCTGACGCGGCGGCGCTGGCCCGAATATTGACGGCTGAGTTGAAACCAGTTGCATTGACAGACGGTGCGCCTACCTGATAGATGTCAATACCATCAAGATACTGACCAGCCCCTACAGTAGTCGTAACCTCATTCTCTACGTAGGCTGACAGCGCCCCGATATGACTCGTGCCGCTTATGGTGCAACTGCCCCAGAAGTCCAGGTGGCCTCTCAAGGCATAGTAGTTGGCAGCGAGGTTGACCGTCCCCACATCTAGCGAGAACAAACCTGTCATCAGGGAAGCGTTAGTCTGTGTCGTGCCGATTGTGAGCTTGCCATGTATCGCAGCCTCATAGGTGTCACCAGTCAGGTCGGTAGAGCCAGTGTCGGCACAAATCTCAAGCGCCGAAAAGCGGTTAGACGCTGATGCCGAGTAACCAGTTGCCAGGCTAACACCCGCACCGTCTATTGTGCCTGCGAGTGTATAGGTAGGAGTGCCTACCTGAAAGCCCGCATAGGCGCTCGCCGCATCCTTGCGAAGTTTGAACGCCTCAGTCCCATCTACCATAGCTTTCAAGAGGGCATTGGGGGTATCGTAATTCCACCCCCGCTTCATTGCCTTAGTATTTCTTGCCATTTATGTTTCACTCCTTAGTGCTGCAAAGGCAGCACTTGAACTAAGGTGGTAAGGGGCTGTTAGCCCCCTACCCCTGCCATGTTAATTCTAGGTTCGACCCATCTCTACATAGATGTAGTCAGAGTCCAGTGTCTTGGCTGCACTTTCACGAGCTTCCAGACATACGCCGAAGCATACAGCAGTCGAAGCGGTTATCGCGTTAGTAACTGACCCGACATACTTACCGTCAATGAAGTATTCGGCCTTGCCATCGGCATTGACGACCACCCGTAGAGTCTGTGAAGTCCCAGCCGCAGCCGGAGCTATTCCTGAGTCCACAGGTGTAGCGTCTGCATCAGCCTTGACACCAACGCAATACCATGTGTCGTTTGTGGAATCGGTATCGTACATGAAACCACAAGCATCGGAAGCAGTAGAAGTTAGCACTTCAGCCGCCATTTCAATCGGCATTTCTACAGTGCTGGCAATTACATCAATGAAACCAGCATAGATAGCACGAAGGGTTATTGCCGTGACGTTTGTTAGCCTGACTTCGCCAATGAGTTCGCCACTAGCAGCACTGAGGTTCAGTGCCGTGCTATACAAGACCCTATTGCCAGATGTAGCACCGGAAACCAGACGATACCAACCACCGTTAGCGATATTTACCGCTTGTGTGCCGGAGTTTTCAGTTCCGACTACAATGTCGTTAGTCTCGTCTACCGCTGCTCCTAAGAAATCATTGAATATCTTTACTTTCCCAAATCCCGTATCAGTTGCCATTTTGTCTTTCCTCCTATTTAGTCTTTATTACGCAACCAGACTTTTAGGTGCGTTATTGTTTAGCTTGTTGGTGCAGTCGCATCGCTCTTGAGAATCTCAACCCAGGTAGTAGAGTTACCCAGACCATAGGCATATTCATCATAATGATAGACCGCATTGCCGCCACCACCCTTGTCCTCTTTACGGACAATACTTACCCTCGGTGCTTTGCCCTGGACATAGATGATACCTTCCTTTGCAAATACCCCACCAGTAGCATCAGTAGTGACACTGTCGATAGTGACATTACCATTCTCGTATAGAGTTACACCGGCCACCGGAAGAGGCATACCGGTTGAAAGCACTCTCGCCGTTGCCCCTTCGCTCACTACGTATGTACCTACTCCAGCAGTCCACTCGTCAAAGAGGTCTTTCAACTGGAAACCATGAAGAACCGCACAATAAGGTGGTTTTCCAGGTTCGGTTGTATTAGAACTAATGTTATACCTTGCTGCCCCTAAGTGGCCCATAGTTAAGACAGCACCAGCACCAGGCGATGCATTAGTCCCACCGGTTGCTAGAACAACAAGACCATCAAGGTCTTTTATCCGTTCCATAGCGTTCTGTGCTAAGCCACCTATCTTAGCAAATGCTTTCTTGTTGATTCTGGCGGCTACCCGGTCAGTGATAAAGGTATGGATGCCAATCAGAGTTGGTGTGATAGTAAGCAAAGAGTCCGCAATCTGTTGCGGGTTATCAAGAACTGTAGTTTCCGTAACCCTCGAAGCAGTAAGTTTAGCAAACGACACTTCTTGCCATGAGTTACCTATCCCTTCGCCAAGTGTCTCTCTGCGGCAAAGCTGTTGCATGCCCCCTTCTTGTTCTCTGATAATGCGTGCAGCACTCCGTACGCTGTCAAGACTATCTGATAATGCTAAAGTAGTCGTATCCCCACTTGCCATATTATTCCTCCTAAGCGTTTATTAGTTTTTCTGCCTTTGCTATGTTTTCCTTTGTAGCGGGGAGGGTTCCATCACTCCATTGTCTAATCCAGGAACCATCACTGGTTGCCCCCCCACCTTGCGAGGTATCTACAGAGTCTATACCCAAACTTTGACGCACCCTGGACTCTATTGCCTTTGCCGTTTCGGCATTAGCCTTTTCTGCCCTGCTTTTCTGAATACGAGAAACGGACTTGAGGATTCTTGTGTTCGCCTCGGAAAAACTGGTTGCATCTTTTGCCCAGTCTATTCCCTGGTCGTTAGGGTCTAACCCTAAATCCGTAATTCTCTCACGCATATCAGTAAAGAAGGTTTCCTTAGCTTTCTCAGCCCCGTCTATTTCCGATTGCTGTGATTCTAGTTTGGCTTTTTCCGCCTCTTCACTGCGGAATCTCTGTAGGTCAATCTCGTCTAAAGCCTCTGGGTCAGTGTCTTTAAGACGAGTTATAAGCGCCGCCTTTTCCCGAAGTAGTTTTTCTCTCTCTACTCGGTTGCGGTCTTGCTGGCTCTGTAGCTCACGCCTACCAGTCTCTTTTGCATCTGCAACAGCCTTAGCTGCTGCTTCCGCTATCATTGCCTTAACCCTATCCTCTGTTAAGACTGATGTCTGTGTTACCTCTGGCTTCGGTGAAGCCTCTGGTGAAGTAGTTGGAGTCGCTTTCTCTTGTGAAGCAACTGCCTCTGGAACGGGAGTGCCGTTCTCGTCTGACATTAGTTAATAACTCCTTATGAAGTTTATTTACTTAACCGCATTATACCACATAGTGTCAAATTCTCAATGTTTAGCTTTGTGTCGCTTGCTTTTACCGGCTGTGCTTAAAGCTATCGCCACAGCTTGTTTTTGTGGCCTACCCGATTTCACTAGCTCACTAATATTCTTCTCAATAGACTTCTGTGATTTACCTGGTTTGAGTGGCATATTATCCTCCTACCGTGCATTCCAGATGTCCCGTGCCCTCTGTATTTTTGGATTATAGTGCATTACTTTTTCCCTGGCGTTTGCTACTTCACTTCTAGCCTGTATAATGGAATGGTTCTTCATGTGTATCTTCTCGGCCGCTGGTTTGTTTGTTGTTTCCAGCATAGTAACGTAATCGGACAGCAACCTTAACTCAGGTGAGTATCGTTTCCAAATTTCATCTTCCACCTCGTCTAACATAATATTGTGTTTAGCCATGAGTTTCGCTAACGCCCTGTTAAAAGAAATTGTTTTATCATCGTTACTACGAGTCTCACCAAGACTGCCTTGCAGTAAAATATCACGGGCTTTATCCCGCTGTTTTCTAACTATTCGTTCTATCATGCCAGTCTTTTCCTTTGGTGTCATACCCTTATATAGGTCAGTTCGAATAAGGTTGCTTAATGACTCTCTTATCATCTGACCGCTAGTCTCTTGGTATTCATACTGCTCGTCCCTTACGAGTTTAAGGGTAGAAACCGTATTGCCAGCGAAACCTATGTCGAATTCCAGACTGTTTAGTTCAGTTGCTACCGCATTAGATTGTTCGTTTGTTATTCTTGTTGCTGAAAACCAGGGTGTTGTCCGTTTGGTTGTTTCCCCAAAGACATTTTGTTCCAACTTACTCTTTTTGGAAAGTATCCCTTCCGGTGTATAAGGATAAGACCTCATACCCCCAAAATCTACCGCAGATTGAACAACTCCACCTTTAGGCTTCTGACCCACTAAAGGTTGTGCAGAAATAGGGGTAAGAGATTCCGCAATTCGGATAAGATAATCGTTAGGACTATTAAATGACTGTCCATAGAAATTCTTTCCTGTTGCTAATTCCGTAACTAAACTAAGAGCAGGCCCCGTTTTTGATTTAACAAATCTGGCAACCGGATGTTGTTGATTCCAAACAATAAGAGCACTGGGGTCATCTATCGCTATTGCGGTAACATCAGCCAGTGTCTTTATCATTCCATACATCCATGACCCTAAGCCAACCCTGGTATCGCCAATAACCGTAGTAAAAGCGTCAGCACCATCACCACCCAACCGTTTCGTCCAAGGCTTCATCTTCGGTTCTTGACCTCTTAGCTTCTCCTCAGCATAATATACGGCGGCCCCAACTCCTAGTACAGTAGCAAGGGACATTTGAACTTCTCTGGCTTTTGCACCACTACTCATTAAATCCTTCATTAAAACTAGAGATGCACGTAAATAGTTGGGGGCAAAGAACGCAATTCGTTCTACCGCTTGCCGAGTAGGACTCACCCCACGAGCAGTTGCTGATATTGTTCCAGTCATTCGATTTGTTACCAAGCCTAAATCAAAAAGGTTCTGCCCATTCTTTTGCCATATAGGTTCTAACTGCTCGAACATTCTAATCCTGGATATTTCGAGAAAATCACTGTAAGCCTGTCCCATTCTGCCCCAAGATTGCCTATAGGCTTCTTTTATAGTTTTGCCTATAACTGGAATTTTACCTAAACCTCTTTGGGCAGTGCCTACACCGCTTACAAATTCCGAGTCCCCTGTTTGCACCCCCGCTTGTATAGCCCTTTTATATAGTTCGGGATTCTTGGCTCTAAACGTATTGATACGTTCAGGATTAAAACCGGATTTCCACATTGCCCCAAAGGTTTTAGCCCATACATTAGACTGTTTCCCCATTAACCCCATTTTGAGGTCATGTCCTAGAATGGGAAGCCCCTGAATCAATGGAGCAGACAAATCGAAAGCGGCAACCTGTCCCACCATTGCCCCACTTATATCCGAAAGTATCTTTAATGGTTTCGGGACTTGTGAGTATGCGAACATCTTATCAATCGCATTAGCTACCTCTACGGCAGCAGCCCTTTGTTTCAAAGCAGGTTCAGCAATAACTCGCTCGCCAAACGTCAATGGGGTAGTCTTAGTTATAGCACGTGTGAGTGGTGTTACTAATTCCTCAGCTTGTTTATTCCCAATAAGTCGGTAAATCCCCTGTATGTGGTGTGCTAATACCCGGTCAGGGTTATCGTATAACAAGCCGAGGTCAACACCTTCAAGCATTTCATCAAAGACACGTTGCTTCTGTGCCCCTATTTTTGCCCCCATCTTAAAACCGCCAATTATTCCTGGGGGAGTCTCGTATTTACCAGTCAATGGGTTAAGTTTGCTTTTCACCCTGCGAGCAATATACTGCCATAACTCATCTGCATTACCTAACTCATCTATCTTTACACCGTAACTTTTTGCCAACTTCAAGGCTTCTTGATAGACAAAGCCCTGAGCCTTAGCAAGTTCTAGTTGCTTTGGGGTCAGTGTATAGTGAGTGTAGTTTGAGAGAACGTCATTGATAGCTAAACTTCGCCCTTCAGGATTACCTATTTTTGTTGCCATCCCACTAGCATCTATCCCAAACTCATCTACGGTATTCCCTATTCTACGGATATAGCTAGAAACGTATGGGATTGTATTCTTCCCCATGTCACGAGACTTCAACACCATTTGGTTCGCTTGTTCTATAGTGTCAAAGACACCAGTCTTCCCTCTAAACTTACTAGCCATTTCCTTGCGGACGGACGGGATATATTCTGCCGCCGTTCTAGGTGGTTCAGGCAACCATAACCTACCGTTAGGTTTAATAACAGGTTCAGCCGGAACTACCACTGGCGGTTTAGGCGGCTTGATAGGTAGCGGCTTGATAGGTGGCGGTTTGACAGACGGTGGTGGAATAGGAGTCTCTGGTAATTTAATCGGCGGCACTTCGACTTTGGGGACTGCTCTCCTATCTAATTCAGCGCGGTAAAGTTTCTTATGTGGTGATGCCTTTACAATCCGTTTCTCTAATTCTACTGTTGATAAGGACTCAATAGATTTCTTTAGGTCAGGCGGCAGTTTAACCACAGGCACTTCGGCTTTAGGGATTGCTGGCGGGACTTCACCAAGTATCTTCTTCGGTATCTTTCTACCCGCAAAACCCGCCTCAGAGGTGAGTAGTTCACCTACTTTTGCTTCTTTTGCTGCCCTTTCAACTGCCTTGACGAGTTCCTTAGTCCCATTTTTTACCGGGCCAACTGCAAAATATGTAAGCGGGTCAAGTCCCAGAGTAATAGATAGGTCAGCCAATCCTTTCAGGTCGAATCTTTTAGTCCCTACTATTGGCATGGTTACATTAAACCCAGGAGTTATCCACTTTTCCCATTCTTTATCACTTATTTTGTTTGAAACTAATCTAAAAACAAGTTCACCTGTAGTAGATGGATTGATTAACGTTCCTTCTTGTTGAGCTTTGAATTGTTCAGATGTCATACCCGTTGGTGGAATAGGTTTAGATTTTGCCCAATCCCACCCCATTGATTCTTCTGGAGATACCTTTCTTCTTTCTTCTTTAGGTTTGACTGCCTGTCTTGATGCTATTGTTTGCTGTCCTAGTCTACCGATTAGACCTATAGGTGGAGGTTGTGGAGAAGATGGAGGTGCGGCAGTAGTAACAGTAGGTAAGTCGTAAGCAAATCCACCTTCCTTTGCCCATTGTTCATAGGGCATTGGTATTTGTCCGCGTTCTCTCATTGACTTAGCGTATTGCAGATATTTGTCCTGTAACATACTTGACGGTTTTGGTGGACTGGAGGGGCCAACAAGGTTGCGGATAGACTTAGCAGTTGTAACCTCTTCTTCTTCAGTCAGGGATTTCTTCCGCTCGAACCAATACTTAGTATCAGGCCAACGTGAAACACCACCCAACCGTTGTCGATATACCATGTTACCTCGTCCTCGTCATAGTCGGATTCCTACCGCTTGGCGGAGCTTGACTCCATAATCGCCAATCTGTCATTTCAGGGGTAGCCCCAGTCCTAGCTTGCTCGTAACCCATATACTGCTGCTGTCCCTGTTGCCCCATTCTGGCAAAGTATTGTGCTGATGGAGTAGTAAGTTCCGGTAACTTCTTTAAGTTAGGGTCTTCTTGCTCCCATGTCGGCCCAGGTATTTTCTCACCAGCCTTTGTTATCCCATACTGTTGAGGCATTAGTGGTAACATCCAAGGTTGGACTGCCGCAGGTTCTTTCCTCGACATTGCGTATTCAAGCCATGATATAGGGCGTGCAGCCAATGATGCTTGTCTAGTCTTCCGTACCTCCTCCATGGCAAGGGCATCCTGCTCTCTACGATAATTAAGTTCAGCTTCCGTATTTCGTTGAGCTTGGTCAGATAGTCTCTTCCTTTCTATAGCCGCCAGGTCTTTAGAGGCATTGTATCGGGCTCCTGCTCTTTGAAAGGTTTTGACTGCATTACCATAGGGATCTATTTCGGTTACATTCATTATCTCGTAACCGTCATCACCCCACGTCCCAGTTCCTACCTCTTCGATTGTATTCCCTCTGGCTTTTATTAAAGCATCTTCTTTGAGACTGGCTACTGTGGCAGGGTCGAAGTCCCTTGTACCAACATAACCACCCTTGCCATCGGGCACCCAAATTTCCCCTGTATCAGGGTCAACCTTGCCCCCCTCAGCCGTAGTCTTAATGCGTGCAACCTCCGCACTAAATGGGTCGCCCATAAGTTTTTCTTGAAAACCAGAAGGGGATGGAATAGCCGGAGACTTATAAGTGGGGTCTGCCTTAACATCCCAATCGCCTGTAGTTGTATCTTGATAAGGTTTCCAGTATCCTGGTGTGCCTGATGCCATATTCCTGCGTTCTGCCTCAGCATTGGCGCTTGCTTCATCCATATGGAATTCAGGTTCGGCCCCTAGTACCTCTTCATATTGCTTGAAAGTCCCGTCACTATATTTAATGTTATGAAACTGGTATCGAACCCCACCTATAGTTACTGGGTCGCCAGAAGGTGTCATGGAAATTACGGTTATTCCTGGCTTCCCAGGAATCCAAGTAGTATCACCATAGGTATTCGTGAATAGTTCCCATTCGTAACCTCCAGGAGGAGGATACGTAGGCTTCGGTGGATAACCAGATGTAGTATCACCACCATCCTCACCCTCATTTAACAGAGCATCGAGTTCCGGATTACCAGTATCCGTTCCTGGCATAGGTCGAGTCTCAGCCACCGTGCCATCATCCATCTCGTAAGGTGGATTCCAGTGGCCCCATTCATCATAGAATCCTGGCATCAATTTCATTACCATAATGTTACCTCCCTTTCCTTAGCTTGTAGTTTGGCTAATTCTTTTCTCATAATAAACTTATTCAAGATAGGTGAATTCTCCCCGTATATCCGCCCTAACTTGATAAAGTCTTCTTCTTGCCAGTCCTCATACTTCTTGCCAAGCAGCTTTTCAGGACTGCCAATATCACCTAGTGGTTCAATAAACCTGTCAATTAGCACATCTACCGCTTTCATCTTGACATCAATCATGTGGTCTATGGCCGTTATTAAAGCATTCTTTGCCATTAGTGCCTGTTACCTCCTCCACCTGCCCCTTGCGTTTGAACAAGTGGTTGCGGTATTGTATTCTTTATCTGATTCTGTATAGCCCCTGCCGAACCAGGTGGATTCGTCTTCTGCAACGGCGTGTTTAACTGAACTGGACTTGTCGGAGGAGCACCACCTTGCGGTGTGGGAACACCACCCTGTTGCCCCTCCATACCAAGAGGTAACCCCGGTGGCGGATTACCCATGCTTTTAGCCGCAGAACGCCTTGATATTGCGGCGAGCAATTCGCCTTGTGCATATTGATTTAGTAGAATCTGTAACTCCTGACTATTCTTGAGTTTGTCGACTTCTTCCTCTATTTCCATTGCCGCAGTGTCAACATTACTCATCTGCTTCCTAGCCCAATTCTTTGTTACCAATCCCCTAGCTGGGTCAGCTAACTGCATCAGGTCAGCATGACGCCTGTATTCGTCTTGCTCATCTAACGGAGCAAACTCAACATAGCAGTTAAAGGGTTCTTTCATCAGGTCTTTCTTAACCTCTACATCCAGTTCGTCAGTTGGCGTTCTCGCCCAGATATGAGCATCCCCTGGAATAACATTCTTCATTATCTTAGCACAGTTGATTAACACCCTCGCTACCCCATTCTTAAACGCCTGGTCAGCATACCCAAAACGTAATCCCGCCATAGTGGTAATGCGTTCCCTGTCTATCGCTGACCTTACCCCTGATTCGGGTAATCCCCTTACGGAGTTAGGGGCTGCATGAGAGGATAGATAACTTGCCGTTACATCCAGATGCCTCATTAGCTCCGGCGGTGGCATATTCCCCATGTGGTTCTTCAACCCTGTGTTTTTCGGCATCCGAGCATACATCCCATGCTGTAGTTTTATGGATTCGTCTGCTTGGTCACTGTTCTCACCTTCAATAGTGCCACCACCTAGAGCACCGTTCTTGAGCATATGGTCGCTTAAGGAATAGTTTCTGGATTCCGATGCCAATAACGCCCTGACAAATCGTAATACCCCGACATATCGCTTCTTTAATTCGTTATCAACAGTTACCATGCCAAGCCCGGACTCAATGAACGTATAGGGTATAAATCCATAACTGTGTTTGACAACATCCGCCTTACCCCACATATAAGGTTCACCATCATAAAGCTCACATCGCCATTTGGGTGTCCAGAAGGAAACATGCTTTACCGTCTGATTACCATTTTCCCCGCCAAACTTCTTACCCTGCGGGTTAGACCAGTTTGGAAACCTCTTCCTCATATTCCACACATGAATGTCCTGCGTCTCAAACACAAATTGCCCACCAGCATCAAAGGGGTCGGCCATTATACATTGCGGATTTGTAGCCTGAATGACTATCGGCAACGAACTACTTGTTATCGAAAGCCATTTGTCTACCCTCTCCGCATAACTGTCTTCACTCTCCCCATCTTTTTGCTCAGGTTTCCCAGGCCACCTGTCAGCATCCCATACCGTCTTGTACGCCGCTAATCCGTAATTCCAGTAATGCTTGTTCCCCACCCACCACTGACTTACTGAGTTCATTACTTCCGTTAGATAAAGTAACCCAGTGTAAAACTTCCGCATCATCTCCATTGATTCCTCTGATTGCTTGCTCGTTCCCTTTTTGTTCGTCAGCACACGAGCATTGAATACATTAGTATTATTGCAGCAGGCATCTACATAGTCCCGCCCAGACGGTAGAACTATCTTGTCTACCTCATCTTCTTTGGGCAAGTGCAGTAACTCCGCTATGTCTAAATCGTAATACCGGTCGTCTTCTTTGAACGAATTGAATACTTCACTGTAGTGCCCTTCACAGTAGGTGTATAATTCCTTTATCTCCGCTACCGTTGGCTTCGTGTTTTCAAACATCTTACTCCTTTATAGTGATCCCAGCGGACTATTTATCGCCACGCCCTTACCGCCGGACTGAAATGATACATCTCTATCGGCCCCTGCCGCAGAAAAATACGGTGGCTTGCTACCCCATACCTCCTGGCATCAAGTCCATGACTCCATTGATGGGTCGTTTTGTCTGTGAAAACTCCTGTTATTCTGTCTTTCAAATACCGATGATTCCTTTGCTCCTGAATGCAGTTGAGACTATCTTTCGTCCAGAATTGGTAGTATTGGTTCACCTTCTGTATCCCAAACTCAACACTACCCGGCCCCTTGACTGTCTCTTTTACATTGTATCCCTTCTGCCTTATCTCCTCAGCACTCTTCGGCTCGTTCGGGTCAGGATATATGGGTTCGTTCACCACCTGTAGCAAATTTAACTTCCGAGCTATCATCTCATTCGTTAAACCAGAGGAGTCGTATAACATCTCTTGACTGTATAGATTCCCCCCTACTATAACATTCTTTACCAATACCGTTGGGTCACTCGCAAACCCGTAGTCTAATCCGTAAAAATATGTCCCCAAAGGCAACTCGTCTACCTGCCCAAATGTAGGGTAAACTAATCCCTCAACCTTCCCGATTAACCCTAGCCCGTATATGTTCCACCAGTTTGGGTCTTTATCTTTATTCGACTCTATATTGTCTATCACCGACTGAGGCAATACCTCCGCTTCTTTCGCATCTAAATACGTGCTGTGTATGTACTTGTTGACAGTATCACCTATCCAATTCTCGTGCGCCCAGAACTCACCTACCGGATTCCAGTCAGCAAACGTGAATAACTCAGTCCGTATGTCAAGCCCACGCGCCGTCTCCCACGATATGTTGTTCGCCTCATTTAAGAAGAGTATCTGCCTCCGCGGCCCCCTTACCTTACCAGCATCATCCGCCCCAAAAAACTCAATTACCCCATTCCCGAATTTGTATATGAACTCAGACCGACTCCACCTCTCACAATGCTCAGGATCCTCTTCCATTATTATGAAGAAATCACGTATCGCACCACGCTTTAAGTGAGGTAACGACTCCGATACTACCGATATTAATAACGACTCCTTCGCCGATTTCGCTATCAGTATCAATAACTGCAATATCGAATACGTCTTGCTGGAATATGTCCCACCTTCATTTAACGCCCTGCGATACCCCCTGTAATACGCAGCCGCATTCTCTTTCAATATCCCCGTTAATTTCATCACCACCCCCCCTTTATCCCCCATCACCACCCCCTAACATCAACCTCCTACCACCCATTACCTTCTCAACTACCTCCCGCGTCTCTTTGTCCTTTACAATTATGTTTACCTGCGTGTTGTTCGTTACCCCACCTTGCCCATTGTCCCCATATACACGCTCCATCTTGTTTAATTCGGCTATCCCTCGTATCACAATGAACATGTCCCCACCCGCTGCTAACTCCCCCCTGATTACCTTCGATAATACCTCCTTCCGCTCCTTCACTACCATTATTACCCCGCTTACTGCCTCCCGGTGTAATTCCTTTATCCTCTCCTTTATCTCCGGTTTCCTCGCCAATTGACACCCGCTTACTTCAAGACCATCTTTCGACATCTCTAATACCCCGTAAGCTTCACCATACGCCTCGGCTTGCGTCTTCCCACTAAAATATAACTGCGCGAACTTCTCCCGCTTTATCGATAATTCTTTCACCTTCATCCCCCCCGTTTGCGTTTTTTAATGCAATTTTTCCGAGCAGACCTTATATTAACATCCGTATGCCCATGCCCAAGCCCACTTACCCCTGTCCCCCACCACGCTCACGGCATTTAGCTTCCAGCTCCCCCAACAAGGGCATTGTTTTGCTAGCCGTGGCAGTTATTACCTCTTTTGGCCGCAATGCCACTAGATTTCGATTGTAGGGCGATTTTGGCGTACGTGAAGGCTCTTGCTGAGTGTGGGAACGGGCTATGGTCGGTGATTAACCTAAAGGGACTTAATAATAAAGGTGGCATACCACACACATAGCATAGAAGTGGGTAGCAAGTCAAGAATAGGCGTGGAGACTTGATTCAAGGCAAGTCTCAAGCCGCCGGTAAGAAGAAGAAAGGGGGGGTCTCGCGTGTGCGCGTGCGTGCGGTATACTGGTACTACTCTATCTCTACTCTTTATCTCTATCTACTCTTTATCTCTATCTACTCTACCTCTGTGACAGTTGGTAACAAGCGGAGTGGGGTATTGCTTGTAACTTTTAGGCTTCGATGTTATAATACAAAGTAAGGAGGGTAGATACGAAAATGGGAACAAGCACTAGAAGGACATGGGTCAAGCTTCATGTGACTGGCTGGCTGCATGGAACGATAAGATGGCAGCTAACATCAGAAGAGCGCGGAGTTTGGGCTGATTTTCTTGCGTTAGCGGGAGAATTAGGACATGAAGGTTTGCTCGTTGACAACGACAACCGGCCGGTGCCGCGGGATTACAT
>Ga0180008_1001551_pt1 | contig 14223 bp, 13 predicted proteins | sample MM_PW_MetaG_FD_121121 | JGI IMG/M metagenome (GOLD analysis project Ga0180008, IMG submission 121121) | Groundwater microbial communities from the Aspo Hard Rock Laboratory (HRL) deep subsurface site, Sweden - MM_PW_MetaG | ecosystem: Environmental > Aquatic > Deep subsurface > Groundwater... | reverse complement strand
TACTCGCTCCTGTCACATAAGACAATTATGCTTCTGGGTCTCGTTCGCTTGTCGCTATGCTGCGACTTTTGTTACTTTATGCAGGACCCGCTGATTTATTCAGCGAAAAGTCACTAAATTGTGACCTTCTGGCATAATAATGAACTTATTCTCTTGTCACAACTTGAGTTTACGGATATACGTTAAAAAAGAAGTGCCCGCCGGCACGCTAAAAGGTCAGGGATCTCAATCATAAAATGGCGAAATCACTAGTCATAGTCGAATCACCAGCGAAAGCTAAAACGATCAATAAGTACCTTGGAAATGACTTTATCGTCAAATCCAGCGTCGGTCATATCCGCGATCTGCCTACCAGCAGCAACAAGGATAAAGCCAAAGAAGACAAGACGAAGCTCAGCAAAGAGCAAAAAGAGTATCAGGCTCTGGTTGAGCGTATGGGCATAGACCCAAACAACAACTGGCAGGCCCGTTATGAAATTTTGCCTGGCAAAGAAAAAGTCGTCAAAGAGCTGAAAGCTCTGGCTGAAAAAGCTGACACTGTCTATCTGGCAACAGACTTAGACCGCGAAGGGGAGGCGATAGCCTGGCACCTTCAGGAAATTATTGGTGGCGAACATCAGAAGTTTAAGCGGGTAGTCTTTAATGAAATTACCCAAAACGCCATTAAAAACGCCTTTGTTGAACCAGGTGAAGTGAATCAGCACCGTGTAAATGCACAGCAAGCCCGTCGCTTTTTGGACAGGGTTGTTGGCTTTATGGTCTCACCACTGTTGTGGAAAAAAGTCGCCCGTGGCTTATCTGCTGGCCGTGTGCAGTCTGTCGCTGTACGTTTAGTGGTGGAGCGTGAGCGCGAAATTAAAGCTTTTGTGCCGGAAGAATACTGGACTGTTGCCGCAGACACCCTGACCAAAGCGGGTGTGAACCTGCAACTGGATGTGGCTAAACAGGCCGGAAAAGCCTTCAGACCGGAAAATAAAGCCCAAACGGATGCAGCTGTGGCTGTGTTGCAAAAAGCCAGCTACCAGGTTACTGAGCGTGAAGATAAGCCGTCGAGCAGTAAAGCTCAGGCGCCTTTTATCACCTCGACCTTACAGCAAGCTGCCAGCACCCGTTTAGGTTATGGCGTGAAGAAAACCATGATGCTGGCACAGCGCTTGTACGAAGCCGGTCATATTACTTATATGCGTACCGACTCAACCAACTTAAGTGTGGATGCACTGACAGCGTGTCGCGATTATATTGAACAAAGTTTTGGTGCTAAGTATCTGCCGGAACAGCCATTAAGTTATGGCAGCAAAGCCAATGCTCAGGAAGCGCACGAAGCTATTCGTCCATCTGACGTCTTTGTTTTGGCTAGTAGTCTGCAGGATATGGAAGCCGATGCCCGTAAGCTTTACGAGCTGATTTGGCGCCAGTTTGTGGCTTGTCAAATGCCTTCGGCACAATACGACGTCACAGTGATCACAGTTGCTGCAGCAGACTTTGAATTAAAAGCCAAAGGCCGTGTATTGCGTTTTGACGGCTGGACCAAAGTACAGCCAGCGCAAAAACGTAAAGACGAAGAAGAACTGGAACTGCCGGATGTAAAACCGGGCGAAACTTTAACGCTGGAACAGTTAGCTCCAGCCCAGCATTTTACCAAACCACCTGCGCGTTTCAGCGAAGCCAGTTTGGTGAAAGAACTGGAAAAACGCGGTATAGGCCGTCCTTCAACTTACGCAGCCATTATTTCGACTATTCAGGAACGAGGTTATGTCAAAGTGGATAACCGCCGTTTCTATGCTGAAAAAATGGGCGAAATTGTTACTGATCGCCTGGTTGAAAACTTCGGCGATTTAATGAGTTACGACTTTACCGCCAATATGGAAGTGCGCCTGGATGACATTGCTCATGGTGAACTGCAATGGCGTAAAGTGCTGGATCAGTTTTATGGCGATTTCTCGCAGCAGTTAAAAACGGCGGAATCTGACCCGGAACAAGGCGGCATGCGCACCAATCAATTTGTGCTGACCGATATCGCCTGTCCGACTTGCGGTCGTCAAATGGGTATCCGTACTGCATCTACCGGTGTGTTTTTAGGCTGTTCAGGCTACAACCTGCCACCAAAAGAACGCTGCACCACCACTATGAATCTGACTCCTGGTGATGATGCAGTGGAAGTGGCGGATGAAGATGAATTAGAAACCGAAATACTTCGTCATAAAAAACGCTGTGCTAAATGCGGCACAGCCATGGATCACTACCTGATTGACGAGCAGCGTAAGCTGTATGTCTGTGGTAACAACCCGGGCTGTGACGGTTATCTGGTTGAAGCTGGTGTATTTAAACTTAAAGGCTACGATGGTCCACTGATCGAATGTGAGAAGTGCGGTTCGGATATGCAGCTGAAATCAGGTCGTTTTGGTAAATACTTTGGTTGCACCAATGACACTTGTAAAAACACCCGCAAGTTGTTGAAAAGTGGTGAAGCTGCTCCGCCAAAAGAAGATCCGGTGCATTTACCAGAATTAAAATGTGAAAAGTCTGACACCTATTTTGTACTGCGTGATGGCGCTGCAGGTTTATTCCTTGCTGCTGCTACTTTCCCTAAATCCAGGGAAACACGAGCGCCACTGGTGTCTGAACTGGCCCGTTTTAAAGACCGTATTATGCCGAAGTTCCATTATCTGGCAGAAGCTCCGGCAGCCGATGCTTCAGGCAATCCGACGATCATCCGCTGGAGTCGCAAGACCAAGCAGCAGTATGTGATGACGGAAAAAGAAGGCAAAGCCACAGGCTGGTCGGCCTGGTACGAAAATGGCCGCTGGGTAGTGACCAAAGAAAAATAAAAAATTGGGGTCAGAGTAAAATTAATTGCTCGGCAATTAATTTTACTCTGACCCCAATTTCCTTACCACTTACGTTTAGGTGCAAATAGTACATCCAAATCGTTGTTTTCCTGCTCTGCTTTTTTCTGCCTGTCGCGCAGGTTGCCTTCTTTTAATTCTGTCGCAATGTCTTCGAGTATGGTCATTACTTCACTTTTACGAATAGTGACGTAATCATCTACATGAGCGCAGTTAGACAACGTCGTTAGTGCTTTTTCATAACACTGGCGGGCAGAGCCTAACATATTGCCTGAACGAGCCTGGTTACCACGTTTGATCTGACTTTCCACATTGATTCGCAGTTGCAGCATTTCCAGCCGTCTGTCTTCCTGTACTACGGTCTGCGTATCGATATTGCCGCGGGCATGCTCGGCGCGCAAAATTGTGCGCAGCTTTTTAATACCCTGGATCATGCCGATAATTTGTTTATCGTTGTCCGGCATAGTTAAACCTTCGACTGTCATATCTCCTGCTGAGGTATCATTTAATCGGGCTTCAGTCTCACCAATACGTTTTTTAAGTTCTTTTGAATTAGGTTCCAACTCCAGCATAGCTTTGAGTGTAACCACTATACGTTTGAGCAGCATTTGCACTATGCCCTTGGTGATAGGCACGTTAGCAGCGTTCAACAGAATATCTTCTGTATCTTCCAGCAGCGATCTGAGTTTCGAAAACTCAGCGCGCTTTAGCGATGCAAGTCGCTCTTTATGTTGCTGTACCGCGTTGACTATAACGGCGATAATCACCAATGCAACGACCAGTACAATGATAATAGTAAAAAGCATCCACACTCCGTTGACCCCCAAGCATCAAGGGGGAGCTCTGTAAAGGCCTATGGTTCATCAGGCCTTCACCAATGTCTATATTGAGGTCCAATCAAGGCAAAAACAGGCTAAACATGGCTCCGCCATATAAACCACCATTGCTTAAACGAATAAAACCAGTTTTACCATGATTTTTATGCGCTTTGGCGATTAACCCTGCAAAAAACAGGCCTAAACCTGTACGGCCTGCAGCCAAATTTAAATCTTTCATCAGGGTATCGGCATTTTCCAGCATAAATTCAGGATAACCCGGACCGTCATCATGTAATTCTATCGCCAGACCATGTTCTGTCAGTTCTGCCCGTAATAACAATCTGCTTTTGGTGTAGCGCAAAGCATTAACAAACATATCATTGAGCAGATTACTTATCAGGTCACTGTCAAAATACCAAAGCAAGTCGCTGCCAGCTTGTATTTCAACACTGATATTTTTTTGTGCGCTGTACATCTCGTTTTTTAACAGAATTTCTTCAAATAAATCTGAAATGTAGTATTGATCAATCTGTAAAGGCAGTTGGTTTTTTTCAATGCGATACAAGGATAGTAACTGGAGCAAATTGATATTGAGTCTGTTGGCTTCATAATGAATACGGGACAGTTCTTCCCGGCCATTGGTATCCAGTTGTTGCTGCTCTTGTTGCAGGTTATCAATAGACTGGATCAATAAGCACAAAGAGTTTTTCATATCATGTGCTGCAGAAGCCAGCACTGTTGCAAAGTCGATGGATGAGTCTGAAGCTGACATATCGTCCCCGATGATCCCGCTGTATTGCTACTAAACAGCAAACAGCAGTTTTTTTAGTTACTATTGGTTATATATTCCATCTAATTCAAAATAAGTTGGAATATCCAAATGAATATGTATAGTGTTTATATCATATGCCAAGAACGGATCGCTGACACATGAAATTACAACAGCTGCGTTATATTGTTGAAGTTCTCAATCATAACCTGAATGTCTCTGCAACTGCAGAGAGTTTGTACACCTCACAACCCGGCATCAGTAAACAGGTCCGGATGCTGGAGGATGAGCTTGGTATTCAGGTCTTTGGCCGTTCTGGTAAACACTTGACCCATGTTACACCAGCTGGCAGAGATGTTATTGAAATAGCTCAACAAATACTAGCAAAAGTTGAGAGCATCAAAGCTGTTGCCAAAGAGCACACTTTGCCGGACCAAGGCAAACTGAATATTGCCACCACCCACACTCAGGCCCGTTATGCTTTGCCTCCGGTGATCAGTGGTTTTATGAAAAAATTTCCTAAAGTCTCTTTGCATATGCATCAGGGCACACCATCACAAATTGCCGAAGCTGCATCACGAGGGGACGCTGATTTTGCTATAGCGACCGAAGCTATGCATTTATTTAATGATTTAGTGATGTTGCCCTGTTATCACTGGAATCGGAGCGTGATAGTGCGCCACGACCATCCGCTGGCCAGCTTAAGCCGTAAAATTGCGGTAGAAGATGTAGCCGAACATCCTATTGTCACTTACGTGTTTGGTTTTACCGGGCGTTCTGAACTGGATCGCGCTTTTGGTGAAAAAGGTTTAGAGCCTAAAATTGTTTTTACAGCCACAGATGCAGACGTAATAAAAACTTATGTACGTTTGGGTTTGGGGGTTGGCGTGATTGCATCTATGGCCATGGATAAAGAAGGGGATAAAGATTTAGTCTCCATTGACGCCAGCCATTTATTTGCTGCATCCACCACTAAAATTGGTTTTAGAAAAGGCACTTTCCTTCGTACTTATATGTATGATTTTATTGAGCGTTTTGCCCCGCATTTAACCCGTGAAGTGGTAGAAAAAGCCAATTTGCTACGCAATCAGGACGATATAGACCGCATGTTTGCTAAGTTTGAGCTGCCTATTAAGTAGCTCTTTCAGCGAACACAGAGGGCCTTAATGGCCCTTTCTGTTTTTCTGCAGTTAAAAGAAAGGGCAAACTTTTGCCACAGTCCCTGACAGGTTTTCATCATATTCCCCATTGATCTGAATATAACCAATACCAGATTGCTCTACACTCAGGTTATTTTCTTTGTCGTAGACATCTGGATGTTTACATGTCTTTGTGTGCTGGTTATGCTACATAAAGACAAACGAGTTAATTGCATGATCCGCATCAAGAACATTCAAGTGAAAGGAATTGGCCATGATTGATTTAAAGCTGCTGCGTACTTTACAGGCGTTACAACAGACCGGCACTTTAGTGGCAGCTGCTGATCAGTTGTGTCTGACGCAGTCGGCTTTATCGCATCAACTGAAAGAAGCAGAGTCTTATCTGGGCGCTGCACTGTATCTGCGCAAAAGCCAACCGGTTTCATTTAGCGCTCAAGGTCAGCTGTTATTGGAATTAGCAGCACAGGTCTTGCCTTTGGTGGCGCAGGCCGAAGCACAGCTCAAAGGCAAAACCTTAAGCCGAATTCGATTGGCGGTGGAATGCCATGCCTGTTTTCACTGGTTAATGCCAGCCGTCAAAGCTTTTGGACTACAGCAACCCGACTGTCCGGTTGAATTTTCTGCTGAAATTGAACACAACGCTTTGGATGCTTTATTAAGCGATGAATTGGATTTGGTGCTGACGACAGACAAGCGTGAGCTGGCAGGCTGTTTTTTCGAGGCATTATTTGAGATGGAGTTGTGTCTGGGAGTCAGCTCCGATCATCCGCTGGCGCAGCAGTCATTTATCCAGGCGCAGCAACTGAAGCAGGAGGTTTTATTGGGTTATCCACTGCCTTTGGATCGGCAGGATTTATATCGTTATGTGCTTGCACCACAAGGATTGGAAGCCAAATTCAGAGCTGTGGCACAAAGCAGTCAGATTTTGCAGTTGATTGCTGCGGGGCAGGGCGTCGCTTTATTACCACGCTGGCTGATGGAACCTTATCGGGCTCAGGGTCTGCTGGCGGTTATCCCTATAGGAGAACAAGGTTTATTCAGAACTATGTATGCAGCCTGTCGGCAGGGGCAGCAAGAGACTAACCCGCTGCGACAGTTGTTAGAGCAAATAAGCCTGCATCAGCCCTCGTAAGCCAACGGATCTGTGGCTTGGTTTAGCTCAAAAGCTTCCAGTCGTTCCTGACAAGAGCCACATTTACCACAGGCTTTTTCACGGCCGTTGTAGCAGGTCCAGGTTTTGCTGTAATCCAGCCCCATGGCTAAACCATCACGCAAAATCTCAATTTTGGTTTGGCTCAAATAAGGGCTGACAATATCGACTGGCTCGTAGTTAGCCACCTGGCAAACTTCATTCATTTTATGCACAAAATCAGGACGGCAATCCGGATAGATAAAATGATCACCAGAGTGAGCACCGTAATACACAGCGCGTGCATTGAGCGATACGGCATACCCTACGGCTAAGGACAATAAAATCATATTGCGGTTTGGCACCACAGTAGATTTCATGGTATCAGCAGCGTAATGGCCTTCTGGGATTTGAATATCTTCATGGGTACTGTCCGGCGCCATCAGGCTGGAACCTGCCAGTAACTGATTTATCGCAGAAATATCTACCACTTTATGCGGCACGCCTAATTCTTCACAGACGCTCTTCGCACAGATCAATTCTTTGACATGGCGCTGACCATAGTTAAAAGACAGGGCATAAACTTCATGACCATCGGCAATGGCTTTATGCAACACGGTAAATGAATCCATACCGCCGGAATAGATCACAACAACTTTTTGCGGCATCTGTCAGGCTCTCTCGCTATAATAGGCAAAATTTCGGGCGCGCATTGTACTGTATCTGAGCCTGTAGCTAAAGGAAAACCCCATAAAGTGTATAAAGTAAACGAGATTTTCGAGACCATTCAGGGAGAAGGCAGTTACACCGGCACTCCTGCTATTTTTCTGCGTTTACAAGGATGTCCTGTAGGCTGCTCCTGGTGTGATACCAAACAGACCTGGGAAATAGATCCAGAGCTGCAATTAAGCCCAGCAGACATTTTAGAGAAAAAAGCCGATTCTGATCACTGGTGCAGTTTATCTTCAGCCGAAGTAGTGCAGCTGTTTATCGACAAAGGCTACCGCGCTAAGCATGTGGTGATCACTGGCGGCGAACCTTGTATGTATGACTTGCGACCTTTGTGTGAGCTGTTGCATCAGCGTGGTTTTTCCACACAGATTGAAACCAGCGGTACTTTTGAAATTCTGGCACCTGACAGCACCTGGGTGACCGTATCACCTAAAGTGAATATGAAAGGTGGCTACGAAGTGCTAAGAACTGCGCTGGAGCGCGCCAACGAAATTAAGCACCCTGTAGCCATGGAGAAGCATATCGACGAGCTGTTGGAGCTGCTGCAAGGCCTGGATTTAACTGACAAACTGGTGTACCTGCAGCCGATCAGTCAAAAAGCTAAAGCGACACAGCTGGCTATTGAATTTTGTAAACAACACAACTGGCGTTTAAGTGTGCAAGTGCATAAGTATTTGGGCATCAACTAACCGAAAAACTAACTGATTTCTTCCAGACTGTCTTCCAGCCAGAGCTCTAAATCTCTGGCTGTGTCGTCTAAATCCTGCTTTAACCACTGGCGTTTCAAGTGTGGCGTCAGTGGTAGCAGTTCCATCCAGCGTGACACCAACCAGCATAAATTCTGATGTTCAGGTTCAGGGTAAAGACTGGCCAGTTCAGGGTATTGCTTAAACACCAGCTGTAATTTGTGCCACAGTTGCTGTTGTTCTGTAGTGGTATTTTTAGCAGTCCAGAAGCGGATCGGCTCAAGCTCTGCCACATGCAGCTGATCCTGTTCCTGCCATCTTTTCGTGATTTGATGACGTCCTAATCCTTCGACTGTAATACCCAACAAACCGTCAGGCAATTGCTCAAAATCTACAATGGAAACTAGTGTCACTTCAGGGCAAATCCGGTCTGCGTGCTGCTGACTCACCAGCGGGTTGAGGCTTGCCATCGCAAAAGGGCGTACACCGCTGCTGGCTTCTTTCATCAGCCTTAAATAACGGGGTTCAAATAAACGCAAACGCATTCTGCCTTGAGGCAGCAGCAGGGTGTTCAGTGGGAATAAAGCTATTGTTGGATTCATAACCGCATGTCGTTAACTACTCTGCGGTTATGTACGCAGCCAGCGGGGCTTTAGATTAGTCTTTGGCTGTTCTTATTGGATCATCTTTCAGTTTAGGTATTTTTAAACCCAACTCCTTGCCTCTGTTGCGTGCGTAATAAGTACAGCCAACAAACATCAGGGCGGAAAACAGCAGTTCGAGCAGGGCCAGCAAAAACTCTGTGCCAGAGCTTACCCACAAATGGGTCAGGCTGTGGATCATATACAGCATCACAATAAAGTTGGCCCAGGCAAAGGTGTAAGCTTTACCAGTGATCATGCCCCAGAGCGGGAACCACAAAGGCGTCCACAGCAAGGCAAGCAGAACCTTAGCGCTGCCCAGTTCTGGTGGTGCTAACCATAAAACCCAGACTGGGATCAGCATAAAAAGGCCACTAAAACCTATGCGGCCAAGCCATAGATAAAGGCGGGTAGAAGGGGCCATAGGTACAGAGATATCGTTCATAAGGTACTAAATCCGGAAGTTTTTAAGGCGATAGCGGCTAAAGCAAGGCGTTTACCAAATTGAATAGCCAACTGATGTTCATCTTTACTCAAATTGCTTGCACCTGATAAGCCACTAACATGGCTTGGGCCATAAGGTGTGCCGCCAGTTTGGGTATGATGCAGTTCGGGTTCCAGATAGGGCAAGCCAATCACCAGCATGCCGTGATGCAATAAAGGTAACATCATGCTGAGTAAATTGGCTTCATTACCGCCATGCATACTGCCGGATGAGGTAAAAACCCCAGCGGGTTTATCCATTAAAGTGCCTTTAAGCCAAAGACTACTGGTGTTATCCCAAAAGGCTTTCAGTGGTGCAGCCATATTGCCAAACCGTACCGGGCTGCCAAAGGCAAAGCCATCGGCGTCGAGCATCTCTTGTTCTGTCACGTGCGGATGAATACCGACATCAGAGCCATCCAAAGCTGGTACTGTGCGTAACATCACATCAGCTCCGGCTTGCTGAGCACCAATAGCAATCTTTTCAGCTAAAGCGGCGACAGAGCCGTGACGGGAATAATACAGAATCAATAACTGAACACTCATGCCAGCAGTGCCAGCATTTTGTCGGCAGGACGGGCTATCACAGCTTTCTGATCTACCTGTAAAACAGGTCTTTCCATCAATTTCGGATGCAGCACCATAGCTTCAATCAATTGTTGTTCAGACAAGACCGGATTCGCTAAATCCAGCGCTTTGTATTCATCTTCTTTGCTGCGCAATAAATCACGGGCAGGTAACTGCAGCGCTTTGAGTAACGCCGTTAATTCAGCTGCAGACAAAGGTTGCTCCAGATAATACCGCACTGAAAATGCCTTGCCACTTTGTTCCAGCAAAGCCAAAGCTTCACGACTTTTGGAGCAGCGGTTGTTGTGGTACAGCCTAATCATAAATTTCAAACCTTTAATTTTATAGACGTTTCAGACGGTTTAATTCGGTTTGCCATTGTTTTTTCTTCGCTTCAATCCGTCTGTTTTCTAAGGTGTTATTTTTCCCCAGATGATTTAAAGCCTCGTTTAAATCATCAATGGCTTTGGGATATATGGCCATCTGATAATATAAATCTGCTCTGGCTTCATAATAATGAGCATAATCTTCCATGGCTTTGTAAGTGTCAGCCAGCATTTCATAAGCTGGAAAAATATCATTTTTGAAATAAAGTAAATTTCTGAGCAAATGAATGGCCAGTCGGTGCGCTTTGCCTTGAATTGCGGCATTGGCATAGTTCAGCGTGATCACCTGGTTATTAGGTTTTAGTAAGTACTGCTGTTCCAGCATGGTCATAGCCTGCTCAGCCTTACCTTGCGCCAGCAAAATGTCGGTATAGGCATCTATGTAATACAAATTATCAGGTTCTTGCTGACGTAATTTTGTGATGATCTGCTCTGCTTTATCCACTTGCTTGTCATCAAAGTAAGCTAAAGCCAAACCATATTGATTGGCTTTGGTATTGCCGCCTGGTTCGGCCAATTTACGTAAAAAATAACTTTGAGCATCTTTAGTCTGATAGTGATAACGCGCCATTACGCGGGCTTTCACCAATGCGTAATCCTGACTGTCTGCGACAAAACGTTTAGGGAATTGTTCAGCTCTTAAACGTGAGTCAGCAACCCGTGATTGTGACAAAGGGTGAGTGTACAAAAAGGCCAGTTGAGTATTGGCAAAACGGCTTTTTTCCGCCAGTTTGTTAAAAAACTCAGGCACTGCATAAGGGTTGTAGCCCGCATCCGCCATCAGCTGAATACCAATACGGTCAGCTTCCTGTTCGTTACTGCGGGTAAAGTTAATCGCACTTTGTTGCGCCAATCCCTGAGATGCCATGATACCTGCCATACCAGCTTCAGGGTTCACTGTCGCCAGCAAAATAGAACCCAGAATACCAGCCAGAGTTAATGGGCCATTTTCAGAACGGGCTTCAACAGAACGGGCGATGTGACGCTGTGTCACGTGAGAAATTTCGTGCGCTATAACAGAGGCAAATTCACTTTCGCTGTCTGAAACAGCCAAAGTGCCGGTGTGGGAGACGATGTTGCCGCCCAGAGTTGCAAAAGCGTTGATATTTTTATCATTGACCCAGTAAAAGCGGAAAGGGAATTTAACGTCCTGCGCTTTGGCGACCATCTGGTTACCCATAGAATTCAGGTATTCATCCAGCAAAGGGTCATAGACCATAGGCAATTGGCCTTTGGTTTGACGCATCATCACGTCACCTAGCTGCTTTTCTTTATCTGGCGTGATGGTGGAAAAGGCATTGCCCCCAATATCAGGTAAAGCATTATTCGCCTGAACTGAGGCAGAGGTCAGAGCCAGACAAATACTGAATAGGCTCAGTTTAATGAGTTGTGTTTTTACTGCAATTTGCTTCATTTATTTTTTGAACTCAGTCATACCGGCTTTAAACACAGGCAATTTTAATTCACTTGGCCCGCTTACCCCAGCTTTTTTTGATAAATCTGCAACAGTAGCAAAGAGATAGATGATCTTCAGAGTGCAATGTTACCTTTCGCAAAGCAAGGGTAAAACAGAGTGTACAGTGGTTCAGTTAAATGTTGTTAAGCCACTGATTGATTTCAGTGGCTTTGGCAAAAAAAAACTGATGAAGTTCAACAGAATATACTTTTTAGCAGGACAGAGCTTATCCGGTTGCGGGTAAGCTCTTTTGTAGACGATGTTGGGCAATTAAAGCTGCAGATTAAAAACTCAGGCTCAGGCCGAGTGAAACTGAGCGTGGCAGCGCAGGTTCAAAAGCACGGCCGTTAGCCTGATTGACTACCACAGCTCCAACATAGTTTTTGTCCGTCAGGTTATCCACCCCCAGCCAGTATCGCAGCTGCATATCTGCCAGCGTCGATTCAGCAACCAGTTTCAGGTGATACACAGTCGAGGGGGGAGCAAATAACAGGTTTTGATCGCTGGTTGCTACTTTGCTGCGATACAAGGTGTCCAATTGGATCATCCATTCTGAGCTTTGCAGCGGCATCCAGCTGATCTGCCACTGCGCTTGCTGTTTGGCAACACCTGGCAGTAACTTACCATCGAGATCGCCCTGATTAAAACGAGCGTTGAGTTGCGTCAACGTCCACTGATGTTGCCATGACGCAGAAGCAAACCATAAAGCAGATACTTCAACACCTGTTCGTTTTGTTTCGCTGGCATTGCGGTAGCTGGTGCGCCCGCCAAGGGATTGATCCACCACCAGCTCATTTTCGCTTTCAACCAAAAACACCGCCAGACTGGAGCGCCAGTTATTCAACTGCCATTTATTACCCAGCTCCCACTGCTGATTGGTACTGGCTTTTAATCCAAGATTCAAGCCATCGCCGTCGCTCTGATAGGCCATTTCAGTAAAAGTGGGGGTCTCAAAACCCTGACCTGCACTGATATACCAGGATAAATGTTCAGATTGAGCAAAATTCAGCGCTAAAGCTGCAGAGGTTTTGGCAAAGGAGGTAGAACCACTGTCATCCGGGTTTTGGGCTGTGATGTAAAAATCAGTGACATCAAAATCCAGTTCAGAGTGCCGTACTCCACCACTTAATTGCCAGTGTCGGTCTAAATCCCAGACAAAGCGACTGTACAGATCAGCAGACTGCACTTCGCCTTCTTCGTCACGGCGCAAATCGCCTTGCGTCCCCTGATTATTCACATAACCCCGGCGCTCATCGGTACTTTGTTCAAGGGCTCCACCTAAACTCAGGCGAAGCTGTTCGAATTGCCAGCTGTAGGACGCATCTAATCCTTGATAAGGCCGGCTTAAATCAACCACACCACCAGCTGAGGTAGGGGCTATACCATCAAAACCTAAATACTGACCTACATCACGTTGACCAAACCAGGCTGCCAGACGCCAGCTTTGGTCGGCGAGTGGCTGCAACAGGTTCATGCTCCATTGCTGTTGTTTGGTAAATTTACGGGTATCAAAGCTTAAGGCGTTGGCGGCGGTTTGACCTGGATTCGCCTGCCATTCCTGCGCTGTTAAACCCAATGGGTCCTGTAGCTGAGGATCGTAAGACCAGTCGTATCGCAACTGCAGTTTTAACTCGTTCTCAAACACACTTTGCCACAACCACTGGGCTTGTTGCTTTTTTGCATCACTGTGCGCACGTTGGCTTTGTAATTCTGCGTTTTTCAAACTCAATGAGGTTGCATGATTGCCTTTGACCATAGCTGCCGAGAGCAACTGCTGACGGGCAAACTGACTGTGACTCAGTTGCACTGAGGCCGAATTCTCTGTCGGCCAACGGCTTTGTAACGCCACCACACCACCGGCGGCATTACCATACAACACCGCCAGCGGGCCAGTTAACACTTCAACAGAGGCCAGTTGATCCAGTAACACTGAACTGAATTGACCTTGTCCGTCCGGACTGGACAGCGGAATACCATCCTGTAACAAGCGAATACCACGAATGCCAAAACTGCTACGACTACCAAAACCACGGGCACTTAAGCGGCTATCCTGGGCGTAGTTGGCTCTACTGTCGGCCTGAATGCCTGGAATATGTTGTAATAAACTGGCTGCATCAATCTGCAATGACTGCTGGTCAAAACTTTTGCGAAAGTTGCTGGCAGCGCTGCCTAGCCAGGGCGATTGTTGACCTTGAGCTGTGATCACTATGATTTCGTCAGGGATTTCAACTGGAATGGTGTTTTCTTCTGCGATAACAGCGACAGAAAAAAAACTGAGCGCTATAGCGCCCAGTTTAAAAGGTAAATAATTCATTGAGAGACGTTACTCTTTATTGTGGGGATAAACGTAATAACTTACCGTCATCTTCGTCAGTCAGCAGATAGACTGCGCCATCAGGGCCGGCCTGCACGTCACGGATACGGGCACCAATGCGGATACGTTCTTCGTGGCTGACTTTATCGCCCGTCAGTTCCAGACGCACCAACTGACCAAACTTGAGAGAACCTACCAACAGGTTGTTTTGCCAGCCATTGATTTGACTGCCGGTA
>Ga0180008_1001548_pt1 | contig 14239 bp, 12 predicted proteins | sample MM_PW_MetaG_FD_121121 | JGI IMG/M metagenome (GOLD analysis project Ga0180008, IMG submission 121121) | Groundwater microbial communities from the Aspo Hard Rock Laboratory (HRL) deep subsurface site, Sweden - MM_PW_MetaG | ecosystem: Environmental > Aquatic > Deep subsurface > Groundwater... | reverse complement strand
CGCTGTCGCGCATGAGCCTGATCGCGCTGGGCGTCATGCCCTATATCACCGCGTCGATCGTGGTTCAGCTGGCCTCCAGCCTGTCGCCGCAGCTTGCGGCGATCAAGAAGGAGGGCGAAAGCGGCCGCAAGAAGATGAATCAGTGGACGCGCTACGGCACCGTCGGCCTGACCGCGGTGCAGGGCTATTTCATCGCCGTGGGCCTGGAGGGCTTCGGTGCCCAGCAGGGCATGCAGGCGGTGATCGAACCCGGTCTGCTGTTCCGCCTGACCGCCGTCGTCTCGCTGATCGGTGGCACCATGTTCCTGATGTGGCTGGGTGAGCAGATCACCTCGCGCGGCATCGGCAACGGCGTGTCGCTCATCATCATGGCGGGCATCGTCGCCCAGTTGCCGGTGACGCTCAGCAACCTGTTCAAGTCGGGCAGCGAAGGGTCGATCTCGGGCCTGCTGATCTTCCTGGTCATGGTGATGGCCGTCGGCCTCGTCCTTCTGATCTGCTTCATGGAGCGCGCCCAGCGTCGCGTCCTGATCCAATATCCCAAACGCCAGACGCGCCAGGGCCTGATGCAGGCCGATCGCAGCCATCTGCCGCTCAAGGTCAACACCGCCGGCGTCATCCCGCCGATCTTCGCCAGTTCGCTGCTGCTGATGCCGCTGACCATCTCGCAGTTCGCCGGTCAGACGGTCGCGGGTGAAAGCAAGTGGGGCGACTTCGTCCTGACGCTGAACCAGTATCTGTCGCATGGCAGCCCGGTCTATATGGGCCTTTATGGCCTCGGCATCGTGTTCTTCTGCTTCTTCTACACCGCCGTGGTGTTCAATCCGGAAGAGACGGCCGACAATCTGAAGCGCAATGGCGGCTTCATTCCCGGCATCCGTCCGGGCAAGAATACCGAAAATTACCTGGATTATGTGCTGACGCGCATCACCGTCATCGGCGCGGCCTATCTGGCCTTCATCTGCCTGGTGCCGGAATTCGCCATCGCGCGGGCGGGCATTCCCTTCTACCTTGGTGGGACTAGCCTGTTGATCGTCGTCAATGTTACGGTCGACACCGTGACCCAGATTCAGAGCCATCTGCTCGCCCATCAATATGGCGATCTGATCAAAAAGGCGAAGCTCAAGGGTCGACTGCGCTGAGGGGCGTTTCGAGACTCTGATTCAGCGCAACGAACAGGGGAGTATGCGCGCAATGAATATCATTCTGCTTGGCCCTCCGGGGGCCGGCAAGGGCACCCAGGCGACCCGTCTGGTTGACGATCGTGGCATGGTGCAGCTGTCGACGGGGGACATGCTGCGCGCAGCGGTGAAGGCGGGAACGCCTGTGGGCCTTCAGGCCAAGGCGCTGATGGAATCGGGCGCGCTGGTGCCCGACGAAGTGGTGTCGGGCATTATCGGCGAAGCGCTCGACGCGCTGGCACCGGACACGGGCGTCATTTTTGATGGCTATCCGCGGACCGAGGCGCAGGCCCATTCGCTCGACACCATCCTGGGCGACCGCAATCGCACGCTGGATCATGTGATCGAGCTGGAAGTGAATGAGGATGCGCTGGTCGAGCGCATCACCGGCCGCTTTACCTGCGCCACCTGTGGCGCGGGCTATCATGATAGCTTCAAGCAGCCCAAGGTCGAGGGTGAGTGCGACAAGTGCCATGGGCATGAGTTCAAGCGCCGTCCCGACGACAATGAGGAAACGGTGCGCACCCGCATGGCCGAATATCGTGCCAAGACCGCACCGATCCTGCCGATATACGAAGCGCGCGATATCGTGTCGCGCGTGGACGGCATGGCCGACATGAACGACGTGACCGTCGCGATTGCCGCCATACTGGACGGCAAAACGGCCTGATCTTCTCCCTTCCCCAATTGGGGGAGGGCAAGACATTCACATGCGCGGATTTCTGGCATGGGCTGGTGCGGCGAAGGCTGTGCCGGCCCATTCTGCTATGATGGCCAATGGCCATGCGGGCTTTTTGGTCGATTGTCGCATCAAGACCTGGGCGGGCGCACCTGCCTGCGCAGCGGGCTGCCGCGACGGCCTCGAGAACGCAGCTGGGAAAGAAAGCAGCAAAAGAAAAGCAGGTCTGGATGCGGCGTTAACCACGATCTTAACGGATTGGTTGCTCTGTTGTTGCTATGAAGCGCCATGGTTGGATCATCCCGGGGCCGCTTGACGGAATTGGACGCGCTGCGCGGAATCGGTGCCCTGTGCGTGTTGACCTTCCATTATTCGACCCGCTTCCATGAGCTGTTCCCGCAGGCCAGCCATGTGCCTTTCAGCTTTCCGGGCGGCAATTATCGCGTCCTGCTCTTCTTCACCATTTCCGGCTTCGCGATCTTTTTCACGCTGGACCGAATCCGCACGGTGGCGGATTTCGTGGTCAACCGCTTCGCGCGCCTTTATCCCGCCTATCTGGTGGCGATGCTGCTGACGCTGTCGATCGAATATGTGGCCCATGCGACGCAATTGCTGATCGGGCCGGTCGACATCCTAGCCAATATCACCATGCTTCAGGGTTTCGCCTTCATCCCGGAAGTGGATGGCGCCTATTGGACGCTGACGGTGGAGATCGCCTTTTACTTCTGCATGATCGCCATATGGAAGTTTGCCGGGATACGGCGGTTGGAGCCGATATTGGCTTTGTGGCTGGCCGTGCGTTCGGTTTATTGGTTCTGGCCGGACATGCCCGAACGGATCGTGATGCTGCTGGTGCTGCGTTACACGCCCTTCTTCGTCATCGGCATGCTGGCCTATCGCATATGGTCGGGGCAGCGGACCATGCGGCAACAAATGCCCTATGCGGCGATGGCGTTGCTCTCGATCGCGACGATCGAAACATGGGACGTCACCATTGTGGGGTGCGTGCTGGTCGCGGCGTTCGTGGCGCTGATCCATGGCCATCTGCGCTTCCTCAGCTTGCGGCCGCTCGTTTGGTTGGGCGGGATCAGCTATAGTTTCTATCTGATCCACCAGCATGTCGGCTTCGTCGTGATGCTGGAATTTGCCAAGGCAGGCTATAGCCCCTGGATCGGCTTTGCCGCCGCCTTCCTGGTAGCGTTGACCCTGGGTACGGCCATCAATCGCGCAGTGGAGCGTCCGGCCGGCGAAGCGATCATCGCCTGGTGGAAGCGCCGTCGCGAAGCCCAGCCAGTGTCGGCCGACGCCGCGCCCAGCCGAAGCTGACGCGAAAAGGGCGCCGCCGTCACCGGCCGCGCCCTTTCCTAATTCGATAGAGACGAATTTACTGGGCGACGGGCGCCGCAGCGGCCGCATTGACGGGCAGGCCGCCCATCTGCGTGACCATTTTCGTATAGGCGTCCAGATAGGCGAGCACGATCACCTGGCCGATGGCGGTATTCTGATAGCCGCCGCCGCCTACGGCCGCGAGGCCGCCCATCCAGCCAAGGCCGCCGCCACCGCCGAAGCTCAGGTCCGACTTGCGGAAATAGCCCTCGGCCATCACTTCTTCCTCTGTCGTGCGGGCGTTGACGACCGAGAGCATGACATTGGCCTCGCTCTTCTTGACCGAGATGCCGCCGGCCAGCGCGCCCAGCGTGCGTCCACCCAGGAAGCCGCCGACCAGGCCGCCAATGGCATTGCCGCCGCTATTATTGTTGGTGGTCACGATGTCGGGCTGGATGAAATAATCCGCCGCCTTCACCTGCCCCTTGCCCAGATTCGATCCGGCCTGCAATTCGCCCGAATCCGCCATCGCGCGTTCCATGTTGCGGCTGGCCATCGAACGGCCGCGATTGACGATGCCGAAACAGCCGGACTGCTGCACGAACAGCTTGATGATTGCTTCCGGGCTGCCCAGGTTCAGTTCCCGCCACCATTGATTGTCGGGTTCGACGATCGCGACGGTGCCAAGGCGCTTGGTGCAGCGGGGGATTTCCATCTGCTTTTGGGTCTGGGCCTGACGACCCGACGAACCCTTGTCCGCCGCCATCGCCTGCGGTGCAACCATGGCCAGGCACGTAGCCGCCATGGTCAGCTTCTTCATTCCACGCATTTCAAGAACCCCGTTTGTTGTTTGAGTTTGAAAATGTTGCCCCGTTCCTGCGAATACTTATCACAGGGGTCAATCGCTTCCAAGCAAAGCGGTGCGCAAATGACGGGCTTTGTCATTGAATCCCGCCTGTGCGTGATCCTGCTGACAGCGCGTGAAATCGCTGCTATCGGGCGCCGATGACCGACCTCAGCCATATCCGTAATTTTTCGATCATCGCCCATATCGACCATGGCAAACCCACGCTGGCCGATCGCCTGATCCAGCGCACCGGCGGCCTGACCGACCGTGAGATGAGCGCCCAGGTCCTGGACAATATGGACATCGAAAAGGAGCGCGGCATCACCATCAAGGCGCAGACGGTGCGCCTCGACTATACGGCCAAAAATGGCGAAACCTATGAGCTGAACCTCATGGACACGCCGGGCCATGTCGACTTTGCCTATGAAGTGTCGCGCAGCCTGGCCGCGTGCGAGGGCGCGTTGCTGGTCGTGGATGCCGCGCAGGGCGTGGAAGCGCAGACGCTGGCGAACGTCTATCAGTCGATCGAGCATGACCATGAGATCGTGCCGGTGCTCAACAAGATCGACTTGCCCGCCGCCGAGCCGGAGAAGGTGCGCAAGGAAATCGAGGACGTGATCGGCCTCGATGCATCCGAAGCGGTGCTGGCCAGCGCCAAGTCCGGCATCGGCATCGACGATATCCTGGAAGCCATCGTCACCAAGATCCCGCCGCCCAAGGGCGACCGTAACGCGCCGCTGGAGGCGATGCTGGTAGACAGCTGGTACGACCCCTATCTGGGCGTGGTCATTCTGGTGCGCGTCGTCAACGGCGTCATCAAGAAGGGGCAGGCGGTCAAGTTCATGATCGGCGGCACCGAACATCTGATCGACCGCGTCGGCTGCATGCGTCCCAAGATCGAGGCGCTGCCCGAACTGGCCGCCGGCGAGATCGGCTTCATCACCGCGCAGATCAAGGAAATCGCCCAGACCCGCGTCGGCGACACCATCACCACGGTGAAGAACGGCGCGACTAAGCCGCTGCCGGGCTTCAAGGAAGTGCAGCCGGTGGTGTTCTGCGGCCTGTTCCCGGTCGATGCGAACGATTTCGACAAGCTACGTGACAGCATCAGCAAGCTGCGCCTGAACGACGCCAGCTTCTCCTTCGAGATGGAGAGCAGCGCGGCGCTGGGTTTCGGTTTCCGCTGTGGCTTCCTGGGGCTGCTGCATCTGGAAATCATCCAGGAGCGGCTGACGCGCGAATATGATTTGGACCTGATCACCACCGCGCCGTCGGTGGTCTACAAGATCCAGCTGACCTATGGCGCGGGCGAGAACGAACTGCACAATCCGGCCGACATGCCCGATCCCACCAAGATCGATGAGATCGAAGAGCCGTGGATTGAGGCGATCATCTATTGCCCCGACGAATATCTCGGCTCGATCCTGAAACTGTGTCAGGACCGGCGCGGCATCCAGAAGAACCTGACCTATGTCGGCGGCCGCGCGCAGGTGACGTACGAACTGCCGCTCAACGAAGTGGTGTTCGATTTCTACGATCGCCTCAAGAGCATCAGCCGCGGTTACGCCAGCTTCGACTATCATCAGATCGGCTATCGCGAGGGCGATCTGGTCAAGATGAGCATCATGGTCAACAGCGAGCCGGTCGATGCGCTCAGCATGATCGTCCATCGCGGCACCGCCGAATCGCGCGGTCGCGGCATGTGCGAACGGCTGAAGGATCTGATCCCCCGCCATCTGTTCAAGATCCCGATTCAGGCGGCGATCGGCGGCAAGGTGATCGCGCGCGAGACGATCGCGGCGATGCGCAAGGATGTGACCGCCAAATGCTACGGCGGCGACATCAGCCGCAAGAAGAAGCTGCTCGACAAGCAGAAGGAAGGCAAGAAGCGCATGCGCGAATATGGCAGCGTCCAGATTCCGCAGGAAGCCTTCATCGCCGCGCTGCGCATGGGCGACGAAAACTGATCGGGGAGAGCGACCGCTGCGCCAGTCTGGCGGGCCAGGTCGCTCATCTCCAGCGCGCTGCCGCCTTTCTGGCCAATGGCATGTCGCTCGGGCAATGCCAGCGGGCCGCCGGGCGACGGCGCGATGCCATGCCGGCGAAGCTGATCGGCAACGGCCTGCGCGAACTGGACCTGTTCCTGACCGACCTGATCGTGGAAGCCGGGCGTATCGACCGGCTGGGCGCGGCGGCGGGATGCGATCCCGGCGTCCATCCGGGGCGCCGTATCTTCAGTGCGGCGGAAGCGTGGCGGCGCAACGGGCCGCAACTGGGGCTGGGCGTCGAAAGCCGCGCCAGGTTGCGCCAGATGCGTGCCGCGCAGAACCGCCAATGTTTCGGACAAGTGCGCGGGGAGGGCGCCGAGGCGGCGATGCAACGGGCCTGCGCGGACTATGCGCAACTGGCATCCGATGTGCTGAATGCGGTTCGGGCCAGATCGGGCTGACCTTTGTGTCGCCCATATGTCACAGGAATCGGGAAATCACGTTCGGCTAATTGTCTATCGTAAAAGTAGATTATAGACGCTCCGCAAAAGCGTAATAATCAAAGGACGATAGATATGCCGCTTCGCAACGCGCTCTTGCTGACAACCGGGCTGCTCGCCCTTTCCATCGGCGGCCAGGCCATAGCGCAGACGGCGCCTGCTGCGGAAGGTGGCGTGGATATCATCGTCACCGGCACGCGCGCGCAGGGCCGAACGCGGCTCGATTCGGTCGCGCCGGTCGATGTGCTGTCGGGCGACAGCCTGCGCCAGCAAGGCACGACCGAACTGGGCGCGGCGCTGTCTGCCATCGCGCCGTCGATCGACTTCCCGCGCAACGCCGCGGTGGACGGCACCGATTCGATCCGCCCCGCAACGCTGCGCGGCATGTCGCCCGACCAGACACTGGTGCTGATCAACGGCGTTCGCGCCCATCCTTCGGCTCTGCTCAACACCAACGGTTCGGTTGGTCGCGGTGCGGCAGCGGTCGATCTCAACACCATTCCCGGCGCGGCGCTGGAGCGGATCGAAGTGCTGCGCGATGGCGCATCGGCGCAATATGGTTCCGATGCGATCGCCGGCGTCGTCAACCTGCGCCTGCGCGAAGCGCGCAGCGGCGGCGGGGCGACCGTATCCTACGGCCAATATGACACGGATATCGACGCCGCTCGCTCTTCGCGCCATGCGTCGGACGGCGAAACGGTGACCGTGTCGGGCTGGCAGGGCTTCGCGCTGGGCGCAGACGGCTTCCTGACGATCAGCGGCGAATATCTCAACCGCAACCCCACCAGCCGGGGCGACGTCGATCCGCGCGCGACGCCGGCAGTGGTCCGCTCGCGCTTCGGCGATCCGGACGTCGAGCAGGGCACCTTCTACTTCAACGCCGCCCACCCGATCGGTGAGGGCTGGGAACTCTACGCCTTTGGCGGCTATCAGTATCGCGACAGCAGCAGCGCGGCCTTCCCGCGCGTGCCGAGCAACGTCAACAATGTCGCCTCGCTCTATCCCGATGGCTTCCTGCCGCTGATCAACGTGCGATCGAAGGATCTGACGGTGACGACCGGCGCGCGCGGCGACATTGGCGACTGGGATGCGACGATCAAGCTGTCCTATGGCCGCAATCGCCTGGACTTCCGCACCGAAGATTCGCTGAACGCCACCTATGGCGCGGCATCGCCGACTAGCTTCTATGACGGCGCGCTGATCTACGACCAGGCGCTGGGTGGTTTCGACATGAGCCGCAAGGTGCCGCTGGGCAGCGGCGACCTCAACATCGCCTGGGGCTGGGAATTCCGCCGCGAAAGCTATGAGATCAAGGCGGGCGATCCGGAATCCTACAATCGCGGCCCGCTGGGCGGAAATGCATCGTTGGGTAGCGGCGCGCAAGGCTTTGGCGGGTTCCAGCCGTCCAACACCATCAATGTGCATCGTGAAAACGTCGCCGCCTATATAGACCTGGAAGCGCATCCGACCGAGGCGCTGACGCTGGGCCTGGCCGGGCGTGGCGAACATTATTCCGACTTCGGCAATATCGCGACGGGCAAGGCGTCGGCGCGCTACGACATCGCGCCCTGGTTCGCGCTGCGTGGTACGGCTTCCACCGGTTTCCGCGCGCCCTCGCTCCAGCAGCAATATTTCACCTCCACCGCGTCGGTATTCGTGGCGCCGAACATCGTCGAAACCGGCACCTTCCCGTCGGTCAGCGATATCGGCACCGCGCTGGGCGGCCTGCCGCTGAAGCCGGAAAAGTCGACCAACCTGTCGGTCGGCACGGTGATCCGCAGCGGCGGGTTCGACCTGACCGTCGATGGCTACTGGATTCGCGTCCGCAACGGCCTTGGCCTGTCGGAAAATATCCAGTCTAGCTTCAGCCCGCAGGTCGCGGCGCTGCTGGCGCCCTATGGCGTGTCGGCCGCCCGCTTCTTCGTGAACGGGGTGCGCACCACGACCAAGGGCATCGATGCGGTCGCGCACTATCGCCTGAACAGCGCAGCCGGCCAGTTCGACCTGACCGCCGCTGCCAATTTCAACGATATCAAGGTCAACCGCGTGCCGGTTTCGACGGCGGTCGCCCTGACCCCGACGCCGGTGCTTTTCTCGCGCCAGCGTATCGTCAGCATCGAAGAAGGCACGCCGCGCACCAAGGTCGTGGGTTCGCTCGACTGGACGCTGGATCAGTTCGGGGCCACCGCGCGGGCGACCTATTATGGCGACGTGACCCAGCCCGGTTCGACGGCGGCGGGCGATACGCATACCGGCAAGAAGACGATCGTGGATCTGGAAGCGCGCTACAAGCCGACCAAGGCGATCAACCTGGCGATCGGTGCGAACAATCTGTTCGACATCTATCCCGATGCGCTGACCGTCGCAAACAACAGCACCGGCGTGGTAGCCTTCCCTTATTACTCGCCGTTCGGCTTCAACGGCCGCTATTTGTACGGCCGGGTTTCGCTGAGCTGGTAATATGGGACCGGGTCGGCGCGCCTGTTTGCGCCGGCCCGATCGCCGCTTGACCCTTGCACCAATTAACAGGGTCGCGGGACCAGGCTTTCGCATGGCCCTTGAGGATCATGAGCTGGCCGATCGAAACGCCGTCGCGCATCAGGATCCGGGCGGCGGGATCATTGTCGGCAGAATCCTGAAGCGTCTGGAACGCGCCGCCATTCATCATCGCCATCAATGCCGCCCGCCCCTTGCGCGCGAGCGCGGCTTCCTGCGGGCATTGCGGTTCGATCTCGCTTGGTCCCTGAATATCGGCCAGATGATAACGCTTGCCGCGCCAGGCATAGGCATCGGCAGACAGGACGCAGGCGTCGCCCCTGGCATCGTCACACAGGCTGAACTCGTCCGCTATGCTGTTTACGGGGGACAGGGTGTTGGCAGGCGCGCTGCTAGCGGGCATGACCTGCATCGCCAGCATCGTTCCACCAATGCCAAGCGCCAGGGCGATGGCCACCAAGCCGATCGGCACGACCTTGGAACGCTTTTCCTGCTTTTCGTTCAGCCAGCCATCCTCTTCGTCCGGGGTGCGATCGCCGACGTCATAGAGATTGCGTGCCATATTTCGTCCCAAATGGAGGATTTCGTTTAATGTCGATTATGGAAAATTTCGGTTAACCAGGCAGCGCGGACATTGATCAGCCTGCGGCTTGACGGGCGTGGCGGGCCATGGTCAAGTCCGGGGGCTGTAGCGAGGGAGACGGCGTGAGCGACATCTGGCTATATGACGAGCATCCCGCGATGTTCCGGGCGCATCCTTTCCTGTTCCTGTTGTTGCTGGTGTCCGTGGTGGGCATCATCGCCATTGCCATCTGGTGGGTGCTGCACAAGGGCGAGCGGCTGGCGCTGAGCGAGCGCGAGGTGTTGCTGGAGCGCGGACTGCTGGCCAAGCAGCGGACGGAGATCGCACTGACCAGCATCCGATCCGTGCGCATTACCCAGACGCTGGGTCAGCGTATCTTCGGCGTCGGCCATATCGAATTGTTCAGTGCAGGCGATATCGCCGAGATCGCGATCAAGAATATGCCGCGGCCCGACCGCATCCGGGCGATCGCCGCCGCGCGCAATGTCGATCTGTTGCCGCAGCGATAGCGGAAAAAGCGGTGTGTTTCGTTCAGGCCCTTGACTTGGGCCGATAAATTCCAACGATAGGGTTAACAAGGGAGGGGCCGAAGAGCCCCATAATCGCAAGAGGACGCCATGTCAGGAACGTCCGTTCACATCGGGGTGAACGGCGGAAAAAGGGGTCGTCCATGGTAGGCTTGCGAGTAATGCCGTCTTTGCCGGATCTGACGGCCGAGCAGCGCGCCGATATAAGGCAGGCCTGCGGTTTTGCCTGTGTCCGCTGCGGCGTGACCATCTATCGCTATCTGGGTTTGCCGGATGGGCCGGGCGCGACCCTGCTTTGTCCGACCTGCCATGGGTTGGTGGAGGAGGGGCGGCTGACCGCCACGCAGGTTCAGAGTTTCCACGCCAATCCGGTGGTACGCCAACGCCATTTCGCGCGGGATCGTTTGCCCTTTTCGGCGGAACTGCCGCAATTGATTGTCGGGGGATCGCGATTGTTGCGCGACACGCCGATCCCGATCACGCTGGAGGGCGAGCCGATCCTGATCTTCGCGCCGCCGCGCCGGATGAACGGGGCGACCCGGATCAGCGTGCGGCTGGGGTCGCCCGATGGCGTCGCGACCCAGATCATCGACGGCAATGAATGGAAACCGACCGATGGCAGCTGGCATTTCCTGCTGCGCGGCGACCGCTACAGCATGATGGCGGCGCGGGGCGATGGGCTGGCGGTGCTGCGCATCGTGGCGCGCAACCGGATCGCGGTGGAGCATCTGCGCACCACCATCAATGGCCGCCGGTTGGAGGTGACACCCGACTGGCTGGAAATCGACGGCAAGCGCTATGTCGACAAGATTGGCAGTGGGACGCTGATCGGGCTGGAGCTTTAAGGCTGCGGGGGCGGGCGCCGACGAAATTCCAACGCGACCGGGTTTAGCATGCCGTCGGGACGCACCCGGACGCGGACCAGCCCCTGAAGCGCCGGATCGGACAGCTTGCGCGACAGGACGATCGCCTGCGATTGCGAGGCATAGAAGATGTCGCTGGTCAGGCCGCGTATCTCGCGCCGGGTGCCGATCGTGCCGCGCAGGATGATGGCGCAGCTCTGATCTGCGTTCATGGTCCGGGGCAGGGGCCGGACCGCCTGAATATGCGGGGCTATGCCGGTCACGCACAGCGCGTCGGCATAGCTGGGATCGAACCGGCCATCCTCCCCCTGATGCGGGGCAAGCGGCCAGTCATAGCGATATTGCACATAATGACCGCGCAGCAGGTCGCGCGGGTCATAGCCCTGTATGGGGATCAGCCATTCCTGTCCCTGTTGCGCCTGGCGATGCGTGACGGCCCAGCTGCCGGCCAGTGCGGCAAGCGGTAGCGTCAGCGCGGCGGCGAGGATCAGTCGCGTGCGACGGGGCATCATGCCATGTCTCCTCGCGCAGGCGCATAGCGGCGGGACAGGCGGATCGTGCCCCAGGCGACGGCCATGGCGAACAGGCCGGACAGGATCAGGCCGACCCCGCTGCCCAGCAGATCGTCGTTCAGTTCGAAACTCAGGATGATGATCCGCAGTGCAACCAGCGTTACGGCAAGCTGGAACAGGCGACGCCAGCCGGCATGAATGGCGGCAGCGGCGACTGCGCCCCAGAGCAGGCAGAAGAACAGACTGCCGGTCCAGGCGCGGGCAGTGCCGTGGAGATTGGGCAGCAGGGCCTGGGTGAAGTGCAAGGCAGCCGCGACCAGCAGCAGCGCCGCGGTGGCCCGGCCCGACGCCGTTCGACGGGCATGGGCGATGGCGGCGGCTGCGGCCAGCAAGGCCAGACCGTGAATCAGCGCGCTGCCCGGGCGAAGGCTGCTGTCGCCATCCCAGCCGTGAAGCAGGATGGCCAGGCTGATGCCGGTAAAGATGGTGGCGACGGCCATTTGTTCGAGCAGACGCCAGAAGGCGGGGCGGCTGCTCCTGCCGCGCAAAAGGGCGGCGGCCCCGGCAACGATCATCGGCGGACAGGCGATCAGCCCCCAACAGAGCCAGGGCCGCTCCGTTCGGCCGAACAGCGTCCAGATATGCCCATGATCGTCGGCATGCGCCCACATCAGGCCAAGCAGGCCGGCCATCCACAGGCCAGCGACCGGCCAGCCGCGGCCGAACAGCAGGAGCAGCGGGGAAAAAAGCAGCATCCAGGCGAGCAGGGGCTGCCATAGCGGTGAGCTGGTCTGGTAAACCTGCCCCAGATGGCCGAAAAAGGTAAGGCCAAGTACCGCGCCGATGAAGAGCAAGGCGTCCTGAACCTGATCGTGCATCCGTTCCCTGGACATGCTCCACCATGTCCCGGCCGCCAGCGCGACCATCAGCAGCATATGGATGGCAAGGCGCGTGGTGCCCGCTATATCTTCCCAATTGGCGGCGATGAGGGAGACAAGGCCGAGGCCGATCGTCAATGCGCCCAGGCCCACGACCGCCCAGACGCCGATCGGCCGGCTATGTGCCGCTTCCCACGCGCTGATCCGGCTGGCGGTGTCGGCGTCGATCAATCCCGCCGCCTGCCACGCCCTGAGTTTCCGCTCCGACATCGAGACAGACTAGACGGGCAAGCGCAAAGGGCAATGGGGTGATCGGCTTTATTCCATGGCCTTGCGATAAGGGTTTTCACGCGGGCGATGGGCTCCTTCGACATGCCGATATTTTCGGCCTTGCGGCGGATCGCGGGCGGATGTGCCTTGCGATTATCTATTGTCTATGTTTTTCATGGACCCACAAAATCGCGAATCCCGCCCCGGCGGAGATTTTGTGGACGATATAATATGGGGTCGCACCGGAATAACGGCTGGAATCGCGCAATCTTTGCGTGTCTGGCATGGACGTAAGGCCGTGAGGGCGTTACCTGAAGCGGCCCATAATCAGGAGCAGATGGTTTTATGAACAACAATGATCTTGCCGATGCAATCGCGGCGTCGAACGATCTGAGCAAGGCCGAAGCACGCAAGCTGGTGGATGCCGTCATCGGCGCCATCGCTGACGCGGCTGCCAAGGGTGACGAAGTGTCGCTAAGCGGTTTCGGCAAATTCAAGGTCAAGGACAGCCCGGCTCGCCAGGGCCGCAACCCGTCGACGGGCGCGACCATCGAGATCGCCGCTTCGCGCAAGCTGACCTTTGCTCCGGCCAAGGGCATCAAGGATCGCCTGAACGGCTGATCCGGCTTCGCCGAAAATCGCATGGCCCCGCTCCTGGGAACAGGAGACGGGGCCATGTTCGTTTTTGCGACGGTTGATGGAAAGTCTCCATCCCGGCGGGGCGATGATGATATCGGCCCTGCATCTTTTCGCGCCCCCAAATCGGGCTGAAAAACATGCTGCCTCTCACCGGGAGTGAGATGAGAGGCGGAAATCACATCCGAAATCGGAATCCTTGCAGCGTCATCCGACGCATGCCGTTTGATCCTTCTGTGTAGCGCCATGCTGCGTCCGTTCGACGGGCGTCGTGGGGCGATGGGCTTGTCCGGCGCGGCTTTGCGACGCGCGCCAGAAGGAAAGGGAAGACGATGGCAGCCGAAGTTATCGATAAAGTCACGGGTGAAATCACGCAGGCCCCCGTCGATGCGATCACTTTGCAGGATCCCAGCGTCGTCCGACTTCAAATCAACCGGGAAGCTGTGTCCGCTCTGGAAAAGAGCGGCGACGATCTTGTCATCCGGCTGAACGATGGCAGCACCATAAAGGTTGCCAAATTCTACGAACCTTTCGAAGCCGGCCATAGCGATCTGGTGCTGCGCGATACGGATGGGAACCAGTGGCTGGCCCGTTCCGGTAGCCGCTTCCCGCGCTTTTCTCTCCTCAATGATCTGGATGAACTGATCGGCGCTGCGGGCAGTGCTGGTGCAGCGGGTTCCTCTTTGATCCTGCCGGCCGTCATCGGCGGCGTAGGCATCGCAGGCGCGGCCGTCGTCGGAAGCCGTGACGATGGCACGTCGTCGATCGAAGAAACAGATGCAGATGCAGATGCAGATGCCGATGCCGATGCCGATGCCGATGCCGATGCGGATGCAGATGCTGATGCAGATGCAGATGCTGATGCAGATGCAGATGCTGATGCTGATGCTGATGCTGATGCTGATGCTGATGCTGATGCTGATGCTGATGCTGATGCTGATGCTGATGCTGAT
>Ga0180008_1001546_pt1 | contig 14248 bp, 27 predicted proteins | sample MM_PW_MetaG_FD_121121 | JGI IMG/M metagenome (GOLD analysis project Ga0180008, IMG submission 121121) | Groundwater microbial communities from the Aspo Hard Rock Laboratory (HRL) deep subsurface site, Sweden - MM_PW_MetaG | ecosystem: Environmental > Aquatic > Deep subsurface > Groundwater... | reverse complement strand
GCTAATCCTATTGTGGAAGTTGTGTCTGTTTTAGCGCATCGGATTAGCGAGGCCAGAGTTCTGCTTATGGCGAACTCGCATGTGTTGCAATCAGGGGTGTGTATCATAAGGTCGCGCCCCTGACTGCACACAAAAAAAGGAGGCGTGATGTGAAGTTCACAATTGGAAGTGACCCAGAAGTTGCTCTATCGTCAAAAAGCACTGGTCGCGTAAGGAGTGCGCTCGATTTCTTTAGAGAACAAAATGGGTATGATGACGATCACCCAGACTGTTCTGATTGTTCGGAAGCAAGAATATATTGCGATTGGTGTGGATGTGATGAAGACGAATGCGAATGCGAGGAAGACCGTCGAGAAATAGTTACGGGTACTTGCGATGAGTATGATTACGACCATCGTTGCCCTAACTCGACAAGCAACCCATATCATGCACCATTCGGATGTGACGGAGCAGCAGACACGGCAGAATTTAGACCAGAACCAGCCACAGACCCTGAAGAGGCAGCTAATAATTGCATAAATTTGGTCCGCAATGGGATTTATCAGTTAGAAGATGCGGACCTCGATGCGTGGGCAGGAGGATACGCCAAGGGGCAATCGCTTGGCGGTCATGTGCATTTCGGCGTTCCGTATGATGAGACAATAAGGAACGCACTGGACGCATTTATAGGTGCGCCGTTGCATCAAGTGTGTCCTGCTGGAGAAACGCGTAATCGTGGAGGGTACGCAAATTTCGGAGCCATTGAAACAAAGAATTATGGTTTCGAATACAGAACCCCTCCGTCGTGGTTGACCGCACCGTGGATGGTGAGAGCTGTGTATCATATAAGTTGGCATGTTATGCGCCAGTTTTTAGAAGGCACACTGCCTCCATCGTTCAGGATAGACCGTTCAATGTTATTTCCACGCGAGGGGCTTAGGGATGCTGCACAGTTTGATGCAATAAAGGAAGCGTGGAAACCAGCGTTCAAAAGTTGCCACGGTCCAGTATCTAATTTGTGGGGGCTTCTGGGTGGAAAAGATTTCTGGCAGTCCCACGAGCCAATAAACAAACAGTGGCTTGGAGAGAGGGGAACAACCCACACAGAGGACAAACCGAGCTTACACTCACGCGAAAATAAGTCGTTGGTGCTGCTTCCAAGCCGAGACGATTGTGTTGCGGATGTGTTGAATCGTGTGCGCATCACAGACCGCGTAAGAGGAGAAGTGGGCGGCATTACCATATATGTTTATGGTGTGCGCTCAAATCGCGGCGATGAGGTGTGGGTCTCGCGTAGTCTGCAACTACGCACCAACTCCATGAAATACTTGAGGGAAAATCACGGCTTGGGAATAAGGCGCGGTAGGCATGGAGAAGCCACGTCACATAAGTATTCTATAGGCTTGCCATACAGCCTGCGCAGAAATGACGACCGCGCATCATATGCCCTCGAAAATCTACTTGGAATGATTCGTCCGCGAAGAAAGAAAAGGAGGAAAAAGTAATGTGCCGACTTATGGTAGTACATACAGGCGAGACCGATTGTGGTAATTTACGGAAAACGTTTTCGTGGCTTGATGCGCATGGCGGCGGTCAAGGGATGGGAGTTGCTTGGAAAGATAGTAGGGTAGAAATACACAAGGGTGTGAGCATGAGCGCAAAGGCGTGTGCTCGATTAGCGACCCGCGCAAAAACCCAAGTGATGTTTCATGCCAGACAAGCCACGCACGGCTCGGTTTCTGACGCATTGTGTCACCCTTTTTCATGCGGAAACGGTACGCTGATGTGCCACAACGGAATGTGGCATGATTGGGAACAGGGTGCGTGGGCGCTTATGGGCCGAGGGTTTCCGTTGAAATCCGTTCGTGGAAAAAGTGATACAGCAATAATTGCCATGCTTATTCAAGAGCTAGGGGTCGACGTGTTGGATTTTGTTGACCAAGGTGTTTTCTTGGTGAGTGAAGGCGACAAAATACTGCTGTATTTTTACAGTGGGAGTTTTGAGATGTTTGAACAAGAAGACGGGACGTGGTTTTATGGGTCATCTCGTCCTCCATTCTTGAACTTTGTAGGGAAGAGAATGTCCCCAAAGAAGAACAGTGTCATAGAACTGAGGCCAGATGGTCCAGTTATAATTCGTGGAGGCTTGCACGAAGCGTGGGTATCTACAGTAACAGTATACAAGAATGGAGCGTTGAATACACGTGCATACAATCGAGGAAAACAATTGTCCGTAGCAGATGAGGTTGCTCTGTGGGAAGAAGATGAGCAAATACTCGGCGGTGTCGTGTGGGACGGAAAGCCTTCGTCTCAATACAAGAGAGATGAAGAGGATGAAGTAAAAGACCTATATGATGAAATGGTTGAAAATACTGTTGATGAGTATAGTGACATAGAGAAGTATCAAGACTTCAACGATGATGTTGATGTTCCGTCGCAAGAACTAATCGACAAATTCTTAAAATCCGAGGAGGGGTGGGGTTTACCACTGTTATAATGTAGATTGGTGGGTCTGCACGAGGGCAGGCGATTGTCCTGTCCTCTGGCGGACGTATCAAACGCAAGGAAGTGAAAAGGAGATGTGAATAATGGGTAATGACGGCGAATGGACTTCAAAACTAGCTCAGTTCGCTGGTTCGATGGAATGGACACAACACTGGATTGGAGGTGTTATCTATTCGCAGGGAATGGCATACGTGGCAAAACATGCTGGTGCGCATTGGCTCATTGATGCTATCGCCAGTCATCTTGCTTACAACGATGATGTGGTTGCTATGCGCCAAAATAACCCACAGTTCGATGCCCTGCATTTTTGGTATTTTACTGTAAACGCTGACAAGACAGCTGTTTTGGAGTGTAGACCCGACAGTAACGAGCCTGTTGTTGCCCAACAGTACATTCCATATACGGATTTCCCACTATCTGAGTTCACTGTGTATGCTGGCAATGACGGGCCAGAAACACCCACCAAGTTGTTTTTACCATCTGAGTATTAGAGGAAAGGGGAAGATGTAAAATGATTTGCAACGTATGTGGTGAAGAAGTCAGGGTACTGGTAACACTTGCTAGATATAGCGAGGTTACTTATGGCGTAAATGATGATGGCGAACGAAATGATGATGACTGTGAAATCAAGTCGCACTGGAACGACATTCAAGGCATTGATGAACACGAGGTGGAGTTTGTGGTCGTTTGCGAATGCGAAACCTGCCCGTATGTACTTGATGGCGAAAAAGTCGTTAGCAGGCCAGTCATTTATGGGATTGATAAAATACGCAAATTGGGACCTCGTTATAGTCCACTGGGTTTCACTCAATGTAGTAAGTGCGACCAGTCAGCCACTCATTGCGTACAAAGAAAAACATGGGCGATGTCTGCATCTGGCTTCTACTACTACTGTGACGATTGTTTGCCTGAGAAATATCAAGGTGGCATCGGCACATATAGCGAAGAATGGGAGGATGTGTGATGGCGCAAAAGTTTACTGTTGAACTTATGGTGGAAATCGAAAGGGATGAAGCATGATGATAGTATCAACCCCAAGTCGCTATGAGAACAAGCGCACGGGAGATGTCGTGAGAGTATCGCGAGTGGATGATGAAACAGGCTTTCCAGTCGTGGTTTACCAGCATGACGGAAGTGACGTGGAGGAGCGGTGGCCGCTTATGGGCGAAGGTTATTTCCCGCCTTGGCAGGAGTGTTGGCGTGCGGCGGGCACGGATTTCGACGAATCTGAGGGGCGCGGCTCGACCAACGCGCGGGAGGAATGATGATGGACACCATCGGAGACATGAAAGTGTGGCATATCTGGGAGGCGGGTGGCAGGCGCTATGAAGTTCCCATCCCCGTCCAGTCAGTAGCCGAGGCACAAGCGGTTATTGACAAGCGGGCCGATGCCCAAGTGAATGACGATGGGATAGATTGGAACGTCTTCGGGCTTGAGGTCTATGAAGCTGACGACGGCACAGGAAACCCTGGATGGTGCGAGTGGTACAACGAAGACGGCAATGATATACACGAAATGGAGGTATGAGTGCCGCACGCTTCAAATTCTGACCAACTAATTCTCGCAGAAGTATTTGTAGAACACACGCAGGTAGATGGACGACCTGTGCGAATCGAACACGTTATCCATAAAGGTATTCGCGAGGAATCTGATGAAACTCGGCGGAAAATACGCGCGATGCTTGACGACGAGAAGTAGCACTCGCGGGTGTTCGCAAAAATATCACAATTTCGCCACAATTCTTCGCAATGCGTCCATTGACATTCGCAGTCGTGGGATGTATAATCAAGTCGCAGGATGAAAGGGGGTCTCATTGACAGAAGAAGAGAGAAAACAGTTCGAGACATTAGTACAGGGGCTGGAAAGCGCAGAGGCGTGTGACGAGGCTTTCTGGATACTACGACGCCATTGGGACGGTCTCAACGCCACAGAGCCGCCACAGTACGCTGTTGGCGACTTGGTGGAGTTTGATGACGACAGCGGCCAGACGTATTACGGGACTGTTACAAGTGTGACGAAGAAGAGCGTGACAGCAGATGCTTCAATTGTGGAGGAAGGACGGTCGTTTGGTAATACAACGCCGTTCAATGTTGCTAAATCACGGGTGAAAAGACGTTTGCGATTGGAGGATAGCGATGAAAAGAGTAATGTATAGGCTTATTTGTGTTGTTGGTGCAGTGATATTGATATTTGCAGTAATCGCACCATTTATATTGCCCTATCCACTCAAGTTTATGATGGTGCCACTAGCTATTGTAGGTGGGTGGCCTCTCGGCTGGTATTGGAGCAGGGCGTTTGGGAATGATTCCCACGATGAATACTAACCCACTGATATGTCCAGACTGTGGACAATGTGTAGAGGCCAGAGAAGTGCGTACTGTTACCACAATAACTGAAAGTTTGTTGGTGATAAATACTGATGGGCGAATTTGCAACAGTTTGCCATTTCGCCCCACGAACACTGTCCGTGAAAGACATCGCGTACAATGTGGCTGCGAAGTGTGTCCGTTTGTATTCGACGCTGGTGTGGTAATGATGAAAGAAAAAGGAGATGGCAAATGATGAAACCGGCACCGATAACAACTAGAAAGTTCGCCCCAGATAGGATTGTATATGTGCCTGACCCTCATGGCGAACCTATCTGTGCGTTAGACTGCGGGGAGACCGTGTACGACGCGGAGTATGGCTGGAATATGCGCGATGTTGAATCGGACGGTTACCCAGTCCCAGTCAACTATTGTCCCTACTGCGGTCGTGCTGTTGATGAGGACGAGGATGGGAACCCCGTAGTTGGGCCGAGTTGCACAGAACTTGATGCCGAACTTGCCCACTACAAGCGGGCAGCAGACAAGATGACTCGTGAGATAGCAAAGCACCGCTACGGTCACAAGGACTGGTATATGCAGGATGATAACTGGCAGAAGGTTCAGGGCATTATCTTGGAAGAGACTTTGGCTGGAACCACACTTGACTTGACTAAGGAGGAAACTGATGGACGAGAGACGTGAACTAATTAATACAGCCATAGAACGCCTAGAAAAACTGTGCGACTATTTTGCGATGATTGAGGAAAAAGACAAACGCGACACGATAGAACAGATGCTTTCCTATCTGTACGACATATAACGAAAGGAAATGTATAATGCTAAACAAAAAGGACGCTGAATCAGCGAAAGAGATACTGATTGCTGCTGGCTGGAGAGACATAGCGGTTTACTGTATTGGTGAGTATCCTGGTAGGATAGACCAGAAGCCATTTCCTGTGTATGTCGTCCAAGCAATGCCGCCGCATCTAAGCATGGCAGAAAAATACTCTTTCAATTCGTTGCGAGATGTGATTTCGTATGCACGAGACACTCCTATAAAGCATTACAGGGGCAACTTGGAGGCTACGATACTAAAGGAAACCAACAGAGATGTATACGATGAAGTGAGCAACTTAGTTTCTGACGGCGAGCGACTGGTTAGCAACGCCATCTCTCAGAATAACGAATTTGCGCGAATATTACAAAAATACGCTGATAATCCAAAAGTAATTAGACTTATAGCGGAAAGCTTGAAAGGACAGCAATAGGATGATAGACGTACATGACATTGAAATCGCTGAACAAATATTGCATATCGCTGGATGGAATGATATACATCGTCACTACCACGGGTGTGGAGAGAATCGCACAGACATCACTGCAAACGCAATGTACTCAATTTGCGGGCGGTCACCATTTTGCATGTTTCCCGCAGGTCCCCTATGGAATCCGCAACCCATTCAGTATAAAACATCTTTTTTCAACTTGCAACAGGTGGTTGATGTTGCACGCAACACTCCTCTAATATATCACAGAGGAGGAATTGATGCTTTGATAGATGGAAACATTGTCAATACTGAATGCGGAGCGCACAGTATAAATAATCCAGTCAACGCTATACAACAAGTAACAGAAGGAGTCACAACTTGGTATGGCACTTTAGCACGGATTTTGCGCCAGCACGCTAACAGCCCAAGTGTAATCGAGTATATTGCCGATAGTCTAGACGGAGGTGGCGAGTAACAAGCACTAACCATTCTGATGAAGAGTACCATACTACTGAATTGAGCCGTCTGTAAAGATAGTAACATAGTATCGGAGCGAACCACGCCAATGAAGAATACCACAGAGAGAAAGCGAGCCATATGTAGTGAGAGTACCAAGTAGAGCAAGCGAACCATCACCATGAAGGGTTCCATTGTTGAGGAGTGAGCCACGGGCCCCAATAGTATCATCAGGACAAAGCGAGCCAGAAAGTACGAGAGCACCATTTGTCAAGAGCGAGCCAATAGCGATGAGAGCACCAGAGTCTTGGATTGAGCCATTGCTGCAAAGAATACCACACTACGAAAGCGAGCCAAGCATACCGAGATGTCCATTTTCAAGAAGCGAACCAGGCAAGCAAAGAGCACCAAAAGTTACGAGTGAGCCAAGGAGATGAAGCGTACCAATTGCAGGAAGCGAGCCATAGGGAAGAAGTGTACCAAGTTCATCAAGCGAGCTGTGCGATATTAGAGTACCAAAACATTTGAGTGCCAAAAATTGAAAGGGGCAGAATCATGGTAATGGTAGCAGAGATGATGAGCGACATGTCAGTGGCGAGGTTGACTGATGAATTGCGGGCAGAGGCCAGAAGCATGGGTCGTGACGAGGCGCGATTTCTGGTGGATGCATACTACCAGATACAGAAGTACCGTCTGTCTGCGGACAATCAGGTTAGAGCAGGAAGTCATGGCGATGTACGTGCGCTTACAATCGTAGATTGGTTGGGAGACCACATGGGGTCTATTGAAACGCGCATCAAGCAACTCTTAGAACAATATGCAAAGTCACAAGATGTTGGTCTGTGGAGCATGAGCATCTGCGGGATTGGCCCCATAATTACTGCGGGATTGCTTGCCCACATAGACATCTACAAAGCTCCTACAGCAGGACATATCTGGCGATACGCAGGACTTGACCCTACTGTTACGTGGGGAAAAGGCGAGAAGATACCGTGGAACGCCAAGCTCAAGAAACTTTGCTACTTGATTGGCGAGAGTTTCGTGAAAGTCAGCGGTAATGACAAAGATTTCTACGGACATCTGTATGTCGAGCGCAAGGCCTACGAAGTTGCAAAGAACGAGGCGCATGACTACGCAGACCAAGCCGCAAAGATACTCGAACGAGTGCCTACGCACAAGCAGAAGGCAATTTACACTCTTGGTATGTTGCCGCCTGGACATATTCACGCAAGGGCGAAGAGGTGGACAGTTAAGCTCTTTTTAGCGCACATCCAGGCGGTAATGTATGAGACGACATTCGGATTACCAGCGCCAAAACCGTATGTTATAGAACACATGGGGCATATGCATATGATAGTGCCACCGAATTGGCCTATGGAAGAATAGTGTAGACGCGGGGCGGATTGGGCGGGATTTCTCTCCTTTACCCGCAAATTCGCCACCAGTCCGCCCCGCAAAAAAAACACTTGACATGCGTATCAATATATGCTACAATGACTGTTACGAAGGAGTGTGTGCATGGGCACTTGCGGAAGGGGTTATGATGATTGGCTTGACAGGCCGCTTGAAGACAATGCGCGATGGGAAGTGCGGTGTGAACGTGCAGAGGAGGAGATATTGGCTATGCCATTGAGCCAACTCTTAGACTTGATTGGCGATGCAAGGGCACGACAGACATTGTTGGATGAGCACCTCGACGACTTGACTGAAGCGCGAGCATCTGAAGATAATTGGGAAGACGCTTAACGGGAGGCCACAATGGACAGTATAGCAAATCCGTCAATTACACAACAGAGGCGAGACAGATTGCGGTTAGCACAAGAGCGCAAAGACACAAAGTTGAAACGCGCGCACAGGTTTTTAACCCCAAGGAATAGCAACAAAGGAGGTTGTGTTGATGTGCGAAAATAAAACTGTGACGCTGCACCATCCCGAGGGCCAAGAACGCGTCTTCACTAGGATTGACAGTATTAAACTGTACTCTGGCTGGAACTATATCACTCATCCCGTGTATGTAATAAAGGGGCGGTGTACTTGGGGAGAAAGATGTGTAGACGGGCATACTATTGCCCATGTCACCGAATCCCCCGCCGAGACAACTCGCCGCGCCCGCGCTGTCTGGCCGGACTTTGACTGCGAGGGCGCGGTGCCGAGGTTGCAGCCGACGGTGACGCTGCACGGCTTGTATGGCGTTGAGCGTAAGTGTTACCGCATTGATATGATTGCTGATGGCGGATGCTCCACCACGGTTGTAGGTCAATTTCACACACTGGACGAGGGTGCGCCTGCTCCAAGCGGAAATGTTATCTATGAGCGCGTCATCATACTTGAATCCGTACCAGAGATAACTGAGAAAGCCCGCGCCGCTTGGGGTGAGGATTGGTCGTGCCCAGGGGCAGAACCGCCGGTGGTGGTGCTACCTCTACACGCACCATTTCCGGGCATGGATGGAATACCTGCACCGTATCCCGATGGTTGCGTACGCCTCTCGCGAGTGAGGGATATTCGCGTGGTTGGCAATGTCGTATGTGTGGATGGGAATAGGGTAGGGAACGGTATCTTTGGCACTTGGTGGCTTGGTATTCCCCTCCCTGATGTCGTCGCCCTCTGCGCCGCCGCAGGCGTCCCGTGCTGCGAGACGGAGGAGAAGCCGCCGACGGTGGTGCTGCACGGCGCATCTGGACAAGGGTATGAATATCGCTCCATTGAAAACATTGACGGCAATATCACTTCAGACATCATAGGCTCATGGCGCTATCCCGACATCCCAGGTCGGGGTAAATGGAATGACCATAGTGGCCCTCAGCCAGTCACCGAATCCCCCGCCGAGATAACCCGCCGCTTCCGCAAGGTCTTCGGCGATGACTGGAGTTGCCCAGGCTGCGACAAGCCGGTGGTGGTGCTGGCTCCGGTCTATGAAAAATGCACATACAGATTCAGCGAAATCACGGCGATAGACCCCGCTGAGGGCGATGCCTACGTAACTGGCGAGCGGGCCGATGATGGGGTTTGGGTAGTAAAACTGCGTGTAGATAAGACCGCCGCCGACATCCGCGCCGCCTGCGCCGCCGCCGGAGTGCCGTGCCCGCCGGAGGAGACATTGACCTCCACATCGGGGTACAGCGATGTACGGGCTTGGAGAAGTGTAACCGCTGAGTGCGACAGCCTCCAGGCGCAGTGTGATTCTCAGAACGAACAACTCTTTGAGGCTCACGAGCGCGTCGAGGAACTGGAGGGCGAACTTGCGCAGAATGATGAGCAGTGGCGGCGCGTGGTCGAGCAGTGGCAGGATATGACTAAGAAGGCCCGTGAGCGCGTGGCGGAACTGGAGGCGCAGTTACAGGCGGCACGCGGTCAGACCAATGACGTGTTTGAGGAAAACCGTCGCCTAAAGGAGCAGCACGCTGTCGAATGGCTGAAGCTGCGGAATGAACGCGATGATGCCATCCGCGACAAGCGGGTTTGGTACAGTAGGTGGGAAGAATATCGGGATGAGGCTGGCGAACATCGGCGACAAATGGAAGTGTTGAAGCGCGAAGTGGCTGAAGCTCAGGCTGAGGCGACGGCGATGAGGGAGGAGCGCGACGCCCTGCAAGCCCAACGCGACGCGCTAGATGAGAAATACCAGATGTTCAAGCGCAGTTGTCTCTATACGGAAAGGTGCCGCTGGATAGCTGGTAACGACTTATCGCAGCGGATTGCCGACGTGGACGGGGGTTCTGCGGAGCGTATCTGGTATGAAGCACGAGCAAGAGCGGCAGGGCAGATAGAAGCCCTGATAGCTGAGGCGAAAGGAGATTGCGATGAATGATGACGCGGGACACGAGGACCAGCGCATGGTCGAGGCGGCGAAGCGGGAGCAGGCCGAGGAGGAGGCCGCCGATGCCTCCAATCAATAGGTTCGTCTTTCTCTGGCGCACTCGGCCATATTTGTACCTGCTGGAAATCTGCAAGCAGGCGAAGCTCTTTGTAAACCTGCTGTTTCTTGGCAGCCCGGAGTATCATGCTGTAATAACCGAGGCTTATGAACTTCTGAAAGAGGCGCACTGCGTGAGTGTGATTGCAGATATGTGGGAGGAGGCCGCTAATGAGTGACTTCTCGCCGTATCGGGGCTGGTTCTGGCTGCTCGTCGCGTCGCTCATTATCCTCCTGCTCTACCGCAGTTGCGAGAGGCCAGCAGAAGCGCAGCCGGAGGCGCGACCGCAGAAGACTACCGCTCCCGGCCCGCTTATGTCGGTACATGACCTGCGCGTAGCCAAATGTAGGATCATCGTGCAGAAGCTCTATCCGAGGAGTGGGTTCCTGCCGTTCGTCGTATACTTCGTGAGCAGACATGAGCGGCTGGGGATGGGCGAGGAATGGTGGTGGTCGCTGGCATACTCAGGCGCAGGCATCGGCTTGCGGTGTCACTACCGCGCCCGCAACGGCTGCGCTGGGCCATGCGACCGGCCAGGGGGTTCTACAGACCCGAAGGCGAATATCAGTGCCCACTGCCGAGAATGGTACGGCTACTACAAGCGAGGCATCGAGGGATATGCCGCCGCCAAGCGTGTGTTTTTTCCTCGCAGGCCTCACGATTGGATTCCAGGTAAGTCCATCGCCGACATGCACCGCACTCAGGCACATGGGCGTATCTGGCAAGCACACACGAAGCACAGGCAGGTCATCGCGCAGGCGTACAGAGACGGGAAACTGTGAAAGGGGCGAGAATGATGAGTGAGAGGCTTGGCGATATGCGAAGAGGTTGGTGTTGTCGGCAACTGGAGCACGGGAACGTGCCTCTATCTGTGGCACGAGCATCCTGTCACACTGCGGGTTGCGGATGGTCTTGGTTCATACGACGAAATCCAGTCTGACGAAATCCGCATTGGCAAGGACGACAGCACGAACGGTATGTTTGCCCTGACCTTCCTCAGCCAGTATCACGGGAAGTTGGCGGTCATCGCTATGATGAATGACGCACAGACGGAGAAACTACTGGAGATGTTTGATAGATTTCGGGCGCGGCGGGAGGCCGATGGCGATGAGTGACTACGAGAATCCGCCCATCTGGGGCATCCACTATCCGTGGGGCGATGTGATCGTCGAAGTGACCACCAGCGACCGCACAATACCTGACATGCCGCCACTGCCGATGTACGCACCGGCGGCGGTAGGTTCAAGTGCACAGACAGAACGCACAGGCGGATCATCCGGCAGGCATACGAGAGAGGCGAACTACCATTATGATTACCGTTAAACTGACGGATGAGAAGTGCCAGACCTACGGCAGGATGCAGTGGGGGCCTAATGTGACGCACGAGGTGGCCGAGTGGACGAGTGAACTCTGCTCGGCAGGTGTCATCCACTACTACGAGGGCGAAACTGAGCAGCAGGCCCTCGCCCTTGCGATACTGATGAATCCGATACATGGCGGCTTCTCCCCCGCACGTGCCTGGGAATGCGAAGTCGGGGGGCCATTTGTCACGGACAGAACAAAATCCGGCTGCGCATCGTTGACCACGATCCGCGAAATCGCCGTGCCGGAGGTCACCGTCGAGCAGCTCGTCGAAGCTGTTCTGCGCGTTGTACTGTGTGTCTATGATGAGCCGGGCTGGGTGGCCTGGGCCGAGAAGTGGCTGAGCGGCGAGGACCGCTCGGCGGATGCTGCGGCTGCTGCGTGGGATGCTGCGTGGGCTGCTGCGCGGGATGCTGTAGATGCTGCGCGGGATGCTGCGGTGGCTGCTGCGCGGGATGCTGCGGATGCTGCGCGGGATGCTGCGCGGGCTGCTGCGTGGGCTGCTGCGCGGGATGCTGCGTGGGCTGCTGCGTGGGCTGTGAACGCACACCCCGACCTCAACATCGGCGCGATAACCGCGCCGATACTGCTGCCGGATTATGAGAAAGCGAGAGGAGAGGCACAATATGCTTGATGCGGTACAGGGAGTTGCGATACTGCTACTGACTGCGCTGGTTGCGGGGTTAGTTGTGGCGACAATATTCGGGGCGGTTGCGCTTGTTGTCTCGGAGGTCTATGTTTGGTTGAACCCATTGTTGGTTCCGGCAGGGATGGTATTCGCACAGGTCACAGCCGCCGGTGCAACGCTTTGGCTTTGCCTCGCGGGAGTTGACGCGCTGATAACGTGGTATCGGAAGAGGTGACGGGATGAGCTATTCTCTCCAGCCCACAAAGATAGAGTGGACGCACGGGAGACTCACATGGAGGCCAAGCGATGAAACCAGAAAGCGCATGTCTGAAGCGCAAAGCGGAAAGAACAATCCCGGTTGGCGTGGCGGCACAACGAAGCAGCGCCGACGCAATCACCATAGCGACAGTTGGTGGGTGCGTACCGTCAAAGAGCGGGCGGCCCATAGTTGCGAGCTTTGCGGGAGCACGGAGAACCCACACTCGCACCACATCATACCGTATAGCGAAGCGGAGGAATACCGCCTCGACCTAGCCAACGGAATATGTCTCTGTGCTAAGTGTCACCGAAAAGTCCATAGTGGCAAAATCGTACTCCAGCTACCTATCCGATTGTCTGTTGCAGAAGGAGGTGGTTCCGAATGAACCCTACTCAAATCCAGTGGGCGCATATCTTTGGCCCTGGCAGCGGGTTCACGTAGCGTGGAATCCAATAACGGGATGCACTCACGGCTGTGATTACTGCTACGCTCGGAAGCTGGCCGAAGGCCGTCTGGCGCATGTCTATCCGAATGGGTTTGAGCCTACGTTCTGGGAGAAGCGGTTGAAGCAGCCGTTGTCAAAACGATTGAAGTGCGGAATCTTCGTGTGCTCGATGGGCGACCTTTTCGACCCGAACGTGCCGCAGGTGTGGCGCGACCAGGTGATGGACGCAATCGAAGCCTGTCTGCATCGCCATGTGTTTTTCATATTGACCAAGCAGCCGCAGCGCATTGATGGAGACGACTTGCCGTTGCATCCGCACTTCTGGATCGGCGTCTCTGTGGATAAACCCCGAACAGATGACCGCATGGAAGAGCTTTGCTACCGTACCCACGTAGAGACAAAACGGTTCGTGTCATTCGAGCCGCTGCTCTGCGACATGACCCACGCCTGGGTGGATATGATGGAGTGGGTGATCATCGGGCAGGATAGCCGGCCAGGGCAGCCGAGGCCGGAAGTCGCGTGGGTGCAGGGGATCATTGACAATGCGGATGAGTTGCAGATACCCGTGTTTCTCAAGCCGCCACTGGTCGAGTGGTGGGTAGCGGAGGGGCATGGGAAGCGGCGGCAGGAGTTCCCGGAGGTGGCGACTGATGGCTGACCGCGCGAACCAGCCCACTCGTGTCAAATGCCCCCACTGCAATGGTGAAGGGCACAAGACCGTACACTATGGCGATAGCTGCTCTATCACCATGTTCTACACTGATAGCTGCTCTAGCACCATGTTCTGCGCTGTCTGCATGGGTATGGGCTGGACTATAGCGCGGACAATACGGGACACAATGGCGGAGAACGCGAGGTATGATGATGGGCAAGACGAGCTTCGATGAAGCGTTGGGGTGGGCGCAAAGCTGTGTGAAAGACCTCCACGGAGGCTGTAACGTCACGTTCAATGCGTGGGGTGTCGGCTATGCCCTCGATGACATGACCGCCGCGCACGCCGAGGTCGTGGCGGAGAGGGATGGGCTGCTGTGGTCTAAGTGGTGGTTGTCGGCAGAAGATGGATGCCCGTGCGGGTATGCCCAAGACGATGATGACGAGGTTACTGCTTGGGATGAGCAATGC
>Ga0180008_1001545_pt1 | contig 14261 bp, 6 predicted proteins | sample MM_PW_MetaG_FD_121121 | JGI IMG/M metagenome (GOLD analysis project Ga0180008, IMG submission 121121) | Groundwater microbial communities from the Aspo Hard Rock Laboratory (HRL) deep subsurface site, Sweden - MM_PW_MetaG | ecosystem: Environmental > Aquatic > Deep subsurface > Groundwater... | reverse complement strand
CGGCCGCGAACACCTCGGCCCTGCACACCTCCAGCGCCTCACGCTCTGGGCGAGCCACCTCGTTGGCCTGGGCTCGGAGCTGGGTAGCGGTGATCTGGGGCTTTGGCCGCTCCTTCTCAGCGGGCATGGCGATGGCCTTGCGCCCGCTGGCCAGCCACCGCAGGTACGTGTGATGCCGAGGGTCCACCCGCCGCACTCGCCCGGGACGATGCTCCAGCACCGCCGTGGACCCGTCCAGCATGGTCTGCGTCTTGTAGGTCCGGTGGGCCATGTCACCCGGATCGGCGCTCGCCATGAGCGGGATGAGCAGGAGGAGAATGGCCAGGATTGCATGTCTCATCGCTATTCCCCCCTGACCCATGTCATGATGACTGACAGGTTACTAGCATCGTCGGCTGTTCCTGCGGCGTCGCAGCCGAACTCAAAGGCCTCACCGTTCAACTGATCATATTGGCCGGCGTCCACCGTGGCCGGTGTTGAGCACACCCACGCCGTATCATCGATGGTCAAGGCAGTGCTAGCGGCCACACCGTTGACGTACGGAGTGCACGCTGGCTGGGCAATCCCGCTATCGTCCGTGATCGGCCTGATACACGTCTGGACGAGGTACCGTGTGGTCGCCGGGTTCGGCGGGACGATGTGCAACAGGTCGTTGAGGATCAGAATGGGGTCCGCAGGAACGTCCGCAAACTCACCCGGGAAGCTCCATGGCACCATGTCCAGCAGCGAGGCGTGCCCATATTGGCAGTAGTCGTCGAAGGCTGCGGTCATGGCCGCCCCGGTGATGGTCACTGTCAGGGTCGCCCCGACATCTGCAACGGTAGTTATCAGTCCGTACCGCCACGTCCCCACGGCATCCCCGTAGCGCATCGGAATACCGGGGCGGAAGATGGCCACGTTCGAGGCATTGTCGGCCACGCTGAACGTGGCGTCCGATATGCGGGTGCACGTCCCGTATATCCACGGAGCACCGTCGGGCTCGATGAATCCCCCTTCCGCTCCCAGCACTGCACCTCGAGCGGCATCCCCTGCGGCTGGGGCAGGACAGAGGCCAGCAGATCCACCCGCTCCCGAATCACCTACCATGATGGGCTCGGGTTGCTGGATCAGTGACCCCTGCGCGTGGGCGGTCCCGCAGAGCGCCAGGAGGAGGATCGTCAAGCGGGCCATCATAGCCTCCAACAGGACACGGTGACCGTGGTTCCAGCGGCCTCCGCAAAGCCGGTCATCGGCCCAGAATAGTAGGGGAAACAGGCCGATCCACCGCTGCGACCCGCCACGTTCGCAGGATCGAGCCGAGCACCCAGCGTGCCGGCAGCAGTGGCCGCGGCGGGTGCCACCACGATGGGCCCGTCAGCGTCCCGGTTCTGGCAACAGGTCCCCCAGATCACCGCGCTCGCCGGGCTGGTCACGAGGATCGCAGTGTCGCCTGCGGCCTGCGCCACGTTTGTCGAGGTCAGAGTGTCAGCCGTGGCTTTCGTCGCCTGCGTCACCCGTGGCGATCCTGTGCCAGTTGTGCCTGCATTGCCGTAGATCCCAGTAGCGCCACTGATGAGGTTGACCGCAACCCTGTTCCCCGTCACCGTCCCCGCCAAGATGCCCGTGTCCGCGTCGATGGTTGCGAGCAGCCCGTTGCCGGTAGCATCGGCCACCCCCAGAATCCCCGCCGCGGACACCGACAGGACCCGCATGTTCGTTCCGTCCCACCCCATGGCCCCCAGGGCGAGCGCCGGCAGCCCAAGCGAGTTCGGCGCCACGAACGCCGTCAGGAGGGTCGCCCAAGCAACGAGCGACGGGCTGTCCGCTGCCTCGACTGTACGGGCCGCTACCGGTTTGCCGCTCGCATCGTTGGCGTTCCCTGCACCATACGCTGGTTGCGCCTGCGCTGCGCTCGGCAACAGGAGAAGGAGAAGTGCAAGAAGAAGGATCGCTCGTCGCATGGTCATCTCCCGAGGTCCTGATCCAGCGTGAAAACGTACCCGCCGTCGGGGTCCGCCTGCCACTGGCTTTGATCGTTCATCTGAAAGTTCGCCATCGCCTCCTCCATCGCCAGGGGGAGGAAGGCCTCCTCGTCCATGTCCTTGAACCGCTCGACGAGGTCCTCCTCGACGTAGTCTCCCAGGATCGTCGCGTGGTCCTGGTTGAACCCGGCAGCGCGGAGGATCTGCTTGAAGTGGTACCAGTAGACGCCGAAGTTGCGGTAGTACAGCGGCTCCGTCTGGAGCATCGCCACGTAGTTCTGGAGCACCTGTCGCCTCTGCAGGGCGATCCCTTCTTTGTCTATCATGCCACCACCTTGTGTCCGCTACGCGCCCGCCGGCACCAGAGCCGAAATGCCAGCTCCTGCACGCCGGAGAACGGGCACAACGGCTCCGCCACGATCCCCTCACCATCGGGGAGGTACACGGACAACCGCTCCTGCGCCTGCTCGCCTGTCGCTGCGACGACGTACGCGATCTTTCCGGTGTCGGAGACACCCAGCCACAACTGCTGCATCACACCCGCACCTCCTGCCGACGTGCCGGAATCAGTATAGCAGCGCCGCCCTGTCGCACGATAGCCTTGAGCAGATCGCCTACCTCGCCAGCTGTCCGCCAGGCGGGAAGGGAGCGGCGGCTCTTCCGCAGCTCGGTGACGATCCGCGCCGCCTCCGCCAGGTCGTTGACGATCTGATCGGCGTACGCCTTGGATTCCTGGAAGGACCACTTAAACGGCTTCATCCAGTTGCTGTACCGGGCGTTGTACTTCCAGCCGTCTCGCTGGAGCTGCTGCTCCAGCTCTACCATCCTGCCACCCACGATCTTGAGCGTGCAGAACCTGCCGTAGCTGGACGTATTCTCGTAGACGCTCGCCTCCGGCACGTCCCGCTCCGTGTTGATCGCGTGCTCTGCGTACCGCTCCTGCGCCGTCTGCTCGTGCTCCCCTTCATACACCGGCGCTGGTGCACCCTCCGCCGGGGGCGGGGTACCGAGGGCCACCTGGCGGATCCTTGCCCGCTGCGTCTCCACCCGACGGATCTCAGCCAGCCGCCCCTCCTCCGCCTTTGCAGAACGCTCCGCGATCGTCGCCCGCGCCTCCGCCTCCTGCACATCGAGATCTGACATCGTGGTCACGAGCGCGGAGGCAGGGAAGGTCACCCTGTACCCGCTCACCCCGCCCACCCGAGCCGTTGCACCGAACTCCTGCGAGCTTTCGTTCCAGCGGATGCCGTACACGTCCACCACGCCGTGCTCGGCGACCTGCGCCTGCAGAACGGGCATAGAATCTGTCACGTAGTCGGGTATCTCCTCGTACCGCTGGATCACCGCCTGCGCCGCCCTCTGCTGCACCGCTGCCTGCTCGACCATGGCGTACAGCGGGTCCTTCCTCGCCTCGTCCGCCACCGTCAGCTTGCTCAGGATCGCGTCGGTGAGGATCTTCTGCGCCGCGTCGTCCGACACCTTCGCCCGCAGCTCCTTCCAGGGCAGCTCCCCGCCCCTCCACAAGCGCCCCACCTCGGCCCTGTACTCGGCGGCCAGCGTCTCGGCGGACGCGTATGGCCGGAACGCCCGCTCGACGTTGACGTACCCCTGCTCGGTCGCGGTGGCTGCGTTCGCCTTCGCCACCGCCATCATGGGACGGTCTCCCCGAATCTTGTTGAGCTGCGCTGCGGCAGCGAGGATGCCGGGCTCGTCGCCCCCCAGCTCCTCCCCGTTGAGGAGCCGGTCGTACGCCGCCTGCGCTGTCTTCGCTACGGCGTCCAGCTCCTGCGGCGTACCCACGATCGGCGGGACCTTGAACTTGGAAATCTCATCAAACCCAACCACCTCGACAGTGCCATCCGGATACCGGAGGAAGACGCCGGTCTCCCCGCCTCCGTAGGGCGTTCTCCCTCGGATCGCCTCCTCCAGCTCCGGGCGGTACTGCTCTCGCTGCTCCTCGGTCAGGCCCGACTCCGCAAGCACCTCGTACGGGTGCGTGCTCGAGGGCGTTCGGATTCGATCCGCCGTGCTCGCCACGCGAATCCGCTCCGTGTCGGCCGCGCTGTACTCGGTCGGCCGCATGCCCCGGAGCGCGTAGTCAACCACGGTCACATCCCGCCCCTCGGGATAATCGTAGGACGCTGGGCCGGCGACCCTGCGCAGCACGGCACCCGCATCATGATCCTCGTCCTCGGGGATCATCCGGACGACGGCAAGGTACGAACCTTTGCCCGTCTGAAGCACGCGTCCCGGGTAGAGGATCATCGTCCCCACGATCCGGGCGTCCTGATAGTGGTCCAGCGCGTCCTTGTCCGGGAAGTCCTTGCTCTCCCGGAGCATCGCCAGGAGCGACTCCACCCGGCTCTCCGCTGCCTCCAGCTTCAGTTTGTCGGGCTTCGGCTTGCTCCTCTCTTTCAACACCGCCTGGTGACGCCGGGTCAAGCTCAGGAACTGATCGGTCATCTCCTGGCACCGCTTCTCGGCCTGCCTCCCGATCTCCGCCTGGCGATCAGCCTCGATCTGCGCCGCGGCCTCCTCGGGGTCCGCTGCGCCGGCAATGAGCAAGTCCGCTTGCGAGAACCCCTGCGACTCCTTCGGGATCTCAATCGTGTCGGACGTCCCGTGCCAGAGGTGATTCAGCCAGCTGCCTTTGCCGGCCAGCTGCCCCTGCCGATACGCGTCGATCGTCCCCTTCGTCAGGTAGTAGTGCTCCCGGACCTCTTCGGCCGGATTGCCCTGCCGGATCACCCGACCGTTACGCTGCTGCAGCGTCCCCGGATCCCAAGGGACGTCGATGTGGTGGATGTCCGTCGACCGCTTCTGCAGGTCCACGCCCTCGCCTGCGCACCGTGTGTTGCCGACGATGATCCGCAGGGGATCGCCGGACGTGTTGAAACGGTCGGCCATCGCCTGCTGCTCGCCCGACGATTTCACTTTGGAGCGATTCAGCACAGCGATCGCCTCTGCCGGTACACCCAGCGCGATCAACCGGTCTCGAACGTCGTCGTGCACAAAGTTGATGTCGGAGAACGCCAGCTGCGCATTGTCGGGGTTCGCGAAGTAGCTCTCCGCAATCGCCGCAGCAGCTGCCTCCAGCTTCGGCGAGCGCGTGTCCGTGATCTCGATGCCGTAGTGGGCAAACAGGTCCTGGCAGTGTCCGGGGGCTGTTGCGACCATGTTCATCAAGTGCATGATCTTGAACGCGTGATCTGGCTTGATGTTCTTCTCGTCCGCGATCTTCGCCATCAGCTCCTGAATGTCCTCGTCCCCCTCCTCACCACCCTGCTCCTTCGCCTCCTCCACCTGCTCCTCTAGCACCTTGACCCGCTGCGCGGTCATCGTCTGCATGTCGGAGCGCAGATGATCGTACAGTAGCCTCTGCTGGTCGGTCATCTCCAGCATGTGAGGCTGCTTGTTCGATCTCGGGATCGGGAGCCCCACCATGTTCGCATCCCTGATCAGCACCATCTCATCAGCGATCCTCCGCAGCTCGTTCAGGTTCTTGAACCCGACGACCTGCGGCATGGTCAACATCTGCCCCCGCTGGTTGGGGCCGGTCCTCGTCTCGATCTGCACGTACCGATCGATGAAGTGCTCGTGCGTCAGGATGCCTCTGTCACGGAGGGCATCCTCAGCCACGTACTGCAACATCGTGTAGACCTCCAGCGGGGAGTTCTTGACTGGCGTTGCCGTCGCCATGAACAGACCCTTCCCGCCGTTGGTCTCCTTGTACCGCTTGAGCTTGTACTGCAGATCGGTGCTTCGAGCGATCCCCTGCGTCCCCACGAGGTACTTGACCCGCCCACCCCGGCTCTTCGGTCGAAACAAGTTTTTGTAGGCGTGCGCCTCGTCGAAGCAGAGGAAATCGATCCCGGTGTCCTCCAGCCAGGGCGCTCCCGCCTCGCTGGGTTTGGATAGCTCCTGCTCTTTTTTCAGCCGGTACGTCTCCCGCTTCTTCTCCCAGGCCGCCATCCTCCGCTCGTCGTCCGGCGGAGGATTGGCGTCCTCGAACTCTCGGAGCAACTGCTCCAGCCTGGCCGCCGGGTTGACGTCCAACATCTGGAACGATTCCATCGAGCAGACGGTCAGATCGAAATCCTCCTGAGCCACCCGATGCCACTTCGCCGCCCGCTCCTCCTTCGTGTCCGCCTTGGTGATCGTCTCGCCTTTCCGGTTGACCGCTTCCTTCTCCCCAATCAATAGGACCTTGGTACCTGGGCAGAGCTTCTCCTGCGAGCGCTTCCAATTCCAGAGCACCGCCTTTGGGACGACGATGACAGACTTGCGAACGGTGCCCGCTGCGCGCTTCGCTGCTACAAGGCCAATGATCTCGGTGGTGTTGTGCGTCACCATGTGGCCGTCGGTGACGTACAGCGAGCGCCGGGATGAGACCCGGATGCAACGCATCTTCTCCTGCCCCACCGCCGTCACACCAGCAACCCGCACATTCTGCAAGGCGCCGTCAACAAGGCACGGAACGGAAAACTCCCTGGGGTTCCGTACAGCAAACAGAGGAAGAATCCGCTCGGTCCCGTCAGCCGATACGAGCAGCCACAAGTGCTCGTCGCAGCAGCGGGCGGCTCGCCCATCCTCCGTGTACACCTCAAAGCACGGACGAACGCCCCGCTCGTACACAGCCTCCACAACGCACGACCCACCGTCGGGGTCGACAACAGCATCTCCAACAACCAGATCACCCATTCGCCTCCACCCAGACGGAGAAAGTACCAACGAACCGTACGGTTGCGCCTTTCCGAGACCCGTGTCGTCCGCGAAGATCCCCCTGTCCAGATCCAACCCCATCCGGATCGCCTGGTTCTGGAATCCGTGCGGGCTGTACCCTCCGCTCAGGTGCTTCTTCTTCCCCTTCTCGTCCTCGGGTCCCCAGACACCGTGATCCCACCCGGCCAGCTCGACAGGGTCCGTGCTGTACAGGCGCCTCGTGCTCGACTGGAACTTGCGGTTGTACAGCTCCTCAATAGCATCCCTGTACTTGCTCCCGAGGATCCACGCCTTGTAGCCGCGCTCGGCCACCCGGTACGCCCCCTGCATCTCGTGAGAACCCGCCAGCGTCTTCCGGTTCAGGTGCTTCCAGATCGCCTTGAACCGAATCTTCTTCGCCCCCCAATCTTTGATTGCCCCATCCAGGTACTTCGGGGCAGGGCTTCCCCGCAGGGTCGGGGTGTAGGTCACCCCGTCGAACGCCATCCCGTAGTCCGAATCGATCGACCGGCAGTAGTCATTCAGCACCTCGATCGGCACCCACGCCGATCTCAGCTCGATGTCGACGTCGTCCAGCGGAACGGCGGTCATCCGGCTGGACAGCACCTCCATCTGGCGCTCCAGCTTCTCCTGCAGCTGCGGCAGCGTCTCCGCCGCAAGCAGGGTGCGCCCGATGCGCTCCCGCTCCTGCGGCGTCTTCGCCCTGCTGGAAGCGTCCTGAGCCCACTCCTTGACGTTGGTTGCCTTGCCCGCCTCCTGGACAAGCGTCAACTCTCGCTCCAGGGCGGAGCGCTTGGTGTACAGGTCGCCGGAGCAGTACCGCGGCTCGTCCACCCATGTTCCGTCCGCCTCCAAGAAGTACGGCGACTCAGGGGTGACCAACCAGCGCTTGACCGCGTCGGTGTCGCCCACCCCAGATGCCTGCGCGATCGCCGCCACATCTGCAACACCATCCTCCAGGCGGGAGATCCGGACCGCCGCCTCCTTGATGGTCGCCGCGTCACCGGTGTCTGGGGCGGCGGGCGCTGCGATCTCCTGCCGGAGCAGCGCGCTCGTGTCGCCCTCCGGGGTGACAGCGGCCTGGAAGGCCAGCCCCACCCGCTTGTCGGAGATCAGACCCAGGAGCTTGGTATGCCGGCGAGGATTGCCGTGCTCCTGCACCCACGAGACCACATCGCCCCGCAAGCGCAGCCGCTCGAAATCAAGTGCCCGAACGTCGTCACTGGTCCGAATCGCCGCCAGGAGGTCCTCGATCCTCTGCCCAATGTCAGCCGCCCTGGTCAACGCCTCCCGCTCGGTGACGCCGATGTCGGCCATCTCGGCCGCGTCGTCCGTGCGGCGCCAGAGGTACTCCTCTCCTGCCTTGCGGAGCACGTACTGAATCCCGCCCATCGTCCGAACGGAACCCTCGGGGAGAAGGTACGGGACCTCGTCCCGGACGAGCTCCAGCTGCTCCCTGCGCTCCGGCGGCAAGGCTGCGAGAAGCGTCTCGACATTGATCGACGGGCTCCGGGGATCGCCGAGGGGTGTCTCGGCCAGCTTTGTCAACGCCGCTTCGTCGAGGTCCCCCTCGACGTGCGCGTGCCCCATGAACCCCTCAACCTGCTTGCCCAGGACGCGGGCACCGTCCTCGAAGTAACGCCCCTCGATCACATCCTTGTGCCAGAGCCCCGCCGCCTGCTGCTCGTCCTCGTCAAGGAGCATGGCCATGTTCGCCACGGCCTGCTCCCGCTTGCGGAGGAAGATCACATCCGTGACCACGGTCGCGCCCGCCTGGGTGAACGCCTTGGTGGGTAGCCGATACGCCCCCAAGAACTCGGCCTTGCCCAGCATCCTCCTCCGGAACTCCTGCCCATCGTTGTCCATGACGCCGTGCGGAACGACCATGGCGAGCACGCCGCCGCTCTTCAGTTTGTCCAACCCGGTATCGATGCCGTACTCGTCCCCGGACAGCTCCCGCTTCGCCGGGTCGACGTGGATCATCCCGCCCCGTGGGCCGAACGGCGGGTTACCAATCACCGCATCCACCTGGGCTGGGTGCGCCACCGCGAACCGCTCGAATCCCGTGTTGCGGATAACCGCCTCGGGGTGGACCTGCCCGGCGATCGTCGCCGTCGCCGTCTCCAGCTCCACCGCGGTGATCTTCACGCCGGCCGGCGCGTGCCCGATGAACGCGCCCGGGCCGCACGACGGCTCCAGCACCGTCTCGAACTTGCCCAGCTTGAGCAGCGCGTGCCACATAGCGGCCACAAGCCCGCTATTCGTATAGAACTCGTTGATCGAACCACCGATCCCGCCCCGACCGCTATACCCTCGCAGGGTCGCCTTGTCCGCGTCGGTGACCGCCCTCGGCTGCTCGATCAGCTGCTTCGACAACTGCAACGCACCCGCATTGCGCTTCTTCCGTGTGTCCGGACCCCAGCCCTTCTGCGCCCCGTACGGAAGGATCTGCTTGAGCACCTCGGAGAACGGCTGGCTGTAGTCGATCCCTGCCGGCGCAACGCTCTCGGGAGGTGGATCTGGCGCCCGCTCCGGCGCGGGCTCGGCCAGCTTGACGATCGCTGCGGCGAGCTTGTCCTCGTCCACGGCGGGTGGGAGAGGTGGGATTTCGAGCACATGCTCGATTGCCGCCTCCACCTGCTCCGGAGTCGGAACGTAGATCGGGTGCTCCTCGTCCACCTGGGGTACCAGGCTCTCCGGCGGCAGGGGATCGAGCACGATCGGGAGCTTCGGTGCCTCAATCGCCTGCCCGGATGGCAACATGATCTCGTCCACCGGGAGCAGGGTTGCCGCCGGGGGGATCGCCTCCGCCTGCACCGCCACCTGCGCAATCTCCTCGGCTGGCGAAGCGGGGGGCACCTTGGGAGCCCGGGGCTTGCGCTTACGCGGGACAACGATGCGCTTCGGCTTCGTCGGGATCGCCTCCACAACAGGCGCCGCGATCTCAACAGCGGGCAGCGGTGCGGGGGCGAGCGGGGATTCCAGATCGATCCCCAGCTGGCGGACCTTCTCCCCTCCGCCCATCCGCGGCCGGGCCTGCGCCACCCGGAGAGGTCCCGCCCGGAGCTTCTCCCGGGCCGCGTCGGTCAGCCCGAACAGGTCGTCGAGCGACAGCTGCCCGCGCTTCGGCGAGGGGGTCCCCTTGTGCCTCGTGCCAGCGGTGAGGTCCAGCGGGAGCTGCTTCTGCTGCCCCGGCTTGGCGCTCACGATGTCCTTGTGCCAGGCGGGCTCGTACGCGTACTCGTAAGCGCTACCTGGTCCGCTCTTCCGCCGTCGCATCCCCCGCTTCCCGCCGCGAGGCTTCGGGATCGACTCCCAACCCTTACCGCCCGGCGGCCACGGATTCTCCCTGCGCTTGCGCCCCTTCGCCAGCTCGTCGAAAGGGGCAATGCCCGCCAGCGCCCTCCCCAGCTCCTGGATCGGATCCGCCGAAAGCATCAAGCCCTGCTCCGTGCTCGTCTGCCGCTTCTTCTTTCCACCGCCACCCCTACCACCACCTCCCTTGAGCGATCGGGCCAAGTCCCGCAGCCGTGGAGCCATCCCCATGATCCCTGCGAGCACGGTACGCGGGTTCGCGTCAGCCAGCGCCGCCGGCATGATCATCGAATCCCGTACGGCCCGAGCCGCGTCCATGTTCCCCTTCTCGGGGATCACCTGGATCTCCGCCCTCTTCGAGGGGGCGGGCCGGATGTGAACGCTTACGCCGCCGATCTGCAAGCGGAGTCGCTGGTGCTTCCCTGTGTGCGGCTCCCATACCACGGAGGCGTCCTTACCCGCGATCCCAGATAGCTCCCTGGCGAGCGCCTTGAGCGGCGCCTCCACCGACTGCAGCGCCGCGTGCCAGTGCTCCGTCGCCGGGTAGCTACTGTCGGGTGTCGGCGTGGTACCTCCGGAGAACAGCCCGCCCTGCGCCTGTTGCGCCGTCTGCGCCTCCGCCTGCTCCTTGACCGCAGCGGCGCGAGCTTCTTTGCGCTCCTCCGCCTCAATCTCAGCTACCCGCTTGCGCGCTGCGGAGATCTGCGCCGAGGTCACCCGCTCACCAGCCAGCGTCACCTGGTTGGGTACGCTGGCCGCGGTCTGCGCCAGTCGCCTCTTCTCCGCCGTTCGCCTCTCCCGATAGCGAACAACGAATGCCTCCTTGGGGTCGACCGCGGACGAGGGGGCATGCGGCGCTACCTCCGGCGCAGGCCCGCCGAACATGCTCGCCTGTCCACCATGCTCCGGCTTCTGCCATCGCCTGATCGACGGATCATCCTTGCTCGGCTCCAGGACGAGCCCGGGATGCGGCGCCCCTCCGCCGAACAGGGCGCCCTGGCTCTTCTGCACCAGTTTTCCCAGCTTGAACAACTCCACCATGTTGGCATTGATTGTCGCCTGGCCCACAACGGCTTGACTCAGCAGGGCAAGCTCCCGAAGCGCCTCCTGCTTGCCGCCCCAATAGCCGCTCCTCGGGTTCTCCAGGTCCTTCCGAGCCCCGCGCAAAGCGACCCCTGCCTGCAAGGTCAACTTTATCGCATCAACACCCTTCCCCTGCTCGGCCAGCTTCTGCGATTGCCCCAACGCCTCGTACATGCCAGCCATTTCCTGCAGCGCCTTTCCGCTCGGCTCCCTGGCATGATCCGGCAACTTTGCGCTCTGCCGCAAGCTGGCAGCCTTCCCCTGCAGATGTGCTATCTGCCTGGCCGCCGAAGGACCATCGCCGCGCGGAACCAACGCCTCAATCACCTTCTCCTGCTGCAGAAGCGGAACCGAGGTAGGAGGCGGCAAGGAAGGCGGGGGAGGGGAAGGGGGAGGAGCTGGGGGGCCCGACGGGGGAGTCTCCTGCTGCTTCGGCTTCTCGACCTCCCCGCTGTCCGCCTCGAACGCCTTGACGGCCTCGTGCCTGTAGTCATTCCCGTGGGCGACCGCCTCCTTGACCGTCGGGAACTCGTTGCTCTCCCACCGGTGCCCAGGGTTGCTGGTGTACCAGGTGACCTCCACGGTGATCCTCTTCGTCCCGGTGTGCTTCCACTCGACGAAGCTCAGGGCACCGCCGTACAGGCTCGCGTCGCGCCGCATGTACGAGTAGTTTCCCGAGTCAGCCCTCCAGCCGCTTGCTTTCAGCCCGTCGTTGACCGCCTTGCTCGTGATCTTGGGCACCTTCTTGTCGCGGGGGCGCGCCTTCTCCCTCTCGATCCACTCCTTGGCACGCTTGGTCGCGTCTACCAGTGCGGCGTCCCCGGCGACCTCTGGCTGATCCTCTCCTCTGGCATACCGCACGATTCGATCCCTGCTCCACGAAGAGAGATCGTCGCGCACCGCCATCATCGCCGCCTGCACCCATATTGGGTCGATGTCCTTCAGCGTATCCAGGATCTGCTGCTTCGCTGAGGGGGGCACGGGCTCCGGAGGAACCCCCATAGGGGGTCCCTCCGCCGACGCCGCCCCGGTCTCCGGGTACCAGTACACGTACCCTTTGCCCTCCCGCTTGTGGTACCCGCCCCGCTTCGAGCCGGGGATCGGGGCAAATCCGGGGGGAGGGGTGGGGGAGGTGGCAGGCTTGGGCGCCGATTCCGGTAGTCGCACCCCCATCCGCTTGAGGTCCCTGCGCAGCGACGCCGACGCCGTGCCCGGCGCGGGAGGCGCGCCGAAGATGTACTCCAGGCCGGGCTGGTTTTTCACCCGGTCCGGAATCGCAACCCCCCGACGCTTGGCCTCGGCCAGATACATATGGTAGCCGTCGACATCAGCGAAGAATCCTCTCTTCGACCGCTGCTCGATGTCGCTCCCCATGTACTCGTGCAGCGTGAGGTCGGAGTATGCCTTCGCCCCGAGCTCTTCCAACGTCTTTGGGCGATACGGCTCCGGCGCGACGGCCGGCGTCGGCATGGATGCCTCAGCTCGATTGACCTCCTCCCCGAACGCCGTTGCCGCATCCAGGTAGATCCTCCCGCCATCGAGATGTCGCCGCACCAACCCCCGAACGTCAGCGGCACTCTTCGTTCCTGCGGACAGGTCCTTGATCGCTGCCTGGATCTCCGCCTTTGCCTCGGCTTTGGCGTCCCCCTTCTTTCCCTCCGCCTCCCAGATCCCCAGCTCCTTTTCCACATCATCCAGGTCCGCTGCGCTCTTCGCCCCGGAAAGCGTGCTCTGCAGCCTCTCCTGCGTCCTGTAGGACGAGCCCCAGCTGACTGCTCCAATCCTCGCCGCCAGATCGTCCTTTCGCTTGGGCGCCGATTCTGGCTTCTTCGACTCCGCGCCAAACTTTGCAAAGGCGGCCTTTGCCGCAGCCATTGTCGGATACCGGACGAGCCCCACGCCCTGCCCGGAGTCCATATCGGTCGTCCGGATAGCGCCCCCACCGTCTGTCGTCTCCTGGAACAGCTCGGTGCGTATCCCGTCATCCTCGTGCACCGATGCGAGCGTGACCGCGTGCCCCATGATGTTCGTCGTTGCGGCCAGCTGCTCCAAGATCGGCGCCTTCGGTTTATCCGCCCACGAAGGAAGTGGCGCGGCCACCGGCGGAGCCGGTACCACTTTCCTCGGTCCCACGATCGCCGGCTTCGGCACCGGGGGCGCAGCGGGCGGCCCTCCCAGCAGATCGAGCAGGCTCCCTTGATCGGGGTTGCTCTCCTGCCGACGACGCGCTTTTTCCACGCCTTCCTCCCTCCGCTGCTTCGACGCCTCGATCGCCTGGAGCTGCTTGACCGCGTCCTCGCGGGTCGTGTGCTTACCGAGCACCTTCTTTCCGGCGCTGTCAAGAACCACCCACACGGAGCCGCGCTTCCTGATCATGACCGAATCACCCGCTTACCCCAGCTTGTGGGGGTTTGATCGAAAAATCCCGGGGTGGACACTTTTGGTCCTACACATAACGTCAATGTCCGGATTCCGGCGTGTCGCCGTCCTTCCGTTCGAGGCGGTCGAGCAACGCCCGCGCGTGGTGCAAGTCCCCGAGATGTGGCTGCAAACGCACCAACTGGCGTAGCAGCGGACGCAGATCCTCCGGGATCCTCTGCGCCTCCGCGAGCATCTCCCTGTCCGCGGCTTCGCAGACGATGCGCACGGTCTCGGGATCGCTCCAATCCAAGTCCATCAGGTCGCCTCCGGTCCACTGCCGTCCTCGATCAACGGCAATCCTAGCACGTCCGCCACCGCGAGCGCAGCCATGCTCGCCCCGGGGGCGTGCTGCCTGGCCCAAGCGACGTGCCTGGAGACCTCGCCGTCGTCGACGTGTACGCACACCCCGCCATCATCCCGCCATCCGAGGCGGATCACCGGCTTGTTCCGGCCACGGGCGAGCACCTGCCCGACATGCCGAGCGAGCTGCTGGAGTACCTGCTCCAGCGAGAAGCGGTCCAGCCTAGCGTGGTCCTGCCGAGGATCGCCATCCTTGGGCGACCGGCTACTCTTCTTGATCTCGGTCCCCGCCTGGAGCTTGCGCTGCAGCTCCTGTAGGCTCAGATTCTGTCGGATCGGGTGCTTCACCTGCACCTCCGTCTTCACCCATTCGGCGAACTTCTCCGGGTTGTGCTGCGCTGACAGCGCCATGACGGCTTCCGGCTGGAAGACGCAGAACAGGCAAGACAGCCGCGGCAT